>Ga0307511_10004196_pt1 | contig 14696 bp, 13 predicted proteins | sample 13_EM_MG_FD_200266 | JGI IMG/M metagenome (GOLD analysis project Ga0307511, IMG submission 200266) | Populus trichocarpa ectomycorrhiza microbial communities from riparian zone in the Pacific Northwest, United States - 13_EM | ecosystem: Host-associated > Plants > Roots > Unclassified | place... | reverse complement strand
AACGGCTCAGTACTTATACTGACCGCCAAGCCTTCTGAAGTCTGAAAAACCTGTTTTCTGGCCTTTCCAGAAAACCTACTTTCTGGCCGTTCCAGAAAGCACTCCTCCATGACCATAATTACAGGTGTGGGAGGTCAGGCCTCCAGTACTCAGAAATACAGGTGTGGATGCGTAATGCTTCATGATCTAGGAAAAGTACATAAGTACCGGATACGCTCCAGGCAATAGTACGTAAGGTACTATGCCCGAGCAATCTAGTATACATGATGGGTGCTAGGAAATGCGTACTAAGACAATTATAAAAAACAGTCTTCCGTTACATAAGTGACATCTGGTCAATACTATAGGTGGGTAGGCCGTATAGGTGCATAAATTGTACATTAACGAGATCTCTACCAATTGTCTGTAAATCCAAAAGAGTTAATACAGGGTGGCTATTAACTTTGACCCGAACCCTACCATTGTCCTATTCTTCAATAGATAGTGGTCTTTTCCTAGTTGTGACCTGGTAGTTATCTATGTTGATAAGTAGTTTGGTGGTGTGTGGCAGGGCTAGGGTCTGGGCGGTGGTCCACATGAGTTGTTTGGATATTCCCTTCTTGCATTCCGCGAAGGTGTGGGCAGGTACATGGTACCATAGACACTTCCGATGCCTAATCACCTTTTTCTTGTCTTATTATTCTAATATCTTGTTAACAACTTGCCATTTAGGATCCTTAGTGGTTGCTATTTTCGTTGTCAGGGTCCTTACAGGATTAGAACTTGTTTTCATATGATCAGTCCTCCAATCCCCAAGGTTATTGCGACTGAGATTCGAAACTGGTTAGGTAGTTTGCTGTTGTACAGGTTTAGGTGTGAGTGAGAAATGCCTGTGTTTTCATGTAGCTTAGTATAATTCTGCCTTCTTGACTAAGTCATAGACCTTTGAAAAATCAGGTATTTAGAGTACCAGGGTAGTTTCCATATATTCTAGGAGGTGGTTCAGGAATTTCCTGTATTTGACTTCCTCCGAACTATATTGGTTTCTATCCTTGTCGATAAGTTTAATCTTAAGTTATTCTAGCTAGTTGGCAAAAGATTTAATATACATATGTTGGCCATCCTGGTAAGGTAAGGCAGCGTCCCATTCTTTCAATAGAAGGTTCTTGCTAGTGGAGGGAATGAGGAATTCTGGTAGCACCAGCATGAAGCTGAAACAGGAAGCCTTCTTCTTTTCCTTGATAAGGTGGTAGTTATGTGTAGTTAGTGCGCTGCCCTGTAATTTGAATTTAAAAATCTTAATTCTTCCTTCAATTCCAATCTTATACTTTTAAAACTTAATCATCTCTATATCGCATTGGCCCAATTATCAAGATATTGTGAGTCTTGCTATTATGATCTCTCCTATTGTGATTTTTCAAAGTATTAATCTTGATACCCTTCATTCTTTTGGACATTTTTCATGACGTTTCAGGTATCACCCTTTCTGTTATTGTATTCCACTGATGTGGTTCAAGTATCTTACAATGTTCTGTCCATTTCTTAATCTTTTTGATCTTCTTTGGTTAGTGTGTACTCCCTTGATTATGGACTAAAGATCTATGGCTGGAGTTCTCACAACTAGACCAACTATTATATCCCTCATTTTCTCCTCTACGTGCTTTTGTCCCAAGTATAGTGGGAGGGTTTAAGTTATCATAGTCTTCTCCATTGTTGGTATTGCTAGTATTAGAGGTATGTTCTACGATTTCATCTTCTGGCACAATGCCCATATGAGATCCTCTGCTGACTTCTGGTGCGGAACTTTGTCTCGTTGGCATATCAAGAAGATCCCTTCTGTCTTGTTCTTTTGATCTTTTCGCTATTGGTGGGTCCTCAAACCGTTCTGGTACAATAGGCAGAAGGAGGTGCTGACCGCATTACAGGAAGGCCATAATATCAGCCCATTCCTTCTGAACTCAGTAAGATTATATAAGTTGTAGAATCTTGGTACGCATTAGCTGCTACATAAGCACTATGGTAAGATCGAAATCCTTACTTCCGTAAGCAATAGAAGTGTTACAAAGGAGGTGTTTGGTTGTTACTTCAAGCAGCAGTTGGATGTCTCGTGGATGGAAGCAGTGAATGTATCTAAGCGTTTATATGTAGCGGAAGATATCATCTATTTGTGGTTGGACTTTCTTCTAGTTTGTTTCTATAATAGGAAGTGACTTAAATATGCATATTGTGAGAGAAGAGTCTTCTTCAGGTTTCAGAATATCAACAGTATAGACATTAGGTGGAGGTAGTTTAACTGATTCCTGGAACGTTTCTAGTTGCGGTGTTTCTCTTTTCTTTGATAGTGCATTGGAAATTAACTTCGGGATGTCTTTGGAAATTATGGCTAATCTTCATGACTTGTTGTAGGCGTACACCTTATACGTCTTAAAGGATATAATGTCAGTTATTCGTTTGGATATTACGAGTTATTTTTCTTCCTTGTCTATATATTATTGAGACAAGTACGTCACTGTGGAATTGAGTGACTTACGATCGACTTTGTATAACTGTAGCTTGGCTCCTGGTTCTAAATTGTAGGCAGGATAGTGGAAATAAGGAGAGTACGGATTTTGGTTCGTCCTTTTCTTCAGCTTCTCCGACAGTAGGTAGTCATAAGGTATATCTTATACCAACGATGCCTAAAATGCCTTTCCTAATGGAACGTTTTGGAGAAAGTGAGGGTGGTGGCAAGAAGACCGTAAGATAGTCTCCTTATATATAGAAGAATTGGATAGCTCAAAGTCCTCGAGTTTTGAGCTGATGCCAATTAAAAGTGATTGAATTGGGACGAAGGGTAGAGGTGTCTCGCCTAGTAGGAATCTGGTGTGGAATAGAACAGGAAGTAGCTATGTAGTTCCTACTGTAATTTCGAATATCTCTTCTAATGTGGTAAGGAACGAGAGTGAGTCTTGGAATAGTGATGCGTATTTGTAGGCTGCGATTATTCCTGTTAAATATGGTGCCGTAAAGTGTTATGCTCTGTAGTATAAGAGTTTGAATTGAGATTGTAGCTGCTAGGAATACAAGATGTGTTGTCAATATTGGTGGGTTAAGGTGATGGAACGAGGGTGGAATCATTTAATGGTGTATACCACTGCCCATTAGACCTCTGCCTTATCTTGCACAATGTATTCTATTGACCGTAGGTTGAAAATATCTCTGTCTCTATGGTGGATTCTTGTTACTAGCTTTCGTTGAATGTAGTGTGTTTTGTTATATGTGTTAATGTCCAATATAGGTGATATCTGAAAAGGTATTATAAAAATGCTTACGGGTGATTAATCTGTAGTGGTAGTTGTAGCAGTGAAATTATTTTGTGCGTTAAAAAAAATGTAATGAGTGATACCAATAGTAGCACTGCAGGCTGTTTAACAGAGTCTATACTATCACTGTAGTGATAGTGTATATCTATTGTTGGTTTCGCTAAGTCGAGGACTCAGAGAGTCTTTAAGAGCATCTAGATTTCCCAAGTGGGAAGAGAATTAACAGGTGTAATCTCTCTATATTGAAGCTATCTAAGGCTTGTCTCTACTCTGTCTGAAGTGATCTGATATGACAATCCACCTTCAAAAGGGCAGAATTGCGCTGTCCTTATACTAGCCCCTAAGGCTTCCTAAGTCTGTTAAACCTGTTTTCTAGCCTTTCCAGAAAGCACTCCCCCAGGACCATAAATATAGGTGTAGGAGGTCAGGCCTCCAATACTAACAAATACTGGTGTTGATACATAATGCATCACAATATAGTATAGTATATAAGTACTGGATCTGCTTAAAGGAATAGTACTTAAGGTACTTGGCCTGAGCTATCTGGTACATTAGGAAAGAATTTTGGGTGCCCTGACACCTTGCAGTGGCGCACTGACACCTTGCAGTGGCGCACTGATACCTGCACTTTGGTAGTTGCCGCTGGAGCCCTTTGGGCTTTAAGGGCGTCAGGGCGCCACTCCTTAAGATCACTTGCAGAAGGGCGCCAAAATAGCAGCTATTCCTGCCAGAATTAACGCATTTTTAGTGCATTTTCGGCTGCATTTATGGTGCCTGTGGTGCCCTGACGCCAGCGTTCCGGACCAGTGGCGTAAGGGCACCCTAGGTCCAGACCGTGGCCTTCAAGATTGTCAGCATGCCACTAGATGGCGCCGGTGGTGCCTGAGGTACTAGGGGCATCCGAGATTCTTTGCAGATGTACACATGATAAGAGCTAGGATTTGTGTACTAAGACACTTATAAGAAACAGTCTTCTGTTACATCATAGTAGCTGAGATAATAGCCAGCGGGAGAGAATAGCTTTATATAGATGGCAGCATAGATTTTTCCCACCCCGAGTTTAGAAATTTCTGTTCATCTGTATGTCATGCCATATGAAAGTACTTGGGTTCACTAAAATGGCAAGGTGGCTTGAGCCTGTATCCAAGCTGGATCGAGGCTATTCGCAAAACCACAAGCTGGTTCGAGCCAAGCCCTCAGGCTCAGCTTGAGCTAGCTTGTGTCTAAGAATAGTTCTCGGCCCTTTCAGAGTCCCAGCCTCTGTTATGGCTCACCTCCATGGAATATAGCTTGCCTCTAGTGTTTCTGGTGGTAGTGGAGCCCCTAGCGGTTAGCTGACAATGTGAATGTTAGCGATCATGACCATGGGCTCTACAAATGCCACCGAAAACACTAGTAATCGGTATGAAATTGACCCTATTTGGGCCTTCAGCCGGCCTGGATGCACTAGCGTCCATAGCTCCCGTAGCCAAACTGCTGGTACCAGCATGCTACTGCTGGACTTCAGGGTGCTAAAATTTATTCCTCCTATACTGTAACTTGGTCTTGCAATTTTCTACCCTCCCGGTATCTTCTCTCAACTTTGTTCTAGAGTCGGTTGTAGTTCAGATCTGAGACTTGGTACGGTGGGAGAGGTATGTCGAGCTTATGGTAAACTATGTGACTTTTCATGTTGCAGCTTCGGATGGTGAAGCGGGGTTCTTGTTTCCTGTAGGTAGTTCTTATTGTCTCCTAACTCTGCTTCAGCATACATATAAGGCCGTTGCCTATCATTGTTTATCTAGTCCTATTTGTCGAAATTGGCACTTTTCCTGTTTCATGCCTGCCACGCGGTTGTTGACAAGCCTTTTGGGTCTAACGTTTGGTGGCTTTTTGCTTAGGCTTCCTTTTCCGCAGCTGAGACCGCTTCCTTAGTTTCGTTTTTCACTTGTCTCTTGATTTCCGCCTTTATTTTGCCTATTACCTGCTTCTACATCTACTACTCCCCTTACATCACTGCCTTCTTTTCCTTTTCTTTGAACTTTCTGAACATAGTTGCCTCGTTCACCTTCAGACTATTTTTCGTTTTGGTGGTCACTTCATCTATACTAACAATGTTGGCCATGCCTTCGATCTTGTCTTCTCGAGTAAACCCGTCATAGGCAGGAGGGAGATCTGGGTATACTACTTAAGTACTGGGAACCATGTGAACACTGTAGCGTTTAAGGACATGAAAGACTTATGTGCAACAAGCAGATTCACAAACGCATCTCTAGAGAGGCCATCCGCCCTTGGTACTAATTAACACACCCAAAACTGCAAGGCATCCCAAATTCCCCACACTCTACTTCACTCTCCAACTACTCTACCAGCACCACCATCTTAACTAACTCCGAAGAGAGGGGTCAGATCCTAGGAGACGAAACTAGTAGGCAGGGGACTACCCGAACTAATATTTAATATTCCAATCCCCTATAATAGGAAGTGTTGTCCTATAGCTACCACACCTTCCCCATACCATCACAACACCTCTTTCTCCCCCACCACTATAAGAAAGAAGACTACCCACACCATCAAGGTTACTTACAACAATGCCTAAAGGTCAAACTCCTACACCCCTAGCTTAATTGATACCTAGAAAGGCCATGACATCAATTTTATAGCCAAACTACATATTTTCCAGTTCCTGAACCAAATAGGGGTTGCCCTTCGGCCAAACTTCCACCTATGCAAAACCAATCTGAAGGAGGCATGCCAACTCATTGCCTATACCAACAAAAAACTAGGATCCCACATAACGTTTACTATTGGCAGCAACAACATTCAAATCTAGGTAGGGGGCTGCAAGATTACCGGTCTATACATTAACCTACGCTATTCCCCGTTCCAACTCCAGGACCTTCTCAATATCATTAAGCCCCACCCAAATGGGTGCATACTGGGGGACTTTAACGCCAACTACGATATCAGGTGGAACAAGACTAATCATTGAGGAAGGGTTGTGGTTCTCGATATGGAACATAGAAAACTAACTCAGCAAATTCTGCCAAATTGTGTCACTTAGAGAAGAGTTGATCAAACAAGCACATTTGCCATGATTTTCTCTGGCCAGATACTCCTCTTCTGCCTACTACTCCTCCACCTCAACTTCCTCGCCTCCGACCGCTGCCTCATGTCCTAATAAATCCTCATATAACACTCAGGCACCCAGAAATAGACAGTTACCGACTGGGACTTCTTTACCAGTTATGCAGAAGATCACCCACCATACACCCTCTTAACCTATGGCTAAGCTTATCCAGATCTTAAAAACCCTCTCAGCCTGCACAGGATAAGCAAGACAGCCTCCTCATACAGTAAGAAATGGTGGGACCAAGAAATAGACCAACAACTACACTGCTACCGCAAGACCAAATCCCATCAAGACATTAATGCACAAAGAAAATCCCTCTCTAAACTCATTAGAAGGTAAAAGAAAGCTTGCTAGAAGAGATTTCTTACTGAAAATAGGAGGAAAGATACATGGGACATTGTCCGCCTCCCTAAAGACCTCTTCCACATGAGTGCTCAGCTCCAGACCATTAGGAAACGAAATAAGGTGCTCTCTACTACCCATGACTTCCTTGAGGCCTTCAGAAAACTACACCTTCTAAACAACAAGGTAGCCCCCATACCCAAAGATCTATTTATGCAACCCTACTAACTCACCAACCCCAGCACTATTAGAGTCATACACTAAGTACTCTACCAAACCTTCAACAATAGTTCTCCAAGGCTAGACAGGATCCCTTACTGGCTCATAAATATACTCAAAGACACCGACCTATGCCAAGTAACCATCAATGACATGGAATTCATTACGGACACTCCTAACCAAGAAAACCCACTCTGGGAAGCAAAGAATATGGTAATGATCTCCAAACCAAAAAAGGACCATCGCTTCATAAATAGATAGTTCCTTATAGTTCTTGGCAAGGAGCATGGCAAATTGGAGGAGAAAATTATTGCCAACAAACTATGGAGAGCCCATGCAGGGTTCCACCATCTATAGTAGGGCAGCCGAAAACAGAGAACGGCCATTAATACTATCTCCACCATCATCAGCCAAGTCATAAGGGAAAGTAGCAAAGAGCCCAGAATATCTCTACTAAACAAGAACATCAACTCGGCTTTTAACCACTCAGGCACAAACCTATAATAGCCAAGATCCAGTCTTACAGCCTGGCAAACATTGCCTTTGTCCACCAATTCCTCACCTCCCGATACTTCCAAATCATCTGAGATGGAATCCCCAAAGGATGGTTGTACCAGCATGAGTGGAATCCAGAAGGGAGCTCACTGTCACCAGTTCTCTGGCTACTCTTTCTCCCTGACATGCTTAAGGAGGTCAATGCGGATATCAAACTTATCCCCCTTTCTACTACAAGAAAGAACCTAGCCAGAACCAGGGCCAACAAACCACAACCTACTGCCTCCCTCCAGGTAGATCTTATTAGCCATAGGGACAAGGTTAACCAATCGTAAGTTTTCTAGACCTGTCCCGAAACGATCACCACTATTTCACTAAAGAGGTGGATCTATGGCTGAAACGAACCAAGAAAGACAACAACCTATCTCAGGACCAGCAAAAAAACACTCCTATCAAATTCTTTACAGGTCCAACCCACACAATGACCACCCTAAGCATTACTATTACCTCGAGGCTTTCATTTCGGTAGTATATAAATATACGCATAAAGAAGGCCCCATGCATCTAGCAAGTCATGGGACATCTCAGAAACAGCAATGGGGGTATATCCCCAACTGTTATTAGGGCCCTCTATACTAGCATAATAGTCATGATTTTCACCTGGGGGGCAAAACACTAGCTACATAACTTTAGAAACCATAGTACATTTCAGAGGCTAGAAGACCATACTCTGTACAAGATTACTGTATCCAACGGTTATGTGGCTCAAGATGAAGAAGTGGATTATGTTTCATATTTACTTTTTGTAGCCTATCTTATAGCTATAGAATCACAGGGCTACTATTCTACTTATCTAATATTAGGAACAATATATCATTGGACGGGTTAAGGTATGTTATACAAAGGGGTAGGTGAAGGAGGCTTCAATTGCTAACGTGATTCAACTATATAAGGTAGGAACTTATAGAAGAAACTATGATGCAGCAGACAGCTAGAGATTAGCCTATTAAACACTATATGGGCGCTTATAGGGGTACCAGTCTTGAAGAAAGGCGTATGAATAGGATCAGACCTTGAGAGATATAAAGTAATAGAAGGTGGTTAAGCAAATGGGGGATATGGATCGGCCTGGATTTCCTATGTATATTGATATTGTCTGGCAGTTAGCTACTCTGATTCTATGCAATCGAGAGCTTGATACAGTAAGCCTACCTACCTTAGATACATAGTGGGCCACACAATTTTTAGACTAGTATTCATATATAATAAGCTAATTCAATATGTAGGTCCATAAATAGCGTATTCGGCTTCAAATCTAAAAATACTACAGTATGCATTTAAGGTATTAAGACTTATGATACCGAAGTTTAAGATTATGCCATACAACATCTATAATATAGATCAGAAGGGTTTACAAATAGGAAAGTCTCTACAGGTTAAGGTGGATATATACAAGATCTAAATAGAATATAGGTACTAATATGGGTTTAGATAATCTGTGTATATGAAAGACGTAGGCCTATATTAATTAAGGATAGTAATCGAGAATTAATTATTGCTGTAGAAACTATTTCATTAGATGAAATAGTACTACCTTCAATTATAATACATAATGGAAATAGCCAACTTATGAGGTGTTATAAATATCTGTCAGAGGAAGATAAAGAAACTATATTCCCCTTCTCTTCAAAAGGATAAACAGATCAGGTTCTAGGTGTAGAATATTTAAAGCTACTATTGGATGCACAAATCAAAAAGGTATACGTATTAACCAAACTATATCTATTATATTACTAACATATTGATAGATTACAACATTCTGAGGAATGGCAGCTATTAAGTGTAGATGGCTATAATTCATACTTTAGAGGAGAGTTTCTCCCCTACTGTACAAATCACCACATTCAGCTATTTTATCTTCCTCCATATTTGACAAAAATTCTACAACCTATAGATGTTGGATTGTTTAGTCTTTTGCAGAACTATTGTAGTAAAAGAGTTGAAAATCATCTACGAATTATTGGTGAGGCTATTAGCAAGTGCAATTTTCTTCCATAAGTAGTTTAGTCTTATTCCAAAGCAGTATTAATATAGAATTTAATTCCATAAAATAATCTTACATATTTGCAAAAAGCAAGCAAAAGTGTATATACAGTAAAAAATATCAAGTCTGCATTTGAAGCAACTAGTATTGTCCTACTAAATCCTCATTGTGTTTTGGGAAGATATTCTGGAACTGCCCCACTAGACCCAGCTCAAACCAATCCAGTAGTGCCTACTATAAACCTTTTTGCTGTTACAAGCAATTCTCATAGAGTACACCATATAGATCAAGTAGTAATGTAGCTTGTAAAGGATCCTCAAACATATCTTATAATTAATAAACTAGCAAATGCTACAATTGGACAACTTACCATAGAATTCCTTAGTCAAGATCATTCACTACTAGTAGAAGCCGCCATGGCTGAACTTGTAGAGAAAGCAAAGACTAAAAGAAGCTGGAAAAAACTCACTAAGAGAGCCATTAATAATGAAGAGCTGTTGAAACTTCGGTTGGAACAATTGTCACTTGAAGAGATACCACCTACACTCCAGAAGTGGTGCATGGGCCCCTACAAAAAAGTGACCTTCAGCCAAAGGCGCTGCCAACTACACAGCCACAACCGTTCCCCCTCACCAATTCCCACGCCCTCACAAAGCTCATCAGAATCATACTTCACCTTAGATGACTTCTCTGCTCTAGATAGCTGCAATTCCAACATAGACAATTCTTCAGTTACAAGTACAATATTTGTAGACACCCCTGCCAGAATTGGACCCCCACCACCCCCCACCAGTGCACCCAGTCTCCCTCGCCCTCCCAGACCAGCTACAGGAACTCCTAGGAATGGGGAGACTAGCAGGCGAATCCCCCGCTCTCACTGGGCATGACTATTTCCCTCATTTTATCTCTTTCATGTATTTTAATAAATTGATCCGCTTCACCATCTTGAGCCGCTACACCATCAAATACAGTACAGGAGCTTACCACGGAGCCTCCCATGAAAAATTAGCCCACATCGCCAACATAGTACACATCCAAGCCAAACTCAACGACATGGGCGCCTGCTGGGCGGCGAAGGGCATCTCTACAGGGGACACACACATACGGGCCTTCCTGGAAGAACCCCCGATTGGTTTTCCCCCATGGCATGATGGAACGAAAGGGCCTCAAACTATCCTGGAGACACCAATCACAGCCGCATTCCACCTGACGGCCCTATCCAACACGAATGAAATCTCCTGGAGCAACGCACAGGACCACTGGAAGGGCGAAATCCTACACATTACACTCCTACAACCTGAAGCCCCGAAATCGAAGGAAAAAGGGTACTGGGCAGCCGCGCTGGCACAACTCACGAGAGATGGCTGGATCCTGGCGTACTCTGACGGCTCAGGAAGATACTCAAACGTCAGCTCAGGGGTCTACGTCCAGGACGGCAGACCTGGGGGGGACAAACACGGGGACTCCCTAGGGAACCTAGCCTCAGTTGCGGACGGGGAAAGGAAAGGCATCGCTCTAGCCATCACACATGCACCCCCCAACCGCAAGGTTTGCATTCTGTCGGACTCCACTACGGCAATACACACAGTACTTCAGCTTTCGGGAGGGGCGCCACCCAGGTCAGGCATCGAGACGGAACTACGCGAGAGCTTTCTGGCCCGCAAACACCACACCGCGGTGGCCTGGATTAGGGGGCACATAGGCCTAGAAGGAAACACCAGCGCAGACCAGCTAGCAGAGCTACACTCCCACCTAGGGGTCGTTTCCCTCCGACTCAGAACAGCCACCCACGAAGGCCTCAGGGCAGCCTCTAGGGCCATCAGAAAGAACCTACGCACCCAACCTAGATTTGGGAAAAGAAGAACGGACTGGCATCGACACGCCCTCACCGCCTACACATGGTTTCGCACGGAAAGAGGGCCCCAGAAGGCGTGGCTCCACCACATCCGGAAAATCGATGACCCATCGTGCCCTTGCGGCCACCCCAGCCAAACAGGGGAACACATCACCTTCCACTGCCCCCAACATGCCCCCATGAGGAGACGCCTTCTAGTGGCCAAAAAGACCTGGCCAGAACTGGACAACCCAGACTGGCGGAAGGAAGGGGACGAGGACTCCTACGACGCCATCGAAAGCTTTTTCGACTACCTCTATGTCGAAACATAACACACACACACAACACACCCACACCCCGTTCAGGAAGTAGGGCCGCCACCCCACTATTGACGCCGGAAAAATCTGCAACGATTTCCCCCCAGCCCCTCGCTGGTTAGGCGACGTGTAGCCAGCCCTTGCCACTTCGGGAAGCAGAAAAGTCGGAGCTGGGGTCAGAGGAGGAGGAGGGAGTTGGAATGGTCGTCTCAGGGGAGGGCCGGGGGAGGGCGTGGTGGAGGAGGCATTCACGACGAGGAGGGCCAGGAGAGGGCATGGCGGGGGAGGATTTCTTATAGCGCGTTTTCTCGGGGAGGGCCGGACAGAGGGCGTGGCGGAGGAGGTCACGGGGGCCCGATGGAGGGCGTTGCTGTTTGTTTATACTGCGTGGCTTTTTGTACCTAGACCGTGCACGGCTCCCCAGATTAACTTGGGCGGCCTTGAAACCTAGCGGGCTTCCGCTAGGCTCGTCATAACCCTCCTACAGGGTTGCATACGAGTAATGAGTTTGTAAAAAAAAAAAAAAAAAAGCGATCTTGGTGTAAAATGATCCCCAGGGCATTAGAGGCGGTTCTGAACCCGCCAAAGGTGTGGTTTGGTATATTTGTGTTCAGAGTCTGCGCTGTATGGCCTGCAGCTTTGAGAGATCCTACTCAGGTTGACTTTGCCACCTGGTTCTTTGTTTACATTGTCTGGTGTGCTGGCGGTCCTCTAATTCCTCCTCTCAATCCTTTCCACTCTCTTTTCCATTTATTGCGATCCCCCCTTACTCCTTCGCCTCTCGTCTGTAGGGACTTGTCCTTCGCTAGGTCCTCTCTTGTGTCTTTGCTAGGTCCTCTCTTGTGTTGCTGTCATCCTTTGCTTTTGCTTTAGTAAACGGCCAGTCCCTGACCTGTGGGGACGAAGGGTTGGCTCCTCTGGCTTCCGTCGTTGGGATGTGCTATTCGAGGAGGTTCTTAGTTTTTTGTAGCTTCATCAGGGTCTCTAAAGTCTCCTTTGCTGTTGCCCATGTGTCAGTGCTTCCCTCTGGAGTACTAGGTAGATTTCTCCATGCACACCTCTGTCTGGTTCCTGATGAAGGCGTCTACCCCTGGTCCTGGCGAGAAGTTCCGTGGCTACTTTGGCTGTCTCTTTTGGTGTCACCATCGGTGTGTGGGTGAGCTCTTCAGGTGTGGTGTCTGGGTAGCTGCTGAGCAGGGAGTCCACCAGGGCTAACAGCTTGGTTTTGCTGTTGAGCTCCTTGATGTTTCCGTGCATGTTGGAGGCCTGGGGTTCGGCGTGGGCAGCCAGGGCGTGAGGCGGGTGTGCTGCCTGTATGACCGACCTCGTCACTGAGGGGCATGAGGCTTCCCAGTCTTGTTGTGGGGTCTCCCCTCCTGGGTTCCCCTGTTCGCATGTCGGGTCTGCTGTCGATGATGACCTTGTGCTACTTTGTGACGATTTTGAGGACTCGGGGGAGGAGATAGTGGGGGAAGATGTCCCTGAGGTCGATGCGCTGTCTAGGGCGGCGTGGACTAACGTGTGCAGCTCTATCCCGATGTTGAGAATTTCCTTATGAATCTTAGTCATCCCCTCCCTTAACTCCTGCCTGACGTTGAGATTTTCCTCATGCATTCTGACCAAGCCCGACCTTGTGTCCATCTCTGTTAGCAATGATTCGGGGTTTTCTTTGATGACCTGGACTACCAGATTCTTGATCCTTTCCGCCATTGCTTCGGTGGCTCGACAGGCCTTGATGGTCTCCGACTGGTTGTGGGTCAGTTGCAGTTTTTCCTGTCTGGCGACCTGCAGAAATTCGTTCTTGGCCTTTACGGCGTCTAGACTTCTCTCCTGTATTTTGGCTTCCAATGTCCATCCTGTCTTCTCGATGGGGGGTCTGAAGAGCCCCCAGCTGTTCTATTCTGAGTTCGAGTCTATCTAACCTGTTGCCTTCTAAGTCTCCCTGGTATCGTACCTGGAAGAAACGTAGTGAGCTTGGACGGTGTTGGTGTGTTCGCTAGGGAGGGGGACTGAGGCTGATCCTCCCGAGCTGCTGGTGGGACGTGCTGATCGAGATGAGCGTGCTAGAGGGAGTGGTCCTCTCCATTTGACCGTCGTGGCTGAGTCCTCGCTCTCCCCATCGCTGTCTCAGTCACAAACTGAGGCCCCCCGAAAATCCCGGAAATCATGGAAAAGTGGGGAAAGTGACTGATGACAGGCTGATCCGCAACTTGGGGAGCATTCGATGAATTGGCTGGGTAGGGAGAGGCGGACCGTATTAGCGCTTTGTTCTGCTTCTGGCTCTGGACTGACGATGTAAGTCTCGGGGTCTTCAGGACCTACATCTGATGCCTTGTCCTCTTCGATCGTTAGATCCGTGAAGGGAATGCCTTGCTCGAGCCGGATCGTGCCTCTTGCTACCGCCCTATTGGCGTTGTCCACTTGCGTGGGATAACTCGTGTCCCAGTTGCATGACTCTAGCGTGCGGTAACGATCTTTCCCTATGACAACCAGGCGTTGACCCTAGCGCCAGTGGCGGATTGGGTAGTACTCTGGGCCTTTGGCCATCCTGCCTGTGGTTGGTTCAGTTGCTTTGATTCGGCGGGTGTGTGGCAAAACGGACTGTGTGGGAGATATTCATTGGTTGGACCTCCCGAAGGGCTCGATGTGCAAGGGTGGTGTGTTGTGGTTCGGGCAGGTGTGGGAAATTGGTTAACCGGTGTGAGTCTGTTGATTGGTGAGTTGCGATTCAGGTCGAACGGTCCTAGCTTGAGCTGGGACTGTGTGACTTGATGTCTGATTCTGGTTGGGCGGAATGAGGTGTGGGGGTTTCCGTTCCTCCCTTTGGCTGGTGCTGTAGTGATAACGCTGAGCTAGCGAGTCCGCCTGCTACGGTGTGTGCTTGAAGTCGTGCAGGTTGTCACGATCTGTGGAGATTTCGACGGACGGGGAAGGGGTCTGAAGGTTCGGGAAACTTGGGAATATGGGGGGCTTTGGTTGAACTCACTCTGTAGAATCTGATGCTGTTGTATTTTTCTCTGTGGGTGCTGTGGGTGCTGTGGATCACAATTTG
>Ga0307511_10004194_pt1 | contig 14700 bp, 5 predicted proteins | sample 13_EM_MG_FD_200266 | JGI IMG/M metagenome (GOLD analysis project Ga0307511, IMG submission 200266) | Populus trichocarpa ectomycorrhiza microbial communities from riparian zone in the Pacific Northwest, United States - 13_EM | ecosystem: Host-associated > Plants > Roots > Unclassified | place... | reverse complement strand
TTGTTTACAAATTCATTCTTCTTTAATTTTTTCTTGTCTATTAGATCTTGTTATCATTATTTTGATATTTTTATTTAAGTTCGTTTTGAATTTGTCTTTTTTTTTCAATTTCACCCTTTATTTTTTTCTCATTCCATATTTGATGTCTACAATGACTTTCATACTTACCCTCATTCAATTATTGTGGACTAGCCACCTCTTAATTGATTGAGGTTACTGTTGTCTTCTTTATTTTTTTTTGCAAAGTTAAGTTACTATAATGCTCATAAATGCAAAATAAAACTTAACTTGAGTCTAAGTTTTTTTTTATAAAAAAATTCACTTTTAAAGTTTGATTTCAAGGGCTTAATCGTCATCTTAAGAGCAGTTTGGTCTTTTACTTAATGTTGATAATAATTTAAAAAAACTATTTTATTCTTTTTTCTTGATTTCATCCATCAATATTGAATTGGTTGGAAAATAGACCTCGTGAATGTTTTTTTTTGCTTTGTTTGTGGGTTACCACGGTCTCAAACAAATGTTAATTTTAGGATTGATGCTCGAAATTATAAGCATATAATTTTTATCATATAATTAAATAAAAATTATTTTTTAAAAAAGTTATTAAACACAACTTCATGAGTTGTGTGTGACTGAGGTCATCCAATATGTCATCATCTCAATATTTTTTTTTTTGGTTTTTCTTTATGAGTGAATCCATGCTTTTATGGTCATCTGAGTTTCCTTTAAACCAATTGGGCTAGCTCTTATATCATTTAATTAGAAACTCAGGCTAGGCAGAGAGTAAGGTAAAGTGATTTCAAGATTTATCTGCTTGCTTGGGTTTAATAGCATTCCCAAAAAATTCCTATGCTCTTAGTGTTCTTTTTTACATTTAAAAAAATTAATCTAGCCTGAGACAAAGCACAAGTTAATGAACTAGTGTTATCTAAACTTGGAGTTCTTGTCTTGTCCTTTATCCAATCCAAGTCAAACTCCTTTGTGATTTGACTCTTCACTCAATCATCACCTTAGGTAATTTTTTGAACTCGACTTTATGCTAACTATAGATCTAGTGAGTGTTTGGTAGTGCAATAACTTTTTGTTTTTGAATGTGTTTCAAAAATACATTTTATTTTAAAAAATAAGATTAATAGTTTTTAGTGTTTTCAATAATTTTGATATGCTGATGTTAAAAATAAAAAAATAATTTTGATGTATTTTTAAGTGAAAAATACTTTAGAAAAATATTTTGTATTACAATACCAAACACACATCTATTCTTAAAGGCTCGTTTAATATTTTGGTAGCAATTTCTTTTTAAAGTGTTTTTTTTCTTTGAAATGCTTTAAAAAAATATTTTTTTATTTTTTAAAATTTATTTTTGATATCATCACATGAATATAATCTAAAAATATAAAAAAATTAATTTGTATAAAAAAAAATTATTTTTTTCAAAACACTTTTGCACCCAAGAACAAAGGGTACATCTCATTTAAAAAAATATTTTAGAGAACATATAAGTCATATTTTATTACATTTCAACTTATAACTACGAAACAATTCCTATCAGCTTAGAAAAAGAAAGAAAGAAAATAAACTAGACAACCCATCGAATTAATGTCGTGTTTGCATTAAAAACGATTAAGGTGCTTTTTACGAGAGAAAACGATTAATGTAGGTGTGAAATTGATGTAATTTTCTCTAGTAAATTGACGGAATTTTCGTTTTCTTCTCTAATAGAGAACGATTCTTAATTGTAGTTTTTTAGAGGGAGAAATACTTCTAAGTTCTACCTTAAGTTTAAATAATTGATATTTTTAACTAATCCGATAAGCAACGGCTAAAATTCCATTGCAGACGCCGGTATATATCTTTCAACTCCTCTATTCCACGAGGCAACGCGAAATTGAACCGGCAATGGTCAACACGCTAGCCACCACAATCCAACCTTTATAAATTTCAAAAACTCATTTTTTTTTCAATTAATAAAAAAAACTTCTAAATTAGTCAATTTTTCATCCTCTCTCTCTCTCTCTCTCTAGCCCCCATTTTGCCTCCTTTTGATCTCCCTCCCTCTACCGTTTCTCTCTCCCTCCCTACTTCGATCACTAGAAAACGATCTCTGCAACTATCGTTTTTGGATCCGCCGATCAAGCAAAGACTAGGAAAGAGAGAGAATCGGAGGCTTTGGAGTTTTGATTAATCGTCGACATGTCGTTCTCGGATTCTGATTCGTCGTCTGCTTACGGTGGCGACTACAGGAATTTTAGACAAATCAGCCGTGAACGTAACTTCAATATCTCCTTCTCTATCCATGCTTTCAATTTTAGGTTCAGTTTGATTGATTCTAAAGCAAGCAATTTAATATGATCTTGTGCTCTTTTTTTTTTGTTTAGTTCAATGGAGTTATAATTTAGTTTATTTATTTATTTTAAGCTTCAAACTTAGTTGAGTATTTTGTAATGTAATGTAAAATGACCGGTAATTTTGTTATTTCTGATAAATGATCAGCACCTAATAAATAGAGATACTGGCCAAATTTAGTTAGGGTTTGGCATCTCAGTCGCTAGGAATTTGTTGAATTGCTACCTTATATCGATACGAATGAAATAATTTGTGCTGGAGATTTCGATTTTAATCTGGCGAAGGTTAGTCGCTAATGCGATATCTGTATCTTTGTTTGGATTCTATAAATTTTGAAGTTGAGATTATTGGAGTTGAATATCTTATTTCTCTAAGAAGAATGGCTTTGATATGAGAAAATTTCTGCCCATTGGAACAAGTTGCTTGCTAAACAGACGAAAGCTTAATGGACCACCTTGAATTGGTTGATGCTGTTAATTTCTTTTGTTGAATTTGTGAGAAAACTAGGAAGGGAATGTCGTCTGTCATTCTAAGTTGATATTTCTTTTCAGGTTTATTGCATGAAATGCTTCGATCAGCCAAAACAGGGAACTCAAAATCAACTTGGAAGGTACCTCACTTGGTCCTATCAAATTCGTCATAATTTTGCAATGCCTGTAATCTATACTGTTTTCTCAATACCACTTAGATAGAGTAAATGTTCTTGTATTTGATGGAGTTTCAAATAAAAATCCCAACATTTCACAGCATCTCAAATTGATTTTCCTATCAATCTTAGAAACACGACACCTATGTTTTGATACAAATGGTACATGTCCATCTCGTGTCAACTGTAGCTTGAGTGTATCCAGACAAAATTAACTGTCAGTGAAAATTTGGGACTCTATTAGAATCTTGCATGGTTACCTTACCCAATGATTGCTCAGTTTAGACAAGTGTTTTGTTACAATTTTACGTGATTAGAGTTATCCTACCATCGTTTTCCATCTTTTAGAATGTGCATTTCTCGTTAATGTCGGTTCTTGAATCTCTTACCTGCAGGTTCTCATCATGGACAGACTTACTGTGAAGATCATGTCATACTCATGCAAGATGGCTGATATCACACAGGAAGGAGTTTCATGTAAGGAATAAAAGGGAAACTCTTAAAATTTGGGATAGTTCAGAACATTTCATTACAATTATTAAAATCCATTTGAGAGACAGTTGGAGAAATGTTTGCTTTTTTGTAGTTTTTATAAGCAAAATATTGCTTGGCATGTATTGTATGCATTTAGATCACTTTAGAGAGCAGGTGGTTGCTAGCATCAAAGAATATTATTCTAGTATTTGCTGAGATGGAGTAATTTCATTGAATATCATGTCATTAAAATAAATGATTTAATTTCACACATGGCTATCCATTGAAGCATTTCATTCTCCATACAACCATACCAGAATTCTGATTGTTGTAAATTACTGAAACATGTTGCTCTACAATATGATATTCTCTTAGCTTATGTGTAAAATTCCTCGGATTGCATTGCAAATGGGATTATATGGTTTAAACAACGGGAGAATGAGCATTTGAATTTTAATTGCTGCATTCACCATTCACCTAGTTGCTTGATTATCATTTTTCTCATTGCAGTGGTAGAAGACATATACAGAAGAAGGCAGCCGTTGCCCTCCATGGATGCTATATACTTCATCCAACCAACAAAAGAGAAGTAATATATTTTCCTTTGGTTGACTTTCCATGTTCATTATCCTGCCCTTAAAAAAGAAAAAAAGGAATATTGGTTTTTTGGAGCTCTTCCAATTTAATTGCTTCGCAGCAATTGGGACTTGCCTGAAGAACATTAAGGCATATTTAATTTATCTTGAATAGATTGTATATAGAGCACGAGAGAGATTATAAATCTGAATTTTAGTTCTTAAGGCAGGTGAACGACTTTTTGAAATGCACTCAGTTTAGTAAACATGATCCTCAACCCTTTTGGGTATTGTCTCTTATTGTTAACTAGTTTACTTATTCTAGTTGATAGGTTGACTAAGGGACTTAACCTCATGATGCCTGTGCTCCACGTTGAATTTTTTGTTTTTGTTTTTATTTAGTAATTCTTACACCCATTACTTTTTGTGATACCTAGTAGTCTGTGCAATTTTATCACATCTTTAAAGAAAGAATTGAAGTTCTTATCTGCATTGAAGGCAATGTATGGGGACTTGTCTCCCTGACTCTTGTTTTTTCTGTCATCATGTTGCTAATTCTGTCTCTTATTTTATTTAAATAATGCTGGTGGTGTTCTTTCTTTCTTTCTTTCTTCCTATATATATATATATATGTATATATATATATATATTTTTTTTTTTTGTTATCATAAGGGGTTGTGTTCTTACTATTAGTTTTATTTTGCAGTGTTATCATGTTCTTGTCAGACATGGCTGGGAAATCGCCTTTGTACAAAAAGTATGTGAATAATTTTATTCGTTGTTCTCTGGGAGTCAATTTTAACTTTTGAAAGTCCAAATTTACTAATTATTGTCAACTTATTTTTTTTTCTTGTCTGCATATGAAGGGCATTTGTTTTCTTCAGTTCCCCTATATCAAGAGAACTGGTTTCTCATATCAAGAAAGATTCAAGTGTATTAACTCGCATAGGTGCATTGAGAGAGGTATAGGTCTCTTTCTCATTAAAAATTTTGGTCCTTTGGATCAATAATTGTGCTGAAGCAATTTGATTTATCAGCTAGATATATGTTCTCTTGATCCATCATTGTTTTAAAGCTTACAAATTGATATTGACATATTTGTTATTTTGATGTGTGAGCTATGCAGATGAATTTGGAGTATTTTGCTATAGATAGCCAGGTTTGGTGATGCTACTTCATTTTTCCGGTTCAATATCATATGCAAAATATTGATTATCTTTTCTATTTTCTTATTCATTAAATTATAACAATAGCTATTTTGCTGAGGAAAAGCACTTTTGTCAGGTTGAGTTTCCAGCAATGCTTTAGAGATGCCTGATTTCATCAATGATATTTAGCAGCTCCCATGTTTCTTTTGTTTCCATCCAGAAATTAGCGTCACTAAGATTGATTTTTAGAGCTAGATACTATCTTTTATTTGAAAGTAGTCATCATTATTTTCTCCAGTGCAACACGGTATGTCAAAAGGCACATGACATGGCAATCTGTAACAATTCCATTTTCTGACACTAAGTAGCTTTTTTGGTATTTATGCTTCTTCTTCTTCTTCTCAAGAAAGCCTCTGGTGTCTTGAGCCTATATCTCCACGAGAGAGATGGGATTGGAAGCTTCAGTCAGCTTATAAAAAATAAAGAGCTTGTGAAAAAGAAAAGGAAAAGAGAGAGAAATAAAGATGGAATTGTTCATGCACCTGGTGTTTATGCCACAGTGACCAGTGATTATTTTTAGGGTAACTTAAATGACCAAGCTCCAATGCCAGGTTTCTGAAGATCCAGTCAATGATGATGCCAATGTGTCACAGATAACTTGAAACTGCACAACCTTTTTATGGAAAATAATCTTTGTTTTTCTTTTGTTTTTTAAATAACTCCCCTAAGGGATAGTTTGAGCAATTGAAAGCAGCTAGTATTTTATTTTCATTTTTTTTAAAACAATTTTTTTTATATAAACTTATTGTTTGATCCTTTTCACAAATTTCTGATCACAGTTCAAGAAGCTTGTTTCTTTTGTTTGTGAATTTTTCTTATGTAAATCCATAATTTCCTTTTCTTGCGCCTATCTTCATTATGTTATTCTTTTCCCATTAGTGGTGATACGTTGTTCCACACAGGGTTTTATTACTGACAATGAAAGGGCTTTAGAAGAACTTTTTGGGGATGATGAGGATAGTCACAAAGGTGATGCGTGTTTGAATGTGATGGCTTCTCGCATCGCTACAGTTTTTGCTTCACTACGGGTATATATAATGGCTTCCATATGTTGATTCACAATCTCTTGATAATATTCTTAGGCATGCTTATGTCTATTTTTCAGGAATTTCCTTTTGTGAGATTTCGTGCTGCCAGGTCCCTTGATGTAACAACAATGACAACTTCCCGTGATCTAATTCCTACAAAGCTTGCTGCTAGAATTTGGGATTCTCTAACACAATATAAGCAAAAGATTGAAAACTTTCCCCAGACAGAAACCTGTGAACTGCTCATCCTGGATAGATCTATAGATCAGGTCTTTAAATGCACATTGCTTATAAACTCATTACTTGCTTTTTGCATGGCTTGGTTTTGTTGCTCATGTGCTAATTTCACAATTTTTAGATTGCTCCTGTCATACATGAGTGGACATATGATGCCATGTGCCATGATCTGTTGAATATGGAGGGAAATAAATATGTGCATGAGGTAAGTCAATAGTTGAGAGTTCTATCTATACTCTTGGATTTTCTGATTTGCTGTTGGATCTCTTTGGGATACTATTCATCAAGGAGTTTCCCTATTCAGGTTCCCGGCAAAGCAGGTGGTCCACCTGAAAAAAAGGAAGTTCTTTTGGAGGAACATGATCCTGTTTGGCTTGAGCTTCGGCATGCACACATAGCATTTGTATGTATAGTTCCTATGCATTTGTTAGATTTTAAACATCCACCTGGTGAATGCTCTAATCCTTGGTTTCCTTATTAGGCTAGTGAGCGGTTGCACGAGAAGATGACCAACTTTGTATCAAAAAATAAAGCTGCCAAAATCCAACATGGTTCAAGGTTGATGAAAATTCTTTATTATGTAAATTGCTGACCATTATCATGATGTCATTCGTGTTATATTTTGTTAGTTTCATTAACTTTAACCTCATAGGAGCATTGATTAATGGTTCAAAATTCACAAATGAGTTAATTTAATAGAAAACTCAGTCCCTCTGCCTAGCAATAAAGGGATGAGTAAGAAAAGGAGACCTATCAGGACACAAGTTTTCAAATGCATGAAGTGACTCATGCTAGTTATAAGATGTTGCTCTAATTACTGATCTGTGTTACATTGATATTAGAATTGTTTCATTAAGTTGTTTATTTTTCAATTTATTTTTTATGGAAGGTTTTACGAATCTTCTTTTTCTTTTTTCTTCTTTTAGTTTTTCAGAGCTCTTGTCCTGTGTGCTCATTTAATTTACACTTCTTGTGATCCCAACTTCATTTTTTCATGTCTTGCTTGGAACCACCTGGTTCATAATATTATGCAACCTGAAATTCCATTACCAAATGGTCTAGAGGCATTTTTTATGAAAAGAAAAGAAGATTATTTATTGGAAAACAGGGAGAAGTTGACATTGCAAACAGTAATCTGTCATCCATACCTACTCATTTGTCTCCTCTGGAAGTGCCCACGTCAAGGGAAGGTTGAGAAATTTTGGATTTTCGTAGGAACTGGTTGGGATGATGAGTAGAAGTATTTTAATGATGGCATGGACGATGATTTCAGGTGCTACTTGATGTTGGAAGTGGGGACCTCCTGGATGACACACACACGTGAAGTTTTGTAATTGAGAGGGATTGTTTTTCAAGGAGGGAGGTGGCTGTGAAGTATGGGGAATGGGTGGATGGATGGCAGATGCTGTAAGAAGTTAAAAATATCAGTGGAGTTAGTAGAATAACTGATATTTGTTATCTTAAAGAGAAATGTTCTTCCTTGTTTATATAAGTACCCTTGGAGCTTAGGAATGGATATATGGTTGTTTCCATACCAGATTATTAGTTGCTGTGATGGTATATCTCCAACCTTGAAGTTTAACTGTTGTGTAGAGATGGTGGTGAACTTTCTACACGGGACTTGCAACAGATGGTTCAAGCATTGCCTCAATACAGTGAACAGATTGACAAGCTCTCTCTCCATGTAGAGGTTAGTTTATTTCTTCTGACAGCAAACTGCTCTTTTTTCTCTTTTAGTTGGCACATTTGTAACATAAGGAATACAATTATAATATGATGCTCTTATTTCCAAACCTGGTTCAGAAGTTTAACTTCATTCTTCCTACTTGTTTAGCAAAATGACTCATGGGCTCTAGACTACTTTGCCAGCTTATGCTTTTTTCAAGGCAATTTGACATATAGTGTAGCTATTATACTTTGTGGTTATTTGAAACTAATTTCTCCATTCTAGATATCCTTTCCGAAAAACTTTTGTGATGAATGAATAGCTATTTTAATGGATGTGTATTTGAACTCCAGACCTTTTCTGTGGAGATGGAGTGCAGTTACCACTAGGTTATGCCTAGGTCTCATCCCTAAAGATTGAATGTTGGTGTCTTGCAAATGAACAATGCTTGGCCTGATGACACTATGATATTGCCATTTAATGCTCATGCTTGATGTTATCTCTGAATCCTAAAGTTCTTTGGCTTTAATGTAAACCCCCCCCCAAATGGTTAAGAGGTTGTTGATGCTCTTTGCTTATTAGCTCAAATGTTAGGTGTTTGATGGAGGGCTGATGCAGATTTTATGTGTAAATCTGATCAGTAATAAACAAGATTGAGGTTATTGACCAAATTGCATTCTGCTCTAATTGAATTCCCTAACCATTCCATTACTAACTCAAATTAAAGAGGCAGGATACTATTTGAGTGCTTTCTTGATTGTTGCTTTTTGTTTCTTGTCCATCTCTACTCATACTTTAGTTAGGCTGCTGAAGCCCCGTTTAGAACAGCACAATGTTTTTTTTTTAGAGAGTGCGGCAAATGGAACTTTTTCTGGTTTACTACTTTTCAATGTTGCCCTTTTTAGAGCTTTATGTTTAGGCATCCTACTCATGTTCTTTTGAGTGCTGCGTCGTAGATTTTATCAAGACTTTGCTCAATTGATTTGAGGTGACTTGTTAATTGATAAATTTAATCAACCCAACAAGTCTCATAATTATGAAGCTTCACTGGAAATATCATCTAAAAGTAGGTTCTTCAATTCTTCCTCTTCCCTCCCTTTCCGCATGTCGCTTTTGAGTTTCAAATATTTTCAGAACACATTATATGAACTTTCCTTCCATACCAATGAGTGGAACTTTTTCCTTGATGGAAATGCCATTAGATATTTGGTTCTGTATTTTATTTGCATGGTTTTTAGTAACTTTGAAATTGTACAATGGATAGACTACCATAGGAGTTATTGTTGTTGCATGGTTCCAGATAAGAAGTTAATTATGTCCTCTGCTTAGAACCCATTATTCATGGGAGCACAAATGAAGTTCAATTTTTTTCCAAGATGGAAGCACATATTGCAATTAGCTTAAATTGTACTAAGTTTTTCTCCCCTTTTGAATACGTTTGGAATAGTGTGTAATCAGAAAGAGAAAGAAGACCCACTGGTTTATGAAATTTGCAAGTGGTCCATGGCTTTATACAAATTGTGTTTTATGGATGCAGATTGCTGGAAAAATTAATAGAATTATCAGGGAGTTGGGGCTTCGAGAGCTTGGTCAACTAGAGCAGGACCTGGTTTTTGGAGATGCAGGAATGAAAGATGTTATTAAATTTCTGACTACGAAAGAGGTAAAACTTGTCGTAAATTGTAATGGGTGCATTTCAACTTGCCAATAATATTTATAAAGTAGGAGTCTCACTCTTTTGCAGGATACAACTCGTGAAAATAAGTTGCGGTTGTTGATGATTCTTGCCGCTGTTTTTCCTGAGAAGCTTGAGGGTGAAAGGGGTCTTAATATAATGAAGGTACTTATCTTTGTTTTTGTGCTGGTTTTCATTTTCTTACTGTTTTGAGGTCAGCCAGCAGAGCTTTTGTGATCTTTTGAATTCCTGATTTGATGTTATTGAGAACATTTTCCTTGCACATCAGAACTAATTTTATGAATTTATTTTAGCTGGCAAGATTACCGCAGGATGACATGAATGCTGTGAATAATATGAGATTGCTTGCGGGGGCATCAGATACCAAAAAAAGATCAACTGGTGCTTTTTCCCTGAAGTTTGATATTCATAAGGTGAACACAAATGTTTGTTGAAATGCTGTATCTAATCGTCAATTTTGAAGCTTACTCTTTCTTTTCTTCTTCCCAATCAATTGCCAGAAGAAGCGTGCTGCCAGGAAAGACCGCACCGGTGAGGAAGAAACAACATGGCAGTTGTCCCGCTTTTACCCCATGATAGAGGTACATCCGAGTTCTTCTTATTTGATTTTTCATGTACAGTTACACTTTTTATGCTTTACTAGTTTTTCTGCATGTGCGTTGCACATGACCCACACATGATAAGTTGATTTTATCTCTTTAAAGTATTTATTATTTTAAAATGTTAGCCTCGAGCCTTTTTAAAGAATTTAAAAAACTTGAATGCATGGAAAGGAAAAGCACCAAGGTGTCAATCAAAACCAATGTTATGGATGAAAATAATTCAATAACCTAAATATATTGACTTTAAATTCAATAATATCTTTTGTTTAAGTATAAAAAAAAATAATTTAACTTCATTTTTTTTGTGATGGAGATATCTTTTTGTTCCCAAGTGATAATATGAAATCCTTTCCCGTCAATTAAAAATTCATTAAATTCAATATAGTGATTTAAATTATGTATTCAATAGATATTTATAAATTTTATTTTGTTATTAATGTAAAGTAATAGCATGTATTATTTCATAAATCATGTAACTCAACATCATTGTTCTTTGAAAAGAGGAAGGTAATTCAATATTTCATTGCACTAATAAAATATATTTAATCATGGATTTAATAAAATCTCAAAATATAAATTTTTTTTAAAATCAAATTTTGTAATTTACAAGAACCGCTGACCAAAATTCACTTTTTTAGTCTAGTTTGGGGAAGACTTCGACAAAATCAACAAATTTCAATAAAATATTGATGCCATCAAGAACTTAATCTTAATCAATTCAAGAGATTTATGAGATCTAAAATTTTATAATTTGCATGCATTTGTTCACGCTAAAAAATATTGTATTCCTTAAAATCTTACATTTTCAAACTACTTACTTTCTCTTGGTATGATAGAAAGCAATATCCTAATATAAAGGAAGGAAATTTAGTTTCCTATATGTTAGAAATGTGAAAACTAATAGTACAACTAAACTATCATCCATTCCTTTTGTATGTTTACGATTTAATATCCTACCATAACAAATATTCCTAGTAAAAAAATTGATCTTTTATTAAATTCTTAAGAGTTTTAAGGATTTAAACAATCAAAATTTTGATATTGCATAATAACATTGTTTTGTCTTTACTAGACATGATTGCGGGTTGACATTTTTTTTCTTTGTAAAAAATGATGTCTAGGTGCTGCAATCACGTTTTAAAAAAATAAAAGAATAAGGACCTGGGTTATAGCCCCCGATTGAGTCTAATAATCTGATTTTATTTTAATTAGATGATAAAAAAATTAGCAATGATAGTAAACATACAATTTTTTTTTAAGAAAAGATCACGATATCTTGAGAAAAAATATTAATTTGATATCTTTTCAGGCGAAAAACAGTTTGAAAAATACTTTGAAAATCAAGTTAAACCGCAAAAACAAAAACACTCCCTTAAATCATGCAAACACAAGGATAAGTTCAAGCATTCTTTCAAGTAGAAAATATTTTAAAGTTTCTTATCTCATATACTTATAAAATTAAGATAATTTCTTCTATCTAGATAATGTATCTATTATTTTGATATTTTCTTTTGATATATTTTGTATTCCATATTAATAAATTCTACAAATTTAGTTGTTTTTTTTCCTATACATTTGTGATACAATTGATTGAATATTGCTATTGAAAAAATCGAGATTTTCTCATATTTCAAAAATTAGAAATAAAAAAATAATTTATAATAAATCATAATATACTTAATATACTAATGATAAGTATTCTTAGATAATATTTCTTTTTATGTTTCTTACATCAACCGAAATAATGAAGTTTTCTTTAACTATTCCAACCTTTTTTCCCCCTTTAATACCATTTTAAAGAATTATGAAGTAGCATTCTCAAAAAAAAAAGAAGAGAAAATTAAAAAAGTTTAAGAATTAGCAGGCACGAAGTCATGTTCCTTTTAATCTCTATCTTCCAACAAGAAGTTAAACCAAACTAAACATCATATGTCGCTGAGTAATTGTGTTATTTTTGACAGCCTTGATGTCTTGACTGTGGGTAAGATTATATGAAAAGATGGTACTCACCTAATGCAAATCTTTTTTCAGGAACTTATTGATAAACTTAACAAAGGAGAACTGTCCAAGGATGAATATCCATGTATGAATGACCCAAGCCCATCTTTCCATGGGACATCCCAGTCTACACCAATGCATCATGTTCCCGCTCCCCATTCAATGAGATCAAAACGGACACCAACATGGGCTCGACCACGGAACTCCGATGATGGTTATTCAAGGTAATATTTCTTATTCTTCCATGCGTAGTCTATTGAATATTCCATGAATAGTGGGAAAATAAAGCATGGATTTCAACTCTTGATAATTTCTTATTTAAACCGAACACATCTATTGGATCCTTTGTTATGCTCCTGTGATCTATCAGTCATTGAATTCCCTGCTTGGTTATGATCTCCTGATTGATTTAGTTAATTGCTTATATGAGCTCGTTGTGCCACCATAGTGCTTTATGCCTGTCTTTGGAGTGTCAAGGAACTTGATAGGCTAAGAGTAACTTAATTATCCTGTGGCTTTATTTGTAATGTCATTGCTTTGTGCTACCCTGCAGTGATTCAATTCTAAGACACGCATCTAGTGATTTTAAAAAGATGGGCCAGCGTATTTTTGTTTTCATTGTAGGTGGAGCTACGAGATCTGAGGTAAGAAGATGTTGAATCCCAAATCAATGATTATGGTTGTCCTTTTGGCTTGTTTAGTGTTTTAACTCTAACTAATCTCCAGCTAAGAGTTTGCCACAAGCTCACGAGCAAGTTACAGAGGGAAGTAATTTTGGGTTCTTCAAGCCTTGATGATCCTCCACAATTTATGACGGTAACTAGTTTTCCCTGGAGCCTCCAATGATCCTTATATATTGTTATGTGAGCTGAACATCTGAACAAAATATAATGCAATTGATTTTAAATTGCAGAAGCTCAAACTGCTGACAGCAAATGAACTTTCGCTGGATGATCTGCAGATATAAATGTGTCGGGATTAGAAGGTGAATGTGATGTTTTTCTAGGTTTCTGACCCCATTTGTAATTTCATCAACAATTCTTACATTTTATGATATCCAATTTTTAATGTAAAGTATCTGCCCCTTGATAGTCATAGTAGTGTGGTTCGTGTTTAATGTTACAGGAAAAATTCTGCCTAAGGCTGTAGCTTGTGTTCTGTAATACATGCCGGAGCTGCTGGGAAATTTATGATGTCTATAATGCTACCTTACTAATTAAAACAGGAAAAAATAATCATTTGAATTACGAGGTCCTTTACAATCTATAATAGTGACCAGATGTCATGGCATGCTGGTTTAATCATGTTGGATATTATGTTTTTAGTGTACCTGCAATTCTCCTCTGTATTCCAGAGAGCTGAACTGTGAAGGTTGTTCGGGTTCAGCGGCTCCTCATTTCATTCTGAGGAGGTCGGTTCTTGCATGCTTTGCATTGACCATGGAGTGAAATTTAAAGATAAAAGTCAACACAGCCCCCCTCTTCAAATTTTATCATGGGGATGAAGAAGAAAGAATTCTAATTATCAATAGGCCAGTCCAAGCAAGCTGGCAAGGAAAGAATGCCCCTTGCTTACGCGGCAAGAAACAAGGTGCAAAATCCGGTTCTCTTTTTATCTGATTGCATAAATCAGAATCCAATATTCCAATCTTTTTTGCATCGTTTGTGGATTCCTACATTTACCATACCGTTCTAATAATATTTAGCACAGTTGATCGCCATGATGTCAATCACGTAACTTGGAATCCGTAAAGTTAAAATAACCAATCTTGTGTTAAAATAATAAGACTGCATCACGCTGTAATCTGGGCCACATGCCTATGATGCTCTGACGATGCAATCCTCTAAATTACATCATAATAACGAGGTATTGGCTGGACTCGAGGTTGAGAGGTAGGGTGAGTTGGAAGTTGGAAGTTGGAACCACTTCATTGGTGCAAATCACATGGATAATTTGGGGCATAATCCATTCTTGACGGAGTTGTGGTTCAATCTTTCGATAGTAAAACTTGAAAACAATTTAATATGAAGCATTTTTAGTTTTCAATGAAACCATAAAATATATTTTGGCTTGTGTCGAGATGAATTCAATCTATTTAGGTTCTTTACGGCACCCTGTTCCTGTTGGTTGGTTATATTAACAATTTACAACTTGCACTTATAAATGTGTATAAAGCTATAATTAATTTTCTTATCTATGGTCATAGCGAGTCCTTATAGTCTAG
>Ga0307511_10004193_pt1 | contig 14702 bp, 18 predicted proteins | sample 13_EM_MG_FD_200266 | JGI IMG/M metagenome (GOLD analysis project Ga0307511, IMG submission 200266) | Populus trichocarpa ectomycorrhiza microbial communities from riparian zone in the Pacific Northwest, United States - 13_EM | ecosystem: Host-associated > Plants > Roots > Unclassified | place... | reverse complement strand
CTGGGTGTACTGGGTAATGTTCCCATCTGGCATCCACGGGCTCATGATGAAAAACGGAAACAGCTCGTCCGAAATTCGGATGGCGCGCAGCACATTTGGATGAGGATTGAACTTGCTCTGTTCGACCATACGGCAGTATGTCTGGTATCGAGCGAACTGAGCACGCCTCCGATTGAATAACACAATCGCCATACCCTTTCAATCTTCCTCAGGCAGGACAGCTCCTTCTCCCGAACCACTTTAACACACACTAGTTCCCCATCATATTCTCCCTTCCAGATGTCTGTGAGTCCACGAGAAGTGTAGTCCGGGGGGTTATCGCATAGTTCCAAGCCGGGGAAGACTTGCGATCCACGGAGCAGTGCATGGGTCAAAATTCTGACCCACGGACCGGGACCCACGCCAAGCCATCTGCGTATGGCCTAACCACCAGAGGCGTCAGACACTGAGAGGGGATTTGGCGGGGGAGAGGTACCTCGCGAAACATTTCCACTAATGCTTTCGCATCCTCTGAGGACAAACCCGTCGGAGAAGACTTACCCATTGATATCACCTTAGAGATTGACGATACGCGTCCGTTGTCATACCGGTTGCCCCCCCATTCCTCGCAGTAAATAGAATATACGTGCAACACATCTTCCCCCAATCGAATGAGGTTCTCGGAACCAAGGGGGGGGAACTCAACTAAACCGTCCGACGGTCAGCTACCACTGCTCGAGTTCAGTTGGATGGGTGACTCACTCATGGAAGGGTCTGCCCAGCTCCCCACGAATCCTCGTTTAAATGGGAAAACCATATTGGCAGAAAGGGAGGGGAGTAACTCGTTGTCGAGGTTAAACGGGGGGTGTACTCCCAGCCTCATGGGAACCACGCCGTTCCTTCGTTCTGGTCACGGTACATACCTGGATTGGTTACGTAAGGAACATGAGGGGAGATAACCGGGTTTCGCCTCGCTTTCAATTGTGGCCGTCTTCGGGCCGGTTGCTTCCCCTTTCCGCTCGCAAATGCCCCGAGGTCCTCAGCTCACGCCTTCTGCTGGAGGTTTCGAATCAGTAATGGAGTCGTGCGTACTGCCCTTGCGAACCGCTATGTGGGCGTGGCAAGTTTAGCTACCCAGATGTGCGTATCTGCACCGCGAACAGAGGCCCACTTCATGGGGTATGTCCGAGGCTGTGAGGTGATAGGGTTGGCACGAGTAGAGGGGGAGGGAGCTGCATCAGAAACCCGCGGACGGTTTTCTCCCTTGCAAACCGTTCACCGAAATGAGCTGACCACGATCCCCATCTTGGTGCGAATTTGGTGGCAGAACTCGACCAACCTCCGGTGAGCCTGCCCGAGTTATCCCGTACAAGGTGAGCCCTAGTATTGGCGGTCGGCGCTCACCCCTCACGCTGTGCCTGCTGTTCTCTTCAATGTAGCTTCAAGAATGCGGGTCTGGGAACCCGATCCAGTGAGCGAGTTAATAGAGACGCAGAATGCCAATGTCTATTCGCTCTGTCAACCTGCAGGGTTATTACATGATACCATACCACTCCTCCATCAAATCGAGCGGAGTCGGGTCTGGTGGTCCTTTGGGATATCGGCCTCCAGGAACGACAGGAATGCGTCGGCATCGGTCGTCCCGGGGGCGCGTGGCCGGCATCAACAGTGGTGGTGGAAGGAGTGGAAACAGGCTCGGTTGCGTCATACTGGGCGAGTTCTGATGCGAGGTCTACGGGAAGGGCGGGAGCGGAGAACTCTTTTACGGAACCGACGTGGTCATTAGCAGTCTAAGAAGAGCGACGGGGTGGGAATGAGTGTTGAGGTTGATGGACGGATGAAGACGCGGGGCGTGGTACCTTTGGCGCTGGCTTGTAAACCTTGAGTTCTTTGAGATACAAGTCCTGGACGAAATCTACACGGGAAGGAGCGGTGAAGAAAGTGAGCATATATCACACCTCGATGGACTCCAGGGGGAGCAAAGGTTTTCAGAGGACAGTGGAGGATGACAGGGACCTCGCCGACCTGGAAGCAGTCCGTGGAATCTGAACGGGTGAACACAAACATGCGGGATTTTGGGGGTGAATTTAGATACGCGTGACCGAGAGGGCTCGCCTGGCGGCGAATAACGTGAACGGAGGGTAAAAAAGGTTTGAAGGAGAGACGTATCGGTGTGTGTTTGAAGAGAGGCCGGGTCCAACGCGTAGCTGCTCGCGCGCTTCCGCGTGTACTCGTCTACTCGACCGGAATGCCAGGAAACATTCCTGGGGAAGTACTGAATTTCATGATATCGTGCCCTCGTGTTCTTGCTGTAGACGAAAGGCCAGGAGCTCCGCCAAACCACGAGAACCGAAGGGTGGGGGCCGGAAACCTTGAGACTGAGCGACGGAACCATCGTTGGAATGACCACGGGCGAACATTGGGGTAGCGGCAACGGGGACGCGACGGGTGACAGAATTTCGGATAGCGATAGAGAGCAATGTCGACGTGCGGTAAGTAGACGGATTCGGAGGCTTGGTCCGATTATCACACTACCCCGCCGCGGTGACCCTGAGTAAGTACTTCACTGTGCAGGTAAAATAGGTAAAGTATCTGGGGGTTTCTGGAAAGTTTTGTTTCTTTCGTACAGGTATAGGGAGTAGACGTTTACCGCGTTTATAAAGATTTATCCAACAAGTCCCAAGAAATCCAACCTTTACCAAAAAACCCTGAATCTTTTACCTACTTTCGTCCCACAGTGCTTGCATCGGCGGGTCGAAGCCAGTTCGGTCGTTTTCTTCAAACGGAAGGATGCGTTGTCGCCGAGATCCATCACACGTATCTGACTTCACTATGAGAACGCGGCCGCATGCACGTAAACCGTTATCGGGTTATCGATACGTCCTAAGGGCCTGGAATGACGTAGACTGAATTCGAGCGGTGATTAAAATGTGCGATGGATTTGTTGGTAACCGAAGAGGAAACCTGACCCGTGCGCATATAAGTACTAGTACTCATGCTGGACGGCTCGGGCATCTTCCCATTCCTCTCTTCTGCTCTCGCTCTCTTCTTCGGCCTCCTATGGGCGTCTGGGATCTTTGGGAGAGTGCGCAACTTCAAACCAACAAACCAAGTATCGGGACTGAATCGCCCAGAACCTCCTCCCCCAGAAGCCACGGCTGCGAATGACAAAGATGTGTGCGAGGTGCCGCAGAACCTTGGAGAGCTGATAGTTTCAAAGTTGCTCGTTCATCCTATCAAGGTCAGTTTGTGATCACCGGTTTATCCGTTGGGTGTTCGCTGTACAGCGGGTTTGCTGGCAGAGTTGCCGTGGGACGTCTGTTTCAGAAGTGAGGTACACCCCTGAAGGCTTAGAGGTACGCGTTATTATCCCCTCCCACCACATTTCCGCGCTGGAATCCCGCCGTAGAACGACAGGAAATGGTGTATTATCACTGCAGACACCCACACAATCCTTACCGCACGTGAAGTCGCCTCGGTACGCCCGCTCCCTCTGGATGTTTTAGTTGTGCTGAGAGGTATTGGCAAAACAGATGGTCCTCATTTCACCGCGAATCGAATACGACGAGACGTCACTGTACTGTGGTAAACTCGTCGTTTCGTTCCCTCCCGAGTCTGGGTGCCAAACCTTTGAAGTACCTCTGAATCCGACTGCGGACCTCGTTTCTCAATGGGAGCTGTAAGTGAATACTTTCAGGTGGGCTATGACTTTGACGATATCGTGCTACAGGATAGAGACTTGTTCTCTGTTCAAGGTGGTGGAGGTAGACGGATACATTTGCGAAGCTCTCGACCCTGCCTCACCTTCGCCCTCCAAAGTCCTTTCAAAGTACTTCGGCCGCCCCGTGCACCTTGTTGTGAAAGGTCCAAAGCGCCGAGCATGTAATCCGACCCAGACTTTCCCGGCCCTTGACGCGAGCGCAGTTTACCAGGACGGCTTTCCTTTGCTCGTCGCCAGCGATGAGAGTTTGGAGAAGGTTGGAGATGAGATTAATCGATGGGCTGATGGTGAAGTGGACGGAGAGTGTATCGGGGGTATCGATGACCTGTGGAAGACGAGTCGGATTCCCATTGAGAGGTGCGCACATCCACACCCGGGTCCCACGTCGGGAATCACACGGGAGAGTCTCTGACCTCACTCAACATTTAGGTTCCGACCGAATATTGTGTTTCGTGGTGCTGGTGTACCCTTTGCCGAGGATGTGATGAAGGAACTTGTTATATCTCCGAACAGGGACTCCCCCGAGAACGGCACACAAATATCTTTGGTTTCCAAGTGTACACGGTGTCTGGTGCGTCCCGAAAAAAAGCGAAATGACTACAGCTGCCCTTCAGTCGACTGAAATTAGATCGCTCTTAGCTTCCCAATGTTGACCCATCGACGGGGGTGAGGGATAAGGCAGTCCCATACAAAGTGTTGATGAAGTTCCGGAGAGGAAAGGACCCAGCTAAGCCGGCAAAGTCTTGTTTTGGGTGCAATGGCGTTCCTAGGGGGAGTGGTGTCATACGTGTTGGTGATTTTGTACATGTACGGGAGTGGGCTGGACCTGGTGGGGTTTGATGTTTGACGAATCTGTAGACCAGCCTGTGAGCTAGAACTGTAGGAAGAATGTGTGTATTTCGTACCATCTATCCTCAAGTTAACGGTCCGGTTGCGGATCTACGGGCCCGCTGCCACTCTCTTTCGCCTCCAACGAGCTCAGTAATCCATCGAGATGTTCTAGGATCCCGTCTAACTTGCCCTCCACACCCTCTGCAATGCCATCCGCAGCTTCGAGTCTGCGTAGCAGTTCTTCAACGTCCTCCGCTCCCAATTCCTCGATCTCTTCTCCTTCAACGGTTTCGGGATTGCCTGTTCCGTTGCCGTTCGTGGTGGTCGTTGTGGGTTTTTTGGTCGAAGCAATCAAGGAGGCAAGCGCAGATATGTCCGCTTCGAGGGAAGAGGTTTGCTTTGGTCGATTCGTGGTTTGCTTATCTGAGGACATTGTTGATTGGAGACGAGAGGGATGACGAAAGGCGTAGCGATCGTGAGAAATACCAAATTCCACTTCTTGTTCTCGTGCGTCACGCGCGAACATTACACCCTCCAACCCGTCCCCCACTCCCCCACAGGGCGCTGGCTTGGCTTATCGGATCACTAGGAGAAGATGGAGATCGCGAAAGCAGAGCTCCAGAGAGCTTTACGGCCAATACGTGGCAGCCGCGTCGAAAAGCCCGACTTGGATGCTCTGGTGCAGAAGACTCTCGGTGGAACGAAAGCCAAGACGGATGGAGCGTCCCTTCCAAACACCACTTGGGAGTACTTGCTAAGGAGTGAGATTTTGTCGCTTGCAGTACGTCTCTAATTGAGTTCTTTCCGTGTTCGATTATCAAGAGTTGACCTGACTTTCCCATTCTCCATCGACGCAACCGTGTTTCTGTGAAACTAGGCCACTGAAGGTCAAGCTCTCCGAAGCCCTTCTTCCACGTCCACATACTACACTTCACTCTCCCTTCTCCTCGATCTCACCCTTACATTCACTGAGTATGGAGCATGCGAAGCTTCGACACCTCTCACGACCTGTCAAGACCTCCTCGAAACCCAAACGATCTCCTCCTGTGCCTATATCTTTTCCTGGATCCAATCCCGCGTCACTCGTCTCACCAAAGACATGGTGCCACAAAAGGGCAAAGCCTTGATCCTCCTCCGGACGCTGAACGAGTTGTTGAGGCGGTTGTCGAAGATGGGAGAGAAGAATACGGAATTCTGTGGTAGGATCTTGATTTTCCTTAGTCAGGTCTTCCCGCTTGGAGAAAGGAGTGGGGTGAATTTGAGGGGTGAGTACGGTCCACCGTGGGATGGGCCTGTCGCCAAACCCGGGAAGTTGAAGGAGGACAGGGAGGTGGAGGGTGGCGATAAGATGGCTGTTGACGAGAGTCCGGAGGTTCTTGAGGAATCGAAGAAAGAGGGTACGCCTCTGTTATTCGAACATCCCCTAGCTTGACGTCCATTTTTATTTTATTTTATAGATTTCTATTATACGTTCTGGTCACTACAACAGCCGTTTGCCCGACCTGGCGTGTTCGCGGACCCGACAGTCTTTCCCACCTTCAAGGAATCGGTGAACAAGGTCCTACCGTTCATCAAGGAGGCAACCGCAAAGGAGCGCGCTATGATGGGGAACAAATCAGCGTGGGGAAACCACAACAGCCTTGGACCGTTGGGTTCCCAGAACTTGGTGGCGGGATCGAAACGAAAACGCGACGCTGTTGAAGGGGTCGATGAATCTGCCATGAAGAGTTATTTCTTTGCCAAGTTTCTGACCAGCCCTGATCTGTTGGAACTCGAGGTGGGGGGATGGCTGACCGTAACCGCTTTCGGTCGCTGAACGCAACCCGCAGATCGCAGACACACACTTCCGACGACAGTTCATCTTCCAACTTTTGACGATCCTCCAGCACCTTCTCACCCACACCAAAGCCGCCAAGCAAGCGTCTTCAAAAGCCGGGAACAAGCCTCTCCACATCACTGAGTTCACTCTCGAACAAACGGACGCGCAATGGGTTCAAGAGACTCAGTCCAAGTGCATCGAAGAGTTGAAGCAAACCACACCAAACGGCCGTTTGTTCGCTGAGTCGGTGACCACCGTGTTGGAGAGGGAGAAGAGTTGGGTTAGGTGGAAGAATGAGCAGTGTATGCCGTTCGATAAGGAGCCGTGGAGTGACGTCGTTGTTGATATCGGTCGTGGCGAGACCGGTGGGGACGGTGAGCGTAAGGGGAAGGTAATGAGAAAGGTTGGGTTTGAAGAGGCGACGAGGAAGAGGAAGGCGGAGATGATGACTGACCCGGATGAGTGGGAGCATAAGTTTGGGACCGCTCCGTTGACGGAGATCTGGGAGATGGGGTACAGGGATTTGGTGGACTTGCAGCAGCCGTTCCAGTGCGTAACTTCTATTTTTCTCTCTCGTTTCCCAGTGCTGATAGGTAGTTGGTAGGCCTGGCGAAGTCAAAGATTTCGCGAAGAAGATCAAGATGGAAGACGCGAGGATAAATCTACGGAAACAGCAGCTGGAGAAGATCGCACAACAGAGAGCGCGTGCCCAAGCTCAAGCTCAGGCGCAGCAGAAGACCGAGACCGATACGAAGGATGTGAAGATGTTTGATACGGCTCCCGAACCCGCGACGTCGGTGGCGACGACGGGCCCAACGTCAGTTCCACTGGTGATTGTGCAGCCGGTACCCACCGCACCCGCCCAGAACACGTTACACCCTTCGTTACCGCTGAAACCTAGTTCGTCACCTACGCCGGTTCAAGCCCCTTCACCCTCCCCCGCCCCAACTCCAACTCCAGTCACCCAACTCCAGACACAACCACCGGTTCGATCAACACCCCCTCCGACTCCAGCTCAACCGTCCACCCTCCCACCAGACTCGATAATAGCGAAACACGAAGAATCGAAACACAGATGGAGTTGGATCGCTCTCCGTACCGCTCGGGATAACTACCTGCAGCATTTCGGGAAGATCGGGCCGGGAGATATCGTGCAGTTGGAGGTGGAGATTGAGAAGGAGAAGAGGGAGAAGGAGAAGGAGGCAGAGGTTGAGGCTGCGGCTGCTATGAAGGTTGATTCGGCTGCGCAGAACGGGGATGGGGAACAGACGGTCTCGGGTTCGGATGCGTCGGAGGTGAATGGGGACGGAGCGAACGGTGCGGGAAAAGGCGAGACGGCTGGGGGTACGGTGCGCATCCCTGCACCTCGTGGACAGTGGGATGGGGACGTCAAGATGGAGGGATAGTAGATCGTGTATCTTTTGCGTTCAGCTCTCCATTCTTTGTTTTGGGACATGTCATAATATCCTCGAAAGCATTTTTTTTTTTTGAATCTGCATTGTCTATCCGCAACAGCTACGAAATGTGTACGATAAAAGAGTGTGTTGTAGTCTTACTCTTGGCGGAATGGTGGGAAAGAATGTGTACAATAAAGAGTGTTGAAGGGTATGTTCTAGTCTCGGCGGAGTGATACGAAAGAACGTGAAAATCAGGGCTGTTGCTAGGGGGCTGCTGGTGTCGGGACCGTTTTCTCGAGGTTTTTGAACATCGTTTTTGCCACGCGCTGCACTTTGTCAGATGCATGAATTTCGCTATGCAAGAACTAATAAACTTACAGCAAAGAGAAGATTTGTCTCCCGGACCATAGGTTCGACCAAGGTAGTGCGGGTGGTCTTCAGCTCTGGCAGATTCAATCCTAGACTCTCCAGAATCTTCATCGACCGGATGACCAGGATTGTGCTGAGTACATGAGCACAATCATGGTGACCTGGGGCACAAGAAAGAGCCTACCGCTGAACCTGACCCCGCAGCTGTTGTAGCCCATCTCTAGCAGAAGTGTCACCAACGAATCCCAGGGCAGGGTCATCTACTAGCTCAGATGTCCACAGCGGAAGTAGTCCTTGTTCCATCAACTCCATTCTATCGAGGTCAGTGAGAGGGGGATGAGGTATGTTGGGAGGAGGAGGAGCGGTGAGATTGATAGGAGCAGTGGAGGTGAGGTTGATGGCAACGGAGGCGGTGAGGTTGATGGCAGCGGAGGCGGTGAGGTTGATGGCAGCGGAGGCGGTGAGGTTGATTGCAGTGGAGGCGGCGATGTTGACAGGAGAAGCGCCGGTGATACTGACAGGAGAAGCGCCGGTGATACTGACAGGAGCAGCGCCGGTGATACCAACAGGAGAAGCGCCGGTGATGTTGACAGGAGCGGCGCCAATGATACCGACAGGAGAAGCGCCGGTGATACTGACAGGAGCAGCGCTGGTGATACCGACAGGAGCAGCGCCGGTGATACCGACAGGAGAAGCGCCGGTGATATTGACAGGGGGGGCGCCGGCGATGTTGACGGCAGCACCAGTGGTGACATTAGCGGCAGCAGCAGCAGCGACATTGATAGCAGCACCAGCAGCGACATTGACAGTACCAGGAGCTATGCCCTTCCACCTAGAGTAGAGTTTTACAACGCTGTAAACCGCCACGACCAGTGAAGGTGCCGTGAATCCAACGAGGATCCAAGTTGAGGTTAGCAAAGCATCCATAGTGTGGACTTTGGTAGTAGGATGTTAAAGAAGGGGGTGTAAAAGAGGGGATGCGATGAGGTTGTGCGTATTTCAACCCATAACAGGTTGCATGTGACCTTATCTTATCTCGGCACTTTCCCACTCAACCCTTGCTCGCGCCGCTCCAGACATCTGGCTTCGTCGTCCCCCCGCCTTTTCGACCCTCTGCGTCGCCCTACGCAGCTTTTTGCCGCGACCAAAAATTACATTTCTGGTCTATATCAAAGACCGGTCCATCTTTCCGTCGCATAGTATCAGTTTGGTTTCAAATCCCTTCCGGACATGTCCTCAACTAATCCAATCGTCGGTTTCTGCACAGGGCTGCAACCAACAAACCCAAACACCTCGGAACAGCAGATTCCTGTGGCGCTCGACTTCCAGGCCGTGGATTTGAATGTAATACCTTTGGTGGTCGATTCTCCCCTTTCTCGGCAGGATCTCACTTCCCACGTTCCTTCTGACTCCTGGAACAAGAGGCACTACCAAATTGCACGTCCACTGAACCCGGTAGCTGTCCGCCCATGGACTTTTCGTCGTTCAACTTGTGTGGGTTCAAACCCACGGCCTACGAAGAGGAGGACATAAACTGCCTGGATGAGTGGTACGTTCCCCTTCGCAAACCCCCTCCTCCCTTTCCCTCCCCCCGACCCAGAGCAACCCTCTAATCCACTATCCACTACCCTCCCCCACCTCCGCCAAACGATGGATAATAAACAGACTTTCACGTTCAAACAGGGGTCCACGAAACCTATAAAATTCATTAACACAAGGTCCGCAAGACCACGTATCCACCCACATGACTCCCCCCCCTTACCTTCATGAACGGTAGTTCCCAGCGAACACAAGGGTCTAATTCTCTCCCTCCTCCGAGTATGTCCCTTCATCCATTCAATCCGCCTCATGCGAGTCGATTGATCGAGGAGTCCCGTTGATCTACTCGTTTTCGTTCTAACCGAGATCCACCGTAAGGACGATGCTTTCGATGATCAGTGCTTCGAAACTGACACGCAGCCCCACTCTTAATAGCAGCCCCACCTCCACTGAGAGGAACTCGCCCGCCTCTTCAAACAAGGCGGCGACCTCCACCCCAAAAAAACCCTCCCGCCCCCATGAACGAGAAGTTGACATCCATCGGCAAGATCCCTGTTTCAGGTGGGGGGTCGTTTTCAACACCAAAAGCGCAGAAGTTGGTTCCCCGGCCTAGCCAACCCCCTTCTAGGTGTGTGACGTCGCCCAGTCCAAACCCCTTGTTCAGCGTTTTGTCTGATACACACGCTCCGTTTCAGCCCCGCGAAATATTCATACAGATTCGCGGGGTACATGTTTACTTATCTGCTGCGGACTGACGTTGACCCTTCCGTCGTTTCAAGGTACAAACCGGTTCAAAAGAGGAACAATCATCCCGCTCCCGACACCTACCCCAAGTAGTGTCGTTGCGTTCATTTCACGAGCTGGACTCTACCTCTCTTTTGCTTTCACTTTCACACCGATCCAACGCTGCTTTCCTGATCCACCATCCCTTCCCTGATCCGAGGGTCATTCTCCGCCGTTACCTCCCGATACATCTCGGACTTTATTTTCTCATATCGCCGCCACTAAGATAGAATAGCCTCCCCGCACGTGTTACTGCCCGGACGTTGTATCCGCCTCGTTCGCTCCCTCCACCCCCCTTGTATCCACCACCCTCCATGTTTCTATCCTTAGCCCCTTCAGCTTAATGCTCTCGAAGTTCGGTTCAGCCCTGCCAAATTTTTCAGATTTGGCTGGGCGATTTGGTTTGAACCGACCTTCGAGAACATTACCTGAGTCCAGCCTTCTCAATCTTGCCATTGTCCCGATTTGGGGTAGCACCGACGTTATTTCGCTTCGTACCTTCAGAATACTACTCTGACTTTCCGGTGGCCGATATTTCTAGAGGGAAAGTGTTTCACCGATCTCCGTCGATGGGAGGGAAAAGAGCGGGTCACTATCTTCTTGCGCCTCGCGTGATGTCACCGCGAAACACTTACTGGCACGGAGGCTGGTGGCCCTGGGGACTTCAATGATTCCATGTGGCGATTAGGAGCCTTAGCTCCACCGTTCTTGTGGCTCCCGGTCGCTCAACGAGCGAACCGATTTTCAATAGCGATTTCAGTTACTCTCGCGTGGACGCCAGAAAATCCACTCACCTGCTGAGCGGTGAACGCTGAATGACGGGCTAGCCAAAGCCTCCATGATCTGCTCATTTTCGTTCCGGCCTGAGGCCTGAGGCCTGAATCACGGAAGCATATCGTGAGGATAAGACTTCGTTCAAAGTTCACGATCGGCACTATAGAACTGAGACCCGCCTCCATTCTCAACTGCTTGTGGTATTGGGTGAACCCCTAGAGTACGTCAACGTCGAACAAACCCAACGTTTGCGGTCAAACCGCCCCAGCACCCTGACATTGACATCTTCAATATCGCAGCACGTCACTCGAAAGCAGCTTTTCCCATATTCTTCTCGTCCGCATCTGGGATGCACTATGAGAAAGGGCGCGCATGAAACTCGCCATCAAATCGACTTAAATTGCAGTTTCACCCATTTTTCGTCTGAATTGGGTATGACACCGGGGTGGATGAAATTCATCCCATTTCAGACGTTCGCAAAGGCGGTTCCTCAAAACTGGGAGTACACCCATACGAAAATACTGGGGTGCGGTATATGTAACTACGACCAATTCCGGTGGGTTTTTGAGGGGAGGGGAGGGATTACGGGTGTGTTGGAAAAAAGGGGGAGCGCTCAGGTTTGAACGCGCGAGCAAAAATTGGCCCATCGCGTCTCACACCGTTGGGCCAAACGCTCGATGAACATTGAGCTGATTTGACAAATATATCATGTTGTTCTGTTCGCCGACCGTAGAACTCACTCGCGGTGCGCTAGGAAGAAAACCGGATTTGTAAAACCCGAGGCCACCGGGGATACAAATTTATTGCATCAAACTAACCAGTACACTATTACCTACCCCCTCACTCGTTTCTAGCCCTTAGCCGTTTGGGGAACAGAAGATATGGTGTATTTGAGACGGGCTGTTGGATGATCGGCGGATGATCGACGATTGGTCGTACAAGCCGTGGGATTGGGCGGAGGTAAGGGTGGGTGTCGATTCTGTGCAGGCTGGGAGCGGGTCGGGCATTTTGAGTGACCCAACGATGGTGGCAAGGAAATGCTGGAGAGTACGAGTCAGTTCGGAGCAGAAGGGATCAAAAATGCAACGCGAGAACGATGAACTGCGGGGTAACAGTTTCCTTGGCCATCTTGGTGTGATGCTGCATGCTGACACAATGCTTGGCAGCGAAACTCCAGGCTCTCGAGGTGGGAGCAAACCAGGCCAGGGCGGCACTCGAGAAGGATAACGAAGTCCTGAGGGGTACGTCACAGCTCACAGATAGCACAGTGGACCCCATACTGACCAATAAAATTCTCAGTCAAGCTCGCTGATTTACAGACAGCTGGTCAGCCACAATCGGTTGTCCCGGTCATCCCCAGGCCGAAGGGGAACTCGTTTAGCCTGCAGGAGAAGATGGGGCTCAAGGACGATCCTGAAAAGTACGAGGAAATTAAGGTTCGTCACGCTCACTATTTTCCTCGTACCTATTTTCACTCGGGATCCAGGCAACCTGGAAGTCATTGATCAGGAGTGCGGCATTTGAAGATGGCGTAACATTTGCCAACCAGTCCAAGGAAAAGATTGTCAAGCTCGCGAGGAAGGTTCGTTCGTCTCGATCGCTAGTGTGTGGAGTCGACGCTGATCGCCTTACATGAAGGCAAGGGTCACGGTGCCATTTCTAAGGCGCTTCAAAGCCGACTGGGCAACCGAAGCCTATCTCCGCCGCTCACTGAGGAACAGAAAGGGTCACCTGAAGAGAAAGGGTGCAAAGATCAAAATTGTCACTGATCCCGGTTCAAACGACGACGAAGGAGGTGGTTCTGGCCAGATAGACGGTGAATAGGATTTACAGGTGTTTGTGTACACAGTACCTAAAATACGAACCGATTCCATTTGGATACCGGCGTGAACGGGTGCGTGCAGGGCCGGGGTTATCTCGTGTCTAGAGTCATTATTTGCAGTCGCTAAACGACTTAAAACCATCACCGGGAGCGTCTGAAATGCGACATGGATCGACTTATATTAATACACAATCAGCGTGCATGAGAATAAGTCGTTGGGCTGCATTCCATACATCAAACGACTGAGAAACACCCCCCTTTCGTCTTAAAAGCCGTCTGAAATTCAGACGCGGCGATTCTCACAGTGATGCCTTGATGTAGCTTCAGCCATTGTGATTTAACTCAATAGTAATACTGTACCTACCTTACGCCTTCTGCCCGATAGTTTTATTTTTATTCTTGCGTTGGGCGCTTTGGCACCGTGTGGGCGACCACAACGAGAATTGAGAGGACTGTAGGGTCTGCGATTGACGGAAACGTCGGATCTATCACCATGGCCTACTGGAAATTTCCAATTTCTTTCCCTTTATGCGAAAAGGGGGGTTAATGAACCGCACTTTGCTTTAGATGATAACACTTCGGTGACAGGAATGACTTACAATCTGTTCCGCTTACAGAGAGTTTGGAATCCTCGTGCACTCGTTTTCAGGGTGGGTTCGAGTGTCATTGTAAAATAAGGCCTGTGTCATATAGGCCAACATTGGCAGAGAACCCACCGGGAGGTGCGCGCTGATGCGTAAACAGTACTGGCTTACGCGGAGTACTTGTTTCAAGTTCAAATTAAAATCAATGGCACTTCCAGGCCCACCACAAACGTGCCCACAGTACCTTTGCACGTGTCACTCAATTCTTTCCAGCCACAGGCGGGAATTTGGCGTTCTGGAACGCGCGCGTAAGCTCGATCAGGGTATCAATGGGTCACTAGAGAAGCGCCGACTGCATCGGCAGAAACCTTGCTTGCCAATCTAACGCCTGCGGGTCACTCCCGAGTACTTCCCACTGATTCCGCCCGTTTCGTTGATGTACAATGATCACCAAATATCAACATTCAGTGCGATTGTGTTCCCTGAGGTCGGTTTGGTGGCATCGCGGTTGCACCGGTACTGAATAATAGGGAGGAATAATTTAAACCAGAGGGTTAAGTCTTTGCGACACATTCGCATTCGTGCCATTACATCCCACTGGCAAAGGCCAACTTCTTGGGACCCACCCCGCACAGCTACCTCACACACCCGGGACCCACACCCTGGGGCCGGAACTGCGTTGGGCTTTCACCCAGTATTCTCATTTTTCATTGCACCGCCATCCACACATTCATAGCACAAGTATGAATATTTGATAGATAATCAGTGGCCCGGAAATACCGTAGCAATCGCAAGGAACCCAGCCCGTCAGGGTTTATGTGCGCACTGGGTATCGTCCCAACCTTATCTCTATAGAAATGATCCACCGTCCGAGTTCAAAATCGTGATGCTCGGATAGCCCTTGGTTTCATTTCGAGCTTGCGTAACCCCCCGGCTGAAAACTGGCTGAGCACCACGACCGGCGGTCCACGCTGGTGGACGCGTTCAGAAGCTGAGCTTTCACTCGACGGAGATCGATCTTCATGACTGAGCGCCCCAAGAGCGCCCTATCCCAAATATGTCGGATAGTGTCGTGATGGCCACG
>Ga0307511_10004192_pt1 | contig 14703 bp, 13 predicted proteins | sample 13_EM_MG_FD_200266 | JGI IMG/M metagenome (GOLD analysis project Ga0307511, IMG submission 200266) | Populus trichocarpa ectomycorrhiza microbial communities from riparian zone in the Pacific Northwest, United States - 13_EM | ecosystem: Host-associated > Plants > Roots > Unclassified | place... | reverse complement strand
AACTTTTCGGCTGGATTAATCCCCATAGCAGCCTCAAGGAATTGCTTGTCCAAAAAAGGAACGCGGGCCTCAACACCCCAACCCATTGTAGACTTATTGGCACGGAGGCAGTCAGACAAATGCAAGTTCTTCACACGCTGGATGGTCTCCGCATGAAACTCCTCCATGCTTGGAGCGTTACCGAAGTAGAGGTAGCCACCGAATATTTCATCACTTCCCTCACCACTGAGGACCATCTTAACACCTTGAGCCTTGATCTTGCGGCTCAAGAGGTACATAGGAGTAGATGCACGGATGGTGGTCACATCGTAGGTCTCCAAGTGGTAGATGACATCTCGAAGAGCATCCAAACCTTCCTGAAGAGTGAAAGTGAAGCTATGGTGCACAGTTCCGAGGAAATCTGCAACCTTCTTTGCGGCAACGGTGTCCGGGGAACCGGGTAGACCAATGGAAAATGAGTGTAACTTTGGAAGGGCAGTGACGGTGGTGGACAATGAGTCCTCATCATCGATACCAACCAAGTCGTGGGGGATTGGGCCACCGTTGGCCTCACCAGCGATCTGCTTGATCCTTTGGGTCTCACGAGCCGCAATCGAAGCAATCAGGCTGGAGTCCAAACCACCAGACAATAACACACCATATGGAACTTCTGCCATGAGTCGTTTTCGGACAGACTTCTCGAGGGTTGTTCGGATAAGTTTGTAGTCGACGGGTTTTGTTGGAATGTCCGATGGTTCCCACCATGATGGCTGGTAATATCTTGTGGTCTTCCCAGTCAAGGAGTCATATATATGACCTGGGGGGAAAGAAATGATTTTGTCGCAAACTGGGTGGAGGGACTTCAATTCAGATGCAAAGTAAACCGCACCGGGGGTGTCTGATGAGTACCCCATGTAGAAGGATGTAATTCCAATAGGGTCACGCGCAGCAATCACTCTATCCTTCTCCTTGTCATAGAGGACAAAGGAGAACATACCGTCCAACAATTTAGGGGTATCGATATCATGTTCCTTGTACTATAGATTTCATTAGTGTCAGGATGGCGATGGATGATGGGATGGATAGGACGTACTAATTGCAAGATCACCTCACAATCCGAAGCTGTCTTGAAATTTGGAGTCCCCTTCAATTGTTTCCGTAGTATCCTGTGGTTGTAGATTTCGCCGTTGACAGCCAAGATTAATGAATCGTCCTCGTTGGTGAGAGGTTGAGCACCACTGTCTACTGGACCTTAGCCACGCCAGTAAACATGAAATTTCCTGAAACTTACCGATGCCGACAATGCTGAGACGCTCATGGCAAAGAACTATCCATCTGTGAGCTATACGTTTCTGGTGTACACCTCGTTTTTTTTCAAGGAATCTCACTTGTCTTGTTGCAAACAACATTTCCGCCTGAAGTCAGATGCGTCAGAACAAATTCTTAATAAGGAGGATAAGATAATAGCTTGACCCACTCCAATCAGGACCGCGATGCCGTATGCTGCAATTTTCAAGATCCCTCAGCCATTGACACTTCAAAATAGCCCCTGGGAGGATGTGCCGAGGTTCCTTACGCTTTGGAAAGCTGCAAAGCCTGCGGCTTGAACTTTTGCACGTTTGGGTGCCTGTGGCAAGCAAAAATCCCTGTGAAAATGTGAGCAATGGCAATGCAATTGGCACAACCACGTGCACTGAAGGAGTGTGAACCCACCACACATGTTGAACGAAGTCTTTGTGCCCGGTGTAAGATTGGTAGGACGCAGCGAGGAACGTTCGACCGGAAGTGGGGTGGGTAGGTTTAAGTAGGAGCAGTGGGTGATTATTGGATTAGAGAAGAATTAAGTCAATCTCTGATCTAACTGAACCCTTATAATTATCGTTAGGTAAACTCTAAAGTGCAAGTAAACCCTTTTTCCGTTGAAGCTAATTGGGCGGGAGGGGCAGAAGGTTTAAGTAAAAAAAATTGGGCGGGACCTCATGTTGAGTCAGAGAAGTAGTCTGAAGTATGTACCTCAGAAACTTAGACAAATCCTCCAGCCGGGAAACACCGCTTTTCCGTGGGGCTAAGAAATTTGCCTGCCATCGCAGGCGCTGCAGGCATCGCCATCTGGAGGCTCATAGCCCACACAACAGTAGCATCTGAAACCAAAGCAGAACAGAATGTGGTGAGGGAGACCACGCAATACGAACTCACCATGTGCATTCCATGTCCACTCCCCGCAGGAAGAGACCCTCGCCTCTCTTCTGCTTAGTATCTGATACCTTTATGGTGTCGATTGTTAAGTAATAAATGAACCTGGTTCCATCTGAGGTCTGCAAATATCTATCTGGCATTAGTGATCCAGTATGCCAATGCAAGACCGCACTGCCCTACAGGTACCCTACACCCAGCCGTCCCTCACTCCAGCTGGGGGGCTCATTGCAGAAAGTGGTATCCAATTCCACCTAGAGATATAAGTGGGAAGCTGAGGACATGTCTTTCATGGAAGCACGCGCATATCCCTGGTGCTTTCTGGAAGCTTGTGACGTTCTCCACAGCCAATTACACACAAGAAGTCATCAAGATGGTTCTTGAACGCCGAATACATTTCCAACAGTTATATCCCAAGCAAGGGCCCCGATGTGCGGCTGGAAATGCGGGGAATAGTGGGGGATCCAGAGACAAGCAGACAGGGTCCAAAGCAGAGAAAATATAACAGATGTTATGTAATATAAATGCTGGAAAGTGAAGGATAGCAGGGCTTCGTGCATCTGTATGCAGTGTCAGGTGATTTCTCTTGAAACACCTCACTAGATTTGAACTTTGATTGGACTCTCCATGAGCAAACAACACACGTGACCGACGCACTTCTCACTGACATGGGTAAAGGAAGAGCTCTTTGAAGACGCGAACGCGCCGCGTATGCCCCATCCTAGATTACCAAACTCATCCACCCTACCAGTCGGCATACAATCACTCGAACTTATGTCCCTAGAAGTCGCAGTCGAGTCCGACAACATGAGCTTCGGCGACTTCACTTCGCATTCCTATGCCAGCCCACCCTTTCAGCGAACATCCACACCTTTTACACCATCGAAGCACTCTCCGCTCAGTCCCCGAAGAAACCCAAATCCAAATGAACAAATCCATGCCCCATTGTCGCCACCACAATCACCGCCCTCACTACTGAAGTTTGCTGGGATCAAGTGGAAGCATAAACCAAACCCTATGATGATGTCCAAGGATGATGTGAGAGAAAGGAGGCGAAATATTTTTCTAAACAAACTTAGGGATGCTCGTGAACAGAGCCGGTTACAGGCCAGAGGGGGAGAAGATGAGGTGTGCTTATATTATTTATGCTTTACTTGCATCCTTCCCTCGCTGACTTGGGTAGATGATGCGGATTATTCTGGTTTCAGAACAAAGGCGATTACATGCACATCTCGCCAGAGTTGCTGCTAGTATCCCTACCATAGAGGAAGAAACCGAGAGTCAACTGCTCCGGGAAGCAGAAAATCTTGGTAAGCCCTCTAATTCTGGTTCGGAGGCCTCTGTTAATGCAAACTTATATAGATTACTCAGAGTTGGTCGAGGAACAGGACAGGGAGCTGGAGGCAATTCTCTCACATCTCGATATTACAGACGGCAAACTAGAAGACCCCTATGCGTTTCCAAAACAGTCTGGCCACCATCAAGGCTCTCCAACCACGACCCTCTGCGATGGATGTGGAGACCAAGATTCAATGGTTTCGTTAGATGGTATCCAGGTCTGCTTCTGTTGCGGATGGTCGGCAGAGTAAGTTTCCGCCATCGTTTGTATTTTGTATCACTATTGGGCTGGCGTTTTTTTTTTACTGGGTTGGCTAGGACGTAGTTTCGTACACTCTGATATGGCTTCAATGTTTAGAATAGGGATTGATTTACGACAGTACAAGACTCCTTTGTAATTACAAAAAATCTGTTCTCGTTCCCTCTTAGCTGGCGCTCCCAAATAATTACGCGACAAAAAGAGTCTTGGCACGAGATCACAAAAATCTCTCACAGAAATATAGCCGTGGTTGGTCAACAATAAAAAAAATTGCTTTTTTAGCCTCAGCATAGTAAGCTTTCTTATCTTTGCTGAGTCATAAACCTACCGCTATCCCTCTTCCGAGGGGCTTGTGCCAACCAGACTTCATCACGACCGCTCCTGTGGAGGCAGACTTCAAGTGATTCGACTCCTGACCACTATTTCCCCGTGACTATCTGATACGAAATCGGATTTCCATGACATCCCCCTTCTGCTTCTCTCTATGGGGCCCGTGCCCGTCTACTTTTGCTAGAGCCAAATCCGTGCCCATTCCAAAGAAGTTTTATTTACCATCCACAAGAGTCCAGAAGGATTCCCCTTCATGCAGAATAAAGCCAGAAAAGTATCCCTCGCCCGGAAACCTATGAATCAGGTCACCTAGGGCATCGTCCCCATGCCGTCCAGTGCCCTCCTCCCGAGACCTAGAAACAATATCTAGGCTCAAAAATGATTTCGTAAACATCTACCAGGTCCTCAATAACCCGCCCATCTCCCTCTCCATCTAGGTTTTTCAGTGTTAAAACTGTGCAGACATTATCCACTCCTATGAAATCGAGCCATAAATCTACTCTCGTATCCTAAATGCCTTATGAGTCCAAGACCAAGTGGTATAAACAGTTAAATTATATTACCATCATCATCTCTTCCTGTGGTTTTGAAAGGAGACAACGAAAATAGTTGAGTGCATATGTAAACAAACTTGCCCTTCGCACGCGCCGTCAATTCACCACTTACAAGCTGCGAAACATGTGTTAAGGTAGTCTGGTTGGGTGTTAAGGTATGGTATGTAAATGAAGATCGGTTCTGGAGTGAGGAGTAAAGGTTTCTTTGACGCCGATTTTAATCTGAGTTTGGGATTATGTGAACGCCGGCCCAGATTCTCAGTAGGTATACCCAGCAGAAAGTTTTGAATGGAGGACGCTCCGAGTCGGGCCGCAGAGCCTCACTCTTGTCGGGTCCATGTGGCCTTATAATACCCAACCGTAAAAATATATGGGATGTACGAAAAGCTTCAGAATCGTGTGCTTGATTACTAGTTGCATCTTCTGGAACATTTGTTTTGCTGAAAACGCGTTTGGCATTTTTAAGCATAATCAGAACACTCGCTAACTTCGATGCGGTACATGTCAACTCCCCAACCTTCAACCTTATCATTTCTTCTCTACAAGCAAACACAGCACGATACTTAAGAGCGACACTTCCCTTCATCACCCAGAAATCAACTCGAAAGCCATGTCTTTGTGTTTGAATCGACTTCAGGAGGAGCGGTATGCGATCAAACCGTCTGTACTCTTTCAGCTGCCTTGGAGGCTGACGACTTTGACTTCACAGTAAGCAATGGCGAAAGGACCATCCATTCGGATTCTACGCGAAGCCAGCTAAGAACGCCCAAGGGGGTCTTGACCTAATGAAATGGAGTTGCGGTATTCCTGGCAAGGAGAAGACACTGTGGGAAGGAGGACTTTTCAAGCTCGAGATGAATTTCCCCGAGGGTATGTTATTTTCAGCTGAATTTGAGAGTCTACTGACATCCGATTTCGATAGAATACCCCACAAAGCCGCCGAAATGTAAACTTCAACTTTCTGCACACTATCCTAGCAGAGATGTGCATGTCTTATGGGAAAGCTGAGCTAACTATTACTTCAGGTCGTTTTGTTCCTCCGCTTTTCCACCCAAATGTGTACCCATCTGGAACTGTTTGTCTCAGCATCCTTAACGAAGAGGAGGCCTGGAAACCTGCCATCACGATCAAGCAGATCCTCCTTGGTATTCAAGACCTTCTCGATGATCCGAACCCGGAATCACCAGCCCAGGCCGATGCCTACAACCTCTTTAGAAAAGATCGCGCAGCCTATGAGAGGAAAGTTCGGCAAGTCGTCCGGGAGAATACTGCTTAAACTAATTACAACTTGTTTGATTACCGCCATCGCCGTTGGACCTCGGGGTTAGGTTTTTTTGCGCCGTGCGACTTGGTGTTTCAGGTACCAGATATTGTTACAGGAGTAATTTCGAGGATGGCATTTAAATGTGTTAGCTGATGCACAGTGGATGGCTGTATGTGAATATCGAGATATCCCTCGACCCGCTTTTCCTCCTTCCTGATAAAAAGATCCAGAGAGGAGATGGAGCTGGAATAATCTATCTCAAGCTAGCTTTTTTTGTTTTACATATTTACGCTTGTTTTGGCGTCCCTTTTCCTTGATTCAAAGGGGGAGTCTTGAATTTGTACACTAGATATGGTTCATGTTAGTTGAGCGGGGAATGTGAAACCACCCGGAAAGAGGGGTCATGTACTTCTTTTCCCCCATGCCGTATGCGTCGTGGAGATTGCCAAGTGGTCAGGGTCCACCTATCTATCCTATGTAAACTCACGATATTATCTGCCTTTCCCTAGGAAACACCAGCAGCTAATGAGAGCATCATGTCCAGAGTAAATATTCAACTTGGAGATAATGTATGTCTTCAACTTCACGAGTTGATGACATGGTGCTGACTTTGCCCCTTTCTCGGAAAAGTCCATCATCTCCCTCGCGGCGGAAACAGCGACATCGGGTACCCCAATCGTGAACTCCACCATAAAGGTAAGGATAAGCACATAGAGGGGGGGACTCTGTGCCTCTTTCTCTAATGTGCGGAATAGCAGTTCTAGGCCGAGGACTAATTTTAAATGGCATATATCTGGTGTTAGAGTCTCCAATCATTATTTCTCGCATCAAATAGGTTGAGACAGAAAGCCGAGGTCACGGTTTCGTCAGTAGAAGCACTTACGCTGGTGAATGGTACGCTGGAGCATACATTGCAGAGGCAGCATGATAGACCGATGGAGGCGGGGGAGTAGGGTTCGAGGGGAAGTGAATGAAGTGGTATCTACGACGAAGTTCTAGGTCAAGGGAGGGTCAGGGTAACTTCGATTTTTTAGGTCCAAAAGTTCAAGTATCTACTCTAGATCTAATATCTCATAACCTGTTCTGAACGATACTTGGAGGAGCTTGAACTAGTGCGTAACTTCATGTACGCCTGATATTCATTCATACATAGAATAGACTCCTTCTAGCGATTTCTGGGTAATTCGCATAATGCATGATATCTAATTCTATAGAAGTTCCGCTTTTAAGCGCCTCAAAATAGTCCCGCACGATAGTATCAACCCCTCCCATCACACCACCGCTATTCCTGGGCCTTCTGGTACCCGGCTTCTGCCAAAGCCTCCTTTAGTGCTGTTATAGCCTTATCAATATGTCCCAGATCCTCATCCATCACACTCACACCCATGTGCCCGAACCTAAAGTACTTCGTAGCAATTTCCCTATGTAGACCACCGGCCAGTACCACACCCTTAGCAAGCAGCTTCGGGAGGATATCTGGAGCAGTTACTCCTTCCGGAAGGTAGATCGCAGTCATGCCATTGGCTTGATCTGCTGGTGTGTTTGCCAACTGGCGTAGGCCAAGACACTCAATGGCAGACTTGACTTTCCTTGAGACAGCCTTATGGGTCTCAAATCGGACGGATAACGGTGCCGAAAGGATCTGCTGAAGGGATGTATATAGGGCACGCACTAACTGCGGGGAAGGAGTTGCAAAGTAGGACGGCTTCTTAGCCTCGTAGTTCCTCATGACTGCGTTCAAGGTATATTAGTTCTATTTCCTAATAGCTGGGACTACAGGACTACATTACATACTTGGGAGCCAGTTCTTCAGAGAGGCGAAATAAGACCCTGGAGGGGCTTTCCTAGTCTCGAAGGTCTTCACTGCCCTTCCACTCAACATCATTATGCATAGCCCTGCCGGGGCGCCAATTGCCTTCTGAGTTGCAGTCAAGACAACATCGATGCCCCATGCATCGAATTGGATCTCTTCGCATCCAACGGAGCAGACACCATCTACAACAACAAGCGTATCCGGAGATACCCGGTGTACTATTTCTGAGACAGCCTTGATGTCACTCAAAACTCCAGTTGAAGTGTCTGTGTGGGTAATGGTGATGATCTTATACTTCTTTGACCTCAATTCCTCCTCGATCTTTGGGAGAGATGGTCCAGAGCCAATTGGGGCCTTCAGCTGCGAAGCATTGACACCGTAGGTCTTGAAACAGTCGGCGAATGAGTCGCCGAAGTATCCTGTGCATTATAAGCGACCGTGTCTATTCTTTAGTTCAATTGAGGTGAAACACACCGGTATGGAGAACTAGGGCGTCGTCACCTGGCTCAGCCAAGTTTGATGCAACAATGTCCCATCCCAACGTCCCAGACCCGCTGAGTACAAGAGGCTGTGAAGCAGGGTCGCTTGTAATAAAGAGTTGACGGAGAAGAGAGAGTGTTTCTCCAAAGACACCCACAAAGGGAGCTCCGACATGGCTCTCACTAAGCAATTATCCGATTAGCAAGCTGCCTGACATCACCGACCCGATGTACGTTGGTGGGATAGTATCGCATGTAAACCAATTTATATGGTGTGACCAACCTCGGATGTGCCATGGCCTGCAGGACAGCATCGTCGAACTCGACTGGCCCTGGGATCAAGATGGTCGGATGAGTTGCTTGGGTTGTCATTTTCCCGGGTTCTTGTATGTTTAATGGTGAGTTGGAAGTTGTGGGGCTGGAAGCGGATATATGGGCAGCTATCTGGGAGAGCCGATGAGAAACCTGCGCAGGCGGATCTGGCATCTGATTAAATTCTCTAAGCCTAGTCAAGCGCCGATACGCTTCAGGAGTACAGTAATAGAAGTAATAGTCTCCAATTTCTTGGGCAACTAAAATTTATCTGACTTAAAGTATGCTTTCATGAACAGCTGCGAGGACAAGTATAGCTAGCTATATTTGCGATAGAGAATAAACCAGAGGAGCGAGAGATTTCTTTGAACAGCCAGCAACTTCAAAGCGATTGCACAGATACCAAGGTGTCTTCAAAGTGGGGGCCTCCACTTTGCGGAAATTTTCAGCCCATCGGGCCCGCCCGCACGACTGCCTACAGGCCAACTATTTGAGAAGACAAGCTCTAATAACCTCAGTTCCCGTGGCCAGTTCAACAACGGAGAGCTCGAGTCGTAGGTGGGGCTACCCCTGCTGCTGCCTACAGTGGGGTCTGGGGGAGCAGGTTATGCAATAATGTGGGTAACCAAGATCTTTTGATATGTTGGTGATTGTGGATTTATTACGCTACGATAACTTTGTGGTATGCTACACAGAGTCCTATCCGCAGCGGATTACATAACCCGTAATCAGAGTAAAATCGAACCGGCGTCATTGGTTGGGCCAATACTTGTAGTCATAGAAGTTTCCCCTGCCCAGCACCTTGGCAGGTGAGGATCCCGTGCAACTTCCCATAATCACAAACCTCAAAGCACATAATTATATCACTCACAGACTAATCACTCACGCGGCCTCACAGGCCAGTTCCTGGTCGTCTTCAGCCTCGACAACCTCACTTCTCCATTTCTCCAACCCTACACCACCAGAAGATCGACACAGGGTGAACCAGTCATGACTTCACGGTTAGTTTTAGCGATTGGTGACCTCCATATTCCGGACAGAGCCGCGGTATGTTCCTCCTCCACCACACATATCACCTACCTCCCAACACTCCCAAAACCTCTTAGGACAATAATATCAAACTGACCATACATCAGGCCATACCTACTAAAGTAAGAAATCAATGCTCTGCACACCTCCAGTCCGTACGGCAGTCCAAAATACTCACGCTGTAGTACCCTAGTTCCGCAAGCTACTCGCCCCAGGCAAAATCGGCCAAATCCTCTGCTTAGGCAATCTCACAGACAAAGAGACCTACGACTTCCTCCGCAGTGTTGCACCAGATCTTCAGATAGTCAAGGGTGAATTCGACGTCGAAGCCCCGAACCTACCTCTCTCCAAAGTTGTCACCCATGGAAGCCTACGTATTGGATTCACACATGGCCATACCATTATTCCGCAAGGCGATAGTGACAGTTTATTAATTGCTGCACGACAAATGGACGTTGATGTGCTCGTTTGGGGTGGCACGCACAGATTCGAGGCCTATGAATTGGAAAGCAAGCTATTCGTGAACCCGGGTACAGCAACTGGCGCAATCTCAAGTGGATGGTGGGCCGAGGGAGAAGACCCCATCCCTAGCTTCTGCTTAATGGATGTAAGTGTCTTTCAGATGAATAATCGTAATCATTCATAGAGAGGTTCCTGTTACCGGAGGTAAAGCCGGGGGAGTTACCCTAGGTTGGAATTTCACGTGAACGGACCGTAATGCTGATATCTTCCGCAATTCAGGTACAAGGTTCAGTGCTAGTTCTATACGTCTACCAGTTGCGGACAGACGAGAAGGGTGTAGAATCTGTATCGGTAGAGAAAGTTACATTCAGGAAAGAGCTACCGGCCCCACCCATAACGGACAAGGCAATATAAAGCCAGGACGTGCCCTCATAGACCCGTCTGGGTATACCACCTGCCAACCTAGAACGTTTCAGGCTGTGATACATACTAGCCAAGGGCAGGACTACCAAGTGCTTAATTGCGAATGCGATATTGCCCCCGTTTCTTATACGTCTTATTTTCTTTTCTTCCTTTAGAATTTAATGGTATACTGTACTAGCCTAAGCACATGTAATGAGAGATCACTAGTAGGGATGGATGGTCTCAGCATGATGAGCAATTGCACCACATTCCTTGAATTCAACTCTCGCAACATAGTGGTCCCGGCTAGGGCTAAATTTGGGTGAACCATATTGGGTGTGGCCTAAGTCTAGGATAGGAAATCACATACTCAGATGCCTCAGGAGAGGTAAAAGGATACCTTAGAATTCCAGATGCCCAAGCAACAACCAGATGCCTGAATCATTAGCTTGGGTCCATTTTTTACATAATAAGTCCCTCATTGGCCCTCATCATCAGCAGCCACGAGGTAGGGGGCATACGGTGAAAGCTGCATGTGTCTATGAAGAGCTGAGGGTGTGGTGGGGATAACAGCCTTCCCGCTTCTGCACAAAGCACCCTGGCCAGATGCGCAACATCATCGCTGATCGCCCAGTTGTCGACGAGCATTCGGTGTTGGGTGCAGTGAAGGTATGGGTCTGGAAGCATTATGGGTTACTCATGCAATAAAGATGGGATTTTGCATAAGATTTTCCTGATACCGTGTCATAGAACGTTGGAAGGAAACGGGCTCATCTCCGGCTGGCAGTTACCCTTTTGCATGTACTTTTGTGCCACTTCGCGGATTAAGAACCAGTCTACCCGAAATATGCGCAGATCGGCTCACCTCTACGGTATTTTCCTGTTGCCACCTACTCTACTGGTCAGTCAGTCAGTGGTCAATAGGCTATCGTGAGATGCAGGTGCCTATCGAGCGAGCAACCATAAAACAACCGATTCCCCCCAAAAGACACGATCCACCGTTTGAAAATCGCAATATTCAGCAAAAAAACAGTAATCACTAGACTTAAAAGATAAGATAAGGGTCAAAAAAAGTGCACTGTTTCGGTAGATGTTATCTTTGAATTAAATTTTGGAAATGTGAAATTCCTCCAAGAAAAATATTAGAAACCAGGTCTCAAAGGTAAAATGGGTCTCATGGGTGTATGCCGGCCATCGGGGTATTTGGTTCTCGATCTGGAGAATATAGTGCACCTTCGGGGTGACGCCCTGGTAAATGCCTAAGTAACCAGTTCCAGTGTACCTATTCGAAATATTTTAGAATAGACGGTTGCCGAGCATGTGCGTTGATTTGGACGTGTCCCTGAGACCACAGGCGACATCACTATTGTGAGTAAGCTGGTAGGGAGAATGCACGAGATTCAATTTTTTCTACCCTCGAGATTAACGGTGACAGGAAGTTCATCCCTCTACCATGTGCCTCCCATTTCTCCTTCAGTAGAGTGCTCCGGCATCATTTCACTTGAGAAAATATCAGATGGTCTGGTTAAAATCAGGAATGGTCGAGATTTCCCGTAGGACGTAACGTCCATCACGGGATTTCCGCCCGTTGCATTTCCAGATATCTAAGACATGAAGACAGCATCAAATGAAAGGGAAATATCTATCTCGGGTATAAGCGAGAATTAACACTCGTACTGGGAGATGTATATAGATCAGTGACAAACAGCTTCGACGACTGATATAATGGAATGAATCATAAGGAAATACTAAAATCGGTGGGTCCCGGTTTGACGTGTTCCAACTGTGTCCTGTCTTTGGACGGGATTAAGTAAAATCCTAGGCCACGTAAACAACGAGAAATTTTCTCTGTGGTGGCCCCAGGTACACCATCAACCATTCAGAACGTCGTTCATGCCCTTCCTTCAAGGAAGTGCCTGAAATTTCCAATGTAGAGACCAAAGGCCGACGGGGCAAAGTGAATCGGCTCAGCCCTTCCCGGAACTGTAGGAACATAGGGAAACGCTTGCTGAAGTTGATTCTACCCCGTATTCGGCACAGGCTATTTTCGAATCACGATTGAACAACGCATCCTCTATTGCCCCTCTTGACAAAGATTTCGCTCTGTACTCCTAGAAAAGGACTGAAAGGAAAAAAAAAAAAAAGTAAACAAGATCAGCCCTCGTGTATAGAATTCTCCGGATGGTGTGAAATTAACTCACTATGAAGACATGTGGATAATGCCACCCCCTTTCATGTTCCGCAAACCCAGAAGTACCGTAGATGGTTGTTTATCATCGACTTGCATTTCAGGTTTGCAATGTTTCATTTGATTCCTGGCCTTACGCCATCAAAAAAGTCCCTATGTAGTGTGACGGCAACGAGAGCCAAAAGCACAAGGATATCCAAACTGCTCTGATTGCCAATGAAGTGATCATAGATTTCCCCTCGGTTGACCAGCCCTCCGTGCCCATTGCAACACCACAAGCGAAGCAGACATTTGCTTCCCACTGAATACCGCACGTGTTGATGATGCCAATCCTTTTCATATCTACTTGAAAAAAATTTTTGTTGCTCCTATTTCCGATCGAAATGTCTATTGTATTATCCAGGTCTCGCCCCAGAGTCGAAACGAAACTAGTCCTGTGGTAAACACTGACAAGTGCTGGGTCTTCGTACGTATGATTATCGTAATACTAAAGCTGGTCCCGGTGTTGGATCATTGAGCGTCTCCCGCCTACTGCACAACTGCACAACTGCAGCAACTGGAGGTATTTTCACCTACGGCTGCTTCCTTCCCTACCTTGTGCCCGGTCAAGTACCTTCCACTTTGAATAGGGTGGGTAAAGTGATTAACCATTCACTCATGAATCACGAGAGATAAGAGTGCACATCCTGTGATTGATGATTGAAACAGACTTCGTATTCACAAAACCCCCCCAACCATGCCGCAGTCAGCTGTTGGCTAAAAGCTGCTCAATACATGAAAATGACTTGACAGTGCTCCGAGTAACTTAAAAAGCAATACCGAGAAACATTGAATCAAGTGACGACGCCCAAAAAGAATCCCATAACGTAAAACGCTTTCCGAATCCGAGCACCTCCCAGACCAAACCGAGGAACAAATAAATCAGACCCAAGTGTAATTAGATAGGAAATAAATTGACCAAAAGAAAAACCGATTTTTTTTCTTGTACCCCAGTAATATGCAAATGGAAAGTGTAATAATGATAATAGAAGGATGTCCAATCAGCTGATGCACATTCCAAACAACGTATTGAGCGTTGGTATATGGAGGCATACTGCCGAGGCAAGTGAAGCAGGACTTAATGCAATAACGAGGAAGCCACACCGAAAGTTGAGTAACTGGAGAAGAACTCCGCCGAAGGAATAACAGGAAAGATTTTGTTTTGAAGGAGGCGTGAGAAAATCGTAGAACCCATAAAGTAAATGTCCGTTAGAAACGAATATTGGTAGAGAGACGACATGTTTCGCCCGGTTGGGTACTTTGCCCCAATTTTAAACAACTGTCATCCTTCTCTTCCAGTCTCTGACGAGATCAAACGAGCTCGCATAGTCCCGGAGCTCATTTCGGGCCTTATCTGATAGATATCCAGAGTCCTGCTGCGATGTAGACTGCATCGACGATAGTGATGTTCGAGATGGTGATGAGTAAAGGGTGGAGATTTGTCCGTTTTGCGAGTAGCCTGTAGATGTGTATCCGCTTCCTGTTGGCTGCTGCACCGACTGGTACACCACGGGTGAGGGCGTTGATGATGATATCGACCCCCGAGGTGATGATGAGGCCGAGGATGCTTGTCGACTGGACATTGCTGAAAAGTTCAACGCCGGTGGGAGGTAGAAGCCGTTCCCCTGGGGAGCTGGAGTAGTCCACGATGTAGGTGATGTATGAGGAGATGAGGCAGCACTTGATCCCCCTGAGGCCCGTTCCAGGTCTGCCAGGCGGCAAGACTGGGAGCAATAGGCCCCACCGTTCACACTCTGACGATCACAAGAGAGGCAGAAATCTGGAGACCAATCTAGCATATCCATTGCGGCTAGAAGTTACGGTATTAAAAAGTGTACGTGAGTTTCGAGGGGGCCTGTGCTGCTGGATGCTGTCGATGTTCAGTTGGGTCGAGAAGTAAACAGGCCGAGAGGTTGAGTCAGACGAATTGAGCAACGAATGGATCCGAAAAGTGTTGTAGTTAGTGGTCGAGGTGTGGTATTTCAACATTCAATGTCGACGCCCAAACGAGATGACCGAGAGTGAAGGGTCGAAGGAGGGGAATATTTTTTGTACTGAATTT
>Ga0307511_10004191_pt1 | contig 14706 bp, 13 predicted proteins | sample 13_EM_MG_FD_200266 | JGI IMG/M metagenome (GOLD analysis project Ga0307511, IMG submission 200266) | Populus trichocarpa ectomycorrhiza microbial communities from riparian zone in the Pacific Northwest, United States - 13_EM | ecosystem: Host-associated > Plants > Roots > Unclassified | place... | reverse complement strand
GTCCTATTCCGGCAAAATAACACTGTATAACCAGCATCAGATGGAAAAAGTTATACAGGTATTCATATTGATACAGACGATGAGGGCTCCGGGGAAAAAGGCCGAACCCCTGTTCGGGCGCTTTACAAAAACTGATATCACCGCCCTCCTGCGCCAGTTTGAAGGAAATAATAATAAAAAGCCCAATACGCTTCAGGGATACGTCACCAATGCGAATAATATGCTCCGTTTGGATGATCCCAAAGTAAAAAAACTCGCTGACGCCCTGCAGGACTTCTTTTATTAAGAGCCGTTTCATGGAGATCCATTCCCCGTAACTCTCTCATTCCCAATCTATAATAAATCCATGATGCATCCATCATAGGAAATGGGGTGTTGTATCGGCGATATTTGACTAAAAAAAATTAGTCAACATGCACACACGGCAAAGCAACCGGAAAAATAAAAAGATCAGCCTCTGGTGTACCCCCACCGAAAAAAAATATATCGAGATCCGGGCCAGAAAGGCAGGCCTTTCTACTTCCGAATATATGAGGGAACTGGGACTCAAAGACTATCTCAAAAGACCTAAGACCCTCCCGCCGGAGGTCCTGGCATTCAACGGGCAGATCAGCCAATTGTCCGCCTCCCTTTACCCGATAGCCCGCAAACGCCTCAACGGGGAAGACCTGAACGCCCTCGAAAGAGCAGAACTGCAGCATCTGGGCCGGGAACTAACCCAATTACTTCCCCTTATAAAAACATATCTCCAATGATGGGTCGTATCCATACAACAGGTTCCTTCCGGCAGGCACTGTCCTATTGCCTGGAAGACAAAAAATTATCCCGGCAACAGCAACCATCCCAGGACCGGCCATCTTCCGAAAAAGAACAATTATCCCGGGAACAATCCCTATCCCGGCAACAATCCCGCGCCGTAATCTTTAAAGACCGGGCCGAAATATTGTGGTACAACCAATGTTTCGGCAACAGGCAGGAACTGACCCGGCAATTTAAGGAAGTATCGCGCCTGGAACCGAATATGTCCAAACCGGTCTTTCACATTTCCCTGAGCCTGCCTTCCGGAGAACGGCTCCCGTTAGGGGCCCTTGTCGATCTGGCCTCCGACTGTGCCAGGAGCCTGGGCTTTGACAAAAACCAGTACGTCGCTATTCTCCATAAAGACACATCCCAACAACACCTGCACCTGGTGGCCAATAGGGTAGGGTTCGACGGACAGACGGTCAGCGATAGTTATTCCCATGGGAAAATAGCCGACTTCTGCCGGGCGGCTGAACTCCGGCATGGTCTCCGGCAAGAGTTAAGCCCCCGCCGATACCTGACAAAAGAACAACTTCGGATTCCCCGTCACGGTCTCCGCCTTGATAAACTTAGAGACAATATACGGGCAGCTCTGCTGGAATCCAGGGATTACCCGCAATTCGAGCACCATATGCACGAAAGAGGATACAGCGTTTTAAAAAGCGAAAAAGGGATCGCCTTCATGGATGAAAAAAATGTCGTTTTCAAAGGGAGTGAAGCAGATCACCCTTTGCACATCATCGAAGCCACCCTGGTAAGGAACCTCGGCCTCCACCAACGGGAATTACAACGCCAACGGGAATTACAACGCCAACAGGAGGTACTCCGGTCAGAGGAACTAATAGAACAGCAGGAGCAGCACCAAAGAGAGGAGCTGGACCAAAGAGAGGCGCAGCGCCATCGACATAGATTATCCCTATAACAATATTTAAAATTTAACCAACGATGAAAGAAGAAGTTTTCGAAACAGTATTGAACGAAGTGCTGGAAGAGCTAAAACTATCCAAAGAAGAAGTAAAAAGCGGGATGGCCACCCTGACTGAAAAAGTCGAAAAGATCGACCGGCGATTAGACGAACAGGTCGTAGCCGCTCCGGCGGATACGCAGCCCATTCAGCAGATCATAACCGAAGGTCACCAGAAAATAGAAAAAAGTCTCACAGAAAGGCATGATGACATGAAGAAGATGGTCGCCAAGATGGTCGCTGAAGAATTTCAGAAAGTCAGCGCTATCGTCGAGGCACAACCCAAACCCAACGTTCGCCAATTCCGGCTGATCCTCTTTCCCGAAAATGACTACCACGGGTATTACAAATTTTTCGTTACCCGGCTTTTAATGTGGTTGACGATCTTGGCCGGTATCGCGGTACTCTCTCACCTGGGAATGCATTGGCTGGATAATATCCATTCGGAACGACAACTCCAGTTGCAGCTCCAGAGCCAATCCCCTTCTTTTCAGAAATCCTACCCGGAACCATTGCCTCCACACCCCGCTGCTTCCCCTTCAAAAAAAATACACAAACACCATGATCTCCCCGGCCTGGACCTTTTCAGGAGCACCACTCCCGACAGGACTGCCCCCGCAGACAGCACCGGCGCTCCCTGACCCCTGCCTCCATTTTTACTACTTATTCATGATCAGTTTCCTGGCTAGTACAGCGGCTATTGCCAACCCGGTGAATAGCATACGTCAACGGCAATGCCGACGCCAACAGATAATGAGGGTTTCCTGTCTATTGTATATATTTAATTGCAATATGTTAGAATATTTGTATATTCCATTGTATTTTAATTTTATATAAGTTAAAAAAATAGTTTATGAAACGTTTGCTAGCCATGCTTGTAGTGGTTTGTCTTCTGACAAACAGTTGTACCAATACCCCGAACACGACGTCTGATAAGGACAGTTCCCGAATGTCCAACGCCGCCACCGGCGCGGGTTCCTCCAATGATATGGTGGAAAAGAACCGGGCGACGGCCCTTGCTTCTGTTCAGGGTTTTATCAATCATGACGCCAATGCGACCCTGAAGGATATTGCGCCTGACTTTGTGGATTATGGCGATGGAAGCAGCCCGCCTATAAAGGGGATGGATTCCTGTAAGGCGATGATAAATTCCATGTTAACAGCTTTCCCTGATTTCAATGCGGCGAATTTAATGACGCTTGCAGATGGCAACCATGTAGCCGTATTCGGTGACTGGTCGGGCACCTTTAAAGGGAATATGAAGGGTATGTCTGCCACAGGAAAACCCTTTAAAGTGAAGGACGTCGATCTTTTCACTTTCAATAACAATGGGCAGATCACCGAGCATCGGTCGGTGCAATCGATGGAGGCTATGATGATGCAGGTAATGCCGGATAAGAAAAAATAATCTCTTTTTTCACCATTAAAATTGTTAACAATGCGCACTTTATTGAAAGTTACCATGGATGTAGTTGCTTCGAACAAAGCCGTCAATGACGGCACGCTGGCCAAGGTCATCCAGGATACTACAGAGAGGCTCCGGCCGGAAGCAGCTTATTTTTTGGCGACAGACGGTTGCAGGTCCTGTATTATGGTATTTGACCTTAAGGACCCTTCCGATATTCCGGGGATTGCGGAGCCTTTCTTTGTGAATATGAATGCCAAAGTCGAGTTGTGCCCGGTCATGAATGCGGAGGATCTGAAAAAAGGTCTTGGCGCCATTCAAAAATAGCGCGAGGCAAGTCATAGCTTGAATGCCCGAACATGAATGTGTTCGGGCATTTGCATGTCTGCTTGTTTCCTCAGCTTTTGAAGGAGGTTGTAAATGTTGAAAAAAGTCTTTTGATCAGGAGGTAAGTGTTATTCCCGCCCAGGCTCGTATTGGGTGGGATCAACTAATCAACTATTACTAGGGGTAGTTCTACGGAATTACCCTTTTTTTGTATCCAACGGTGAGGGTCCTCCCATTAAAAAAATTCTCGTGTCCATGAAAAATCAGCTGTTTCTGTTAATGGCAATTATTGCATCGTCAAACAACAACCTTTTTGCACAGACAGGTAACAATGTATTTACGGGTGCAGAGGCGGCAAATTTTGGTATAGTAAATTTAGCCACGCCAGGGGGGCAGACATGGAGTACTTTCAGAGGAGCCGCGCCAGGTTATTTTAGCGCGGTAAATACAGCTACCTACACCGGTGCTACTGATGCGGCTAATGTAAACGGGTATGTTAAAAAATACGGTAACCAGGCTTTTACATTTGTTGTGGGTACCGGCGCCGATTTACGTACGCTTAGCATAAGCGCTCCTGCCGCTGCGACAGACGCCTATGCAACAGCCTGGATTGCCGGCGACCCTTCCGGTGCTACAGATCCCACCACTCCTAATGCCGGAGCTCATTCCATCAGCTCATTCACCAGTCCTATAATCTCCGTAAGCCCGGTAGGCCAGTGGGATTGGCAAGTCGGTAATGCCGGCAATTTAGGTGCCGGTACTACGGGTACAGGGGCCGGGTTAACGATTACCGTAAGCATACCCGATATGAGCGCATTTTCTTTGGCAATCGACTTACGCCTTGTAGGCTGGAATGGGGCAAGCTGGATAGACCTTAGTGGTGCAGCAACTGCCAGCGGTAACCTGGAAAACAGTACGCTTAGCGGCACCATGGTAGCGGGAATTACTGCCATAGGTATAGGTTCCACCGTAGATATATTGCCTTTATCCTTACTTAATTTCAATGCAGAAGAGCAAGACTGTGCCGTAGCGCTAAGTTGGGAAACCGCCAATGAAGTAAATACGCAACGGTTTGATATACAGCAAAGCAGCGATGGTGTAGTATTTAAGACAATCGGCAATAAAGCGGCCCGGAGCACTTTAACAGGCAGCCATCATCATTATGATTATAACGCTACGCAGTCACAAGGGAATGCCTGGTATCGCCTTAAAATGATCAATATAGATGGTAGCTCTACCTATAGTCCTGTGATAGGAGCGCATGTCAGTTGTTACGATAAAAGCTACTTTATGCTGTACCCCAGTTTTATTGAGAGGGGTAATAGCGGCCTGGTAAAATTAAATTTCAGTTTGGCTTATAAGGGGAATGCCTTCATAATTGTCACCAATACTATTGGGCAGGTACTGGAAAGAACTCCTATAGTAATAAATGAAGGTGTAAATGTAATAAGCCTTAACACTACTGCGCTACAGGCTGCGGGTACCTACTTTGTGCAATTAACCAATCTACAAGGCGGTAAAATCGCCGACGTTAAAAAAATAGTAAAGCAATAGCTTAACCGCCAGATATGCGTTTGGTGAAAGACTAAATGTATTTGCGAATTTGACAAAATAGAACTAAAATGAAAAACCAATCTTTCTTCCTGGCAATAATAATAGCTATTGCTACCTGCAATCCGGTTGATGCTCAAGTTAAAATTGGCAGTAACCCAACGACCATTAATGCCAGTACCAACCTGGATGTAGAGGCAACCAATGGTACACACGTACGTGTCAACCAGGCCGATGGTAAAACGGGTATAGGTACGACGGTCGCCCCGACCAATCAGTTGCACGTTAAGGCTGCCACAGATCCCATAAGAGTGGAAGGACTACAGGCAGGGGCATCCAGTGATAACTTCGTTACGACAGATGCTACTGGTGTTTTCCATACCGTAAGCGCTACCAAGCCGCAGGTAGTAGCGGTACAACTGGCTACGCAGGCAACAGTCTTTCGGGGGGCAATTGGAGGCAGCTATCATTTTCCTAACTTTTCAACGGTGGTGAATACCGTTATTGGGGCAGCCGTTGCCGCTAATGGCGATATAACGGTGCCAAGCGGTACTTACCTGGTTACGTTTACCATGGAGGGGGATATCAACAGTGATGTATCGCCGCCGGCATCAGGGATCTATGTCAACAGTTATTTTTATGATTTTACGAATACTGCCGTTGGCTTTGTCCGGCTTCATCAAAATTCGACCTGTTTACCGGTTCCATTCACGAATCATGGTATTTCAATAACTTATATAACTATACTAACGGCCGCCGGGATATTTCCTTTTCAAATAGGGTGGGGGCAGGCTGGTAATGCCAGTACGACTACTAAACTGGATTTTTCTGCTTATGGTACGCAGTTGACGCTTACAAAATTATTATAAAATCACCTCCTCTTCCTATTCCCTGTTCTTAAATTTTTTAAAACTGTCGTTGATATAGACCAGGATATCTATGTTGGCGGCCTTTCGGCAAAAATCATAGGTAGGACGGTAGCGCACCATGAATTGCTTCAGCAAGTCACCCTCGAGATGCGTGAGACGGGATACATAATCAGCGGAAAAGCGGAAGTTCACATAGTGCTGCTCTTCTTCCCGCAGAATGCGTTTCTTCAGTTGCAGGCGTTGGCGGACTTCGGAAGTGCCATGCGGTATGACATTCAGCTCGACGCCTACGCCGTCGCCCTGACGCTGGCGTTCGACCACCGGCTGAGGATCCTGCTCGTAGATCCATCTGTATACCTGTCTGCGCTCCAGGCTGTCCAGCTGATAATTGCTGAGACTGCCTACCGTTACAGCTTCCAGCGAAACTGGCCGCAAATCCAGCAAGATGGGAAATTCCGCGCTCAGGATCTTCGCAGAGACTGCAATGGTGTCCGCATGGTAGCCGACGCAGGAGAATATCACGATATCACCCGGCTGCACTATGATCCTGTAATTGCCCTCTTTGTCCGAAAGTTGGTGCTTCCGCTGTGTCTGGTTATATATACTTACGGAACTCAGGGCCTCGAGGTTCGCTTTTTCACGGACCTTTCCGGTAAGGAATTGTTGGGCAAACCCAGTAAAACCGGGCAGCATGAAGAGTAAAAGATAAGTGATTTGTCTCATAGTAAAATGCTAAGGTACGGTTATTGGCGACATTATCGCCTGACAGGCAGGGGTGAACAATGAAGATATTAATAGCCAAAAGTGGCGCTATCGGATAGCATTTGGCTATTAATATTTTTATTAGTAGCCAAATGTGTGTATTTTTATATACTTTTGGCTACTAATAATTGCCTCATGGATTTGAAAATTATCGGACGAGAAGAAGAAATCGCTATTCTTCAGCGATTAAAAAAAAGTAATTTCCCGGAATTGCTTGCCATTTATGGCCGACGTAGGGTAGGAAAGACCTATCTCATAAAAAGCTATTATGCATCCAACATTACATTCGATTGTAGTGGGCAATCAAATGCTACTACAGAGCAGCAATTGATAAACTTTGTGCGAAGGCTTAACAAGTCATTCCAACCAAGTGAACCTTTAGCAACGCCTCGAACCTGGCAAGAAGCATTTGCGCAGCTACAAGACTGTTTGGATCGCATTAAAGGCCCAGATAAAAAGGTACTATTTTTTGATGAATTACCTTGGCTGGATTCTCATAAATCGGGGTTTTTATCGGCATTTGGTTATTTCTGGAATATGTACGTTTCGGAGCGGAGTGATTTGTTAGTGGTGATTTGCGGCTCTGCGGCTTCGTGGATGATAAAGAAGGTGGTAAACAACAAAGGAGGGCTACATAACCGCATCACTCAGCGAATACGCTTATTGCCTTTTACATTAAAAGAAACCGAAGATTATTTGAAATACCGGAGTATCGCTTTTGAACCTATACAGTTGCTGCAATTATATATGGTAGTAGGAGGTGTTCCGCACTACCTTAATGCTATTGAACGTGGACGCAGCGTGCAACAGAATATTGAAAAATTATGTTTTAATAAAGATGGGCTATTGGCAAACGAATTTGATAATTTATATTCAGCTCTCTTTAGTTTCCCCGAGAGGCATATTCAAATAATACAGGCCCTTTCAAAAAAGAACAAGGGATTAACTAGAAAAGAGTTGGCTGTCACTGCCAAAATACACACGGGCGGAACCCTTTCTAATGTTCTGGATGAGCTTACGGAAAGCGGTTTTATTGAAAAAATGTATCCTTTCAGTAATAAGAACAAAGAAAGCCTATATCGTTTGACAGACGAATTTTCTCTTTTTTACTTTAGGTTTATGCATAATGTGAAGGAGTATGAAGAAGGGCAGTGGCTGGCACAGAGTACGACGCCTGCTTACCTGTCTTGGTGTGGGTATGCCTTTGAAAATGTGTGCTTGCGGCATATCCCTAAAATTAAAAAAGCTTTGGGAATCAATGGAGTTCTTTCTTCGCAATCTTCCTGGTACAAATCCGGTGCTAAAAATAACAAAGGCGCCCAAATCGACCTATTGATTGACCGCAACGATAGATGTATCAATGTATGTGAGATGAAATTCGGTGCTTCAGCTTTTGTTATTGAAAAAAAATATGCAACCTATCTTCGGGAAAGATTGATGCTATTCCGGCAAGAAACAAATACCAGGAAAGCACTATTCCAGACGTTTGTGACTACTTGTGGCGTGGCGGATAATGAATATAAAACGCAGGTTGTTGATTGCGAGGTAACTTTGGAAGATCTACTTAAGTCTTAAAACCCAGGGAATTACAGAGGAGATTTTTGTGGGGAGGTATGCGGCGGGCGGGTAAGTTTAGTTAGCCGGGGGAGGAGTCCGACTCCTCCCCCGGCTAATCTGATAGAAGGGGCTATTTATTTATTCCAAATGATTCCGTTGCTCCTGCAGTCGACCTGGTACAAGTCATAGGCGCTGTGCCGTTTTCACTTGAAATGAATTTGCCATTATTGCCTCTGAAGGAAACGGTCCCATCCGGATTGTTGATCCAGTCAAATTGCTCCCAGGGGCCGATGGCTGTCCGGTTACAGGTGATAGCCTGGGCGCCATTTTCCGAGGATACATATTTACTCAGATTTTGCAGCGATATTTTACCTCCGCCGGCGTCGATGACAAGGAATTGTTCCCATGACTGTGGAACAGTCCTGTTACAGGTCATAGCTTGTGTGGCATTCTCACTGCTTACATATTTACCGTTCGATCCTTTTAGTGTTACCGTTTGTCCAATGGGGATGCTGCCTCCATTCACAACAGGCTGGGTAGGGCGGTTTGCCGTCAATGCTATCTGCCCTTTCAGCATCCTGTCCCCGTCACCGGTGAGTCTCAGGTAGTAATCTGCGGAGCAGGCCACCCCATCCTCATCCAGTGTTATAAATCCGGCGCCTGCCGGAACCCAGGAGGCATTCTCCGCTGTCTTGGCAATCTGGTTGCCTTCATTGTATTCGTCGAACATGGAGATATAAATACCCTGGACGCCTGTCTTGACTGCATTGTAAAACATATGCCACATGAGGTCCCCATGGAGCCTTTGATGTAATGACAGATCTCCGGGCAGTACACAGGGCTGATAATCTATATTGTTGTTGGTACAATCTGTCTGGTCTCCCACCATAAAATTGTTGTAAATGTTATCGGCATCGGATAGGTTCCCTACGGCCCCGATCAGCCATGGTGAAAGCATGTTGAAGGCATGATATACGCCCAGATAACCGGCTCTGGATCCTCCGACACCGGTTCGCCATTCGCGGGGCACGCCGCCGATGACATAACAACCCTGGCTTTTGAACCAATTTACCACATCAAGGCAGACAGCAGCTGTCCAGGGATGATTGTTGTCGCTAAAGCCGAACCCCCAGATACATACCACCGGCTTACCGTTCTGCCAGGCATAGGCGGAAGAGGAGGTATAAGCCTGCATTTTATTCGTCCAGTCGGTTTTGATCTCCGATTGCATGTTGGTCCAGCCGGATACATCGTACATGATGTAGAACTTCCGGCCATAGGTCTCGGCCGCGGTCCTGACCTTGGCGGTTATTGCATCGCGGACCGGGCCTTCTCCACCGGTGGGATTGAACCGCTGCAGTGCAGCTGCATCGATCCCATTTTGCTGCATCCAGAGAAAGTGGGTATTGACGGTCTGATCGGTGAAAGAAGAGAACAACTTTGCGGGCTGGCCATTATTGAGATTGGCAAAAGCTGTTTGGAAGGTGGTAGCATAATCGCGCACATCCGGCCAGGATTTTATTCCGCTATTGGTTGTCGAAGGCGGTTGCGCCCAATTCTGTGACCAATGCCACCAGGCGTTGATAGGAGATCCGTCGCCGGTGGCGGCAAACCAACCCTGATAACCGACGGTAACTTTCCCGACAACATCTCCAACCGGGGAATTGGCCAGGGGAGTCAGTGCGTTCTTTGTCCCGCCAGGTGGTGTGGCGGCCGTTGTGTCAGTAAGTGTTTCCCTGGAGCAACTGATCATTAAGGCTGTTACGGCAATCAGCCATGATAACAGGAGGTTTGTTTTTTTCATACTTGTAATCGTTTAATGGTTATGGAAAGAAACAAAGTACAAGGATGTGATTAACAGGAGCCTTAATTAATGATTAACCGGGGGATTTTTTTTGCACAGCGACCAGTTATTGGATGGATTGAACGGGAAGCGACTACTCCAGGAGTCGAACTTCGGTCTATCAAAATGTGGAATCTTCAAACTACAAAAGCCAATTTCGGGGACGGATCAGACGATTTTGCGTGGGCCGGTAAGTGGTATGTTTATAAAAAGAAGAGCGCCTAGCTTAATTTTCAAATTAAGCATTAATTAAGTGTTTTATTAAGGCCATGACGTTTACTTGCGATATGGATATGTGTAGATTTTTCCGATGGCTCGTGTGTCTCTTATTGGGAGGCGCCTTTTCCGAATCTCCTTTCGATGTCAGTGCGCAACCCGGGCTATCCGGCGCGGAGGCATCCCGGCTCGACACCTTCAACATCATCTGGACCACACCAGGCCCCGGTTCTGCCGAATCCATGCCTCTTGGCAATGGCGACATCGGACTCAATGCCTGGGTCGACGAGGGTGGGGATCTCCTTTTTTATATTAGTAAGACGGATGCCTGGGGTGACCAGGTGACACCAGGCATGGACTCCTGGATGCGGCAGGGGGGAATATTATCCAAGCTGGGCCTGGTCAGGGTATCTTTCACCCAACAGGGGACCGCGCAGGTGAAGCCGAATGGTTCATGGACATCGGGTGTCGGGGCGAAGGCCTTCCGCCAGGTCCTTCACCTCCGGCAGGGCGAGATATGGATACAGGAAGGGGAGGGGCCTTCCGCCCTTAGCTTACGAATATGGGTAGATGCCAATCATCCTGTCATCCGCGTCGAGGCGGAGGGCGGCCAACCCGTTTCGGTAAAGGTCACCCTTGATGACTGGCGCCTGCAGGAAAGAGATACTATACTTAAAGAGGGAAAGGACCATATCTCCTGGTATCACCGCAACCGCCCGGCCGCAGACAATGCTCTTCCTGATTCACCGTTGGCCAATATTACCTTTGGCGGTGTTATTCATGGGCCAGGACTTGTGCGCAGCGAGGAAAATAGCCTGGTTTCGAGGAAAGCGGTCCGCCGCCAGTTAATTGCTATCGAAGCTCTGACGGCGACAACGGCGAGCGGCCGGGAGTGGCTGGCTTTGATGGATAAACAGAAGGCCCGTACTGGAGTGCTCGACCTGGAAACGGCCCGTCACGCTCATGAGGCCTGGTGGAATACCTTTTGGGACCGTAGTTGGATTGTGGTGAGTGGAGACCCGGATGCGCGGGCGACGACGAGCGGATATATCCTCCAGCGTTATGTAACGGCCTGTGCGGGCCGGGGCGCCTATCCCATAAAATTCAACGGTTCGATTTTCGTCGTCGACAACCCGGAGTGGAAAACCAATAAGCAGATCACGCCTATGAACGCCGACTTCCGCGCCTGGGGTGGCATGTATTGGTTCCAGAATACCCGGCCTATGTATTGGCCAAGGCTGATGGCCGGGGACTTTGATATGATGTTGCCCCTGTTCCGGATGTATGTGAACATGCTTCCGGGGAATGCTGCTCTCGTGCATAAATATTATGGTCATGGCGGGGCTTATTTCCAGGAGACCGCGCCTTATTGGGGCGGTATTCCCTACATGGGGCCCGAGGTCAAAGAGAATTGGACCGGGCATTACTTTACGTCAATTCTTGAGCTGAGCATGATGATGCTTGACTATTATGATTATACCGAAGACAAGATTTTTGCCAGTCAGTATCTGCTGCCTGTGGCTTCGGCAGGGTTGCAATTCTTCGATGAGCATTTTGGCCGCGACGCAGAAGGCAAGCTTTTGCTCGATCCGGACAATGCGATTGAGATGTTTTGGAAAGTGCATGATCCGGCGCCGGATATTGCCGGGTTAAGGGCGGTGCTTTCGAGGATGCTGGTGCTGCCGGATAATCTGACGGGCGCTGCCGCTAAGGAACGATGGAGGCATTTGCTGGATATTTTGCCCGAACTTCCAAAAGGGGGGGAAGAAGGGGGGAGCGTATTGCTGCCGTATACCGGACCACAGACGACCAAGGGACGTAACCTGGAGAACCCGGAGTTGTATGCCATCTATCCTTTTCGGTTGTACGGTCTCGGTAAACCGGAGCTCGACCTGGCCCGTCATACTTTCAATAATCGTAGATTCAAAGAGGAGGGCTGTTGGAACCAGGATCCTATACAGGCTGCTATGCTGGGTTATGCCGATGTGGCAAAAGAGTATGTCCGTTTTGCGCTGACAAGGAAAGACCCCCGGTTGAAGTTCCCGGCTTTTTGGGCTCGTGCACACGATTATGAGCCGGATGAAGACAACGGCGGTAATGGGGAGAACGGCCTTCAGAAAATGCTGATGCAGGCAGATGGCCGGAAGATACTGTTGCTGCCGGCGTGGCCAAAGGGATGGGATGCCGATTTCAAGTTACATGCTCCTTATAATACTACCGTGCAGGGGCGGGTCGTCAATGGGAAGGTGATGGACCTTATCGTCACGCCTGCTTCGCGGGCGGCTGATGTATCTGTGTATTCAGAAAATCAATGATTCGGAGAAAAACCGGAATTTCCGATTTTTCTGCCAAATCTGCATTTTGAAATATACTTTTGGCTAATTTATGAATCGGGAGTTGGAAAATTATTACCTGAAGCAGCCTGAACCCATTCAAGGCTGTCTGCTGGCTTTGAAAAGCATTATTCTCTCTGTCGACAAGGAGATCAGTCACAGGCGGGCTTATCAAATTCCAGTCTTCTTTTATAAAGAGAAAAAACTGGCTTTTCTATGGGTGCATCGAAAGCGGCTGCTCTTCGGGATCATCACGGATAAAAGTTTGATGGCCCCCCCGGAAGGAGCCAGGAGAAAGAATACGTACGAGACCATGGAGATCGACCCTAATCAAGATATCCCGGCAGAGGATATTGTTGAAATGCTCCTCAGGCAAATGAAATTATATGATGAATAGCCCAACTTGGGGCAACAATAATCCAACCTGCACAAAAAGTCATTTCAACCTTGCCAGCAGACCGCTGATTTGCTCATCTGCGTGGGCGGGATCGAAATGATGCTGATAGTCAGAAGTTTAAGACGCATAATCTAAGGCGGGGAAGCATTTCGATGATTTTCCCTTTGACCTCCGGAAAAAAGGATAGCTTAGAATAATTATATTTGCGAAAAGGTATTGGCTTTATGCGAAAACTGCCGATTGGAGTACAAAATTTTGTCGAACTGATTGAAAAAGGGTGTATTTATGTAGATAAAACAATCTATATATATCAGCTATTGCAGTCGGGAGCAAGCTCTTTTTTCCTGTCACGTCCACGTCGTTTCGGAAAGTCCCTGCTGCTATCTACCATGAAAGCGATATTTGAAGGGAAAAAGGAACTATTTGAGGGGCTTTATATCTACAATAAAATCAATTGGGAAGATCAGCATCCTGTAGTTCATTTAGATATGAGCGGCCTGGAAACCCGGTCGGCCGAAAAGTTTGAAGCATCTGTGTCTTTTATGTTGCATTCCGTTGCAGAAAGAGCGGGAATAGTGCTTGGAGCCTCCTCACCGGGAGACCGTCTCTATGAGTTGATCGAAAAACTGAACGCTAAGACCGACCAAAAGGTGGTCGTGCTCATCGATGAATATGACAAACCTATTCAGGATGTCCTGCACAAGCCGGAACTGGCTGCGGAGATCCGGGAGATCCTGCGGAATTTTTATACAATCCTTAAAAAGCAGGCTGAACAGCTTCATTTTGTCTTTCTTACCGGTGTTTCGAAGATATCACAGGTATCAATCTTTTCGGGGTTGAATAATTTAAAGGACCTGACGCTGGACGAAGTTTATGCGGGCATCTGCGGATATACACAGGAAGAGCTGGAAGGCAATTTTAATGAATATATCGGGCAACTGGCGGTAAAAGACTCATTTAACAGGGAGCAAACTCTCGAAAAGATCAAATATTGGTACAACGGCTATTCTTGGGATGGGGAAACCTTTGTATACAACCCTTATTCTACGCTGTTATTATTGGATAGCGATAAATTCCTGGCCCATTGGTTTCGAACGGGTACCCCTACCTTCCTGCTGGAACTTATGGAGCAGCGCCGGGATTTTTCTCCCATATTGGAGGAATCCATCACTGTGGATCAGGAATTCTCCGATAGCCAGACTCTTGAGCGGATGGACACCGTTCCCTTGTTCTTCCAGACCGGCTATCTGACGATTAAAAAAAGAGTGGGAGAGAAGTATCAATTGGAGATCCCCAACCAGGAAGTCAAGCTTTCCTTATCTAATTTCCTGTTATCCCGTCTTACTGACAGAGCGGAATATGAGGTCAAAAATCTGGTGGAAGGTATTCGCCAGGGACTGGAACAGGAAGACCTGGAGGCCGCAATCAGCGATCTGCGGCTGCTATTCGCCCACATCACTTACGATTCGCACCTGCCTTATGAGGCACACTACCATGCCTTATTACAATTGACGCTGCTGTTAATGGGAATCCCTGGCCGGTCTGAGGTGCACACGGATAAGGGCAGGACAGATATGGTCATCCACCTACCCCGGCTCACCTATATTATCGAGTTGAAATACGCCCAAACTTCAGAATTGCTGGAAGCCGCCCTGATCGAAGGAATGGAACAGATCAAACG
>Ga0307511_10004190_pt1 | contig 14706 bp, 7 predicted proteins | sample 13_EM_MG_FD_200266 | JGI IMG/M metagenome (GOLD analysis project Ga0307511, IMG submission 200266) | Populus trichocarpa ectomycorrhiza microbial communities from riparian zone in the Pacific Northwest, United States - 13_EM | ecosystem: Host-associated > Plants > Roots > Unclassified | place... | reverse complement strand
TTGAGCATAACGCATCAATTTCTGCCCTCTTAGTTTTTCTGTATATTCTCCGGCAACTTTTACAAATGACCCAAAAGTGAACAATGTGAAAATAAGAGTTGGTGCAAGCAAAAAGGGGAAATGACGAAGGAGATTAGATCCAAAATAAATCATACGCATACATACAAAAGGAAAAACAACAACAGTTACGGAATTGCAGTTGTATCCTTCCAGACCTCAGTCATTACACAAAAATCCATTCCTGCTCCCGCCTCGTGCAGTGTTCATCAAGCCTACTAACTTCCATTTCGTCGGGAATTAGGATTCCAACCTTCTTAAGACACGCTTTGCCAGGTATTCTATTTTCCACCTTCTCTGCGACGACCCATGCATGCCGATCCGTGAGGTTACCCACTCCTTCTAGACAATGAGTAACAAGCTCATAGTCTCCGTCCTTAATTCGGTGGCAGGCATGTGGTGTAAAGAACTCCACGGTCCCTAGGTCGCAGTCATCGTGGGCTGAGTCGTCGCCCTCCGGACCCGCGGCGCATTTACAGGTCACCTGATATAGCAGGACGGGAGTAGGGACATCGGTTCCCGATTTAGCGTCGTGTATGTCTTTGACCCGAAACTCCCGAAACTCAATGTGGCAACTAAGGGCCATCTGCGAGTGGAATTTCAGGAAGACTTGTCTTTCAACCCCCTTGACAGCAAGGTCGCGGTTATCTGGCTCCTTGCCGCTGTGGACGGGGCGCTCTAACTCTATGTGAGGGGCGGCGCAATTCATCATCGAACTCCAGCTTGGTGCCCAGTTCGGAGCCCCCTTCTCCGCCGGGTGTAGTGAATTAAAGAGAAGCTCAAGCTTCAGTAGATAGCGCAGTTCACGTACGCTGGATGCCCATGCATCATCCTGGTCCTCGGTCGGATTGTATACGGGCAACCGGGGTGATTCGAATAAATAGTTTAGACCCGCAATTTTGTCGACCTCAGACACGGATGCGCGGAAGCGCATTTGCTCACGCACGAGGTGAAGCACACCGACACTGCCTCCAGGTTTGACCGCTTCACGGAGGGCATTGACTTGACTTTCTATACGCTCACGGGTCGCTTGTTGTTCAGGTGTCTCTGGCTCATAAAGACCTCCATTGAGCGTGGTATGGCTCGACGAGACTTCTTGCAACGTCCACGCACGCCGCATCCAGTGCCTATCGCTTAGCTTCTCCCATGGGGTATCGTCAATTGGTTGAGGGGGTCTCCCTAGCCCGTTGAGGTATCTAATGACCTTTTGCGCCAGTAGATATACATTTCCGATCGTTGGTACATCGATACGTTGCTCGGCCTTCTGCACTTTAGTTGGAAGAAAGTCCCTGTTCGACACAATAGGGACTTTCTTTGCGGCTTCTTTTTCCTTCTCTTCTGCGACTTTGCGCATAAATTCTGCTTCCTCCATAGCCTTTCGTTCTGTCTCATCTCTCATCCTCTCCCTCTCGTCCTCCTGTCTTGTCTGCTCTTCTAGCTTTTCCTCGGGATCCTCATTCGCTTGACTGGCCGCAGGGCCAGTCTGTCGGAGGCATATGAGGTCTAGCCAACAATATTCAACCCTGACGTTGTCCTCTGGCTTCGAGAAGCCAAGTACCTCTTGTCGAATCTTTTCTAGCGTGACACCTTCCGGGAGGGGGACCTTCCAATTGTACTGATTCACGGGCGAATATGCACCGGACATGTCGTTCGTCCATGAATGCGAAATTGCCCAGAAATCGACGGTCAGGCTGGGTGTATCGTCGTCCCCACACTCCTTACATCGTGAGTGGAGCAGATTTACTCCGTGCACCACCCTGCCAGCATATAGATCCCATAGTCTACGTGGCAACACATTTTTCGAGTCGGTGATGATTTGCTTCGGTAGGTGCCCGCGGCCGCTTGGTATGTTCTGGACCAACCTCTCGCGTTCCTTTCGATACACCTTTGCCTTCTTTCGTATGGCATCAAGGGACCACGCCGCTTTGTGTTCCTGGCAACACTTCGACAACACGGAATACAGACATCGCACATACGCATAAGCGGTACCCAAATCCATTTTCCGAGCACGTACGTAGTTCGCAAAGTCGCGGTATTTGAATTCCGAGTTTGGGGGTGGTCCGATCAGATCAAGGAAGAGTTTCTCGATGGTCTCGACCGTCAAATTCTGGCACAGTTGGTCTGCCACTTCCGGGGTCATGATTTTTGACTTAAGAAGTTCTTCCATCACATTGGCTGACGCTACCGGTTCAGGGACTGCCACTATTGCAGAGTCTGCCGCAGGTATAGGTGCGGGAGCTGCCGGGACTACCACAGGTGCGAAGCCTGTGGGGGCTTTCGGGGAGCCTCGGAAAAATTCTTTGATCTTGCTGGTTACCTGTGGGTTAATGACCCTAGTGCTAGCCATCTGTGCTTTACTATTATTATTTTTTCTTAATAATTTAGTACTCATATCGTAAGCGCGGGACGGGTTGCGGCGGGCTGTCAATCACAGTGATTGTACCTTGTAGTGAATTAAACAACGGGAACCGGTGATTATAATTATTATATAATATGAATGTACCGCTAGAGCTAGAGGGGAGCTGCAATTGATGGGGTTGGTGGGGTTGTTGGTGCTAACAAGACTGATATCTTGAACGGTGGAACCTGGTTAAATACTTGTTGATAGTCAATTCCCAAACCACCAGCATTGAGATTCACCTACCCCGTGCCCTCCCTTGACGTTCTCGTTAGGTTTTCTGAGGCTGATAATGATGCCGGTCTGTGAACTGCACTATTGCGATTGCAATGCATGTATCGAGGCCAACGGCAAGTCGGACCCTGAGAAGGCCAGAGACCACACATCTTCCCTAACAATAACTAGGGCTACAGCATCCACTAAGCAGACATGTAATCGTGGAGATGGAGCCCGTATCAATGGCATTTTGTTGATAAGACTCCCGAGTCGGCAGCCAATTGCAAGTACATGATCAAAGCCTCCGAGTTGGGGTCTATTTCCCCGTGACATACAAACATGCATGCGAGACCCCACGCGCGGAATATACGACAGCGCTGTCCCAGATTCCGATCAGCATTGAGACAGCGAAGCTACCACGGGTACATTCCGCCAATTGCCTCACACCGCATATCAGTCGGTTATCAGTAATGCGTACGGGGTGATGAATCTACTCATAAATCGAGCCTATCATTACTATCTATTAATATTTAATATTACTCTATCCCCCATGTATATTCCGAAATCGTGCAGAATATCTGTAACGGAGGGTTGGGATTGGCTTGAAGCACGAGTTCCCTGCCGGCAGTTAAGCTTCCACAGTTAGGTCGTGTATAATGCGAGAGTCGTTCTCCGCTTGCGATGACCTGGTCTTGTGAATGAAGATGTCGTCCAGGTAAATCTATAGGTTTAAGATGGCGCACGCAAAAATAGAGACGAACTTCGCGTACGACGATATTGCAATGCATGTCGGCTTGGATGTTCCTTTAGAATGAGCCGCAAGGCTATCAATTTGTAACTTCATGTACGGTTACATATTGCCTGATGTAGGTTGCAGGTGATATTCGTTCAATTGAGATTGGCCATGTACAGTCCACTGCAACCTGCAGGCTGCAGCTGCACCGTCCTAACCGAGTTTATGGAGTGCATGCCAGCACCTAATCGTGTGGGAGCCAACCAAAATCTGCAGCTGAGCCTCTCCAAACCGCAGTTCGCACCAACAATTATCCGACGTGAGCATGTGCATTGATTTCTGCAAGTGTGATTGGTAAAATCAATGTGTTTGAATGTGGAAGGCAAAAATTCAAATAACCTCCAGTAGGAAAATTCGACGGCTGTACGTGATCTACATAGTTAGGAACTAATCCATAAAATACCGTACCGGAGGTATTCATGTGACTAGACCTATCAGCACAATTTGTTATAATATGCAGAGCTCGTATTGAGATCACATGAACCATGAGCCGCCTTCACTAGGGGGATGACGTTAGATATGGGACGAACGAGCGGGGCCTGCATTGTTGTAGAAGCTTGTAGAATATGATATTTACATGTATAAGCTAGAAGACCCCTGGTCGCCCCGTGCAAGACTGAACAGTAAACTATCGTTAACCTTTTCAAGGCCTTCCAAGCGGTGCGGGGCTCGGAGTTGTCCACCTCCCCCCCGGTATACGAGTTGGCTCTCCAGATTCGTACCTAGGTATCAGTCCTATGTAGTGTTATCGACGCTCTCTGGCGCTCTGGGGCCTGTGAGACATGCCAGACATGCATGAAGGCCCAAGCGATCTATATACAAGCTGAACAACGTACATACCTACAGACGGAACAATGAAAAACAGTTCTCGCTCGACATGAAAAAACACAACTCCGGCACTGCTTTACTGAATCGATATAGGTGCGTACATGTAGATGCTCAGGCACAACAAGTAAACCTCCCTGAATAAGTGCAGATGATAGTGCGTTCTTGTTCTTACCGAACTACACGCTCGAACTTGACCTGCCATGCATGTCTGGCATGCCCCACCAGCCCATGGGATAGAGCCCCAGGATGACGCAATTGCAGATATGGAGTGTCCAACTTGAAGAGGGCGCTCAAGCGCGAGGTGGAATTAATGGCTAGGACTCGTATGATGTCCATGGATTCTGTTCGGCCGATGGTGGGCGAACTGGAACCTGGAGATATGGGTGATCCATTTAGTGCCGCAAGATTCAGCTGTTGATAATTATGTCTGTTTTTTCCGATTTTCCCATACTTGCTAAACCACTTCCATATCTTCCGCATGTATATGTACCATTTATTATTGCGTTCACCTCGCTCCCTTGGATGTACGTATTTGTAGTCAGTGGTTTGGGAGTCGGAAGGATGTTTTAGGCCTTTGAGGGTAATAACAGTGCAATGACTCCCATGCCAATGAAGCCGAGTGGATATAGGAAAGTGGGGCTGTTTTTATACGTAACTAAATCTAGTAGTATTGTAATTCGGCAATAGTTTGAGATTATGGAGATTTATGAAGCAGCTAGTAGATCGGCAGAGTAAATCCAAGATAGAGGAATTATTTCTACAGAGTACATAGTAAGTAGCTTTCTAGGGTAGCGATACTGAGTTTTTTTCGAACAGTGCTCTGTATAAACAACCTCTTTAGTCAGCAGTCGTAGGTTCTTACACCAGAACACGCCTAATGTGAAAAATCATATAAAATCACAATCACTACGAATTAGCGAGCTTCTAGTCTCTAAAAATAACCAGTTATCAAATCCATCAGATTGCTGTGATTTATCTTTTTCCCACCCTTACCTAGTGGACGTGAGAAGCTATGATAGCTTTGGGAGTGGTTACTTTGCCTAAGCAAATATGTATGGCAACGTGTCTCACACTCTCTAGAGAACGTACCACTAAACCCAATGACATTAAACCTGATGGTAGTTAGAATTCAATAGTTACTCTTGGGTTTATGAAAAATAGGGTCTATGGGTCAATTTCACATTTTTGGAATTTCTTCAGAAACTGACAGTTATGGTGTAAAAAACAGCCTCGCGCTCTTGACCCATAGCTAGAACTGAATATAGTAAAAATAGATTAAAAAGTAATTATGCTAATTAAAGCTATCGGATTCGGCGGGGCACCAGGGAATTCTACAAAAAAACGATATGCACTCTTGACAGTATCCCAGATTCATCGTGCATCAAGACTTGCAGAGACTATTCTATATTTCATAACAAGAAGAGCAATGCCATGTTAGAATGCAGTGCATGTCATTCCGCCCATACCTAGCTATACTGTCATCACCTTGCAACCCGCCTTGAGCCTATTCACCTAGCCTCTCACCTTGAGCTGCATGTGCTACCATGTGCGCTCATGTGAACTTTCATGTGCACACATGTGGACATTCACCTGAATGTCTCGTTCATGTATATATAGCCCTTGTATTGCCTGCTACTTCTGTTCAACACACACATCAGTTCAGTTCATCTCAGTAGCTAGATCAATACAGAGCTTCTATCTCTTCTCTCATCTCTCTCATATAGCACGTCCTTCATTGGATTCACGACTCACCGCTCGCCACATTCAAACAGGTTATGAGCCTGGTCTCTGCACTCTGAGTTAAGCTATACGAACAAGATGTCGCAACCTGGTCCCTCTACGAGACAGCGAGCCAGACGAGCTGCTCCAGCTCGACATGGCTCTCCTCCAAACCACTCGACATGCCTCTCCTCCAAACCCTCCTTTGGAGTTGGAAGATGAGGATGACCTCGAAGAGGTTGTCCGAATACAACCTCTACCCAAAGGTCTAGATCTGCAGGACTTCAAGTCTATCAAAATTGATAGGCTCATCGTCATAACCTGTTTGAATGTGGCGAGCGGTGAGTCGTAAATCCAATGAAGGGCGTGCTATATGAGAGAGATGAGAGAAGAGATAGAAGCTCTGTATTGATCTAGCTACTGGGATGACTGAACTGATGTGTGTGATATGATAAACAGAAGTAGCAGGCAATACAAGGGCTATATCTACATGAACGGAACATTCAGGTGAAATGTGCACATGCAGCTCAAGGTGAGAGGCTAGGTGAATAGGCTCAAGGCGGGTTGCAAGGTGATGACAGTATAGCTAGGTATGGGCGGAATGACAGATTTTTTATTTTTTACTTTTTATTTTTTATCTAAAACCCACATGCACTGCATTCTAACAACCCCCCTACGCACATACGTGGTAGACCGAGACTCCCTTTTAGCGAATCGCGGGTACAACCGAATCGCCATTCATGCGTGGTGGGTGGCGTTCTGGTTCATTGGGAACGAACCTTGTTAATAGTTAGCTTTCTGAGGGTAACACCCTTGCTAGGGATGCCGGGGATGGGTGTCTGATACAATAAGAGGGGTTATGTGGATATAGAAGATGCACTTATGGAGGTTGACTATACCATTAGTTTAGCGTGAAAATGATTGCGAGAGTCACTTTGCTTCCATGTATCTAGCCCTAAGTCAAGTAATGCTGGTGGCAATAATACTGTATTAGGTATTGGCAAGTAAGATATTACCGGTGGGGTCGATCGAATAAGATAGTACCTTGGAACTTGATAGGAAATCCAAGAAGTCGACAGCACATTTTACAGGAGCAATTATTAACATAGAATGCATATATAAGATAGTATAGACTTGCACAATTTACAGGTTATATGTATAACATAGCTATCGTTTTCACCAATACATTTCTTTGCCTCACTAATTCTCAATGCATTTTACTCACCCATTATCCTGGAAGCTGATATGTGATGTTATGGGTACCAAGTACCTTTCCCATACAATTACGATGTACCAATGCTATTAATCTTCGAGGGCTCCCAGTTGATGAGCTATCAGTTCAAGCGCTATAATTTCTAGCTTGCTTTGTAGTCTTTCATAGTTTGTATATATACTCACTGGATATAGACAGAACTATAGCATACTTCACTGAAAAGTGGCACATTTCGTATAAAAACGGCGCTGTGTGGACACCCATGGTGTGGAACTACCACATAGAGAAGACATAATTCCATTCCACGGAACTCCAAAATCCCACATACCAATGATTGGCGGGGAGAGTCTTGGATTCCCCCCCCTTGTCCCGTACTATTGACTCCCTACTACACCTTTGCTATAAAATAATTTATCACCCGCATGGATCCTACCGGTACCCACCCCAGGGAGGAATAACTGGTCGCACTTTATCCGAGTACATTGTCACAGGCCACTCTGTCCGACTTCCTAATTGCATAATCCTGCGCAGATAAATAAAAGATCTTTCGATAACTTGGCGAATCGTGACTGGTCTTGGGATTCTTGTAGTTTTCCATGTCGTTACAAAGTAGGTTTCAAACAAGTGAGATCCTCCGTGTGAATGGGAAAAACTGATTTCCGATACGACGGGAGGAGGGGAGGCGTTTAATATGCTAGATAATTATTTTCAAGGTCAGTGAATCTGATGTCAATACCGTAGAAACACGTGTATAAACCAGTTCTAACGAATTTGGCTGCAAGATTTGGGGATGACATAAAACTCTAGTACGCCGGTTTTTTCCTATAGCTAGGTACTTTCTGTCTTATACGTAGGCTTCTATAGTAGATTAAGGTACCTATGCACTGATGCAACTTCTACCATGACGTATTAGTGGACGAAATGGAATGACGATTTATCAGGCTCTAGGTTACGCAACTCTTTTTTTTCTTTCGACCCACTTGGAGGCCGGGGTGGGCTTCTTCTTTTTTCCCTAAACCATTACTCGTATCTAGCTTATGACGAGACCGCATCCCCTTCCCTGGAGAGTTAACTGCTCCCGCCGGGCCGGTCTCTGCCCCCCCCCCCCCTAATTCTACATACCTGTAAATTTTCTCGCTGAACAAAATCCGCCACCGCTTCGCACCACTTCGGGCCCTCCCATGTTCTCCCTCTCCCATCCCTCGCCCACGGACACTCCATCAAATGTGCGGCGTTCTGTGACAGTGCCATACATCCATCGTATATGCAACTCGGGTCAGCTGTTCTCCCTATCGTGAAACGCCACCACCTCTGTGGTCCCCTATCCGTGGTTATGTATGTTAGAAGCCAGGGTGAATCCAAGGGTTGGCAATTTGATCTGCCGCCCCGCGCGAGGTAAGGTACAAACTAGACATACGAAACGACGTCTCCGCTGTTCGGCTTAAAAGAGAGAAAGAAAAAGAAAAAGAAGAAAACACAAATTAGGATCTCGATGAAGATAATTCTCGATACAGGTAATAGAATTACGTCTCAACGGTGTCCTAGGGTTCCTCTTTCCTATCATCTTTCCTCCAGATTAGTCGATCGGGTTGCTCCCATGGGATTGGGAGCGGGTCTTTTCGCTTGTGTAGTGTAGATGCCGTGGGCAGTGGAACATGACATGTGGGCCGCCCTCTATAGGGTGATTGCAGTGGGGACATGCGGGGAGTCGGCCTTCCCTATTGTATGTACGCCTGGGCATGAGGCCCGAGATGTCTCGAACCTTTCGCACAACCGCCTCGAGACGTCTCGTGCCCTTCGCCCAAACCGTCTCCAGGCGTGCCGTGCCCAGGCCTAACTGTATGGAGCCAGCTCTTGAATGATCCTCTATTTGTGCGGAGCCTGTCGGCGTCAGTCCGTCCTGCGTAGGCCATGTCCAGGGTGGGAACGTTGTTGTTTCGGTTTGGCCTTGGATAGTACTCTGAGGCCGGCACCAGTGGCTGTGACGACAGGCCAATATATTTACTTACCCATGTCTCCCACCTACAGAATATTGTAGCACTTCCGAAACCCTACAATCATGGTGTTTCCACTTTGTACCTGTGCTGCCGACAAGATACCGCTACAAATGCATTATGTGGGTGGTGGCGTTTGGGTGAATTTTCAGATGTCCAAGGCGGGACTTATTGTGTATACCATTTATTCATACCGGAAAACTTCTCTAATCTCAAGTGTGGTCACATGAGCACTGTCCTGTGAAAACAGCAGGACGCCTGGTGGCTTAGTCTGGTGGCACCTGGTTACTGGGGGAGAGATGAGACTCTGGGCAAAGAGAGAAGCTCAGGGTAACGCAGCCACAGCTTACCTAAGTTCAATCTCATGAGAACCACTGACTCATTCATCTCCATCCGACAAACCGGTTTGAATCTCCAACTCGCTCACCTTTCATAACTTCTCGAGTTCCCTGACCAACAAACCAGCTTCTATCTTAACATTCCACCCTACTACCACTCCCAATGGACGCAGAACCCTCTCAAGCTATCCCCAACCCGTGCCCGTCCTATACGCATTACAGCATGACGGCCAGCACCACCTCACAGACCCAAACCCCGCAAACAAACACTCACAAGCGCAACTCATTGACACCTCAAAGCTCTTTCAACGATACCTCCCCTGCCCATTGCGAGCCGACTGGCTCCCAATCACCTGATGGGCGAGCTGATATCCCAGCTGTCAAACGCCGCCGTGTAGCGAGGAATACAAGTCCTGCATTGTGCGAGGAGAAGGTTGGCGAGCATAAAGCTGGCGAGGAGAAGGCTGGCGAGGAGAAGGCTGGCGAGGAGAAGGTTGGTGAGGGCAAGGTTGATACTTCTGGAGCCGAAATTGATGCCATGGACGCACAAACCCAAGAAGAATCATCAGCATCAGAATCGGGAGCGGGGACGCCAGGCCACACAGACCGCTCTCTCAGACGCATGCCACCTCGAACACTCCCTCTCCGCACCTTGTTCCGTCGTGACGGCGAGGGGTTGCCGTCTGCCATGCAACTGGGAAGCCAACGGCCAGCCAAACAACACCGGCCGAGATCAAACACCTTGAACATACCACCCATTGCAACTTTCTACCCCGACTCGGGCCACTACCACTCAGACAGCGAGGACTCGTTGTTCCTCAGGTCCCCAGCGAGAAGGTTCTCCGAGGTGGCATGTAGGAAGCGAGAGTACGAGCTTGAACGAGAGCGACAGGATGGGTATGATGCCGATGTGGAGGATGAGGGAGTTAGATATGCAACGGAGCACTGCAATGATGCTGGGTTGGTGTTTGGCATGTTGGACAGCAGTGACGATGGAGAGGAGAATTGTAGTCAGGACCGTGAGGGGGACGTCGAGATGTACATGGGTTAGGCACCACGAGGGTACCTAGTTGCCTCCTGTGAAACTCCGCGAGGTTCTTTGACTGGGTTCGTTGGGTTTGGTTTTTGTCTTTGCAGTATCTGAAATGGCAGTTGCGCAAGTAGGTTGTATGAAGAAGCGCCAGGCTTAGGGAAAGTGGGTCGGACTATATTACCATGTCGTGCCGAGAGGCACGACTAATCTCATCAAATTACAATACGAGCTCATCATTGTCGATACTTAGCCCATAGCGATGATGTCCAGATGGATGTGCATGAGCAGAGTGATAATTTCATCAACGTAGCCGACCCGGAAATGCTGGTTGATTCATATAGACCTGCGACTTTTGCTCTTACAAGTATCTGCCATGCGTCCCAAAGCCAGCTATACCGGTACTACTAAGGTAGTAGTAGTAGTAGTAGTAGTAGTAGTAGTAGTAGTAGTAGGATAAGAGAAAGAAATTTTAAAGTAGGGCCGGGGGCAGTCTGGTTGCACAACCCCTCGTAGAGGGGCCGGGGACATTCAAATTAGAGATCTAGGTTTTCTTCCAACGCCAATTGCTCGACCTCAAACCGGGAAAATAGACTCATTTTGCAGAGGATAGCGGATATAAATTACGTGAGAAGCTGTCTAGCTATATCCTGACCGAAATTGTCGGTTGAAACGATAATGCCGCTGGTTTTAAGTATACTACGAAGAAATCGTAGACTTTGAATTTGAGCACCCAAAATGTATACGAAAGGATTTGGTCCACACAGTCCAAGGCACTTGAAATAAATAATCCAAGTACTTCAAGAATGTTTTCAGCCAGAGAGTCTCCGGCGTATTGATACCTTATTCTAACCAATGATTGACGGCGAATCAAAGCTCTAGGAAACAGTCTAGTTTTGCCTCAACGGCCCACCACCACCAACCAACCTGTGTGCGATAGTTCCACAACATATGGGGACTGGTGAAAGCATGCTTTATAGGCAAGATCGACAAGCGCCCGTAGGTGGATTATATTTCATAACCCGAGTAGATACCAAACCCCCGGAGTCACTAATTCCCTTGCTAACCAGACTACAATATACCTCCATATTCGGGCTTCTATTTGATTTCCCTCCTTTCCACGATTTTCCATAAATACCCCTTGTCATTTTGTATCTTGTATTAACTTGCCTGCACGTTGAGTCCACCCGGAAACCCAGGTGGCTGGCCATGGCTCCTTTGCTAGGACCGTATACGAGTACTGAGTTTATTTAAAAAAATAATCAAAAAAAGACTACAATTGCTGAATCTCATTTATCTTCTTCAGTTTTGGCCCTCGCCACGAATGCAGATGGGGCCCTTGCCTATGTATAGTTCTAGGGCATTAGCCTTCGCTCAAGGCTGTTTTTAACCAAAAAATAGTCACTGTCCAAGGAATTATTGAAGAGCACCACAATCACAAATCCTCAAGCCCTTTGGGATTAAATCAAGGCCGTCTAATGTTTCTAATCTTTGTAACATATTAGTGGATATACAAGAAGGGCAGGTCCAAAAGTTGAATAACTAATCCCTACAAATTTGTATAGGGACGGTAGCAGTGACCAGCCTGACCTGAAACCCTCGTTATAATAATAGTTCCAGGCGCACGAAGTAATTGCTTGCTTATTTGATACATAGGAATATGTACATCTACAATACTGTACCTGGTATAAGTATATTTGTGTGCTTGGCTTGGGGCAATGAGGCTCAACACTCGGCCTTCAGATCCCTACAGGACCGGTACTGCGAGACAATGCACTTCACAGCCCGTTTCTGTCCCACATATCCTGGTGCACGTTTCGGTTTAGATGGCCCCACACACTAGAAAGTGCTTACCGCAGCTGCAGTCGCAGTTGAACCCGAAACTACCTGCACGCCCGATTCGCGGCAGATAACGCTGCAGGGTTGTTCCCGGCATTCACAACAATTATTTAAACCCAGGCGTACCCCGCGCGGTCCGCAACAGCAACCCCCGACTTTTCTAGCACCGAGCGAAAGGTCGACAACCGTTACCTGGGGATCCCCTGCCAAAGGCTCAAGACTAAACCCTGATATGCTTTCCCCCCTCTCGGAACAACCATGAGCTCCGGATCCACCACCTCCTCCACGACAACATTGCGCCCCACCCGGCTCCTAGCTACCATCTTCGTAGTGCACGTGATAGCGTGCGTCGCCGCCGCCGCCGCAAGCACCGATTCCCGCTCCCGCCGCCCCCGACGTCGCCCCCGCAACCGCGACGGGGACATTCTAGAAGAACTCGGCTACGTCAATCTCCTCTCTGGCCGATCCCGCTTCCTCACCCCGGGTGGTCGCTACCCAGCACGTCCCCAAGACCCACATGTCCACAACCACAACCACCATCATGACCAGCGAACCAGATTCCACCCGCACCACGCCTACGACGATCAACTCTCCCGAACGCACCCACACCATCAAAACTCGCATAAGAGTACGGATATGACGATGCATTATGCCTCACCAAAAGATACGAGCAGGGTTACAAATAATACCTTATTAAGAGATCATTTATTGAACTCTCCGACGAAAACTCCCCCTATGAGACCGAGGGTGTTGCCGAGCCATAGACCTAGGGGGCCACCCGGGGGACCAAGCAGGAGGAGGTCGGATGGCAAGAGTACGAGGCGGGATGAGAAATGTGGGGGGGCGATTGGGGCATTAGGAGGGAAGGGGATGCAGAGGAGGCATACGGTGTGATTTAAATTTTGGCGGTGGGGTGGAAAATGTACGGGGTTGTTGAGAGCCCAATATTAATTATATATGGAAGAATCACTAAAGCATGTGATTCAGATAGGGTAAGCGGGTTGTATACATATTTATTGTGCCGATTCGATGGGCCCCCGCACTGGTTGGAGCGGGGGAATTTATATATGGAGGTCTCAACTATGGTTTCAACTCATATCATATGCTGTCTCAGGGGGTAGAAACATTTCTGGCGCATATACATGTATCCAACGATCTGCACATCGAGGGGGGGGCGGAGGAATATTATTGCAGGAATTCGAAGATACTCATAAGTGCTCGAGACTCGGTACTCACAGTGAAAGGATCTTAAATCAGGGGATATGGGTGAAGAACAACATAAATGTCTCTACAATTGATTGGAATTAGAGTGGAGTTCCCCTATGAACCTATCAGTGCCAGCTAATTGCTGCATAAGCCTTAACTAAAACAGATCGGGCACATTTCCATTCTCATGGTGTTCGGGCACTACGCCTATTGTTTAGGTTTAGGAACTTTGAAAGGTCACGTGTACTTTAGTTTCTATTCGTACTTTTTTATCCATATAGCTTGATATCTGTGATAGTTTTGCTACCTGACACTGGAGATTAGTTGGATGCGTATGTCAAACCGAAGCCAATTACCATATAGTTTTAATGTACTAGTCCTAGTATGTTATATTTGAGTACACTCTCATGGGCGAGGATATAACGGTAATTGTACAACTGCTCTAGATTAAACGATACGAGTACCTACCCGAACTTGTATAGGCCGAATCTCATACTTCATGGTGTCGATTAGGAGTTATTAGAAGTACTTAGCTACGGTTGATTTTAATTACATTTTGCGGCGTTGTAAAACATATACCTGTCTATACTGTACTGAATCTCCCACTCCCGTTAGGCGAACGTATATATATCTAGTAATCCTGCACGATGTACATAGCTTTCGAATTTAGTGACTTGATCATGCAGTCCTGATCTCCCTAAATGCGAGGAAACCCGCTCAAGGACTGGTTTGGGTTGTTTATCTGCAGTACGTAGATATTGGCTCGTAAGGGAGGCCACTCAATCATCCTTGAACAGGTGGTTGGGGACAGCTTATTTATGCACAGTTCTATGCATATCGTATCCTATGTATGACTGGTAGATTGTCTCAATGGGAAGCCGACCATCACCGGGTAACTGATCAAGCGGGTTTTTATGCATATCTCAACGATTTCTTGGCCGAATAGGGTCAAATTTTGAGGGGATATAAAATACATGTATGATAATTTCTCAAGTAAACTAGGCAGGTGAACATGTGAGTTGCTGCTGAAACTATGTTGGGAAAAATATATGATTAGATGGAGGGCTTTTATTGG
>Ga0307511_10004189_pt1 | contig 14708 bp, 20 predicted proteins | sample 13_EM_MG_FD_200266 | JGI IMG/M metagenome (GOLD analysis project Ga0307511, IMG submission 200266) | Populus trichocarpa ectomycorrhiza microbial communities from riparian zone in the Pacific Northwest, United States - 13_EM | ecosystem: Host-associated > Plants > Roots > Unclassified | place... | reverse complement strand
AACACAGATATTCTGGCTCTTGTAGCGGATTTCCTCGGCGTTGCCCGTCGATCGCATAAAAAGACGGACCATACGATGATAGAGGCGTTCGGAAAGAGATGAGGAAACCATTCTTCATTCAAGCTCGGTGCAATGGATCGATCTGGATACGCTACGTTTACAGTCAATCACTTCAACGGGCCTGTTACATATTCGTCGGAGGGGTTCTTGGAACGCAACCTCGATGCCCTCAATCCGGACTTTGTGGCTCTCCTTCGGAGGACTTCCGCCTCTGCATCCGCCTCTGCCCCTGCGCCTGCTGCTGGTGCGGGGCTGGGCACAGGCACCGACGCAATGGAAGGCGCAGGATCCATCAACCCATTCATTAAAGGTCTCTTCTTGGGCAAAGTCATCGCAACGCAAGCACATCCCAAGAGTGAGGATACCATCGTAGCGGTACAGCAACCTGTTAAACCTATGCGCGCGCCCTCTACTCGGCGCAAGGGCACCGTGAGACGGATGCTCGTGGGGCGCGACACCGCCACAGCCACAATCGCCGAGGAAGATCGGGACGACGAAGATGCAGCTCAGCACGGCGACGCCGGTACCAGCGGTGCAGGTGGGAGTGGAGCGGGAGCACCGTGTGTCGCAGGCGAGTTTCGCGCTGCACTCGATACGTTGTTCGACACACTGTCCGAGACGCAGCCGTGGTATATATTCTGCATAAATCCCAATGATGCGCGTCTACCCAACCAGCTCGAGGGGCGCGCTGTCAAGGTGCAGGTAAGGAGTGCGGGTCTGGGGCCGTTGTGGCGCGATGTGGTGGTGGGAGTGCAGGTGCTAGGGGAAGAATATGGGAAGTGGGTGTCGAGATTGGGGAGTTTTGGAGGAGGTACCGTACTCCTCTGAGTGCGGAGGGTGTTTTTATACCGGAGGAGAGGGAGCAGAGAGACGGGATTGCACATGCAAGGACGGCATTGGGGCTTGGCGAGGCAGATGTGGTCGTAGGTCGGTTGAAGGTGAGCAATATTGTCTCCGAGTTCGCAACGGTGGTGATTATGACGGTATGCAGGTATTCATGTCCCATCCCAGGCGGCATTCCACGCGTTGGAGGACCGCCTACGCGCAGCAGACGTCGACGAGCAGAAGCGCAATCGCCTACGTGATGCCGAGGTCGAAGCCGGGCTAGACGTACGCCAGGGTAACGCCGGCGATCCTTATGCGCCATATCTATCTCCTTCAGTCGCTGGGGGTGAAGACGCTGGATTTGGGAACACATACGGTGACCAAGCACCACTTGTCGGTCGGGGATCGTCTTTCCACCGTGAATACGAGGACGATGTAGACGAAGACAAGTCCATGCGGAGCGACGATTTCGATTACCACAGCCGTCTAACAAGCGATCGGGACGATTCCAATTCTAACTACGGTACCGAATCGTACGCGCCCTCTAGGAATATGTTTCAGACTGCGGATAAGGAGGGACACGTACCCAAGGAGACGCTACCGGGTGAAATTTTGGAAGGCGAGACGATAGAGACGGTGAGGGAGACGTCGGCAAGAAGACAATGGGTCCTGTTGTGCTGGCTACTCACCTGGTGGATTCCGTCTCCTTTCTTGAAGTGGTTCGGACGAATGAAACGACAAGACGTGCGTCAGGCCTGGTGCGAGAAGCTCGCTCTGAACATGATCATCTGGTTCATATGCGCTTGTGCTGTATTTGTGATCGCCGTCTTGGGCTTGGACATCTGTCCCGCTCAGCACACCTTCAATACGTCCGAGCTCGTGTCCCATTTGTATCAGAACGGTTTTGGAAGTGTTACGAACACATCGATAGCGACCCCTCCCCGGCGTGCCCACTCAAGTAAACGGCATACGGCATCACAATCGTCACGAAGCTAGGTGACGGCAGTGACACAGATGACACCGGTGACCTCGTCGCCCTTCGGTCCGTGGCCTGCGCCTTCCTAACATGGCATTCCCAGAACCCTTGTCAAGCAGAATCCCGCCAGCCTGCTGTGACTTGAGCTTGTCGCCTTCCATGAAGTCCATAGGCCTCACTATCATCGTATTTCTTGGCTCGTGGCTACTGATGTCAACAACTTTCAAGTGTTCAACTCATTGTAATTGCACCTTTACAGTCCCACGGTACCTGGCCCAGCACCGTACTTCCTGTCCATCCTACCAACACCAGCTCCGTTCCCATACTAAAAAATCGAGTACCCAACCTGTGGCAAATGGAGAACCACCCAGGAAGCGTCTGAGATTGGACCCGGATTGCCATGCTTCAACCAATCCAAGTCATGGTGGCGAGGTGAGTGTCATCCGTTGTTGCGGTCAAGTAATGTCTGATTCACAAGCGCAGTACATGGAGACTACCGAAGCTACTTCTGCCGGCACTAGCATGCGCATAGCATGTCCATCCTTGGGTGATACTCCTTCATTGGATCTGGTGAACGCTGTTGGACTTGGATCTCCCGCCTCCAGCCCAATCATAGGACCGGACCCACCAAATGAAATACTTCCCCCTCGTGCACGTCGTTTGCCTGCCAGGTTCCGTGACATCCTACCCACTCCTCCGGTACCTGTTCCCCCTATAGCTGCTGAGCAGCCGTCTATCATCAGACGGGTTATTCTCCATGTATTCGATTCTTTCCGCACTCATTTTAATCTCTTTGGTATTGCTCGCGAGTATCGCCACCGTCCATCTCATGACCCGGATGCTTTCCTCTCTGCCAAGGACTTGTCCAATTTCACTCGCTCAGTACTCGAACAAGTCGCGCATGACCCAGCAGTGAGGCAGGAATGTCCGAGTTCACTCAGAGACAACCATGCGCCACCCTGGCCTTGGGCCAACATGTCAATCTGGTGGCTGATGAACTGGAGATTAACAGGAAGTGCTCAAAAGTCTTCTGCAGAAGTCAATCGTCTTGTGCGCGAGGTGATCCAAGCAGAGGATTTCAACATCCTTGAACTGGATGGGTTCAATGCCCATACAGAGACATCACGCTTAGATGCTGCAGAGAGGGCACTTCCTGAGGACGACCCATTTGGCACTGACCAATGGAAGACTATCAATGTCGAAATCAGCATTCCAACCAGGAAGGAGAATCCGGAAGGGAACGGAAGGGCATTCTATGTTGAGGGACTGAGATATCGGCCGCTGACATCTGTGATCCGGGCGGTTTTTGCAGAGGCGTCGTCTAAGTTATTTCATCTCACTCCCTTCAAGCGCATGTGGAGATCGCCACTCACTGGAGAAGAACAGTGCGTTTATGACGAACTTTACACATCAGATGCATGGATTCAAGCTCATGACGAAATTATGAAACAAAGACGAGAAGACAACTGCCAACTAGAAAGGGTAATTGCGGGCATGATGTTTTGGTCGGATGCAACACGCCTCGCACAGTTTGGCCATGCGTCTGCATGGCCGATATATCTTTTCTTTGGAAATCTATCCAAATATCTCAGAGCCAAACGTTGGACCTTGTCATCCAATTGCTTTTATTCCTCAGGTAAGCCAATATTACACGTCTATAGTCATGTAACTGATATTCTTCGTAATGTAGCTTCCCGAATCAATACACGGCTTCATCTCGAGCTTTTCAACAAAGAAGCACAACGCTGACCTTCTCACCCACTGCAAACGCGAGCTTGTTCATGCCATCTGGAGAATATTGTTGGACGATGAGTTCATTGATGCGTATAGGAATGGGATAGTAGTAAAATGCTTTGATGGGGTAATGAGGCGAGTTTACCCTCGGATATTCACATACTCTGCGGACTACCCGGAAAAGTAAGTATCAGAGTCTTGACGGACTCGGATACCCCAGTGTGAACTAACGCAATATTACAGGATCATTTTAGCCACTTTACGGGACAAAGGAAACTGCCCGTGCCCACGGTGTTCAATCCTGAAGTCAAATTTTCACCGACTTGGGTATCTGACCGACCTGTCAGCCAGACTGACCTTGGCACGGACATACTTACGAGACAGGATTCACGAGGCAAGGCGAGCTATCTACCAGCTGGGCAAGCCGTTGAAAGGAGTGGCTGTGGAGTGTCTCTTAAAGGCTGAGTCACTTTTACCAACCGTGGTGCGCGTCCTTTTTGCATTGTCAATTTCCATCCTGTTGCTCAATTGGTTCTTTGTGTAGAACTCCTTTGCCGAGTGCCTTGGACAGTTCGGTTTCAACATATTCCCTGTGCTCGTGGTAGATCTACTACACGAGTTTGAGCTTGGAGTGGCCAAGACAGTCCTGAGACACCTGATACGCCTCATTCATGCGATAGATCCCAGTCTTGTGAATACTCTGAATGAACGGTGAGTGTAATTCGTGAGCACCGTACCATGTAACGACTAACATCTTCACGCATCTCTTAGATTCGCTAATATTCCATCTTTTGGGCTTTCCGCCATCCGTCGATTTCCGTCAAACATTGCTGATACCACGCAGTGTGCTGCCCGACATTTCGAAGACATGCTCCAGGTATCTGTTGCGACCACTTATTTCTGCTGCCACATGAACTTATCCACGCAATGTCTAGTGTGCGATGCCTGCATTTGAAGGCCTGCTACCACAAAAACACGATACAATCGTTCAAGTACTCCTCTTCCGCCTGTGCGAATGGCATGCTCTGGCAAAGCTGCGCCTGCACACTGACACATCCCTCGAATTACTGGGGCAGTCTTTGCGACGACTTTCGGACCAAATCCGAAAATTTCAGAGCTGCACATGTGTAGCCTTTCAAACTGTTGAACTACCCAACGAAGCTGCTCAGCGACAAAGGCGGGAATTAGCCGAACTCCAGTCTGGCCAGCGAGCGAAGCCATCACGGTCAGGACCTCAGTGCAAGACGTTCAATATCAATACCTACAAGTTCCATGCGTTGGGTGACTATGTTGGAACCATAAGGATGTTCGGGACAACAGATTCATACACCACCCAAATCGTGAGTGTGTCTCTGCATTGTTGTACTACGTATTCCATTCATATAAAATGTAGGGTGAACTTTCTCATCGAATCATCAAGAGGTTTTACGGGCAATCAAACAAGAAAAACGTGGTCAGCCAGTTCGCTACGCAGGAGCGGCGGCATACAGTCCTCAGGCGGCAGCGTGAAGCCCTGAACCCTGAAGTTAGTGATGCAGATTCAAGTGATGACGATCCGGAGATCCACCATGTCATGGCGGATATTCCACGACGTGACAATACATTCAGCTTAGTAGACCTCATTGGAAAGTACCGTGATGATCATGCCATGAAGGTATGGACTTCCGCTACTTTCCTGAACCTCGCTTCTGAGATGGGGTCGGCAGCCAGATTTCGTGCAGAAACTTAAAAACCATCTGCTTTCGCGGCTACTTGGACTGGACTATGACGGGGATGAACGATCCTTCTCACCTGAGGATCGGAACAGTCTTCGGTTAACAAACCATCGAATAGTCGAGTCAAAGATCTTCCGGGTCAATTACACTACCTATGATATTCGCCGTGATCAAGATGTGATACGACCTGGCTCCGACAGCAGTGTCATCATGACACTGTCAAGGGAAACTAACCCCGCTGCGCATCCATTCTGGTATGCACAAGTCCTGCGTGCTTTCCACATCCAGGTCCACTTCTGTCCGGGAGGCGTAAGTCAGCCAAAGCGAAATATGGAAGTCCTCTGGGTACGGTGGCTTGGAGTGGATCCAGACCATCGTTGGGGCTTTAGACAGGCCCGTCTTCCAAAGATTGGCTTCGTCCCAGACAGTAATGATGCATTTGGTTTCTTGGACCCCTCACTGGTTATTCGGGGTTGTCATATCATACCTGCGTTCGTTGACGGCCGCACTGATCTCCTAATGCCTCGTGGGCCATCACTTTCCAGGCGGCCAGGAGAAGTTGACGATTGGAGAGCATTCTATGTGAATATGTAAGCTACTCGCATTTACTGTTATACACAAAGAAATTTAATATGGCCCTCAAAGTTTTGCAGACCGTGATATGTTTGCCCGTTTTGCAGGTATAGGCGTGGGCCATGGTGCAGTCAACTTGGGTCGAGTACCAGCACTAAACGTTACCGAGGACAACGAAGCTGATGTCGAAGCTTATAGAGTTGAAAGTGAGGAGTCCAACATCCCAGATGAGGACAAGGAGCACTCTGACTCGGAGGCTGAGTGCAGTGATGACGAGAATGACAGCAACACTGATGAGGAATTGGACCTGGGAAATGTCTCCAACGATTCGGAAGTGGACGAGGACGATAGTTACTATTAGTATTCGCAATTCATTGTGTTTGCCATGCTACGAGTAAGCCTCATACATATGACCTGTCTTTTCTGAGGTCGGGAAACAGTTCAAGAAACCAATATAGCCTGCAGCTGAGTACAAAGTTGATCAGACATAGTGTTTGCCTTCCCTCGGGAAAAAATGTAATTTGCCACTGGAGTATGATATATGGCACACATGATTATCATGGTGAGATGAAGTGCACAGTCATTTGTAAGGTAGTGTCGAGATGTCATAATCTAGGGGATTATTCTACTAAGAATATATGGCCTGATACTTGGAGTATCATTTTAGAGCCAATCGCCATTGGAACAAAAATTTACATTGATCTGATATGACCAGAGAAGCTTATATGGAGTTGTTGTCAATATTATAGACATGCAGTAACCATACGAATTTGTTGGTTGTTCGAACATAAATATAGTCCATCATAGTACATTCTCAACCCGTACCATCAAGACAACCTTTCTCTCAACACTGTAATACATATCACGCGCTTGTGGTTTCAGTGGTGCTAGCGTCGAGCGAGACTGAGGATACAATGCCCAACGAAAGCGCTCAAAATCGAGCCGTCCGAGTCTGTTAGTTGGAAACTCCAGTGTATATGCACTGTGGAACATGCCAGTGAAGTTCCTGGGCAACACAAGTCCCAACGAAGCCGCCTTGCTGCAGTGAGTGGGGATGGCATTAATGGCCAATCAGGCAAGCAGCACGCGACAATACCGGTCAAGTGATAGTACGAGTCGCGGACACAGGCAGCTTTGAATGGCCTTGCAATGCAGCAGATGGTCTTTACAGGTCCGACGAGGTCTCTGCTACCGCCAGTGCACAAAATGTATGTTCTTGCCATGTCTTTGCTCTCAGTGTGACCTTCTTCAGGTAATTTCATACAAATCTTAGTAACCGCCGGTTTAGAACTCACGCCCATAAAGAAGTGCGATCGAAGCAGCAGATACGATCGACACCTGCGCAAGAGGATGTCCTCGAGTCGTCGACTGGTGTTTTTTTTTTTTCGGCGCTTTTCCAAGCTGGAGTGAAAGCACGCACCCAACTTTCCGCACTGACTCCATCCCACGGATCGGAAGCATTGAATTTTATCACGGACCCGCTCTCTTTGCAGCCTCGCTCAATGGAGATATAGTACATATATGGTACTCTACCTTTGATGCCATCTCAAGTTGATCGTCGTCTAATTTGGACAGGCAGTGGCCCAGTGCAAATGCTGACATTCACTCAGGCTTGTCATACCACTTCCGCATCTATGTACTAACTAATAGTAGAGCCCATATAATTCGTAGTTACACTGCCAATCAGGGTGGTGCCGAGCGGAGTTTGCATTCGGCATGTGCAACCATGTGTGACTTTTTGACCGTACTGCCGAAGTTGCATAGTTGCTCTCAAGTCCACGAGCATCTGCAGGCACTTCCAAATCGGGCAATTAGACTGAAGTCACAACTCCCGCATCAAATACAAGTCGAATTGAATCCTTCCTCCTAGAAGGATACTACACTGTATTGAAACCAACTTTGACTTCCATTTGAGGGGGAGTGCAAATGGCTAGTATTCTTAACCACTCAGAGTGACCCCATCTGTACAGGTCCAGATAGGGCATGGAATCCTGAGAATTCTGTAGGCCAAAATTTAAAAATGGATGGTAAGTACTTTGCTGATACTGCTCCTGTCTTCTACCACAAAAACAGGTTTCCAGCAGCTCACTAGTATGAGTTGACATTATGACAATCTCTGCCCACAGAATGTGACAACAGGACATGACAGTGACAGGCTGTCAGTTGATATAAACGAAAATCCAAAGTTGAGTGTATGCGAGCGGTCTAACGTACTACTAATATAAGCTGTAGAATTCCCGGGTCGCAGTGTTGTCGCCTGCAGTGCCCCGTTTTGGAAGGGACGTCGATCGGATCTGGGTGACAAGGGAGACCCCCAAAAAGGCATCTTCTTGCCATGTCCGCGGAATGCGAGGTGAACAGACACGCATCTGATGTAGAAATATAAATCGCATCGCAATGTCTCCCTCGTCTCCCCGTCTCCCTCCCCCGCCTCCCGCCTTGCCCACTCTGCTCCTTTGCCGTCCACCTCCCCATCGAACATGATCACCAACATGACCTGGCTGGACATATGTCTCGCCGGCGTGGGCGTGTATCTCGTCAAACAGATGCTGTCGAAGAGGAATCTTGCCCCCTTTCCCCCAGGCCCAAAACAGCTTCCGCTTCTTGGTAACATGTTGGACATGCCTTCCATAAAGCCATGGCTCACCTTCGCCGAGTGGGCGCACAAGTATGGTGCGCATATGCATCCTATCCCACTCAAGTATCTCATTCGTTTCCAGGCGGCATGACGCATCTGGAGATACTGGGGCAGCACATCGTCGTCCTCAACTCCTTCAAGACCGCGGTGGAAATGCTCGACAAGAAGAGCTCCATCTACTCCGATCGTCCAGTCCTACCTATGGGTGGCGAGCTCGTGGGGTGGAAGGACACTCTCGTGCTCCTACCATACGGCGACCGGCTTCGCGAGTACCGCAAGAACTTCCACCGCGTCATCGGCAGTCGGGCTTCCATGGACATCTACAACCCTATTGAGGAAGAAGAGACACACAAGTTTTTGCAGCGCGTGCTGGCAAAGCCAAGCGACCTGCATGCGCACATACGCACGTAAGTCCCCATCATATGGCGCCACTTGCAATCGACCTCAGCTCGTTTTGCGCTATAGGACCGCGGGTGCTATTATTCTACGCATTTCACATGGGTACCATATCCAGGAAGACAGAGATCCATTTGTGGATCTCGCAGACACGGCCGTAGATCAGTTCTCTCGGTCCACCGCGACTGGTGCCTTCATGGTAGATATCATCCCTGCATGTAAGCTACGAGTCCATGACCGTAGGAGAAGTGCCATTGACATATCCTGCCTAGTGAGCTATGTTCCCGAGTGGTTCCCTGGAGCTGGCTTCAAGCGCAAGGCGCGAGAGTGGAATGCAACGCTGCAGGAGATGGTTAACCAACCATACAAATTCGTAAAGGATCAGATGGTATATATTCTGATGGACAGCGGAAGGGCATCGCTCACAATTATCATCAGGCCGCTGGAATTGCCCCAAAATCATTCACCTCCAACTTGTTGCAGGGCAGGACGTTGTCGGAGGAGGAGGAACATAATATCAAGTGGTCCGCTGCTTCCTTGTATAGCGGTGAGCCTTCACCGATCTGTGATCCCCTTCGACCACTGATGGTATTTCTTTTCAGGCGGCGCGGATACTGTGAGCATCGTGGTAGTTCGCTATCTTCAATCCACTGACATCCAACAGACTGTTTCTGCAATCTACAGCTTCTTCTTGGCTATGACACTTTTCCCCGAAGCTCAGAAGAAAGCCCAGGCAGAGATTGACGCAATTGTCGGTTCTGACCGCCTTCCGAACTTCGCTGATCGCGACTCGCTCCCTTACGTCCAGGCTCTTGCCAAGGAAGTTTTCCGTTGGAATGTTGTCGCTCCGACCGGTAAGCTACATAAACAGCCATGATGCTCATCGTGTTTAACTCTTTTCCAGGGGTACCACACCGTGTTAGTGCAGACGATGTTCACAATGGCTACTACATTCCAAAAGGAACATTGGTGATAACCAACGTCTGGTATGTCGTCGGTTGCTGTAGTACATCATGTTACAACTTTTGTCTCTTTAGGCACATGCTCCACGACTCAAGTATCTACGCCGACCCCATGGAGTTTAACCCCGATCGCTTCCTCCCCCGCGAGGGTAAGGAACCAGAGCCTGATCCGCGCGATGCCTGCTTTGGTTTCGGACGAAGGTGAGATACTGAATAATAATGTCCCTTTGATCTCATCTCATGTCATGACTTGAAGGATCTGCCCAGGTCAATGAGCTTTTACTGACGAGGGTTGGACGTGAAACTGATGAGATTTGATAATTACAGGCTTGCACCTTGCAGATGCTTCAGTGTGGCTGTCGGCCGCTATGTCATTGGCCGCTTTCAATATATCAAAAGTCGTCGAGAATGGTGTGGAAATCACACCGGAAGTCGATCCCTCGACTGGTACGATCAGGTAGGTAGCCCTCGTATCCGCCACAGCTACGATATGAAGGTTTTTCGCAGCCACCCCAAACCTTTCAAGTGCTCCATTAAGCCTCGTTCTGCAAAGGCTCTGGAGCTCATCCAGCAGAATCCTTACTATTGATATCCATTCCTATCAGAAGGAATTATGACATATATAGCAGGCGCATCATCTACTCATTCATCTGTACAATGTTGCCATCTCATCGTCCGTCCCAGCTTGGTTTCCCCATGTCGTATGATATGTCGTCGACTTGCATGGATACCCGCCTTATCGGTATACCTTCAATATAGTTTTCCTGGAATATATCTCGTGGGACATCAATCTTGCGGTTGCGACATCGGCGGAAGATGTACGTTTTTATAGGTTGCGTCGACGTCCCCCCTCACAGGGTGAATTTGGGGTCAATATACGCGTGATAGACGCCGTACCTCGTCCACGACACCAGTTCCAGTTCCCGACTCAGATCAATCACTTGCCTCCGGCATCGTCGGGTTGCTAACTATGTGTACGTTGCCTTTACTGCAATGTCGTCCACTACTACTAGTAACCCCCTCTACGTGCACCGTCGACCCGCAGACCGCGATAGCATTTATGTAGTTACCATGCCACCATGCCACATGCATTCTGCAAGAAACCATCGTCCGCCACGTCGTCGTATGTTCATGGATATACCGGATGCTTCTCTTCGCGCCTGGGGTAAAACGTTTCATGCTCGACACGAGGTGGTGAGAAGGCAGACCCTGACTTCGTGCGTCCGTCAGCCGTCCCGGTGGTCCCGAACGCCCAATAGTGGACCTACACAGCTGGGCCGTATGTTCCTGTTCTCTTCTGTCGTCGCCGCACAACTTGCACTTTTCAGTCCTGCGCCGATCCTGTTCGCCGAGCCGAGGAATTCGATTGGCAGGATCAGCCCCAGTGTCCACCTCAGGCTGTGCACTCAAGTACTGGAAAGTCTTGTATACGGATGAGTCCTGTGACACGATTGGGGAACGATACGACCCGCATCTGTGATAATGGATGGGCGACCCTGCACCAGGAGTAGCAACATGCACCCCTGTTCGTGAGTGGTCACCTCACAGTGCTGTAAAGTTAATCAATCACCAACAACGTCCTCTTGAATGATCTCAACGCTCAACGTACATTTCATCTCGTTACTGATTTCACATGCGCGAGTCTTGATTGATTGGCGCTGGTGCGCCCATCAGGCGATATGGTATGGACGAAATTGTACCTTGGCTCGGTTGGAAGACTGCCGTAGATAGACCGTGGGGTAAGTGCAAATTCGACTTAGCGTTTGCCATACCGCGGCCATTCTCAGTCCGTCCCAAAGATTGGGGGTTGGATGTGTGCCCTTGTTGATCGCCCATCACTCATCCACCCTGTATCAAATGCGCAGTTTTCAATACGCTAGTCCTTCCCAGATCGGAGGTCCTCATCCTGTTTCCTCAACGGCTTTCCTTACGAATAAATGTCTGGACTGTGCGATCCTCGGAGCGAAAGGGTGCTGCTTCGCCAATGTTTATGTAAGTGGACTTCTTATCTATCAGGGCACCATACTAAATCATACTGTCGAACCTACCAGTTCGCTGTTTTGCACAAAGGACCGTTCATGGTCGCCATTCCCATTGAGTACGAGACGGTTCCTTCAACGGAATTTGGCCTGGTTCTTCACATGTGCTGGTGTCTGAGTTATTGGGTAATTCCATGGACCCCGTCTCGAAGAGTGGAGCGGAGAATCATCGAAGCACACGGAAAAACCGGATTAACTAACCTTTTTGTCGTTCTTCGTCTCGCATCCCTTCTCTGTAATCTGTGAGCAACACCGATGATCGGTTATTGTGAATACCGAAAAAGCGACATGATTCCGCTCAATAGGTACTTGAGCGTTCCTTTATCCTGTTCGGTACATACAGCACAGTGCATCGCTCGCTGCTCAGCCATCGCCAAGCTGCGGCTGGGTGGTACTGTGGTACAGCCCGCATCTTCGACTCGCATCGCTTCGGCCTTGGTTGGCGACGTCGGTGGCACTGGGACGCGAGCACCCCAATGTGCGCTTTGCGAAGCGGGGGCTGGTCCACGCATTTACCCACACGTCCAGCTCTCCGTGTCAAACAATGGAGCAAGCGCCATTAATATTTAGCGCGGATTAGAGTCTGCAACGTCGCCGTTCGGGAGGCGCCCAGCAGCACCGTGGCTTGGCGATCGCTCCTCATGGCGAGATCCGCCAGAATTCGCGTTCGGGGGATCAGTAGGACCTTGATCGGGCATCAACAACGAGAAGGGGGAGGGGGGCGATACAAATGGAGCTGAACCTGAGGTAGAGCGGCCCCGCATTTCGTCGAGAATGCGTTGGAGGGAAGCACGGATGGCGGCGACAAAGGATGTCTCGGATAGCAACGGGGCTTCTGCGACTGCTCGTTCGATGATAGGGTACCTGCAACGTTGAGCGATCGGCTTCCCTCGACGGTGCCAGTCATCCAAGGGAACTTCTTACCTGTCTATTTCGCCCATCAGTTCGCGGTGGACGGCGTCATGCGGCATTTGAATGAGCTTATGGTCCGAGGCTAGCCGTTGGCGGGCGATATCATCCACACGGGATTTGAATGCAGCAATTCTGTCCTGGAGAGAGATGGGAGGGTCAAAGGATGGCAATTCACAGAGTGTGCGTACGCTGCGTTGAAACTGAGTGAATAGTTCCCTCCGCAGCCGGTCAAACTCTCCCGATTTCTTAAATCTGAGACAAGTACTCTTCAGATAAGGACTTAGTAAAAGACTACTGGGGCTGGACGCACTCGTCTACGAGTTGTTTCGGGTTTAGGATGCTCATGTGAAGATAGTAGTGTTACAGGAATATGTGTAGAGATAGCCGGCTCGAGCCGCTTTGTTCGGGAGATCGATCGTGCCATACAACTTATCGATGATCAAGCATCGAAACGAGTTTATTTGTGGCCAGTTCACGGCCCTTTGACCCCTTCACGCAAACTACGATGGGTCACAATTTTCCACCATTGAAAAACGACCTTCTCCTGAGGGCCGCATGGGGTGACCAGACTGATCGTGCACCCGTATGGGTCATGCGCCAGGCGGGACGATACCTGCCAGGTAAGCTCTCATGTCTATATGTCGTCTCCCGCCCCCCCTGATCGTGCTATAGAGTTTAGAAAAGTAAGGGAGGACCACGAGTTTTTCGAGATCTGTCGAACTCCCGAGCTTGCGACCGAGATCACCATGCAGCCCATCCGGAGATACAAAGGACTCATAGACGCTGCCATTATCTTCTCTGATATCCTCGTTATCCCGCAAGCCCTCGGAATGGAGGTGCTCATGCAACCCGGTCCCGTCTTCCCCCACCCCCTAGATATACCAGCAGACCTGGCCAGGCTGCCAGACGAGGTCGACGTGGACAAGGCCTTGGGGTACGTGTTCGATGCTATCACGATGACACGCGAAAAGCTCGAGGGGGAGGTTCCGATCATTGGGTTCTGTGGTGCCCCGTGGACACTGATGATGTACATGATCGAGGGCGGCGGAACCAAGACGTTGCAAAAATCTAAAACGTGGCTCTTCAAATACCCAGACGAGTCCAAGGCGCTCTTGAGACGCCTCGCTGATGTCTGCGTAGAATTCCTCGTGGGCCAAGTGAAGGCAGGAGCACAGGTAGTCTACTCTCACTCCCATCTTCCGCTGCTGACAACACACACTTTTTTTTTATTACCCCCAGCTACTCCAAATTTTCGATTCTAACGCCGGAGATTTGTCCCCGCACGATTTCGAGACGTTCTCGATTCCTGTGTTGCGTCAAATGTCCAGCGGTGTGCGGGATCGGTTGGCTAGTCTAGGAATCGCCCAAGTTCCCCTGACTCTCTTCGCCAAAGGTGCTTCGCCCTCCCTCGCAGCCCGCTGCGGATACGACGTTATTGGACTAGACTGGACCCAGGATCCTCTCGACGTCGTCAATAACCATGGCGTAGACGCCTCACTACAAGGAAATCTGGATCCCACCGTGTTGTATGGCGGCCGAGAGGCCATCGAACGAGAAGTGGAGCGGATGTGCAGAACATTTCGGTCGGCGCGTGGGGGTGTTACCAAGGGGTGGATCGCAAATCTTGGGCATGGCATCACCCCAGGGGTCAACCCAGAGGACTTGAAGTGGTTCTTTGAATGTATACACAAGTACTCGGCTCATGCTTGAACAAGTATGTACAATGCCGTGTCATGGATGATCGCGAACTCAGACTCGCTGGGTATATCGAGCCAAATATACAAGGGATGCTATGGATTGGTATGCATTGGGAAGGCCCCAAGAGATGCAAACGTACAGTTATGCTCGACACGGAATCCGCTTAAATACCCGCAGCAC
>Ga0307511_10004188_pt1 | contig 14709 bp, 13 predicted proteins | sample 13_EM_MG_FD_200266 | JGI IMG/M metagenome (GOLD analysis project Ga0307511, IMG submission 200266) | Populus trichocarpa ectomycorrhiza microbial communities from riparian zone in the Pacific Northwest, United States - 13_EM | ecosystem: Host-associated > Plants > Roots > Unclassified | place... | reverse complement strand
ACCAAAGCTCCTCAAGACTCCCTCCTCCCATTACAACCTCATCTCTATACTTGACTCCCCCCAGGACAATCCACACCCCCACGACAAGCACCTTGACAACCACACTCCACGCAAGCAAGAGGTACCTCGTCCATAAATTCCTCGGCGGGGTCGGGGCAGTGGTGACGGTGTACTCTATTGTTGTTGGAGACGGAGAGCGCGTCACGAGACGAGGGGTGGAGGTTGTGAAGGGGTACATTTTTTAGACCGCGACCAGCGGCGGTGTTACAGTGCGGGTTGGTTGTCGCGCAGGGGCCGAGGCTAGACTGTTGGCAAGGGTTCAATGCTTACTCTAATTTCTATCACGGCTTATGAGTACTCTACAAGGTCGTGGATCGAGACTATCTACAAGGAAATATCCAATTCAATTGATTGAATTTGTTTTTCACAAAGGAATAAATACCCCAGATATCAAGGGTAGATCCGCCTCAATATTACCCCCTTTCTGTCCTCGCCCTAAACGCCACACCCGACAAGAGTAGCTGAAGACCAATTTGGTCCAAAAGAATCCTCCATGCACATACCTTCTTGCTCTTTCCTATGTCCTGCTAGAGGGCCGCAAAATCTGCCGGCACCTCCCAACCATGTATCTTACAAGCTCTGATGTATGCTTCCTTAGCTTCTCCCGCCCCATAAGTCTGAATGCCACGTCCAAGCACAAGGCGAGCTGGTCGTGGTTCCATGCTTGTCATTGCCATTCGGACCTGCAACAGGACAGATTCCAAGCTCGATACCGCAGACCATCCACTATTCGTGAGTAGCTGTAATACAATGTCAGAAAATGCTTCTTTATCAATTTATAATACTGTAACATACCTCCATGCAAAGTGCCCCTCCAAGAGTGACATGCCCTCCTCCTCCCTGTTGGAATCCCAGAAACCTGGGTTTGATGACTCTTATAAATGGGGGACTCATTGGGAAACTGCTTCCAAACCTTGCTTCCAAGATGATGCTTTTTACCCCCAGTGATTTCATGTCCTGTGCTAGCGGCAGCTTCTCGTCAAAGCTATGGAATTCAAAAATCCATTGGTATACATTGGTCACTGAGTCGGGGTTGATGTACCATCCTAATTCATGAATAGGTGTGCTCTCTTGAGTTCTAAGAACCGCTTTCAGCTCTCCCTGTAGACGCCTTGTTGCTGTACTTGAAGCATATGATGGCGGTGGAATCAATGGAATATCCAACATATCGAGGCTCCCTGGGACAAAATCGGTAAGTGGGGTGGCTTCTTTTTTCTTCGAGCTGCCAATTCCCAATAGGTTTGCAGCTCTAGACAAGAGTGTTGTAGAGGTATTTTTTGTTGCCCCTTCATCGTCGGAGAGCAAGATTGATAGGTCCTCATGCTCGGTCTCAACGGTGGCATCAGAGTCGTAATCCCCATCGAGTGTGATTGGGTTGGATTTTGAGCCCAGAGCTTTACTGACTTTTGATCGTCGGACTCTGAATAATTTACCTGAACTGGTTGGTCCAAGTGCTAGGGCAGGTGCTACTTGTGTCCTCTCTGGTGCTTTCCCATTTCCGTTGAAGCGGGTAGTGATCGCAGCTGGGATGATGAGTTTTTCGGTTTTCGTATTCAGTGGAGTCATCAGAGGATCTTGATCAAATATTATGTTTGGTACAGGTATAGATACTTTGGATCTCGCCTCCTTTGGGGTGGCTTGAGCTGCTCCAGGCGCCAGTGGCTTGGGGGGGAAGTCCTTCTGCATAGTAACGAATAGATAACGTGTTTGAATCCAATCCAGTTGAGCAATAACAAGGTGCGGGGTCTGTAAGATCCCATTAATACTCACAATCTCTAGTCCTAGCTAAGAAAGAAGGACTAACCGTTGAAACAAACTCACTCGGTGCGTTTATTATTTCATTGAGGCAAAAGGCCTGATTCACCCTCAAACAGCTATTCGCCCACACGAGATGGACTTGGTTGCTTTTACCAAGCTGGCTGCTGTAGTGCAGGCTCGTACTCAGGTGTAGGCTGTGATAACACCCATGTCCAAAAGCACGGCCATGACTAGTCTTCTTGAAATGAAGGCCTTCCCGAACAATGGAGTGCCAATTAGCAAGGGGCGAGCCATGAAAGGCGAATAGTGTAGGATCTTCAAATGGGTTAGTATCCTAGCATTACCACATGGATCTCTGTAAGGCCTTACATTTTAACGCATGCTTCTGTTGGGCTTCCTTGACTGCTTTCACAAACCTTTGCTCCTTATCAGGGGCCCCCATAGCGAATCTGAATTGGATATAATCACCCATTCCCCACACGCGAGATTCTCTGGTATCGTCCGTTTTATTTCCCCCTTTATCAACCTCATCAACAGGGATAATGCAACTCCGATTGCTCGCAATAATCCACCTCAAGACACCACAGGCTGCTGGAGAGATCCGGTCTGTCCAATTCCGGAGAGAAGCCTGGGATGCTACCGTCGTATTCTCTTCTAACCAGGTCTTCATGTCATACACAGGAGGGATAGTATCTATAATCTCAGTTATTGCGGCTTGCTTGGCCACATCATCCATTTCATCAAAATTAATGGAAAACGTCGTGCATGTAACTTGCTCGCAACCTTCATCAGGAGTGCCTTGCGGAGTAAGTGGCTGCGTCGCCAGCCGCCGACTATCCGCCCCAACAGCATCCATAGGTGTGGAAACAGGCTTCAAAACTGGCATGGACAGGGTTATATTTGGGGAGCAGGAAACATCTTCGACTTTGTAATAGTATGTGTCTACTGCTTGTGGATTACGGGCACGAATCCACTCTCCGCGTTTCAATGGAGATGTGATGCCAAAGGTGCAACGTAAGGTATGCGGCAGCTTTGATCGATCCAGTTCCGCTTGAAAATTCAGTGGATCGGGATCAATAGAGTCACGCCGTGGCACCAGCAAGCTGTCATAGTTAGCAATCACCCGATAGTAGAAGGGTAGTTGAGGAGACTCACTTCATGCCATTCGGGAAGTCTGTGAGAGAATTGCTCTTCGCACTAGCATAACAAAAGCTAATGAGTAAATCAACAACAGTGGGTTGGCTTATGATCTCATATTCTATGCTTGGGCCAAATCCCAGAGCCATATATTGATATAGGCAAAGAGGATTCGAGCATACGTAGGGTTTGAGGGCCTCAAAACTGTTGTTAATTTTGTTATGGCAAACCAAACAGAATTCGGTGCATCGGACAAGATGACGCAAAGTGTATTGCATGGCAATGAGAGGGAAGGACACCGCGGTCGGGGAAGGGACACCCGCCAGTGAGTCGAGAATAACGATTGCTGGTAGATTTGTTGGAGTATCTTCAGCAGTGCGATAGTTCTCGAGGTTCGGCATATGTTGAGGCGGCTTCCCTTGCCAATCTTTTTAAATGACGTTAATAAGAGGTTTATAGGAAACAGTGTAAATACATACCAGCAAGGAACCGCTCTGATCCGTCCCAAGACAACTTATACTCTACTCTCTGTATCACCAAATCTATCAACCTTGAGTTAAGCAACTCGTTAAGTGGTCTGGAGATGAAAATTCCCCTGAATCCTTCATCACCTGCCTTGTTGCATTCATCATATAGATTTTCATTCTGCATTGGTTGCACCTTTGAGAAGGCGCTGATTGCCTCGGTATGTGTAGGCTTATAGTGCTTTGAAGTTCCTACGCAGAGCTGAACCGACTGTTTTGCATGATAGCTGTGCCTCAGTAATGCCGCTAGAGGTTTGTAGTAATGATTGAAGTGTATCAAGAGTATAAGATAGCGGTTCTTGTCCAATTTCCAGGCATTGGCAGCTTCGTCACTGAGACCCAACTTCGATATCTTAATGGATAGGGAAATATAACAGTCAATTCCACCTTTAATATCCCCCAGAACCCCAACACGGAACCCAGCAGCTTTTGCTTCCCTCAAATCCCGCCTCAAGTCAGGCAGGATCTCAGGGCGGTTGTTGTCATTGAGTGCATCATTCATCTGGGCATCTTCGTGATCAACCTCATCAAGGTGAGCTGCTCCATCATCCGACCATCCACCTATGGAGTCGTCATCATCCTCCTCTTCTTCCATAAGCTCATCTTCATCCTCATAATCAGCCATAAATGTATCCTCATCCTCATATTCGGTAGTATATCCTGGTTTCGTTGCTTTTCTGCCTCCATGTCTCTGCAAGACAACCCTATTCAAGCTCATGACAATAAGCTGTATCAGTTGTGAAAGGGAGAGCCCATGCCCCTCAACTGTGTTCAGTGCATCTGTGATGTATGCAGGAACCTCCGAAGACGACGTATACAGATAGGTTTGATGGTGAGTGGGGTAGTCCCCAAGATCTATTCTACCATCAGACAAGCTAGCTGCTGGATGGTAGCGCTCAACTAACCTGGTATCAGTCCTGTAATCTCAATATGCTCTTCAAGTCCACTGCTAGCTGGTGGCTTGTAAGAAATAATGAAGCTGCCGTCATCTTCACCTCGCCTTACGCCTATAATTTCATCACGCAGATTAGTATATAGTCCTCCGGTTAGCAATCGAATAGCAAAATATCAAACCAACTTTCAATGCTCTTGTCTGGCGATGTCTGAGAGACCTCTATTAGGTGTTGTAGATATTGCTTGCGTGGCATAGTTCAGTTCGCCTAGTAAGGTGGTAAGGTGTAAGAGCTGACGATGGAAACTGTCTGAGGTAGGGCGATGTAGATGCAAGTATATCAAAACAAAGTTCTGCATACGTGCAGGTGTCAACGTCAAGGAGTCAGCTTTGGTTACTTGTTTACAGGCACAAGATTAATATAAAAAAATCTACTTGTCGTTTGTAACAGTCGTTTAAGGGTAGATAAGATAAGGGTGTGAGGCCACCATTTCGTCACAACCTACCCCTAGGCCCAACCAGCAGGATCTTGTGCTTCGATATAGCTACAAACTAGAGTACCATATACTTATACCCTCTTCAGCCGCACAGAGCCGCGGCCGCATTCGTTCGATCTGCAATGCAAGACACTCACACTCTGATGGACTCACTAAAATGCATTGTTTGGTAGAGTCATACACATACTTATACAGTCAGCCTTGAGCTCCCCGCACTTCCAAAGGAACTACCCCTTGAAGGTTTACGTTGATGCTTGCCTTGTGTAACGTCAAGCAGGGCTAGTCACGTGGCAAACAGGCTATCCCTTAACTCGCTGCGGGCATCCCTTTCGGATGTAGCCGAAAGTTGATTTGACCGGTTTGAACTCTAGTACAATATCACTATTTGCCTCAGCAAACGTAGGTCACTCCAGCGGTCTACACAAAACTACGGTCGCAAATCTTTGATTTCTCAACAAGAACATAAAATGTAAATACAGAATAGATATAGAGGAGTGGAGAGGACATAGAACATTAGGCAATGGCCTATGGCAATAGCCTATGAAATTTCCGAGTTAGAGGAACTTGCAGCTGGGCTTGAGGCAGAATCTAACGAGGCCGGTACCAACCCTGAGTATGGAATTTGGTGGTACCGGTGAAAACACCCGACAAGACATAGGTGGATATGGCAGGTGGGACAAGTCCAAAAGGTAACTGGTATCGGCTGTTCTGCTGAACGAGGTTGGGGGAAGTACAAATTGCTTTAAGAATTCCGTCATCCCAAAACTCAGAAAATACCTTCATTGGCCTCAGGAAGAAGGCATGTTGCAGCATAATGCCCACGGCCTTCCGAATGCGTGAATGGGCTGAACTCAATGGCAGTTGACTCAGGATCCGACATTTTTACTGTATCTGATGTGCACAATGATTCTCAAAATATACCCCGTGAATTAGGGCCGCCGTCCTTTACAATTTTTTCGCTATCAAATTCTAGCACCAAAACAGCATGGCTGTGAACTCGGCTACATCCGAAAAAAATGCCCCGCCCGCAGCGAGTTAAGGGATAACCTAGCATCCTGGGATTTTTGTAGGTTCCATGGCAACTTAGACAGTTCTCTATGCCAGTGGAACTTTACTTAGTCTAGTTACAAAGTTAATGGGATAAAGCAAGGGTGTGGCTCAAACAGATCACGGAATTCCGATCTCCGTGTAGATTGTTTGGAAGGTCAACTTTAGAAACCTAGCCTCCAGGAACGGTATCCCTTTCCTGAGTTCCAATAACTACCCCATCCCCCTCATCCGCTGGAGTTGATTAATCAAGCCATAATAACCCTCTCTCCCAACACCAAACCCACTTCCTACGGTATTATTCTCATCCTTGCTATCCATTCTCCCTCCCCCAGCATCTCCACCCATTTCCTCTCTAAATGCCTCCTCCTTCCTTACTCTTTGTGGCATTACCATTTTCTCCTCCTTTGCCGAAAACCCTTTGCCTCTGCCATCGCGCAACTTTTCGACCTCTTTCACTCGTCTAGCCAGCTCTTCCACAAGCTCCAGCCGGGTATCCGCTTCAACAGTACCCTTGAAAACCCCCGCCAGCAGCCGAAGTTCCTCAATTCGACTTCTGGCTTGTGGGACCAGGTTTGCTGCTAACAAATAGGAAATTTCGGCTGTTGGGTTGACCACCTTGGTAGCAGCTTTGGCAGCATTGTTTGTTTTATTCATCTCCTTGATGAAAGGGGGAGGTGATGGAGCAGGCGACAGATTGTAATATAACGGGCTATTGACACCTAGATTGGAGTTTGTATTCTGGGTTGTATTCTCTGAGGTTGCGACGGGCAAAGGCCAATTCATGGCTTCTCCGAATATTGCAATAACCTCTTCCAACCTTGCCCTAATTGCGGACAGTGCTTCCAATCTCTTTAAGACCTCTGGCTTGGTGTTATTTAATCCATCCTCCCCATCAGACATGGCATCTGCGCTCTCTTTTGGTACTGAAGGGCTGAACCTAGCCACTTTGCTTCCCACCTTCTCAAGATCCTCTCCCAATCCCACCACTCCACCTCTTAAAACCTCTACCTCATAGCTCAAGCGTGGGGCTACCCGTAATATCTCATCGGTTAGGTTTTGTAAGTGAGTAATCAGTCTATGTGTTTGGATATCCAAAGATGACAGCAGGGCGGTGATTTTGGGGTGAATTTGTGATAACGGCAGGGCATTATGGTTGCTACTGATGTGTGAGGGTTGGGAGAGCTGTTGCTGGAGCTGTGCCTTAGTATCGTGCTTGGGTTGCGTAGGAAGCGTGGTGGATGGGGGCAGCAGCGGAGGTAGTGTAGAATTCACATAATTCACAACAGAAAACGACGGAGCAAGAAAGGGAGCAAGAATTGGATCTGCCAGGAGGGCAGATGTATTGGTGGTTGTGGAAGACATTATCGCACTCACAATGCAAGACAGAGTGAAGTGGTGCAACCCGACTAAACCATCATCGCTCTTGGCATATAGGGTAAATGCTTGGCGATTCTGATTAGTTACGTGCAATTTCCAAATAAAGTAGTCCGGCCAGATCTGGAAGCAAATCGATCTAGGCTTCAACAACAAGCAGTAACCATCCTAACCATTCTCCTCAAACGACAATAATAGTAGTAGTAATGGCAGCAGTCTTGGCTTTCCACCTACAAAGCATAAGGCCATATCTACCGCCGCCCCTTGTGTTGTCTGTGCATTACATTTACTGTGGCAGTTGGCATGGTTGTTTTGTGGCTTCGGGAGCAGCATATCCCCAAAATATACACCTGCTGCCGGGATTCTCATTGCTGAGTTGGATTTGCAAAGAGCACAATAGGTAAAGTTAATGCACGCCTTTATTCTTAAGCACAAATTTGAGCAGGTACCTAAGCCTCTGAGCTTGCAGGTGCAACCAAATACACGGATATTCTGACTACTATCTGGCCATCTTGAAGCTCTGTCAGAGTACTACCTAAACGCGATGAGCAAGACTCGAATTCTGAAAAGGTAGAGGGCTGCTTCGCTGGGAAAAAGAAGAAGAAAAGCAAATAGCCAGCTTCGCAGGCACCTTTTTACCACCCCCCAGCGCAGCAGCCCCCCTAACACTGTGGAGGGGGGGGGCTGGTAGTATCCACCCGCCCATGCCGCAGAGATGCTCGAAACAAGAAAAACAGGATATTGTGGGGTCCTCCACCGAAGAACCTAGCCCAGCTCTGTTGGAGCTTTGGTCACTGACCGACAAGCTACAAGCACTGATAGTAGTATGGGTTCTGAACAACACACGTCAAGCCAGCCGCACACTTGGTTGGGCCCCTGTGGTTGATTCCACCGCATTGATAGTACTTCTGAGCAACGGACGCACCAGTTGTAGGAGTGGTAACGGTGGCTGGTGGAGAAGCCTTGGTTGTAGCAGCGGGGGCCTTAGTAGTGACTGCAGGCTTTGTGACAGTTCCAAGAATGGTTGGGACTGCAAGCTTAGTGGTGGTTGGCTTTGTGATAGTAACCAAAGTGGTTGGGACTTCGAGCTTGGTTATGGTTGGCTTTGCAATGTCCGTGGTAGTGGGCTTTACGACAGAGGTAGTCTTTGCAGGAGCGCTAATGGTAGGGTGGAAGCGGTATCAGGAGCCCAGGGATCGGGCCCAGGGATCGGGCCCAGGGATCGGGTACGAGGTGACAGTGGTATAGATGTTAAAGAGAATTCCGGGAGTGGTTGGGGTATAACCACCAACGAAGTTGAAGGTTCCTGGTGGCTTCTCGGACCCATCGGAGGTGACAGTGATCTGAGAGCATTATGGGTAGAACTGGGCACCCCTAACACTGTTGGTTAGGAAGTTGGTCTCGGCTTCGTGAAGGGCGATGATCTCTGCTCGGAGGAGGTAGTCGCCTGTGGCCAAGCTTGCCGGCAGCTTCACATCGTATTTTCCCTTATTGGCAATTAGCCTTTCAACAGCCCATTGACCGTTGGAGAATCCGTCCTCTGCAATCTTTGTCCAAACTGCTCCGTTACCCTCAGATGAACGTGGAGCTATCCAGACAGTCACTGGACCTTTGTGGGAAAGACTAATTATATCATCCCTTCGGTTGTCATGGAACCACTCGAATGTGACGGTATCACCCCCCTTCACTGAAACGCTAGAGGCAACAGCCTTGTTATTGACATTGCAGTTGATATCGGCCAAGCTGACGTCCTTCACTGGAGAGTTGCTATTAAAGGAGTGAGCACAAATCTCTTTTCAAGAGGACTTGGAATTCTTACTTTGGTGGAGAGCGGATATAGTTGTTCCTTCCATCACCCTGGAAGACTACTACGTTCACCCACAATCCAAAGACAGTGCTGTGAGCTTGTGCAGTGGCAACGAGACTGACCAATACGGCAAGGGTAGTTGTGCACTTCATTGTGATATTATCGGACGGCAGAAATTAGCTTCTTAAAATACTAAACGGATAGTAGTAAACGGATAGCCAGACCCGGATATTGAACAACGAAGAGGAGTTGTGATTGGAAATAACCGACTTGGGTGAGTAAAGACAGAATAGAAGATACACTGAAGCCTGAAAGGAGTGATTATGCTGAGAGCGAAAGTTCCTGATCTCGACGGTGGCTGGGTTTTATAGAGACCATGGCACTCGAGCCTCCCCTCAGTTTGTATACCAATATACCCTTGTTACCACCAGTCTACAGAATTTGCATACCTGCACGTTTGGGGATAGAACTGGTGTAGTCTACATGGCCCTTGCACGAAACTTGGGATTGAATTAGTCTGGTTAGGATTGAATGACAAAGGAGATAGATGCATTCAGGGAGACTTTCCAAGGGTATGAAGCAAGTATACATACATCGATTGTGATTCCCCTTGGTTGTCTTCACACGTTTATATCTTGTCCTCCTGGTCACAGCTATACATTATGGCTACGGGGAAATACCAATAATATCCTCTCATTAAGAAGCATAGTGTCTCTTTTACGCTCTTATTCGGCTAGCCTTGATTGGGTTTTTTTACCATGGACTAGCCGTTGGCGTAGTACGGTGAGGACGCCCATGTTTCATCTATATCCTTTTTGGCTATGAAACTGACTGTTATAGTAGACAAAATATCTTAACGCTAGATTGTCAAACGCCCAAACAAGCCACTGTCTTTTTGGCATGATACCGCATGTGACTTGCGTACCTAACGAAAAGCCGCAATGAAGCTCTCAATATGATCATGCTGATGGAACTAGAATTCATAAGCATGCATTCCGCAACTGGTACCACAATTGCCTGTCCTGGGCTCGGTGATGCACCAGTAGATATGGGTGTGCTCCCGAGGTGCACTGGCGTTTTCTACTAGGACTCTCGGGGATTACTGTTAGGGTGGCTCACTGAAATGGGAGGCAATCTAGTCAAGAAATTTCGCTTGAGTACGAATGACTGTGTTGCCGAAATAATTGTTAACTCTATACTCCTATACTTCTTTCCATGACACTACCGGTACCGAGCCAACCAGACTAGACGCCATATGCAATGTTAGTCATATAGTGGGGTGCCCAACATAGGTAACGTATGTCCACAATCCATGTGGGGGCACGTGGGTCAATGCAATCGAATCTTACCGCACAGTAGTCTGGTTGGCACAGCAGCTCGGTTAAGAGTACTGGTAGGCGCCAAATACTCTGTGACACTACGGTAGTCAGGATTTGTTAACCGAGGACTTTATTGCGGCGTCCGATATTTGCTGCTCCTGGATTCATAACGCCAACGTTGCACTCACTATCGATAATCGGAAAATTAGCATAGGGCCTTAGGGCTCGGCTTTTATATGTACATCACCTGTCCCCGTCCTGAGGCTTTTGTGTGCCGAGATTGATGCCCAATCACCGCCTTGTATAGATTCATCCATATCAGATCCGACGTTTGGCGCTGTCAAATAGTACAGACCATAGACATTACGAAAATTTGCTCAAACAGGGAGGCCTAAGAAGCTCCTACTCAATTGAATGATTAATTTTTTTAAATGTGCAAAAATCCTTAAGGTACCTTTTACTAATTCCACTTCTCGCCGGCTGGGAGTCGTGGACGGCACGCCGAGCGGCTATAGGAGACCGGCCTGGGCCCACTCTGAGATTATTAAGCGTCTATATTCTAAATACTTCACTGAGGGCCAGCCTCAAATTGTATTTACCTACAATCTATATGTGGAAGTTTATGAACCTTATGGGTACTGGTGACCTTTGTGAAGAGCCTAGTTCAACTTGGAATGCACTCAGTATAATACAACCTACCTTACTCAAGCAGAACAATTACTTATGCCCTAAAAAGCACATCTCCTATCTTCAGTTACTTAATGAGGAAACAGGTAGGGGGTGCCCCATTAGTAAATGGGGAATTGTCAAATTCGAATGTGATTACGCCGCCACAATTGGATTTGGAATATTTGCAGTTTTGGGTTGCAATTGATCCCTACCAGGTCAGTGGGTCATGGATGAAAAGGACCGAGGAGCGGGAAGAGCCGGGATTAGTCTGGTGGCAACACCTCTTGTAGAGAGGCTACTATAGAATGTGTAGAGCTACCTAGGGAGGCATAAGAATAGGTGTTGCACGAAACGTCACGAGGCCTTAGTCTGGTTGTCGAGGCCTGTCAGTGAGACTTCGGGGACACAATGTTGATCTATTACCATTTGATCATGAATAGATCAATATGGTGATCATGAATACACAATAGCTTCATTGCCGATACCCCTCCTATCATGCAAAGCTACATTGTGGTAGTCTGTTGGAACCTGTTCATGAATCACCTGCTGCTAGTGCAAGCAGGCTAACTTAAGTTACTCGATACAAGGCAAGCCAGACTACGATACAAGTTCTTTGTATATTGGGCTGGCTCACCCCTCACCTGTCTATTCTCGTTGCCAGATGCCCCACCACAAAAATATTATTGCGGAACAAACCTCTTTTCCCATTGGATAGTCCTCGGTTTGGGAACTTTTCTAGGTGCTGGCTTGGCTATTCGTATAGTGGTTGCACTCGTATTCTTTTCTCTTTTTACACTCTCTCTGAGGTCTTCCGAGTCTACCAACGCATAGTGTGGGCTGCCCACTGATGTCCACTGTAACTGCCTGCGTATATGTAAGAAGTGGTTTATGGATCATGTAATGCATTTATAGAATAAAGCACGTTCCGTCTCGCTCCCTTCACTAGAGTATACTTGCACTCAAAAGGCGATTCCAGTGCAGATCACCGTTGCATCCCTATGGCGTACAAACGTCCAGAGGGTCGCGGTCCTCGCACCCAATTAAACGTTCCTGTTGGAAGTCGACACTCCTGACGAACATTCCTCACAATCACCAAGTACGTATACCACCCCCCGACGATACACATTCCCCAACGTGTTCGCCCCATCATCAATCAAAGCTCCACGCCGTACACAACTTCGAGCTCAGCACACACCGGTAATATTTCAAAGCACTTGTACATATTTCAGGTTACACGCATGGTATAAGCAGGTCCGACGCAGGTATCCAAGGCAGCAAATTACCCTTTTTGGGACAGTATTCCCTCTGGCGCGTGACGCGCAGCACGTTCTGCCAAAGGAATTGCGGTTCCATTGTGCAACTGAATAAGACAGCCCCAGGAAAGCGACCTTAACGGGAACTTGCACCAAGCGGAACGGCTAAAGATTGATGGAACAGTCGGAATACCTAACATCTCCAACACTTCACGCAAGCAATTTAAGTCACGGCACACTGGGTCAGCTGTGGATTTCAAGAGTGGGGAAGCAACTAGAGAGATAGGAATTGAGATAGGAATTGACAATCCGTCAAGTGGAAAGCTTATTGACAGCGGGCGTGGAACGCTATTTCAGGGACTCGGAACCTCACCAAGTTGGAAAATTATAGCATAAAGGGCAGCCAAGCGGGCGACAGTGATTTCGAAAGTGGAAGGGGATACATATTCAACACAGGGAAGGTTTTACAAGACGCATAATTACTCAGTTAAGGGAAGCAATCTCCGAGCTTCAACCCCGACACTAGGGCACAAATCTATTTACGGACATACACACATTACGCACTCTTTAAACTTCAGCGTCAACAGCCACCCGGAAGCCACGGTCACAAAAGGAGAACAGCACTTGCTTCCCGACGGCGTGCAGCAGGCAGGTATCGTACATATAACATACGTCCGGAAGGGACACGGAAAGAAGGAGAGAAGTTGAAGTCTGAGAGCACGGGTGCCTTTGCAGCAGGACCAACAGGGTACAGCAGGTTATGGCGTGCTCAGTTTCGGAGGAACCAAATTACCCCCCCCCGCCACCACCACTACCACCAATTGCAGGGGAGGGTGTAGATGCAAGTGCACAAGCAGAAGAGACGAAGGAGGTCACAGAGGAGAATGAAAGAGGCCCCATTTCTGATGTTACAGAGATAATTTCCACAGCAACGGACGCCATCATTACAAGGACCGCCCCATCTCCAATATCAACTCCACCAACTCCCGCCGGGGAGTACCCAGCTGAAACCAACAGTCTTCTCAATTCCGGCCCACATCCATCTACAATACCATCAGCCGTGCCACCTTTACCAAAACCAACAGCAGCAGCACCATGCAGCATCGAACCACCTGTCCAACTGCGATCTTCCCGTTCCTTCAAACGGGATTCGGGACTAGCTGTGGAGGATAGCCCTACGGCTGGGAATTCAACGATTGCGTTTGCTACACCTGCCCCTACCCAGGGTTACGCAGCCTCCCCCTCGTCGGGAAAGCTTAAACGTTATGCATCATCTGTAGTTGGTGCAGCAAGTATTGGTGGCGGTAGTGTCGCCCCAAGCATTTTAACACCCGAAGATGAGCTGGCATCACGGAGAGTGCGGTCCTTATATGATTCCGGAAGCGATATTCAAAGTTCGTACTCAAGACGGGGCCCTGTGGATTCCGATGCAGGGAGCATGGTGGTTCCAGGTGGGAGGACCAAGAGACTTAGTAGAGGACTGAGGAATAGTTTAGTGGTTACGGACGAGGAGGGGGGGTTTTCACCGGAAATTGGAAGTGGGGCCCTGAGGGAAGAGGAAGAAGGGGAGCAAGTAGATGGGCACACGGAGCTTACAGTTGAAGTTCGGAATACTAGTGTGGAATTACTTGAGGAAAAGGATGAAATATTGCCGGCGAGCGGGATGGAGGACTGGAGCGACAATGAGGGTAAACAAATTGACAGGTATTGACACCCCGGCGCCGCGTGGCCTGGCCTGTCAAAATTTCAACTGATTTCCCCCGTAGATATGGTTTTATCGTCCCTGATGGAGCCGCGGCCGGAAATCGACAAGAAAATGCCTCCATCTATAAACAGTCTACTACATCAAGACGCAAGCGTCGCCTCAAAGTCTTTGTCAATGCTTTCGATAACGAGAAGTCCCACGAAATGTTACAAAGCCCGGGTGTCTGGCAGAAAGATGAAACCAGGGAGAAGGAGATTGAACGCGCAAAGAAGTGGAAGGTCATGGCAACATCCATGACCAACGGCACCAAAAGTAGTAGGTGGAGGCGCGTAAAGAGTTCCGAGAAATTGGCTGAGGGGGCCGGGATGAATTGGAAGTTCTCAACAAAGGACCCGAAGGTAATAGAAGAGTTGTTACTTTATCTTAGCTTACTTTACCCTACCTACTGTCTAATCCTAAGATAGTGGGGAGTTTGATATGAGATTGCCGGATGCTGATACACTAGTCTTATTCCTCAGCTAATATCGCGCACCTGGAAAGGCATACCGGACTGCTGGCGTGGGGCGGCATGGCATTCATTTTTGACTTCGAGTGCGGAAAAGAGGGGAAATTGCTTGCCTGATGAGGAGCTCAAGGCCATATATCATGTAGGTGTCGATCGATA
>Ga0307511_10004187_pt1 | contig 14715 bp, 17 predicted proteins | sample 13_EM_MG_FD_200266 | JGI IMG/M metagenome (GOLD analysis project Ga0307511, IMG submission 200266) | Populus trichocarpa ectomycorrhiza microbial communities from riparian zone in the Pacific Northwest, United States - 13_EM | ecosystem: Host-associated > Plants > Roots > Unclassified | place... | reverse complement strand
GATCAACAGAACTGCCAGGATTCGATTCATTGGACCTGGGAGAATTGTAAAGGTTGAATGTTGATAATGTTGAATCATTGAATCGCTCCGTCCCCAAACCGCCGCCCGGCGATCGCCCGCTCAAGACTCTCGAGCGCGTCCTGTCGAAAGCGGGCCTCGGATCGCGAAAGGAAGCGCGGAGTTGGATCGGTGCAGGCCGTGTGAGCGTCAACGATCGAGTCGTGCGCGATCCCGATGCCTGGGTCGACCTCGAGCTTGACCGCGTCGCTTTCGACGGCAAGCCATTGCAAAGCGAGCAGCGGACCTACCTGGTGATGCACAAACCGGTCGGCTACATCACGACGCATCGCGATCCGCACGGACGTCCAACGATCTACGACCTGCTGCCGGATCGCGAACGCTATCTCTTCTCCGTCGGCCGGCTCGATCTCGATACGAGCGGCCTGCTGATCCTGACGAACGACAGCCAGCTCGCGGAACGCCTGATGAATCCCGAATACCACGTTCCGAAGACGTACCTCGTCAACATCAACGCCTCGTTGTCTGAGGAGAATCTGGATCTCATGCGGCGCGGCATGGAGCTGTCGGACGGCCCCACGCGGCCTGCGCGCGTCACGCGCGTGAGCGAGAGCGCCTTCGAGATCACGATCACCGAGGGGCGCAACCGGCAAGTCCGGCGAATGGTCGAAGCGCTCGACGCCTCGGTGATCACGCTGGAGCGCATCGCCATCGGATCGATCCGCATCGGCGCGCTGCCGCTCGGCGGGACAAGAGAATTGACTGCGGACGAAGTGAAGGAGCTGCAGGCATAGCGCTGGCCTGCTCCTCACGCGTTATACGATTCCCTCCATGTGGACCGCCCGCCGAATCGTCAACGAGCTCGCCGATGTTGATCGCCGCCGCCGCATTCTCGTGGCCTTCTGGCGTTTCGGCGACGAGACCGCGAAGCTGATCGCCATCGCCACGCTGGCCAAGGCTCTTCATTTTCGCGAGGAGTCGATCCGCAAGATGCCGGTCGAAAAGAAGGCCAGCCTTTTCGCTTCGCGCGCCACGGCCCCTGAATTCGAGCAGGCGCTCGACGCGGCGCTGATGCACTACCACACGCACGAGCAGAGCGCGCTCCTGGCCGCGTTCCTCGATGAGTGGAAGATCCCGCACGTCAACGGCTCGATCGAGGTCGACGAGTACGAAGCGCCGTCGATCGATCAGGTGCGCGATGCCGTTCGCAATCTCAACAGCTTCCCGGCACGCGACGTTGCCATCTATCTGGCCTCGGCAGGATTGCTGATGGGGGACGACTGGCGCGCGTCAACATGGCCGGTCGTCGATGAGATCGCGCCGTCGCTGACGGCGTGAGCGATCACGGACTGTAGCGACGCGTCGGAACTCCCTCAGCCTTGCTGATGCTCAGCTCCGCCATCAGCTTGATCATCTTGCGGCCTTCGGCGTCGGAGGCGAGATAGGTCTCGCACAGCAGGACGATGTGGTCCTGGTCTTCCTCCGCGGAGATCGTGAAGCCGTTCATCGGCTGATCCGGCCGCGTCGTCTCCGTACGCCGCCAGGCGCCGTTGACCAGATCGAAGCGGAGGAACTGCGTCCCTTTGCCCGTTTGGAACGTCTGCGCCGCAACGGCGGGGATGCCGCGCGCATTCGCTTTCTGCTCGTCGAGCGCGCGCGCCACCATGGCCGTGATCATGTCGCGCAGCGTCTTCATCGACTCGTCCGAGGCGCGAATGATCTCCATGCCGGCGTGGTAGACGCTCTTCTCCTGAGCATTGCGCGCCAGCTTCTGAAGCGAGTTGCGCGCGATGTGGCACTCCAGCGTGACGGGAATCCCTTCCCAGTCGAAGATCAGCGTGCAGGTGGAACCTTCGGCGGGGATGTTGCCCTGATGCGCGATGCGAACGCCGCTGAGTCCCGCGTCGAGAAGGAATACTCGCGCCGCGCCGATCCGTCCGGCGACCGGGCGAATGAGCGTCACCCGCTGGTACGTTCTTCGTTCTTCGTTCGAACCTGGCACCGCTTGCCAAGTCTAAAGCAAAGACGCCGGGGCGATGTTGCGCGAAATCACGTGCCCCCCTTCTGCACGTGCCGCGACCGCGGCGTAGTAGCCATCCAGCGGCGGATCGATGGCCGCGACGCTCCAGCCGTCGATGACCGGCCGCATTTGTGAATCACGAAACGGAACGGTGAAGCCGCGCAGATCGCCTGCCGCGATTCCTTCGCCGGTCGCTTTGACGATGGCTTCTTTCGCAGTCCAGATGGTGAGAAACGCGGCTTCGACATCCGGTGCTGCTGCAACGATCCCGAGCTCTTCGGAAGAAAAATAGCGCCGCGCCAGTCCAAGCGCGTCGCTGAGCCGGCGGCGCCGTTCGATGTCGATGCCGACCGGAGTTTCCTTCGCGAACGCGAGCGCGATGAGATCGCCGGAGTGGCTGGCGTTGAATTCGATGTCGCGATCGGAAAGCGCCGGCTTGCCATGCTCTTGCTCGACGATGGCGAGCGACCGCGGGTCGCGATCGAGATAGCGACCGAGCAAACGTCGCGTTGCCGCGCGCGCCACGATCGAGCGCCGCCGGTCATCAGCGAAACGATAGCGATTCGCTCGCGCCACTTCGGTGTCCAGGAGCAACTGCGTCAGCGACTCGACGACGTCGTCGGGAACATTCAAATCGATGAAGTAGACGTCGATCACGTTCACTCCCGCCAGCCGAACGCCGCCACCGAGATCGTGATGGCCTGAACGACCAGCACGAGCACCACGCAGGCTGTCCATCCGCCGAATCGCCAGAAGAGTCCCGGCAGTACGCCGCCGATGCTTCCGCCGGCGTAGTAGCACGCGACATACAAACCCGCCGCCGATGAGCGGCCACCGGCCGACGCGGCTGTCTGGATGTAGCTCGTCGATGCAGACTGACAAACGAAAACGCCCGACGAGCAAAGCACGAGACCGACGATCATCAACGGCAGCGAATGCAGCAAGGTGATCGACACGCCGATCATCGATGCGACGACCGCCACGATCAGCACCGTACGCGAGCCGGCGCGCCTGATGCCGATCCCACCCAGCGGCGTGACCACCAGTCCGACCAGATAGACCACGAAGAGCGAGCTGAGTTGTGCAGCCGTCAGGTGATACGGCGGCGCGGCGAGATGGAACGTGATGTAGGTGAAGACGGCCACGAGCGAGAAAAGGACATTGAATCCAACGACGAACGTGGCCACGAGCCGCGCATTGCGAAGGTGACGCAACATGCCGCCGTCCGCGCGCGCGGGCACGAACGCTGGCTTGCGATCGGGCGGGAGCCAGCGCGCGATCACCGCTCCGAAAAGAAGATCGCAGGCGGCGATGATGAAAAAGCCGGCGCGCCAGCTCGGCGCGATTGAATCAAAAATGCGATGCGTTGCCGCGTAGCCCGCCACCACGCGCCCGAGGAACCCGCCGAGGACCGTGGCGCTGACGTAGAGCGACATCGCCGAGGCCACATTCGCCGGCGGCCACTCCTCGGCGATGTAAGCGATGGCCACGCCGAAGATCCCGGGCATCACCAGCCCCTGCAGAAATCGCCAGACGATCAGCATCGGAAGCGACGTCGCGCTCGAAGCGAGGATCGTCGGAACGAATAGCAACAACGTCGAGCTGACGATCACCCGCTTCCGTCCCACGCGCTCGGCGATCAGTCCGCAGAACGGTGCCGAGAGCGCCACGCCGATCGTGGCCGCGCTGACGGTCATTCCCACCGCCGCCTTCGACGCCGAAAAGACCCGCACCAGCATCGGCAGCAGCGGCTGCGTGGCGTAGAGGTTCAGAAACGCCGCGATGCCGGCCAGCATGATTGCGATCGTTCCCGCTGCCGATGACGTCGCGGCCTGCGTGCCGAACGCCTCCTCGTCCGCCTGCGCGCTGGTGCCAGTGGCCACGACGGCATCGGCCGTGTCCTTGACCACGATACGCCGCCGGAAGGCGCGCTCGAGCGTCCTGCGAAAGTCGGGCATGGAGCGGCGATTACATCACGCGCCTCGTGTCATCATCGCCCCGGATGCAGCACACCGCCGCCGAGGTGATGGAGATGTTTCGCGCCGACATGATCGCCGGCGTCATCGCCGTGATCCTCTGCACCGTCGGCGCAGCGATGCTGCTCCTCGGCGCGCTCAGCGCCCGCGACGCGCGGCGTTCGTTTCTCTACACCGGCCTCTTCGGCATCGCCTACGGAACGCGGCTGGCCTTCAACACCTCGTCCTTCGGCCTGCTGTCCGGACATCCGCGTTGGCTCGACTACGTCCGCTCCGCATTCGAGTACCTCGTGCCGATCCCGGCCGCGATGCTCTTCGCCTCCTTCAGCGCCAAGCGCCGGCAAGCCGTTCATCGCATCGTCACCGGCGCGCTCGTGGTCTGTGCGGCCCTCTGCATCCCAATCGAGTTGGTGATGCGTTCGCCGTTCGCGATGAAGCCGGTCATCGACACGCTGGTGCTCGTGCTGGTGGCCGTGCTGACTCTCGACCTTCTCGCGCCCGGCCCCGATCCCGGCCACTGGCGCCTGGTCCGCGTCGGCGCCCTCGTCTTCGCCGCGTTCGTCATCAACGAGCACTTTCACTTTGTCGGCGATCCATACGGACTGACGCGCGAACCGATCGGCTTCCTCTTCCTGATCCTGATGATCGTCATCACGACCATGCAGGAGGGAACGCGCGCACAACAGCGGCTCGTGGCCGTCGACATCGAGCTGGCCACCGCGCGAAAGATTCAACTGGCCGCGCTGCCACGCGCGAATCCAGATCTCCCCGGTCTCGAAGTGGCCGCCGTCTATACGCCCGCTTCCGACGTTGCCGGCGATTTCTACGATTTCCTCGAGCTCGAAAACGGCTGCCTCGGCATCTTCATCGCCGACGTCTCCGGCCACGGCGTCCCCGCCGCACTCGTAGCCTCGATGCTCAAGATCGCCCTGGCCACGCAAACCGAAAACGCGTCCTCCCCCGCCCGCATCCTCGCCGCCCTCAACACCCTCTTCTGTGGACGCCTGGAACGCCAGTTCATCACCGCGGCCTACGTCCACATCGATCCGACAGCGAACAAACTCACAGCCGCCTCCGCCGGCCACCCGCCGCCGATCCTCCGGCATGACAACACGACCGAAGAGATCCTCGCCACGGGCGTCGTCCTCGGCCGTTTCCGCGAAGTCCGATACGAGGAGGTGACGCGGCCCTTCGTCCCCGGAGACACACTCGTTCTCTACACGGATGGTGTAACGGAGACGGCAAACGCCACCGGCGAACAATGGGGCGATGAACGGCTGCAGACCGAGATTGCGGCTCGCTCGAACGACTCAGCGAGCGTCCTGTCAGCGACAATCGTTCGCAACCTGCAAACGTGGCGCGGCCTGGCGGGCGCTCCGGATGATGATGTGACGATGATCGTAGTCAGGCGCGTGATGTGGAACTCTCAGCCGCTCGGCGCGCTCGTCGACGTTGATGACAAGGAAGCGCTCTTCGCCGCACTGGATGGCTCCCGGGACCTGCCATTCCAATAACCAAGGAAGCTCTCGGAGACGCCACGATCGCTGAGAGGGTCGATGAATTGCTCGATGGATTCGGCCGATGAATTCTTCAGCCTCTGAATGAGTCCGGGCGAACTCCTTTAGTTCAGTGCCGGCTCTTCCAATAATCGCGGAAGGCTCGCAAGCGTGGCAACGATTCGCGATCCTTTGTCCGGTTCGCTGCCATCTTGCTCGCGATGATGTCGTCCGGGTGACAGACCGGGAAATGCTCCACTTCGACGCGTCGGTTCCAGGCATCCTCGAATCGTTCGATTCCATCAGGAGCAAAGACCAGATCGAGATCGAATGGGCCGTTCTTCAACTGAACGAAATCCTTGCCCTGCAGGATCTCCGATGCTCGCTCATCGCTCAGTGAGAAGCCGAGATCCTGAAGCGCAACAATCAGAGCGGAACAATTGTCCGGCGATTTCTCGGCAAAAAGATCCGCGTCCTGCGTGGTATCCGGAAACCCGAGGAGAATCGCGCCCGATTTGCCAATGAACAGATAGCGAATGCCGTGACGGGCAAACACGTCGCGGATCTCCTCGGCCTGCCGATATTCGAAGGCCGCCATCTATCTCCCGTATCCGAGCCATGCTGGGAGATTGGCCTCGCACCAGGCGCGGTAGTCGGCCATCGTGTCGAATGCACGAAACGGGGCGTCATCGAGGACGGGTTTGTAGGTTCGAATGAACGCGTACTTCATGCGCTGGGCCAAGGGTCGACGCGCCGCGGCCTCAAACTCCTCCAGCCACTGCTGATGTTCCGAAGTCCGCGGTGATTCATCCATGGCAGGATTGTAGTTCGGGAGATGCTGGAACAGCGTTGACGCCTATGGTTCGATAATCCGGAGTCCCTTGAAACGGCCATGGTAGAAGCCACGATCGCGGGTTAGCAGCGCGTCAGCTTGAAGAAGTGCATGTGCTCCGACGAGCAAGTCTGCCACTACTCTTTGGCGTGTGGCTCCGGGCGTGCGCCGTAGATCGCGCCAAAGTTTCCCAGCTCTTGCGGCAGCGTCTTCAGAGATAGGGTCGAAACGGATGCCCAGGAGATTGAGGGCTGCTGCAAATGCCGGGTCTGTTTCGAAATGCGCCCGAACCTCGGACCAGACGATTTCGCAGGCGATGAGAGCGCCCGTGTCGTACGCACGTCGCAGAGCTTTGCGTGACCTTTCGCCATGCAGTGGGTCACCTCCCAGGACATCGAGAAGGACCGATGAGTCGACGGCAACCTTCATCGACGTCGCGACACTTTCTTCTTGCGAACGGGGCGCGGACCTCGCATCTCGTCGAGAATTTCGTCGACCGGCTTGCCGAGATTCAAGCGACCGAATATCTGATCTACCGGGTGGCCCTTGTCTGTTCCTTTTCGCAGAAGGACGGCTCCGTTACGAAGCTCGAACTGCACAACCGTTCCTGTCGTCAAACCAAGCTTTTCGCGAAGCTCGACAGGAACCGTAAGTTGACCCTTCGAGGACATTGTGCTCTTCATCGGTAAAGGATAGCACGCCTTACCGATGTAGTAAGGAAACGCAACCATCAATGCAGGAACATCGGCATCCCCATCACGTCCGCCACCTTCGGCCGGTAATTCGCCATGTCGTAAAACCGATCGACATCGACTCGTTTTCTCCCGCTGTGGCCGACTTCGATGGGGACGGCGGTGTAGCGGCCGTCGACGACGGCGACCATTTTTCCGGTATCGCCGCGGCGCATCAGGTCGGCGGCCAGGCTGCCGTAGTTGTTGGCGACGAGCTGGTCGAGGGAGTCGGGGGCGCCGGAGCGCATGAGGTAAGCCAGGCGCTGGTAGATCACTTTGTCGCGGGTTTGCTTTTCGAGGTAGTCGCTGACGATGCCGCCGATGCCGCCGAGTTTGCGATTGCCGTAGGCGTCGGCTTCGCCGCTTTCGATCGTGCCGCCGCCGACGATGCGCGCGCCTTCTGACACGGCAACGACCGCGTAGTTGCTGGGATTGTCGGCGCGATCCTGCGCCAGCAATTGGTAGAGCTTTTCGCAATCGAACGGAACCTCGGCGATGACGGCGCGATCGACGCCGGCGAGGTACGAAGCCAGCAGGCAGGTTTCGCCCGAGTAACGACCGAAGAGCTCGACGACGAGGAAACGTTCGTGCGAGCCGGCGCCGGTGCGGAGATCGTTGATGAACATCACCGACCTCGTCACTGCAGTCGAAAAGCCGAGGCAGTAGTCCGTGCCGAAGACGTCGTTGTCCATCGTCTTCGGAATCGTCACGAGCGGAACGCCTTCGCGATGCAGGCGTCGGGCGAAGGTCAGCGTGCCGTCGCCGCCGAGGGCCACGAGGCCGTCGAGTTTGAGGAAGTCGATCGCTCGCAGCGCTGCGGCGGTCAGGTCGTAGCGACCGCGCTCGTCCGGTTCGCCCTTCGACGACATGAGATGCGGAGGGATGTGCTCCAGTTTGCTGATCGAGGGATTGATGCGCGAGGTGTGAAGCATCGTGCCGCCGAAGCGATCGATGGATCTTGTGTTGATGCGGCGGAGGGGCGTGATCCAGGCCGAATTGTCTGCATCCGCTTCGGGGATGATGTTGATCAGCGATGCCCAGCCGCGGCGCAGCCCGAGAACTTCGTAGCCGTCGTGATCGAGCAGGCGGCCGACGAAGGCCTTGATGGCGGCGTTGAGTCCGGGAACGTCGCCGCCGCCGGTGAGGATGGCGATTCGTTTCATCTCTTCAGTCGCGCGTTCGCTGCTTTTTCCCCCTCGGGAAAGAAGACCACCTTCAGCGCTTCGTGCCGGTCGAACCGTGCAACACCTTCGTGAAAGTCGTTGAGTGAGTCGAAGGCGGCCTGCACGATCCATTCGACGTCGAGGCCCGATCGGAGCAGGGACAACATCCGTTGCCAGGTGCCGTACATGCGCCGGCCGATAATGCCTTGCATCGTCACGCCTTTGAAGATCACGTTGCGCGTGTAGTCGTTGATCGTGACGGCGTGGCCGGCGGGGAGGCCGAGGAGTGACAGCAGGCCACCCATGCGCACGATGTCGAGTGCCAGGTTGATGGCGGCGGGAGCGCCTGACATTTCGAGCACGACATCGACGCCTTCGCCTTCGGTCACAGCACTGACGGCTGCTTTTACTTCTTCCGCGCTGGTCGTCCGGACGTTGAAGGCGTGGAGGTTTGCGAAGTTGTGGCTGGCGGCCCAGCGACGCGCTGTTTCGAGGGCATGATCGCTGACGTCGGTGACGACCACCGTGCTTGCTCCGCTGTGCTCGGCGATGGCCGCGGCCATGGCGCCGATCGGGCCGAACCCGGTGATGGCTACGGATTTTCCGGCCAGGTCGGAGATCTGCGTAGCGTGGACGGCGTTGCCGAGTGCGTCGAGAAATGCGCCGACGCGAAGCGGAACGTAGGGGCCGAGCTTCACGACGTTCGCGGCCGGCACCTTCACGAATTCGGCGAAGGCGCCATCCTCGTGCAGTCCGTAGATGCGCGTTCGATCGCAGATGTGGCCGTTGCCGGTGCGACATCGCGGGCACTCGCCGCAGACGACGTGCATCTCGGCGGAAACGTAGTCGCCGATCTCGAGATGGCCTTCGTACGAGCGTTGCGCGCGGGCGCCGAGCTCTTCGACGAAGCCGCAGAACTCGTGTCCATAAACTCGCGGTGGCGTGACCTTGTCGCGGATCGACGGATCCCAGTGATAGATGTGCTTGTCCGTTCCGCAGACGGCAGCGGCAGCGACGCGGATCAGAACCTCATCGGGGCCCGGTTTCGGGACGGGGCAATCGCGAACGGACGTGCCCTCGGGACCATCGACGGGGGCCGATTTGACGACGGCGAGCATGGTTTCCTTCGAATGCAGAATTCGCGCGAGGTCGGTGGGGCCGCGCGAAGGCGAACCTATCACAGCGGCTGCTGGACGAGTTTGCGGCGACGGAAACGCCGGATGGAACGAAGCGTCCGGTCGAGGAGCAGCTCGGCCGCCGAGGGCTCGTCCTGCACGACATGCGGCGTGCAGCGCAGGTCGGTGGCGAAGCGATTGATCTCCCAGACCAGCGTCTGCGAGTCGGGGCGTTCGAAGAGATCTTTGTGCAGACCACCTTCGACGAGGATCAGTTTCTTCGTGTTTGTTTGATAGGAATCATCGAGCTGCTCCGCCATCCAGGCCGGGCAGACTTCGTCGTTCTTTCCGTGGATGATGAGAAGGGGAACGCGCAGATTCTTCACTACGTCGATCGTGTCGAAAAGGCGTCCGCTGACGAGATACAGCGGCACGCGCGGGAAGGCCACGCGGGCCATGTCTGGAAGGTTGGTGAAGGTCGACTGAAGAATGAGGCCGTCGAACGGATGGCGGCGGATCACCTGCGCTGCGATGGCGCCGCCGAGGGAGTAGCCGTAGAGGATCGAGGGCAGATGCTTCGGCCGGATCTTTTCGTGCAGCCGCGCGGCGGTGACGCCGTCGTCGACGATGCCGGAGAGCGATGGATGGCCGGTGCTCTGGCCGAATCCGCGATAGTCGAAGAGCAGGATGTTGATTCCGGCGTCGAGCAGGTACGGCATGACGTGGGCGGTGTTCGTCAGGTTGCCGGTGTTGCCGTGGCAGTAGAGCGCCGAGGCGATCGGATTTCTTGCGCGGCAGTACCAGCCGTACAGCAGCTCTCCATCATCTGTCTCGAATGACAGCACCTCGGTGTGTTCATTCGCGATGCCGTAGTCCTGCGGGCTCCAGCTCTTGACGGGTTTGCGTTCGGGGAGGAAGAGCTGCGATCGCCGGAAGATGCGCCGGCCGGCGTCGAGCGCGAGGACGATCGCGCTACCGATCAGCAGCGAGTTTGCAGCTTCAGCAAGAAGGTGGTTCTTCTTTTTCCGCCACACGGTTCAGCTCATCAGCAAATGCTTTGCCGGGGTTAGAATCGCGCGCTCCATGCGCACGACCGAAAGCCGTACCCGAGTACGGTACAAGGAAACGGACCAGATGGCGATTGCCCATCATGCAAATTACGTCGTCTGGTTCGAGATCGGACGGACGGATCTCTGTCGCGAGGCTGGTTTTCCGTATCGCGAGATCGAGGAGCGCGGGCTGATTCTGGTGGTGACGGAGATCGTCTGCCGGTACCGCGCGCCGTATCGATACGACGATGAAGTGGTGATCCGGACGTCGCTGGCCGAGGCGGCCAGCCGGATGATGCGTTTCGCGTACGAGCTGCGCGATTCCTCGGGGGAGCGTTTGCACGCCACGGGAACGTCATCGCATGTCTGGGTCGATCGCGAAACGCGGCGGCCGGTCATGGCCGCCTTGGACGTCATGAAGGCCTTCGAGCCGTGGCTCGGTACCCCATCGCGCGAACAGGCGTAGACTCGGCGCTCCTGCACAGCCCGAGGAGGCGTCATGAAACGTTTCGCCGTATGCGTCATCGTCGTCCTTTCCTTCGTTCCAGCCATGTTCGCGCAGGAGATCGTTCCTCCGCCTCCGCAGCCGATGCGAGAGGCGCCGGTGGCGATGCTGTCGCTGGTCGTGACCGATTCGCGGGGGAATCACATCCCGTCGCTGACGAAGAACGATTTCGAGCTTTCGATCGGCGGTACTCGGGTTGACGTGAGGCGGTTCTCGGAGCGGGGAGGAAGCGGCTCGGCGGCGGGAGAGATGCGGCGGATCGCCATCCTGTTCGATTCGACGACGCTTTCGGGCGGCGCTCGCAAGCAGGCCGTCGATTCCATGCACGATTTTCTGGCGCATACGCTGCGGCCGGGCGACCTGGCCGTGATCCTGTTGGGAGGGCAGTCGCTCCGGCCGATGACTGGGTGGACGGCCGATTTGAAGGAGATCGACGCGGCTTTGCAACTCGTCGCCTCGCAGTCGTCGACGCCGCTGGCGAATACGCAGGCCGAGGCGGAGAAGCGGATTCGCGAGATCGCCACGGACATTCAGCAGGCCGGCGCGTCAGGGCATACGTTCTATACATTCGATGCGCTGCTCGACGCGGCCCGTGCCTATGCGGCGAAGAGTTACAGCGACGCCGAGCAGACTCTCAGCATCGTCTCGTCGACGCTGGGTCTCTTCACGCCACGCACGCGGAATGTGCTGATCGTGGCCGGCGGCGGGCTGCCTCGTACACCCGGCGCGGGGGTTTTCCAGTACGTCGAGACGCTGCGAAGCAATGCGCTGCGCGGTGTGATGGGAGCGGACCTGCAGGCGAACGCGCAGAGCAGCTCTCCGATGGGCGAATCATCGTCGTACGACCTGACGCCGCTGTTCAATGCGTTCAGCAAGCGCGCCTGGCGGCGCGGCCTCGTCTTCTACGCGATCAGCTCCGACGTCGGCGACGATGGCGGGCGCCGCATCGACGAGAGTGTTTCGGGCGACCGGCTGGCGGCCTTCACCAATGCGGCCACGCGCTTTGGCGGCTATCACTCGCTGGCCGAGGAGACGGGGGGAGTGGCGTTTGTGGGGCGTTCGGCGACGGACGCGCTGAATCGCATCGCCTCCGATCTCGATGCCTTCTACGCGGTCGGCGTTCGTCCCACGGCCCCGATCTCGGGACGGCAGGACATCTCCGTCAGGGTGAAGAGCGGCTATTCGGTACGTGCCATCCGAGGCAGCGCCGGGGCCGGAACGCCGGCGGATGTGATGGAGAGCCGCGTCATCGCCAACCAGCTCATCAAGCCGACGGACAACGATCTGGGCATCTCTCTGAATGCCGCGCCGCCGGTGATCGACGGGGAGAAGCGCCTCGTGGCGGTCGATGTGATGATCCCGATCCGGAAGCTGAAACTCGTTCCGGATGGCAACACGATGGCGGGGACATTCACGGTCTTCATCGCCACCGGCGACGCAGTTGGACATTCGTCGAATGTGAACCGCCAGACGCGCGAGGTTCACTGGCCGGCGGATGTGGTGAATCGCGCCGGCGACAAGGCGCTCACATTCCGCGTGAACGTGGTGCTGCAGCCCGGCCGCTCGCAGATCTCGGTTGGCGTGATCGACGAGAAGTCGCAGGAGAAGGGCTTCGACCGGCTGTCGGTGTAAGGCTACGCGTCGAGCTCGTAGGCGCGTTGCAACCACTTCTCGACGTAGTCATCGATGTCATCGAGCGAGGTGATCTCGATGCGATGGGTGATGCGGTCTTTCTTCGCTAACCCGCCGGTGTCGATGAGGCGTCCTTTCGCCGGCGTGTCTTTCAGCGCCAAGCCGAAGTCGATCCGTGTGCGCGTCGACGGTTTGATCTGGGCAATGACGTGCTTGCGATAGATCGGCACAATCGTTTTGCCGGGAGAGATGCCGATGTCGTCGCCGATCGAGCGAGCGAGTTCGTAGAGCCGGTCGTACAGCGGACGGAGCGCCGCTTTCGATCCGGAGAAGAGGGCGTCGACGTAGTTCGCGGCGCGGGCCACGTAAACCTTCGGATCGCTTTCCTCGAGATCATCCTTCCCTTCGGCGTGATCGACCAGCCACCAGGCGGAGTTCGTGCCGAGGCCGTACTCTTTTTTCAGCCAGTCGCGGCGGGCGGCGGTTTCCTTCGGCCCATTCGAGCGAATGTGCGCGGTCCATTCATCGAGATCGCGACCGGTCTTCTGTTTCAGCGTATCGATCCAGTTGCGGACCATGGCGATGCCGGGGTGGGGATCGTAGCGTTGCTTCGTCTTCGGCATGCTCGAAGGATAAAAGAAAAACGGCGCACCGGAGTGCGCCGCTTGCCGTGCCTCGGATGTGCGGGCGTTACTTTGCGGCGCGCTTCGAAGCGGCCGCCAGCCGCGATTTGTAGCGGTCGGCGGTGTTGTCCTTGATGACGCCGCGGCGGGCGGCCTTGTCGATCTCGGAGAAGCCGGTGGAGAGGACGCTGGCGTCGGCATTGCCGGCTTCGACGGCGGCGCGGGTCTTCTTGAGCGCCGAGCGGAGGCGCGATTTTCCGGCGCGGTTGCGGATGTTTGCTTTTTCGGCCTGTCGCTGCTGTTTTTCGGCCGAGCGGGTATTTGCCATGAATGTTGCTCCTAAAGTTATCTGCGGTTTGGGGCCGCGTATTCTACTTCGAATCGACGCCGACGGACTTCAGTTTCTGACGCGCCAGCGCAGCCTCCGGTGAGGTGGGATGCTCGTGCACGACGTACTGAAGCTGGACGATGCCCTGTGACTTCTCGCCGAGGGCGATGTAGGCATATCCCTTCTTCAGCAGTGCCCCGGCTACCTTGTCCGACTTCGGGTAGCGGGTAACGACGCTGTCAAACTGCTGAATCGCCTCGCGATATTTCTTCTGCGAGTAAAGGCTTTCGCCGATCCAGTAGGCGGCGTTGCCGGAAAGCTCGGAATTGGGGTTTTTCGCCGCGAAATCGCGGAAGCCGGCCACGGCCAGATCGTAGTTGCCGCGCTGGTAGTCGCGATAGGCGGCCTGGTAGGTCTGCATCGGATCTTCCGATTGCACGGGGACGGGCGCGGGCATCGGCTGCTGCACGGTCATCTCGCCGCCGGATGCCGGCATCGGAGCGGGCACCGCTGCGGCGGCCCGGGCAACGGCACCCTTCAGATCATCGACGTCGTGCTGTGTCTGCGTGAGCTGTTGCGTCATCCGGTCGAGGCGGTAATTCGTCTGTTCCGTGGCGCCCTGCGCGTTCTGGATCTTGTCTTCGATCTGATCGACCTTCGCTACCAGTGTGGCGTTCGACTTCAGCAGCATCTGGGTTTGATCGGCGATGGTCTTGTTGACGTTGTTCACTTCCTCTTTGCTGGAGGACGTGCGTTTGACTTGCGCGAGCTGCTCCTGCAGGTCGGAGATCTGGCTCTGCAGCTTGTCGACGTCGGAGCTCGTCACGCAGGCAACCGCCGACAGGGCGGCGGTTGCCAGTACCGCAACGCGGATGAACGATCGCATCATCATTTCCCGATTATTTCCCGCTTACTTTCCGATTACTTTCCAACGAGAACGAGATGATCGCGGCGATTCTTGGCCCAGGCCGCTTCATCGTGGCCCGGATCGAACGGCCGCTCTTCGCCATAACTGACGGTGCGGATCCGGCCGCCATCGACGCCGAGCGTGACCAGATACTCCTTGGCCTGGTTGGCGCGGCGATCGCCGAGCGCCAGGTTGTACTGCTCCGTTCCGCGCTCGTCGCAGTGCCCTTCGATGAGCACGTTGTACTGCGGATTCTTCTTCAGCCAGTTCGCAGACGACGTTAGCGCCGCCTGGGCATCGGCGGTCAGCGACGAGTCGTT
>Ga0307511_10004186_pt1 | contig 14715 bp, 18 predicted proteins | sample 13_EM_MG_FD_200266 | JGI IMG/M metagenome (GOLD analysis project Ga0307511, IMG submission 200266) | Populus trichocarpa ectomycorrhiza microbial communities from riparian zone in the Pacific Northwest, United States - 13_EM | ecosystem: Host-associated > Plants > Roots > Unclassified | place... | reverse complement strand
CTATTTAATCAATTAGTATGAACTTAAGTAGATTAGGCAATATGGAGAAATACGAACCACAAAGTGCCATAAATGGCATTGCACTCTCTAACCTCCGCAATCATCTTCCTCAGTATCAAATTTCAAGCGTCTAGTGGCCCCTGTTTGGTCTATGTTCCCACAAGTACATTCTCTAGCACCCTGACCACCCCCTCTTGCATTTTTTGGCCCTTTAGGTAGTGTCGTTGCCACCTTGGCTTTCTCTTCTTCAGCCAACTTCCGGATCTCTCGGTTTGCAGCCTTATCCGCCTCACCAGCCTTAGCAGTAGCAATTCGAGCCTTTTCGCTTGCAATATAGTCTCGATCAAGAGATCGAGGGCCCTGGATTTGCTTTGTTGATTGGAGCTTCACCTTCCTGCCATTTCGAAGCTGTTTGAACCCTTGGGATGCAGGATCAATAACTTGGTATTGAATAACTCTTATTCAAGGTGATTGAGCCCTTCATCGACTATGGTTCCCGATCGCATGGTAGCCATCTTAACTGGTGTTGCTGGAGGGGTGGGGTTCAGTTGTTCGTGCATTTGCAGCTGCAATCCGATCTAGTACTTCTTCCGGCTTGAGTGGCCATATTCCAGTAGCTTCAAATCCACTGAGAATATTGGTTTTCGAAAGCGCTTTATCATGCACAATGCAAAGACAATCCCCAAATTCTGGCTTTCTAAATAGCTGGCCAGAAGTGTCATATATGAAGTCTTAAAGAGTGATGCAGTAGGCTTATGAAAGAGGCGCAAAACATACAACATCAAGAGGTTGCATTAAATGAGTTGAGTATGGTGGAAGACAGTATATAACAATATTATGGTCAAGCTCATATTCAACAATGGGGTATACAACATAACTGCTGTGGCCATCGACAATGAGCATGTGCCAGATAGATGGCTTAGGAGGGGTGGTATAAGAGTCAAAATGCTTTGTAATATAATTCAAACTTAGCTTATCATCCACATACCCACTCAGTGACCAACTAAACGTTGCCGGCCTTGTATCACTAGTAGTATACTATCCTTCGCAGTAAACCTTATTTGCCCAAACAAAACGGTAGCATCACGTGACCTGTAGCACTAACGATCCCAAGAGAAGAACAAAACTCTCGGTTCCAATCAGTTAATATAACCTTGTTGCGACTATTGATACCAGCACCGACTATTGCCTTCTGCCTACCAATTGCCAGACCTATGATGATACCCTTTTTATCACAATTCCATGGATTATCGGGGCTGATTTTGTACTTCCGCATGAGGCTCCGTAGTGTGCGATACCATTTGGCTTGCTCCTCTAGTGTTGCAGTAGCCTTTGATCTAGACTTCTTCAAATATTGATAATATTTGAATTTAATACCAGGGTGTCGGGAAAGGAAGCGCTGTGCCCAAGGGTACCAGGAATAGTCTTGTCTCGAGTAGGGGCATTGATACGAGCTTGGAGAATTCGAATAGCTATAGATACTAGCATTAGTAGTGTAACAGGGAAGTAGAGATCGCTCATTCTTCCACACCAGTCAACTACTGCCTCCTCTTCACCAACAGTAAGAAGTTGTTGTCCTTGTCGTGCCTTAGATCTCGTTGTTTGTATTCCCTTGCACCTCCGCCATAGGGTGGTAGCGTTAACTCCAAATGCCTTGGCTACTTTTGCTTTGAACTCCTCAGGATGCTTGCGGGTATAGTCTACTGCTCTTGTGAGCTGTGAGTCATGAAGCTTGAGCTCTTGTTGTAGCTCCTTTATCTTCTTGGGGGTTTTGGGCGGCGTCATATTGCTGATATTGTGATATCCGTGTGGGGGTAGCAAACAGCAATCGTCACGTGAGCGCCGATCTTTACACAGTTGGGTACTCTAGTGAGTAATATAAACCTAACCCCCGCCCAGGGCAAAGCGGCATCAACTGGATCGCTGTATCTCCAACCGCCTTGAATTTCATGATCCACCAACAAGCTTGTCAGCTGTCTCTTGCACATCAATCTCCTTATCTCGCTGTTTTAGTTTTAGCCGGTTTGCCACTTTTGCCACTTTTGCCTGAATTGCCATATTTAAAATATCCTGCAATGTCTGGAATTTGCCCGTAAATTCACGGTCAAATGCTGTTTAAGTCCACGTGGAAGCTTAGGGTCCATGGGTTGTTAGTCCCGTCGCCCCCGCCAGGATCATTCGGCTCCGTCCGCTGTAAAACTGAAATAGACGGGTTAGGTAAAGGCCCCTGTTCTGAAAGTGAGCTCGACAGGCTCGCCGAAAGGCTTCGGGTCAGTAACGGAAGTAATTTGGCTCTTTTGCGTCTGTGAGGTGTTGAGGGAGGGTCGTTGGATTGCGCTGAACTTGTGTTCAATCCCTCATCTCCCTGCGACTTCTGAAACCATCGAGGCATTAGAAATGATTAAAGCTGAGAATATGATTGTTGGTTGCCTTCCGAACGAAAAACTGGGAAGTATTTTATTAAAAGGGTTTGTTCTATGTTACCGGTAGGAAAATGAACGATTTGGGAACGCAAATCTGTGAATGCGTGGTCATGTGCCAAGAATCAGACTAGTGCCAAGATATGATAGTACGGATAGGGCTCTCCGAAGTATGTAGGCAAGGAGACCAGACAGCGGGACTAGCATCGATAGGTGTGACAAGTAATAAATGGAGAACCTGTAAAGTAAGAGTCTATAGTCCTGAGTTCTCACATGAAATCTGCAAAGTGCCCCTGTTGATATGCCTTAAACGCTTCCCATTAGTGCACTTACATAGGGCTTGGCATACACAGCTTGGTATGATAGACTCAGCCTCGGGATCATGTGGCCTCTAGTGCAATGGCAACTAGTGTAGGTGCTCAAGATGGCAAAATACTATGGGCTGTCATGCTTAAAGATATCCAGGTAGGCTTGCTATAATAGCTGCCTGTAGTAGAATAAGCCCACACAGGGAAGCAGAAGAAGAAAGGGCTTGTCTATATTTAGTTCTAGTAGTATGTAGTGTCTCGGTCTCAATATCTTGGTGTGCTTGGTTATATGATTTGTATGGGCCTTGTTGTTGATGTAGACGAGAGATGATGCCCTTGTCTAGGTTTCTACCAGCAGAAGGCCCCGATAGCCATTCTCTCATAAGCCTGACAAAGCTATTGCTGCGTACCTATCTATGCTTTCAATTACAATGAAAACTGCTATTTAACGAGAAATGAGGGTCTGCTATTATACCTCCGGAACAATCCTGTAAAAAACAGTACTTCGATCTAGCCAGAATTTCTATGGGCAAATAAGAAACCCTTAGTACTAGCAGGTTTCTGAAGTAGTTGCTAAGTAATACATATAAAACTAGGAGGGTTTTTGATGAGTTGAGCTACAGATATTACTCAATAGTAGCAACCACATTGTGTGACTTTTACACCAGCTCGATTCCAGAGAAGTATTATCTTACTACCTTGCTATGAGACCTATATAGATATACCGATCGACTATGTCACCAAAGGAAATTCAAACCCGTCAGCCATAGAGTCAAAAAGAGCGGGGTGATACTATACGAGTCAGATTCTATGCCTGATGGTACTCCCAATGTAGCTACCTATCCCATCCAAAACAAGTGACATTTATTCATCATATCTAAGAATAAATTTCAATTACAATCCAAGGTATTAACCTATTGGTTTGAGTGATAATAATTCCTTGTCTGAAAGGTAACTTTTATTGTCTAAAGTGGGCGGTATTTATACACTTTCTCTGAAAGTAATTATCTTTGGAAAGGATAGAGAAGAGGTACGAAATGCTGTAGATAATGCACAAAAGAATATAACAATATTGAACTTCAGAGGGCATGTGGGGGATCAACTAGTACAAGGATGGCGATTGTATAATTACGCTTCTACAGTAAGATATGCATTAGTTAGGGCAGTGACAGTGATGGCAGTAGTGAGCTCATCCTACAGTATATACTCCATAGGGTAATGTTATTATTGGAGGATGTCGGTTGGCTTTGAGTTGTTGTGCAGGTTTGACAACTCCTCCAAGCTCAGCCGCAATGCTATTTGTAGTAGTAAAGATATCAATAATTTTGTAGCAATAGGCTTTTTTTTTGGTAAATCAGTACTCGTATTCATACTATGGTATATGACGAGGGCATGCACCCCCGAGTGAAGACTCGGCTGGATTGTTCAACCCCTGGGCCATGCCGACCCCATATCTACGTATAAGACCAAATGCCCCCCGTAAACAAAAACGCGCACCAAAAAGGAAAAGGTACCATCCACCCCTGAAATCCCCCATAATACACTCCGCAAGAAAACCCCCCCCCTCCCCTCGCTAGTGAAAAGATTACCTGCTTGTTGTGCAAAATGTTTTCCCTCCTGATACTCCAACCCCCATCAACTGCCGGTGTCAAATCGTCCAACCCCTCACCTGTTCCAGTCGTGTGTGTAACGTGTGTCAACCGCCGGTGTCAGATCGTCCAGGCCCTCATCTGTTCCAGTCATACTCTGTGATACGGAAGATTCTCCTCCCGATGCGTACTTTGTGGTTGACGTCGATCCTCTCTTTCAATTATACCACCAGCGAGGATGTCAACTTTCCAGCTCTCCTGTGTTCTTGTATGAACCAGCGTATCCTCTGCACATGGACCCCTCGCTGGTTGTCCTCCTCTATCCATCGCCGTATCTGACTGGGGTTATATTTCGTTGGTGCACCATGCAGGACTATAAGTGCCGTGTGTCGCCGGAGGCTCGTTCTCCTTCCCCTTTCCCTTTCCGTTCTCCCGCCCCGGCCCCCCCCCTTTTTTGTCCGACTCCCCGAGAATGTTGCCTGTGTGGCTGCCTCCGCATACTTCTTGGTGGTCGAGACTGCTGGTTCCATGTCGGTGGAGACGCTTCGGCTAAGTACCGGGTCTGTGTCCCCGTTGCTACTCCCGCTTTCCTCCCTCTCTCATTTGCTAGCTCCGCGGCTAGTTGAATGTTCCTCTGCCTGCGCCGCCACTGTTTTCCCGACTGCCTCTCGCTTCGCCAGGTTAGCCTGTAGCTCCGCTGTCGCCTGCGAGACCTCCACTTCTTTTTCCCCGAGTTTTTCCTTGAACTGTTGCTCTACTCGTTCAATCTTCTGCTTCGTGTTACTTTCCTCGGCTTCTCTTGTATCACGCACAGGGCTTGTACGTGGTATGTAGGCCATCCAGCACTACCTGGGGCTAGGGAGAGTGATGTGAGGTAAAAAGTTATTGGGTGAAGAGAAAAGGAAAACTAGGACAGCTATGCTGGAGTTGGCTCAGTGCAAGCAGGTCCAGCGCAAGACGACCTACAGCAGGACGGAATTCCCATACCGCATCGACGGCGCAATACAGAAAGCTCGAAAGTGAATGGTATCAGTTATTTCTTCATGCTACCTCACATCGAAAAGGTTCCCACAGGCAGACCTTACCAAATGGGTTTCCCAGCAGTTCAATAAGGAGGTGAATCAATCCACAGTATCTCATATGGATCCAAGTGAACAAATGTGGATTTTCTTAACATATCGCAACTGAATAACTTTATTGAGAAGCAGCGGGGGCAGTTGGAGAGCGGGTGGTATTGCATGTATACAGGGTGATAGAGATTACCTTGCCTTATTAGGAGTTTTAAGAAAGAAAAAAGAAAAAACTATAATTGCATAACCTGCCTAGCTGCATTCTCCGATCCTATTAGACAGGTTTGCCTGTAGTCTTACGACACCGAGCCCGGACGACTGACAAAACAGCGCTAGTAGCATTCCAGCTAAAGTCCCTTAGTAATGCCCCGTGCAGTGATATAATCAACCCGTCCCTCCCAACTATTCGTCCTTGTTCATCCAACATTTTCCAACATGCAATATGCACCCACCACAAACAACATGACCCTAAACTATACCTTTCTAACTCCAAATCAAATCTCACGCCGCGAACAGCCACCAGAGAGGTACCGCGAACAGCTGCCACCTGCGTGTTGGAATAGGAAAATGGTGTCCAGTCATGTTGTTTGTCCAGTCACGGTCACAGATCGATATTAGAGAAAATACGCCTCTACCGGATCATCTGCATACTCTTCCCCTCCTTGCTTAACTTTTTTCGCTCATCTCTTTCTATCGTCTATATCTACCCACGTTCCCCATTTCCACCCCAGCTGCTCTCCCTCCTGCGTACAGACCAGGGTTACCTGCCTGCCTGTTTTCGTACATATCCCACAACTTCCGCATCAAAGTCATCTGCTTTTCCAATCTTATGTCGCCATGCTTGAAGGTTTCCTTTGCCTTTATCTGTCCGACATTGAACGTAGTCCACCCTCGCCTTCCTACTGTCGAACCCCTCTTATTGGATCCCCGCTTACTAGATACCCCCCCTTATTGGATAGAGTCCGTCGGCCCGAATTTGGGCTGCGGGAGAATATTGGATACCTCGACTACTGCATGGATAGCGTATACGCAAGTCCCGAGCCCCTATTTGCTAGTAAATTTACCTCACTTATTGGATAGCGTATATATGGGATGACAAACTTATTCCGGGATGCCGTGCAAGGGGAAATTGAAGAACTTTCAGTGTTGTTGAGCTTAACTCTGAAAACTACGGCAAACCACAATGCGGAAATGTCAGGTATAGGAGGATCCTACAGATGCGGAACGATTTCAGTTTTATAATTAAGCAAAAAAATATCCTGTTATCGGGCAAATATATCTACAGATCTGGTTCCAGGCAGTATTTGGAACGTGAATTGCATAGTCAACTGTATCTCGTAAGTGTGGAAATCATCTACGGAGGCAATTATACTAATATTAAATATCCTAATATTAAAATTCACAGGTGCACTCAGAAGATTTAAGGGCAGAGCTTATACCGGGTGAGCTAGAAGTATTTCAAAATAGTACAAATACGAGGGTTCGTCCTATGCAATTTCCGTTTACTGTTGCGGATCTATACGATTGGTTCTTACGCTAGAACAACAAGTGCCATGTCTGGTGATCTCGAAGCCATGTACATATTTTGCAAATTATACCCCGAATTAAGCCTTCAAAGCAGAGCACTATTACCTCCTATTTGGCTCTGCTATAGCTCAGTTTATCCTGTTCTTTATCTCTCTCCTATACATACTGTAAAGATTACGAGGTTATTGAGCGGAGGAATCTTGAGAGAGAGAGAAAAGTAGGTGTATTCGTCAAAGCTATGTAGATATCGCTATAGTATGAATGCTATGGTTCTACTGCCTTATCTTCCTTATTTCGCCAGCGGATTCCGGCTCTTTATCCTTCTCTGACATGTCCAAATTGTCTCCATTAGGTCGCCCTTTTAGTCCTTCATACGAAATTGTCTCCATTCCTACCATGATCGTCAATGCTTATCCCCGTGACCTTGTACCACAGCGAGAGTATTTCCTACACATACATGTATATACACCTACACACACTCAATATTCTCACGTGATTCAGTTCCCATCCCCCGCTTGCTAGATAACTACCTTATTGGATACACCCTTCTGGTGCCGAGCGTATCCAATAAGAGGGGTTCGATTGTATTCCACTTAATCAGTCTACCCATCCCGATGCCTTTCACACTTATTTTTCTTCTCTTTTCCTTTTCCGTGCCTTCTTCAGCCTCCCTCGGTGATAAGGGGTCCCCCTACCTCTCTTTCTGTCCCCTCCTTAGCCAGTTGGTCTGCTTCTGCTTTATTCCGGTGTGTGCCCTATCACCTATCTTCGTGGCTCATGATGTCAGTCGCGGTATTGAGATACAGGCACACCTTCACTTTGTCTATCTCAGAATTGAAATGTCTCATTACGGGTACTACTTCCAATGGCTTGTGGCACTAAGCTCAGCAAGGGAACAAGAAGGAGGCAAATTATATGGAAGGTGAATCTATTATCAATGGTGTTGTTGGAATAATGTAATGGGCGACGCATGGGATATATTGCGATGGCTGCAAAATGGAGGCAGCATGTGAATAAGGAGGGCAGCGTGAACAGACATGCATGGATGGGGGCGGTACCGGTTATGTCTATGGTATCTCAGGTTAGTGATATTCCGGAGAATAGGGTATAGATGGGGTGTTTCCTTATGTTCTTCCATGACCAAGCAAGACTTTTATCGTAAACGAATATACAATATTTCTACCTCGCGAATGAGGCCCCGAACGTAGACAATTTTTAGTATGTGTGACTAGGCTACAAAACTCGGGGAAAGGTATATCTGTCAGTGACAGCTACCGCAGCGATTTGCTGCAGACTTCGTTGTTGCCCGTGCTAGTTTTCTTAAAAACAACGTAATAATACATGCCAAAACTACCACTTTGATCCTTGGCTCATCGTCTCAATTTTCCTCAAAAGTGATCTATACAGTATATCTTGTCGGTCGTGTCACCAGTTTCCTCATCGAGCTTGATGTCCTCCGTTATTTTCCGACGAAACGGGCATGGATAGTGTATTACATACAGCACTATCATTGCACTTTTCTACATAACTTCTATTAAACTACTGCCACATACTATGACGGGTAAATTTTGTTCATTGCCTTGGAATTAACCAATCTGACAACCGCTCGAGCATTTGAACTCGTCACAAAAGGCTTCTTTTAAGCTGGTTGATCGCACTCAGTAGAATTCTGTCGTACTCCCATTATTCCTTAGGTGTTCATATTCCCATATTTTAACGGTATTTGCTTAGCAACTAGTCTCCTATAATTAAATACGTTGTTGGCCGCGACTAATATATTGGACAAAGTTAAGTCAAATTTGCAATGTTCTGCCTGGCATATCCCTACACTCGCTATCCTGAATTTGTAATTATAAATATATTTTATATTTATGATGATATGACATTACTTGTGCTTATCCAAAAATTCAGGGTAATACCGCTGTATTTATTGGCCAATATAGGTTTTTATAGTTCGGATTATATTGACTTTAGGGGTATGAATAAGCATGTAACCTACTTGAACTAGATAGGGATTCATGTTAGTTTAAGGTGGTCGTACATATCATGGGACAGTGCAAGCAGCTTCCCATTCCAAGACCCCTGATCCGGCCCACACTCAGGTTCTCTGAATAGGCACCTGTCTATGGATCTAGGAGTAAGGGCACGAGGAAATATAAGTACCAACCAGATATCGATCCTGCTATCCAAACTTTCACAACAAATTCAAAGCAATAGTCCTCCCAAATCCAAAGCCTCCTACGAGCTCTAATGACATAACCGATAATAAGAACCCCCTCACCTTTACATTGTTGAACTTAGCCTTAGGCCTCTCGCCTCGGGAAACCCCGTTCCTTTGGAAGATAGAGCCAAGCTTCCCACTCTAGGTAAGTGCATATGTAACACCACCCGCTAACCATCTGATTTGAATTTTATTCGGTATTGTAATTATTTATTTGAATATATGTGAATGCGGAGGCTTTAGATATTTCCGTAGAGGGAGTGGATACGGATTGTTGCTTGTATGTATGTATCATCAGTAGGTGGAGGACAATTACCAGTAGTGAAAATTTGCGGTCACTGGCGTCGAGACTAAATGTCACTCCGGACAAGCACACACGATCTCTCAAGCCACAGGTTGCACCTTGCTTTTTACTTGCATGGTCTTGTCTTGTGAGAATATCATTTATGATCTATATCGCCGACTAGTATTTAAAATACTTGTACAACCAAAGAAAGTTCTTCCCCCCAGATCCCATATCCAAATTCCCGTACATACCCAACCCCAACCAATATTTACCCAGTCCAACCCCTATCAGCCCTCGACATGACACCCTCTAGTCCGATGACTTAGTAGGGGACCTTGCAAATCCCTTCGAGGTCCCAATCCTCGCTCCCAACACACGGCTTACACCAAAAAACCCCATTAGGATCATACTTGGCCTTAATCTTCTTCAACCTTCCATACTTCTCTCCCCAAAAACTATCCTGCCAAGTCAACTCCTCTTTATCTGACTCATTGACATACGTCCCCATAGTCTGCTTTCCCGTCTTAGTGTCATAATCCAATTTCTTCAGTCGTGGCACCATAAAGTCAGTCATCAAACTCTTGATTTCATTTTGCCTTTCGAAACTGGCCCCTTGTTCCCAGTTTTTTATGACGAGAATAAACGTGATGGCTTTCCTCCAAGCGGAATGTGCTGCGGAATCGACGGATTTGGGCCCAGGAGTAATATAGGCGCCAGCAATAAATCCACCGACGTGGTTAATGTCTCTGAAGGCATCTGTTGATTTTTGGACACCTGATGGGGTGGATAGAAGTTCGCGGGAAAGTAGTCTCGACCCAAAGATACCGTTTTCGCCTTGGCCACTGACTGTCATTGGGAAGGTCCCAAGATAATCCGTCGCTTGTGCCGGGGGCGAAATTAATGAACGGACCAACCCACTCTCCGGTGTTCCAACCACCTCATACAACCAATCATGCAATGGCTTAAAAGGCGTTTCTACCCTCTTGGTATCTTTCTGCCCAAAGAAAAACAAGAGTCCAACAAATGCATGCGCAGTCATCTCTGGCTCTGGCACTGGAAAATTTGCGCCTACGAAATTTGTGACAAAGAAATAATATCCGCTTCCTCCAAGATCGTTAACTGCTGGAGCCATAGTATGCCACCTATTGACCAATTCCCAGAAAGTATTGTTCGCAGTCTCAGGGGGTTCGTTGGGGAGGATTGGAATGGTCACATTGAGGGCGTACTGAACAAATGGAACATCCTCGTGAGTGCGGAGTACCACATTTGTGACAACACCATAGGTCGATCCACCACCACCGCGGAGAGCCCAAAATAATTCGGGGTTGGTGCAGGCAGAGGCCTTGACAATGGACCCATCTGCAAGTACTACCTCAAACTCGACTGCATGGTCACTTGCCAACCCCTTCCATACTCCCAATGGACTATGCCCACCACCTTGAAGGTAACCCCCAACCACTCCAATTGTACTAAGTGCCCCCGCCACAACTGTTCTTCCCTTCTTACTCACCTCCTTAACCAACTCAAACACCATGACTCCCGCTTCTGCCTTCACCAAGAGCTCATTCTCTTTATACTTATCTCCCTTACAACCGGCAGGCACCCATCCGCCGTATTGATTCTCAAAAGAAATATCACGTAGAAAATGGGTCCAGATTAATAGCGCATTCCTCCTGCTCGCACGTCCAAGGAAGTCATGCCCGGTGTTCTTGATCACGACCGGGATACTGTGCTTTGTGGCGAACCTAACTGCCGCGGAAATATCCTCTGCATTGCGGGCACGTACGGCATACTGTGGAATAGAGCCTTGTTTGCATTGCTTTCCGGTCTTGTCGGTGAGGAGTGAGGGGAGGGGACAGCTTTCTTCCAGAGGAGGGTAGGTTTCCCAGGTGGTGTGTTGGAGCGCACCAGGTTGATTGGCTCTCCAAAAACTATCACCAAAGTTCTTGGTCACCTCGTCACAGCGTGCCTTGTTGTAATCAGGCGTTCCCTTGTAACAAGCAGATGAGATTGGGCGGATATCTGCAATCAGCATCCCGCCGATTGTGGAATTGAATCTCTGCCATTCCGACTTCAAGGGCCAACATGGGAGGTACGGCTGGCACTTGCAGTTCCTAAGGTTTTCCACGGTACCTGCGGTGACTATGAGTGGCAGAAGGAGAAGCGTTGCAAAAACGCTGGCTTGAGGGAGTTTCATTGTGAAGTGCTTTCCAGATCAATTGATATATATAGTCCCAGTGGAAATGAGGTTCTACTGTGGATACGGAATAAACCTAGAGGAATTGACAAGCTCCCCTCGAGATATATAACCCCCCATTGCCGACCGGCTACAGGCATGTAGGACGGAGCCTTGAACAGAGTCGGATAATTCTTATGTGTGTGTATTGATGATCTCTCCAGCTACAAACTTCTCGACGGATATCTATCTACCGTGCCAAGCCTCCACTAGTACAATATCCCATATGACCCACGTGCGCCGAATGCCCATGTGTGAAGACCCAGGTGCCAACCAGACTAAAGACCCAGATGTAGCCAGATAACCCATATGCAACCAGTCCCCTGACAAGGCGGACTGTACCTCCATCTTGGCATTGTATCCGTTGTCCTGCAGCGAAGCCCGCACCCATCAGACGCTGACGCATAACGTTACGCACCCAGGCCAATGTAGATCGGTGATGATACTGCAAGAGCGGTTCATACCAGACTCCAGTACATACTTTCTCAGAGGCTCACCTTGATAATTGCTTTACCCCCCAAGCTAGACACATGTGGTGAAACGGGCGTTGACTGCCATCCTTCCCTGCAGATAAGCAAAGCCTGAGAGGTAACACAACGGGAGTGGATCCCAGACACGCAAATCGTAGGGCTGAGCTACTTACGCGCAAGTCATATGCCGGGTGTACGCAATTACTTAGGCCCCTCTCGAAGTACGTGGGACAGGAGCCGGCCGCGCGGGTTACGGTACTCTACTACCGATTGGTGTGGGAGTAGGTGGCCCCTCAACAGGGGATGAGCGAAATACAGGGATACATGTACCTAGCATCATGTAAGTCTCGCTTTTGAAGTAGATAGTTTAGTACCACACCACATCGGTACGTCGAGGGTGCGGAGTTAAGTCTTGGCTAAGTCCCAAATGGTCTTGGTAGTGGTGGAGTAGGGGTGCGCTCTGAATCCTCCCGGGTTTCCGAGGGGCTCGTCATAGCCTAAGGCTGAATACGAGTAATGACTTCAAAAAAAAAAAAAAAAAAAGATATAACGGTTATTATCTACAATTGCCACCCGTTTGCCAAGTCAATGTTTATAATGGCTCCAAGGTTGCTATAGTGCCACTTTTATCTCCCACCACCAACAACACCCCTACCAGGACAGTACAACGTCGCAACCATGCTTGTTGCAGAGCAAGAGTTTATGTCCTTTGATGACTTCAAAAATGCCATGGACGAGTGGGCAATTACTGGTGGCTTTACGTTCTTTTACTACAAATCTGATACAAGTCGGAAGATTGTGAAATGTCGGCTTCAAAACCAATTTCCATTCCGTTTCCGTGCAGTTTGGGATGACCAGAGGGGGTGTGAGAATAGCAAGGGTTGATTTTGAACATATGTACGTGTTTAGGAACAGCTCTACCTGTAACAAACGGGTGGCATTGTAGATACATACGGATTAATAACCGTTGTAATAACTACCAATGGCAGTTGGTGCACACACAGTTCAGTACAGTACAGTCAGTGTTGGCCCAAGCTCTTGTAGTTAGACAGGGGTGGTAGGCGCACACACGACCGCTTCCAATAACGGTTCCAAGGCCGCAGCATTAATACATTGGAAAAAAAACTAAAAAAAACTAATGATTGGTGGTGCTGCATACAGCTGGATAGACAAATTCGCGCATGTCATTGTTCGAGTATAAGGCCTCTTACTTCCGCCATTCTGATCGTTCGTCATTCACAAATTGTGTCGATCGAAATGCGAGATTAATATCTGTTGTGTAGTCTGATTTGGACAAACTGGTAGAATATCCGAGCACACTAATCCGGATTTGGGAGTACTCTGGAACAAATGACCCAGAAGCACAATCATGATACCGGTACAACACTGAATGACAATGAGCAAACCTTAGCAGCTCCACAAGGGCCCAGGATGGCACCCGCTTCATGCGGAACAAAGCCAGAAATACACCCAATAAATTAAATTTTCCATATTTTTTCAATGAATCTATAAATCTTTGCAAGTCCCCCAATAAGCTTCTAATTTGAGTTTCCTGCAGCTGATTCATCTTCTGAATCCATAAAAACCCCAACATCTCACACCTCCTTTTATATGCGTGGTCACCGAGTCTTGCGATTAACCAACCCTATTAATCCGCTCCGGGTCCGTTTTGTGTGACTGGGGAAGCCGTTAGAGACTCAGTGGCACGCGGTGAATGAATTACACAATGGTAAGCCTGGGTGTCGAAGAATTTGGCAATGGTGTAATGGGAGTTGGTAGGTATCCCACTAAGATTGAGACTGGAAGTGCCAACGGAGTGAGTGCATCTGGGCAGAGTTTGGTGAGATCAATTGTTAGCCACTGATGCAGGGATAATGGCTGTAAGTAGTGACCTTGGTGGGTTTTGATTCTAGCACTGGAAACGTTTCGGAAACTCGTGGTGCATCATTATCTAGCGCACTTACATTACAGAAATTTCCCTCATAATAATATGAACGTTAAGCAATCAGCAACCAAACTCATACTTAAAGTTTATTGCATTATATTTTTAGCGCGATTAAAAGATGTAATCAGACAAGATTAGGGACAAGGGCGCAGTATAGATCCTGGTACTCTGGTGCTCCACAGCTACAAAAAATCCCATTATTATTAAATACTAGTTATCTAGTATAGTGTCCAAACTACTGTAGTTATTGATAATGCTGTCGTTGATCTTTACCTTAGTCCTATTTTTGATCTGGATTCTATTTTTGATATTGCTCTGTTTGCCAAGTGAAGACAGACACCTTCGCTGTCTGGTCTAACGGTTCTGTACTTATAGGTACCATGTTCTGTATGTATGTGCAGTATGTAAGTACAGTATCTTCTGGATATTCTAGTCAAGAAAGCCTATCACAAACAAACTACCAACTCATTTAGATCCACTCAGCCCCACCAAGTACATACAACCTCAGCTAACCCTCCAGGCCCGCCTTATTCCTCCCCCCCCCTAAGGTCAAGCAATATCGAACCCACGAGCTCCCCCGGAGGAAACTGATTTGAATGCACGGTTAGCCACAGCAAGGGTGCTCTCCCCCCCTCTAGTCATA
>Ga0307511_10004185_pt1 | contig 14715 bp, 12 predicted proteins | sample 13_EM_MG_FD_200266 | JGI IMG/M metagenome (GOLD analysis project Ga0307511, IMG submission 200266) | Populus trichocarpa ectomycorrhiza microbial communities from riparian zone in the Pacific Northwest, United States - 13_EM | ecosystem: Host-associated > Plants > Roots > Unclassified | place... | reverse complement strand
TTTAGGGTTCCGTAGACGTGAGCCCTTGGAGAAGATTGACATATAACGAAGGCGGGCTAGTTGGGAGTGAAATAGCCTGCTTTTCCGTGAGAATTACTCGAAGAGGGTAGAATTGGCTTTAAGACATCACTCCTGATCAGAGTGGTGATTGCCTCCAAATTTGAGAGTAGATCAAATCATAACCCTGAATAGAGATTTTGGCTTGTGAAAGTCAGCAACTCCATACCTGTCACAAAAGGTGATTATTCAGATTCTGTGCTAATTTTGCTGAGAAGGTCTACGCCGTTGGGAGGAGAGAATAAAATGTAATCTAGAGCTGGTTAATTGTAACGTTCACCCCATATAAGTAGATCTACAGAAATTCCGCCTGTATTACATTAAGTAATCCTTGACATGTCGACAGTGACCGACATTTTCGAGACCTCCGCACGACCTCCACTATCCCCAGAACTACTGCCAACATTCAGGTCCATATGTGTGCAAAGCCCTGTTTAAAAGATGTAGTCCGTAGTCTAACTAGATAGAGTTTCAGTTATATTTTTATATTTCTTTGCCTCTCCGATTGATTTGGTAATCTGATTTCGATTACAACAGTGGCTGAAATCAATAAAAGGAGAAAGGCATACGAATCCATATACATGTCTTGTTCAGTTAATTTCACATATGCGTATACACAGAAAGCAGCAAGCTTGAATTGTGATGCATCTTCTGCTCTCCAGAGAAGGCCAGAGAGGTCTGTTCAAGCGAAGTAAAATCTTCGGAGAATAGCTTATAGCCCAATTAGGCTCCAGATCAGAACATCAATACGTCCTTTACTTAGAATTGATCCTTCAGATTTCCCAGATGGTGAGTATCCGTACGTTCGTGAAAAGTCTTTGTAATCGATATACTCATGGTGCTTAAGAGGTGCCCAGGGATTTGGACTTGATCCCATGAGACTATAAAGCTGATACTTTGGTCTAGAGAAGGTACATCTAAGAGCCGTGTGCAGAGGATTCGATATCCCAAGCTTTGGCAAGCATGAGGAAGTTTCCTAAAATAGTAGTTTGATTCCGACTCCAATTAGGCCTATAGATAGTGAATGACCACTATTATACTTGGTGCAAACTTATATTGAGAGGTACTGTGCCTGGGGAAAGTTTCCGCGCACCCATATATTTTCTTTTTTTCTCAGGCCAGACTTGCTAGCGTTAATGAGGTACAAGGCATAAGGTTGCCTAAACCTCCAAAATAAAGCTTTTGAGGGCTACTAAATTGCGGAGGGGGACTTCACATGAGGGCGATTATACCGGCACTTTTTGTTGGTTATTGAGCCTGAAATATAGGTGCTATGCAGAAGTATACGACGGGCCCTAATTACTTTGAGCATGGACATGTCTGAGGTGCGCGGAAACTTTCACGCAGGCACTGTAGATACCTCTTAGTGCGTATATTGTACACCCTACACCAAGCAAGCAACCAGACTAACATGCTGGGAGAGACCCCAACATGGCTTGCCACTTACTCGAGTACCAATTATTGTTGGCTCGGCTCAACTCCGTGGCTCACGACGATGGCTGTCAATGGTACCTTCGAACATCTCGATGCCTGGATCGTGACGGATGAGCAACTGTGGTATGAGGTTACACATGCCTCTAGTACCAGAGTCAGAGACCCGAGCAAGTGAGTAGGCCACTCGCCGAAACATGCAGCGTTTCTCTTGGCAGAGACTTCATGTATTCAAGTAGAAGCCAGGCAGGAACAACCTTTTACCCTTCACATCGAATCGATATCGCTTGCAAGCGAGCAGCTATGCATCCTGGGTGTATCGGAGTACTGTCCCTCCTTATTGGTTAATCTCTCCGACACCTAATCCTTTATTCGGCAAATTAGCCAAGAACCCACACCACAAGCAAATTTACACATTTGACTATTGGGCAAACATAAGGTTTGCAATCTAGTGGAGCGCGCTTCAGAGACTCTCATGCGGAGTGGCGCGCCCTGGGGTCAAGGTGCATCATATCATATTAGTCCGCCGGGAACGTACTCGGTACGGATTCCTCGGGCGACAAATCTTCGCTAATTTGATCCTGAAAATCGACTGCACCAGACCATAGCGCTAACATTGTACCTAGGTACTGGTGGACGAACCGCAACCTATAGCGACCTCGGGCCGACTCGCTAGGGTACCCTTGCAAAACATGGCGGCATCTCACCAACAGATGTCAATAACTTTAATTCAACGACAGCTGCAACTGTGGGGGCGAGATCAAATTCGGAATATAAATAAGCATGTTACTCCAATATGAGTTTTCACCAAACCATGAGCACGTCCTTATATCAGCAATGTCAACACAGTCCAATAACCCCCTAATGAAAGATGACAGGTTACAGTTTTTTTTTTCCCATGCACCCAACTTGATCAGTAGCAGTTGTATCTATGCAAGCCGCGTAATACTGCACGTGAACTATGGATGCGTTTTATAAAATGCTATCATGACGAAGGTGGCTTACTGACTTAATCCTTTTCATTTATGTATGTAGAAGCAAGACCACATACATATATTGTGTTGATGCATCAATGGCCAGACTAATCAATGCACGGGATCCTCCAGAGTCTCAGAAGAATGGAAGCTACCAGACCCTCAACCAGCTGCAGGTTAGGTCACAGTAGCCACTAACACTACATACTTTACAAGCCAACCAGACAAGCATACTTAGTCTGGTTGGCACAAGGAGCATACTGACCGAGAAAAGTTCTTCTGTATACCGGTAGCTTATTCAGATACATACCCGTACATACTGTTTGCCTCACATCGATAGCTCCGAAAATCGCTCATCCGTTTCGTTATCAGAGATGCCGTGCGGTTGAGGGATTGCCGAAGAGATACCCAAGGATTTAATGTTGTATGCCGTGCAATACCCATGCATGCGGGCCCACTACCGAAACTTATTTTTTTTTCTGCAGAGAAATATAGAAATCCAAGCATGCGCTTTAGATTGAAGAAGGTTAAACTATCCACATTGAGTGTCTGTTTATTTACAGTAGACTCCCACACCGCTGTTCTACCATCAAGGACTTTAATCTAACTTCCAGGTTCCACGGGCGGGCTGGCTAATTAATTTAATTTAGCAACCCACAAAAAAAAGCAAGAAACACTGTTTGGACACGGAATTATACTGGCCAGGATGTTTTCCCCGGCCAACCAACAGCCAGGATCTGGGCCCCGAGTCAAACATGCATATGCATAGCTCACATTAAAGTCGTCACCCTCGCTTGACAGGGAGTCAATCATCAGTATCACCCACCTACACGGGTACAAGGGAAAGAGATTGCTAGCGCTGTGGACTGAGACAGCCGAATTCTGCTAGTTGAAGTCCCATATGCACTACATATGCAGTGATTTGTATAGATTTGTATGGAAACAACCCTTGCACGCCAATGGTTGATCTCAACCAGGCTAGCAATCTCTTTCCCTTGTACCCGTGTACGCTGAAATTGCATCAAACATTAGATCACTTTTGGTATCAAAAGATTTCTCTGGTGGGAAGTATATGAAATGTAATGCACTGTGCCAATACCAGAAGCTGTAATGTACCAGATTGAAGGGGCCGACCTGATGCACCGTTATACCGGTAATGGCCTCCGCCTTTCTAGGTGGAGTAGCATGCACAGCGCATGAGGGACCAGCCTCTTACCATACCCAATACCATACGCTACGCTTCTTTTTTCTAGAGCTGAAGGCACGCGTATGCGGGCTGGGGTGCCACAAAACTAATGTATTGCCCCGCGATCGCATATTAGGTTGTTGAGAGCAAATCCAATGTCCAACGGTACGCATGATATAAATTATCGTACGATCAAATCCGGCCAGGGTGGTGATCTGCACACTAGAGTCCGGTGACTCTAATGTCCATGTGGCGCTACTGAAAGTGTGTGTAGTCATGGAACCGGAGCCAAAATGCCGGTATCATTGCAATAGGCACGTGTGCCTAGTACGAGAGTAGCCAATTCAGCCCTCCTCTACATTCAGGGTCGTGAAGCAAAAGCTTGATAACCTTAACGTCCGTCCTCGACCGAGTGATCTTCAGCATATGTCAAGTTGTACCTAGGAAAACAATCAAGTTTGCGGTAGGCGGAACCGAATTCGCCCACTTTTCTTATTAGGGCATGTCCGCAATTCGAGTTATAACCTCCCTAGAGTCTCCTGTGACGGCACCGGATTGACCCACCAGTGATCTTTGGCGGCACTGAAACAGGTTTGTTCTCGCATCTTTCTAGGGAGTAGGTATCAGGCTGTTTGAAAATGCACAGAAGAAGGCAATGCTTGATGTGTAGCCAACGCATTCTCATCCGAATTGGCCAGTTTAGGTTGGTGTTATCCGCCACAGAAACACCTAAACGCTACCTGCAGGAATTTCGATGTCAATTATACTCAGACACAATTTTTTAGCAAGGATTGGGACAAGAAGCTTTCCAGATCCTAGTCCATGAATTTCGTGGAGGAGCCCGATCGAAATCAGGCGCTTTTTGTGAACTAGGGGGTGCTCCCCATGATACCCTTCCAAAATTCCTCTAATTGTTATTGGTATACACTACTTAAATGCCGGGCCTGTCGAGCACGCCCCTGCTAGTCACCCCCATCTTGTCCCAGTTGCCCCCCTGACTAATGCTCTCTACTTCCTCAAATATAAGAACGATGGGTGTATTTCCACGTAGGAACATATAAAATATTTAAAAAGAGAAGTTAACCCACCACAAGCGGTGGCTCACAACAACCGGCATCTGATCATTGTGACAACGAGCCTTAAATGGATATGCGGAGTGTGGATATGGATCGGCCGGAAGGCTTGAGTGGGCTCCCTGCTTCCCTTGGATGTAATGTGGATTCTGATTATGTTTAGCACTGAGGTTTCGTGAGCCTCCACTGCAATTGCCAAAACAGGCATCGACCCCCAGCCCATCTTCAACTCTCCCGCTCAACTCAGCTTTCGATTCCCCTCCTCTACGAAATTCTCAGACACATGGGGATGCACAGAACCCTGGAATTAACGCGCGAGATGTGGCCTATAGGAAGCAAAATACCGGTTTTAATCTCAAGAATCTACCTCCGAGACAGGTTATGTCCCGTTGCCTTGTCTCATTCTTTCGCGGATATGGCGTATTTTTTTTTTTTTTGCCGGATATCCATACCATGAGCCTCTACCGCGCTGCTTATTCCCCCGAAGAGGACGAGTTATCGCCAATTGGTGCAACACCGAACATGAGTAGTGCCAAATTTAGTCTACTATTACTGACCGCAGCAGTTGGGGCATTATATGCTGAAGATTGCGATATGCCGGTCAAACATATCCGACAGGAGCTTTTTGCCGTTGGCATATATCATCTGGATGTCGCTGTGAGAAGCATCCAAGACCGAAGCGTTGCAACTGGCGTCGGAAATGGCGGTGATGGGCGGACCAGCGACATTCTGACGATAACCGCATTAGCAACAGCGGCATTATATATGATGTTTGAGAAAGACATATTTGCTCGAAAATATATAGGTACGCCCAATTTGGATGCCTTCTATTTACATATTTACAGATTACCCTATTCCACATATTATATCCACGCTTTCATTTATTTTGTCCTGCTGCCGGCATGTTCATAACCCTGTTCGTCCGGTTGCGCTCGCCGGGAACATCATGATTGGCGTTTCAGACTCCATGTTTGAACGCTACCCCCTGCTCAACGGCAATCAACATGGCATGATCGCCCATGATGCATACACAGTTATCCTATTTCCAAAACCTGTTTTTGCGTGTAGCTATCGATCTGGGCGCGTTTTGTATGGCCAACACCCCACCCCCTTGCAGCCTTGGCACCCAGCGATCGTTCTACCGTGTGATCTCCAAATTTTCCTTCATGATGCAACAATTATTCTTGTTTACGTTGACGAATGGAGGAAGGTCAAGAAAGGTGCTAGTTGATGCTTTGCGAAAGGTTGGCTAACCCCAACCCTCGAGGAAAACCGAACAACGGCGGTTTAGATCAAGCAATACACCTGGCACAAAAGAGAGGCCTCCATATGATCAATAATTCATCCAAAACCAGAGGCTTAATGAACGGAGGAGACGAGGCGAACGGTACTGGGGGGGAATGGGAAGCGTGGAGAAGAGTGTGGAGGTCGTTGGTATTTTTAGACGGGTGAGTCCCAATACCGTGTTCCGTGGTTGGGAGCTTGCAAGGGGGGGTGGACGACAGGTAAAAGGGTTCGTCGAGGCTTATCATCGTGAACTAGATGGTTATCTGCCTCCGTCGGCTACCGCCCTGTTACGGATACTATAGACGTAAGGTCCCTCGTTCCTCTGACTCCCGAAATTGCTACGTCCCTAGGTTCTGTTTCGGTGATCCTTGATTGGAGCTGAATTTATCGTTTCAGAGCTATGACCCCAGGAATTTCAACGAAATCGACCAAGGACTTCATGCGGAGATGGCTAAGCTCGGTGCCCTGATGAGTGCAATCACTCGGGATATTTGTGCACCAAAAACCTTCGAGATGAGTCAGGTTCGGGAATACAACGGCCAACTCAAGACCTGGCACGACAACCTCCCGGACTACCTCAAGCTCTCCGAAGCTCTGGACTTCAAGTCCGATTCAGCACATAGAACGTCTATCCTCTTGACACACTGTGCTTATCTTGGCTCACTCAATTTGCTCACCAGGAGAATCCTGATTGCTCAGACAAAGAGCTTGAGAGGCGAGGCGCAGGAAATCGTATTTGGTGACGTTGACAACGAAATGGCCAAATTATCTCACGACTGCATTTATGCTGCTCGCCAGCTAGCAACGGTATTTAGTTCTCTCTTTTCATGGTAGGGTGAAGTGTGTACCTACTAACATGGGTTCCTGGAAACAGGTTGTGGGTATTTTTTTCACGGAGGGGCGACTGGTGAGGAAGTGCTGGCTTGGAATACAATCCGCCTTCACCTCGTGTCTAGTCATTTTCCTGGAACTTGCAGTACTGCGCCGTCAATACAACGTTCGACCACAGTTAGCAGACTTGGAGTTGGTTTCTCGGTGCATGTACGCATTGGATTATTGTGCTTCTGTTGACACTGTTGCAAAGTCCTTTTTCACAACCCTCGTTCCAATCCGAAACATCATTTTTGCCAGTACCCCTGAATTTGCTGGAACTATGGATGCACCACTAAACGTCCACGGGCAATCCACCCGTGTCCCCCAGTACCGCTCACATAGTTATTCAACAACGTCGACATCCCCGGAAATGTCCAGAGAGCCATCGATGTCTCCCACAAAACGCCCGCGTATACTTACCAGCATCGACGCCACCCGAAGTAACTCTGCACCAGAAATTTCCATGTCACCAACATTCTCTTTCCCATACGCACAGCCAGCACAGAGTATGCCCACTTTCTCATACCCAGCGGCGGCGACCCAGCAAATGTTTAGTGATCAGACAGATCGAACTAGGTTCGGGAATGAAATGGGGTCGATGGGGCAACCCCCTCAAGGTATCGGAGGAGGTGCCGGAGGGGGTGTCGGAGGTGACCTCACGATTGACTTCGTTCTGACACACATCTTGGACTGCTTAGAATCTCCGTATGGCGGTGACCATAATGTTGTGAATGAGAGTCCCTATAACCTAGGCAGTTTTCCGGTTAATTGGAGATTTCTAAATCCCAAACCCCCAAAGCTGCCATCTCCGACATTTACTTCCTCGCCACACGCACAACCGCAATCACGCCATTCATCTCGACACTCTTCTCAATCACCACGACAAGCCCATCAACAGCCTGTTTTCGTTTATAGTCCTGATTACCATCATCCATTGATTTCGCCATCCTTTCACGTTGCGCAACCCAGTGAAACAAATGTTGATTCTCCTATGGACAGCGGGGTTTTGCGACAGGTGACGCCAGGTGGCGAAGTGAAATATAATGGCAACACGGTCGCCGGGACCAACCAGCCAAAATCTGTTGCAGCGTCCGGAGGCCCACTTCCCGATGTCCGCATGATTGATTGTGATGATGCCGGGGGCTGCGATGCATCTGCGCGGCGAAGAAAAATGCCCTTCAAGAGCATGGAGGAGTATGAGAACTTTCTCAGAAGGGTTGCATAAATACAAAGGTGCCCGTTGCTCTCCCAACTAATATCGCTTCAGGGAAAATCCATATATCCGTTGGGTTATCATGGTTTAAAAGAGATGCAAAGCCACTACCTCCACGTGAAACCCGGAGGTATTCACTATGAGTTTTCTCCTGAAGATCGGATTGGGTCTGGTGAACGCCTCTTTCTTATTATTCTTTCATTTGGCCTGACAATGTGCTCGGCTCGGGTTTTCCTTTTATCTGGTTTCATCGGTCACGATTTCCTATGTCTTACAAGGTTTTTTTCCCCCTGGAAGGTTGGGGGTGGGGTACACACATCCGATGTTTTTCATGACATCTTTTAGTAACAAAGGGGTTTTCGGTGGGCATACATACATACGCACCACCAGATACATAAACGCCGCTTAAGAGCGTTTCGATTCTTGCCGCTTCCTCTCATTAATGACCTTGTTTTTTTCTTCGTTTTCTTTTGAGGCTTTCCCAGGATTTTTCCTCTGCGAAGTGATTTATCGGATATTTTGCACGTACACAGCTCGCAAATGTCGATAAATAAGACTCAGAGCACTAATATCGATATATGTGATTTAAATTTGGATATATTTATATATCATGTGTTGCGCTGACACTTTGTACTGTATTGTTGGGTATCTGGGTATATGGTATTTTGACCTTTCGAGAGTCACTAAGGTATGCATTTTTTTTAAGGCTGGTTAGTATTAAGTTAGTAGTAGTAATCAAGGGTATACTCCATCAAATTTTGGGAAGAGAAGAAATCTAGGTTGAGATCTTGTTTGCGTGTGACGATATAGTGACGGTATATGGGTGTATAAAGATCGGGGACTTCACTGGTGGACGAGACGAGACGGAAGAGGGGAGGGGAAGGAGGGTAGGCTTGGATTGGGGATTGGAGCTGTGCTGGGAGGGACTGGGGTTGCTGAATCGTTGGACCATGTGCGCGTCTACTGCGTGCCCAGATCTTTAGGGAACCTTCCAGTACCAAAAAATGAAGTTGCTGATTCGGACAATATTTTGGCAAAAGAAATGCGATGTACTGTAGGCATGATCGTGAGTTGGAAGCTGGTGTGGAAGCGGGGGGAGGTCACATTGCCTTTATAGAGTAGTCTTGCCATGCATGCCAACTATAGCCTTGTCCACCTGCCCCTTCCCCCCACCAACCACATGTTTCCATCCTGCAGGTTCGCTGTGCCTGATTGATCAGCTCTAATTAAGGAGGGGCATAACGAGCCAGGGGTGAAACAGGGAACGGCAGCTGCGGGATTGAGAGCCCTAGGTGAAAGCCTGAGGGTGATAGGGTAGATATAGCCCAGAAGCCAGGCACGAAATTGGTGGAAACCCTATGGAAGTGTGAGGGTGAGGGGTGAAGCGCGCCCTAGGAGTGGAGGGTGGAGGCTTGGTAGCCAGGCGGACCGGACCTCTGAATCTTCCATTAAACAGTCTCAAGTCCACCCTACCCTACATGCAAGTTCACTTTGGAAGTAATTTTCCCTTGATTCTCCTGCCTGGGTATAGTGATGTGGGGATATAGTCGTCGCCGACGAGGTCGGTGCATGTCCAGGTACGGTGAGAATTAGGAGGGGAACTCGAGATCTTTCCAGGAAATATTGGTGGGTAGGGGCGCGGGGTATATCCAGATGTCAATAAGATATCGGAATTCTGATCGCGAGTGCACAGCATCGTGAGGGGATCTGGTGGATGGAAGAATTTCAGGCAGCTGCTGGGAAGCCAGACTGCCCAGGGGGCCCTAATTAGCCATTTTGAGCATAAGCCGGAGGGCGAAATGGCTGATCTGCAACAGGTCTGATAACTTTTACATCAGTCCTAGCCAAGTTCTTGCAGGTTTTGTTCAGATATTGATATGATCTGCATGAGGTTACCCTGATTTGCTGGCTTGTGGACGCTACTGCTATTTGAAGCTTAGTGGTTGTCCCGAGTTGGATATAAACATGTACTTATAGAGTTTTATGGTGAAGTTTCATGCACAATCACCAGCAGTGTTAACAAATCATGTCCCAGTTCAGGGCTGGCTGCTGCGCAACCGGCGGGAATGCACTCTAGAGTTACATAACTGTTGCCATGGCCTGAGGTGACGTACATCAGGTGTTTATCCGGCCCGCGATGATAGCTTGGTGCACTCATTAGATAGTTGGTCAAGTATTCGCTCGAATCACGAATCTCAACTTGCCGTTTTTTTCATGCTCATAGAGGCCCTGTAGCTAGCATTCCCACACTTTTCTTGCGATCGACACGAGGGCCTTGAAAACCAGTGAGCTCCACCTCTTCAGCAGGCGAAAGGCCTGTTTTTCTTAGAGATCCCCAGTCCAGTTTAGTGTGAAGATTGCAGCAAACGGGCAACATGCATCTTTCGAAGCTGCTAGAAACTAGGGCAGGATCTCAATAATCTGGTCGGCTGTGTTACTCTTCGGGGACAGAGGTGATCCCACCAATATTTCCTGTTTGGTCATTGAATAACTCAGGTGTATGTACTTGTTACCTGGATCTCTACTCCGCTTGCATGGCAAGATCTCAGAACGTTCCCCTCAAAAATACCTCCAGAGGACAATAGGGTTGTATCTCTTCTCGTGCCTGGTTAGCTCAGAAAATAGGATCCTTGAGCCATCCATGTAGTGAAGCATTACGTATATGGATTTTAGGTCTAAATTGATGGTGAGTCTCTGCTAAAAAGGCCTGTAATTGGGGCAGAGGAAGGTGTAGGCTAAAGTTTCCCTTTCAAAATATTCTTCGCAAGAACCTTTAAATGATGCAAGACCGGTGAGAGTTCTGCACACTCTATCACTCGAAAGGTTGTGCGTGCAAATGTCCAGAGTTAAGCCTGATTCTCTAAGATACAACCTGGCATTTTTTAAATTTTAAAAAACTCATTACTCCTGTACGGTCTTGTAGGGATGCAATGGAACTTGTATAGAATATGGCCCACGCTCGTTCCTTAGGTCATCGCTCGAAACAGGTATCTGAATAATTATAGAAGGCCTCAACCGCATCCTCCTGCTCCCCTGTAAGATATGTTGGAATACTCTCACATCACGGGACATTGAGACAGCACATCCGGAAGGAGAAAGTCGTGAGGAATGGGAGGAACCGGGATCCCTAATGTAGAAAGTCGTGAGAACAGATTAGACATATAAGCAGCGTATTTCTCTTGGTTGACGGATTTCTTTCACAGACGGTAGACATAGCAGTCCGCATATGATCGCTTCGGTAACTCTCACGCAAATATATTCTCTTCTACCCACAGTTCCTCCGTTCATAAACTCGTAATTCTTATATCCCCACCCTCGGATTCCATGATCGTTGTGACTACCTACCTGCCCGGGGAGATGGGCTTTGGATCTGGAGGTTTCTAGATGGCAGACTGCGTTCGCTAATAGGCCTGGGCCCCATGACTGAAGCTTTTGAAAGATGTATATTATACTGTATACTTTCTCTGGCTTGACTGCATACGCCTTGGCATAAGAATTGTATGTACGCAAGTCTCGAGGTTGGAGAGCTTAGTCAGCACAGCGCTAAGCGTAATATATCACTGTATACGTGCAAGTAAGAGAGGGCGTTTAGCCTCAAGGAGAGGGTAAAAACCTAGTCTGGTTGGTAAAAACCATGGCTAGTGTTCGGTATTCAAAGAAAAAAAACATCGTTCTGGTGACTCGCACCGAGATAGTCTCTCGTACTAGTCTGGTGGGCTAGTCTCTAACCACTCCAAAAACGGAAGTCGGTCAAAGTCTCGTGACACTACGTCATACAAAGTGCTACACTAGTTCACGTTAGAGTACGTTAGATCCAGGAATATAACTAAGTAAGCACTTAAGTACCTAGGCTGGCGCAGTTCTAGTGCCCTACCCCAGACTTCATTCGCTGAACCACATTCCGTCAAATTAGGCCTGGGCACGAGACGAGCAAAATATATGGTAAAAGCTCGAGCCGGCTCGTGCCCAGGCGTACGTCAAATCTACCTCCACGAGCTCGACCTCTCGCAGGCTGTAATCGGCATAGGATCCCTTGGCCTGGGCTGCATTCTGCTACGGCGTGTATAGCGGCGTCCAACATACATATTTAAGCAGCTGCCATTCAAAACCTCCCTTTACGGCAGTCCTTTGCCAACCCCACCTTCCACGCATAAATATTTCGAAGCTTAAGATTAACGGACAGCACTAGCTGCAGGAAATCCTCTGAGCTACTCGGCTCAGGCTATGGCCATGGCTAAGGTATGCTACCTACACTACGCCCCGCCCTACTTTGCGAAAAATTGACCCTGAATGGAGCTACATACACTAATTGCGAGGGACATACTACCCGAGTAGGTATATATGGCCTTCTGCATCCCTAACTTGAAACCCAGTTACCCCGGGCCAACCCTGTAGCACCTCGAATGCTTGTAGCAGGGGTGATGGGCAGCTTCTCTCGAGGAATGTCCCCACATGCCTGTGCCTCATGGCCAGCAGAGACTGTGCTTCTAGGCGCATTTAGTGCGAACTGTACACCATCAGGACATAGGCACATGAGAGAAGATCAGCATCACTGGTGTTTTGAGCTTCAAGGATTATATTATAGCTACGTCTGAACCAGCAGTTGGCCTCGGGCTGAATACTCTGTTGGGTATGGTTCTTTGCAAGGAAGAAACTCTCAATTAAATGTTCCCTGCACCTTCATGTGTATGATCGATGATCTTCTAGTCTGGTTATTAACAAACTGGCGTCACAATTGGAACTTTTAGGCAATGAACGGCCCGGGCACCGTACCCGTGAGATCGGTAGGTGATATAGTTGGTGCTATGGGCTTTGTGATATGAACTGATTTGCAAAACTTGAAGTTCTAGTTTGGCAGTGACAACAAAGTTGCAGCATAAGATCAACAGACAGTAACTGAATAAGCTTGGTGACATAGACCCAGTACTCCATCGTACGATCCTGTGTAATAATCGATTTGATCAAGATCCCAACTCTTGGTAGGATATTGCAAGGCATGATCTCAAATACCCCGTTGGCCTGAGGTGATTTTTAATGCCGAAGGCAGTGCCCCATCAGCAGCACCATCGGCAGGCAGACGTGACGGCACGCAAAACCAGGATTCATTTTTCTCTGACAACATGGTTGGTACTGATGCTGATGAAACAAGCGAGTATCAGCTTGGCCTAATGGTGTGTACGGCCGTGCTCGGGCAATGATAGGTTATATGGAGGAGCTTTGGTTGCTATGCACTAAGGAGTGTGATTATGTCTCGCTACAGATTTGAAACCAATCTAGCATATCGTTGCAACAGTACTCTTGGTCAATCTAGCATAGCGGAGTTTTTTCACCAAGCTATTAACTACAGTCGAACCTCATCCGGTCTAAGCGCATATTCGGCGTAAATGCATCACAGCCCGCTGTGTTAGCAGTCATTTTCGGTCTTATTACATAACTTCTTCAAATGCATCATAAAGTGTTCTTACGGACGTCTTGCATTTAGGCAGGTTCGATTATAGGGTTGCCCCACCCTCTTCCAAGGGAGGCCCAGTATTGCACCACTTATCGTCCACCTGGGCCTAGGCCTAGAACAACATGCAATGCTTCTTATCATTAAGCAACCTCTAATTCAGAAGGGGAGGCACAGGGCCTCATTTGAAGTGCCCGGCCCGACACGACGTCATGATACTACTACCGTTCTTTGAACTAGCTCCAATATCAATTCATGCAACGTTGTTCCGGGCGGTTCCGCAATACAAAGGCAGATCACACCGGATCAAAGTTCCGGTCAGACTTGGCGAGGGGCGATCGTTCTTCCTGTACCTAGGGGTACCCACACCCTCAATGTAACTTTGCAAACCGATACATACCGCGTACTGGACGAACCAAGGGGACAAACTTCGATGAGCGAAACCAACAGCGAGGCCAACAGCAAGCGAAACGAAGCAACGAAATAAACCTTGCCGAAACGCGCCTGCCTAGCGGGTTGTGATAAGGGTTCCTAGGCTTGCTATTTTCAAGGCCTTAAGGAATTATGCCATACAATGAGAGGCTGTAGGAGGGAAAACAGGTGTACGGAAGCCGATGGGAATGGAGCATGAACATGCTGTACGATTCGCTATACGTTTCGCACGTTTCACAGACTTGCGGACTTGGGGAATCGTTGCTAACGAGGTTGTTGGCAACTTTTGTCTCGTAGAAATAAAGACCCCATACAAAATTATGCGGTACCTATATGTATATAAACTTGGGGCTATAGCGATCGGCAGTGCGTGATCGACAGGGTAAAAGCGTTACCGTTTGTTACATTCTCCCGGCCGCGGATCTCTTGGGTTGATCTTTAGCAACTCCGATTGTCGTGGAAGATTTACGAAAGCAAACCCAGTGACCAGTTGTCTTTTTAGGTCGAAACAGGCGACTCCTATTTAGCTGTCAGGAACATTACTTTTGGAGTTTAATTTGGAATGTATTTCCCCAGAAAAACGAGAGTCTGGGCACAAAGATCAAAAACTAGAAAATTTTGGAAACTACCCTTGTATAAATAATCCTGCCGATAACAAACCAACTACATATAAGAAGCGAGACTATCCAAAAAACTTAGTTTCTTATATTCGGGGAGGAGTTCTTGTATACAGGGGGGGG
>Ga0307511_10004184_pt1 | contig 14717 bp, 15 predicted proteins | sample 13_EM_MG_FD_200266 | JGI IMG/M metagenome (GOLD analysis project Ga0307511, IMG submission 200266) | Populus trichocarpa ectomycorrhiza microbial communities from riparian zone in the Pacific Northwest, United States - 13_EM | ecosystem: Host-associated > Plants > Roots > Unclassified | place... | reverse complement strand
AAAGGCAGACGATTGCAGGTGGGGGGGTTGGTGCATCGGGTTTTCGTATAAATTTCTTTGGGTCGGGTCGAATACATGGTGTCATGATGAATTTCGCGAGGGGGGTTTTCCATGTTTTTTTTTTTTTGTCGTATATCAACTCGCTCGTGCTCCTGCATACGGGACGATTTTGCTTCTGATGATGATCTTCTTGTTCCTTTCGAGAAAAGAGTACGCAGAGTCTTTCCACTCCCCTTCTCCGAACACACTTGCTACCCGCACAACCTTCTCATTAGACTTAGTGGTCATAATTATACCCCGAGCTTGAGATTTACTATACCCGCTTCTCTGGACTTTGCTTAGTACTTAATTATGCTTGCTGAAAATGTGTCGAATTTACGGTGTTACAATAACTTCATATACTCTGTGCCCTTTTTTCATTAGATGATAACTTTCGTAGTCTAGCCTGAACTTTTCCGGATGTTAATTCGTAGCTCAGGGCCTGCATTTGTTTACCCTCTACATGGAATTGCCTACTGAACTTTAACGTATGAGTAGTTTCATTGTGTGCTAATTCAATGTGTTTCTAATAATTACGGATTTCCATACAGGTAATGAAGCTCTTATGCAATACCCATTACTTATCGAAAAATCAACCCCCTTAGATCTACAAGTGGGAATCATAAAAAAGTCCATGTAAAAGCCCCGCTAATAGCGTATAATACCTATATCTTACACCACATGCACTCTCCCCGGTTGCCTTAAAAACGTAGGTCTATCAGGCGCCCACTCTGGTAACCCGCATGTCTTCCTAAAATCACCGCCCATGCTCCCTCGTTCAGCGACATGTGCCATGAGCCTGTCCAATGGACAGCTCTCCCCTGGCCCAGAGTCACATCCAGGGAGTGCCACGATCCCGTCGTTGACGTTAAAGCGGATAAACACCCTGTCTTGAGACTCACCGTGGCTAGGGTCGGCTGAGCAAACCATACGTTCAAGAAGAATACGTCCACCCATAGGGACAACCTGTGAGGTCCTCCACCGGCGATTGGTGTAGACTTCATCGGTGGGAAGTTTCTTTTCATCGTCAAAGAGCCCTAGGGCAGCAAGCATGGGGATAATATCACCGTCGTGAACACTGGTAAAAAAGGGAGCGTTAGTATTGTTATACAAGAGTTGGTGTGTATTAACCAACGTACAAACTAAGGAACACAGGGCCTGCTTCAGGGCCCTTCTGGATCAAACTTGCAGTAGCGTTGAGCCAGAGCCAGCCCATCGCCATGGCATATTGATTTCCAGGGCCGGCGCGGTAGAAATGAATGACATCTCGGGCATATTCGAATTTCAGCCATTCGTCTTGGCTAAAGACATTGCACCATTTGCTACTACCTCGGGCTGTGGTTTCAAAGCCGCACATTTCTTGCATGCTGAATATCTCAGAGTCTGGAGAATGGATTAGCTCTGGTGTCTCTGTTGAAATAGTCCATAAGTGAGTACGAACCAGTGAACTCGAACCCGGGGTTCTCCTCCTGGAGCCGTTTTGCAATGGCTGGTAGGTATGTAGATCTATACTTGAATAGCATCTGCTCTCCAAGGCTATGTCCAGTCTCTAGATCCTCAACGTATTTCGTGCAGGTATCACTGATATGGACATTAGGCTTTGTATTCACAGGTCTCCATGATGATGATTGTCCCTTACCCGGGAGTTAACGTATTTCCGCCTTTGTCTGCTGCCTCCGAAATAATCTCTAGCTTTGCTCTTCCAGACTGTTCATAGTCCAGCCCAAAGAAACCCGCGCCGAAGTATTTGGCGGTATCAATAACTCGGTCTGCATCAGATGCCCAGAATACCGTGGGAGGTGGATGAGGAGTAGTATCGTTCCAGAGGTGGTGATACCGGGTTCGAAATTTCACACCAGTCCCGAATGCTTGCAGCGTCCCAGCATATGGCCCTGTTGTCGTGAGTTGTTCGAAATGCTGGTGCGGAGCTGCCAGGAAGTATAAGATTAGTACATGAGGGATTAGACATAAGCATGGACCATGCGCCTTACCATGAGAGAAATAGTCCCAATGGTTCATAAAGGTAAGGGCCCCTTTCATCTCCCTCCCCGTAGATTTTATCCGCTCCACCAACGCAATCATGCCTGTCCCGGTGCCATCCCCATAAAATTAGTTGGAGTTCAGAAGTGTATTTTGAGTTTCATGCCCGACTTACGTGCGCCAGCGTTTTGAGTTGGGTATCTCTCGCCATGTCGTGACATCTGTTTTGGTCAGCTCGCGACTCCTGAATCACAACACAAAGCAAACACCCTACCATATGGATCATGTCTATTCGGCACCCATTAGGGACGGCAATTCCCCCATCAACGACACCGTCGATTTTGGGTATCCATGGCCCATTTCCTCCAAGGTGGTAAAGTATGTTCCATTGATTGCTTGGTTTATCAGTTGCTTTTTGCTTAACGAACGTGAATGGCTGGAGTGGAAACGACTGGGGAGAGAGTAGTAATAGTAGAGATGCCGCGAAGCAAGCGAAGGACGAGGTCAGGAGGAAATAGACTCCCATTCTGACCAGCAAAGGGCCACGGCGCCGCAACGGCGAAAATATGTCGTTACTCTCCGAATCTGCGGGCGGCTTCAGTCGACAGCCGTCGTCGTTGCCGGCGCTTTCCCCCTGAGCTACAGCAGGCATCTTGACACAAGAGCCGTCCGTGTTGTTCAGTTCAGTGCTTCGGTGAGAAGGTCAGGAGCCAACACGATGATTACTGAGAAGCGGCAGGGATTGCGGCAATCTCGGGGAGGGCATCGAATCAAATTCTGCGAGGGGCACGCGCGGTCTTCACGGTTCTAAAGCATCAAGAAGATGTGAAAAGGCTCAAATGATAATAGAGACATTAAAAACACAAAACGCCAAGTTGAAAGCCCCAGCTGGTGTGATTGTTTAAAGAAAAGGGAACATCCACAGTAGCATGAAGTGGTTGCACTCCCAGCTTCGAGTGAAGCCCTCAGCCCATTTTGATCCCAGAAACCCAGATGTGCTCAAAAAACCGTGCCCCTAAACCGCTGATACACATGGCCATAGACAGATTAAAGAAATGTCGCCCTCAGCGTGCCATGCGCGACCGAAACCACCGACTCCATCTCCGCTATTTGTGCTCCCCTCGAGATTCGTGCGTCGTGATATTGGTTATTTATGAGGTTGGGTTGGGGTTCATCTAAAGCACTCGTTAATATCAACTGGCATTCGTGGAGTGGTATCATGAACCGACCTTTCTCTTGCCACCAGTCAAAGTAACGTTGACGAAACGACGGGTGTACCTATTCCCCCAGATAGTCAGCTAGCCACCCTACCCCCGCTTGATGTAGCTACAGATGCACATACAAGATCCTCTTTTTCGCACGTCCCTTAGGGGACTTGGGCTTCTCTTGCTTCTCAACCTATACCATACCATCCACCTCGCATCAGCTTCATATTTCTTCCCTGGCAGCTCCTCCCCTCGCACACAAAATAGACTGATTCGGAGTGTCGATATGCCGTACCTTTGGGGTCTGAGATTTAACTTTACCGGCACGAGCCAAAGATCCGTGAACTTTTCCCATATCTGCGGTTGCTTAAACTATGTTGTTTGGAGGTGTCTAGATATTCGAAAAATTGTCAACGCCCTATTCAAATTCGCGGTGTTTTCATGCAATCGGTGGACGGGGGTAGTACCTATTGGCGATAAGTTGGCTGATAGCGGTTCGACGGTCGTTTGCTGTGAGTCGTGGTAGCCTTGATCCATGGTCGCCACACCTGCTGTGTAGCAAAGGCGGGGCGTGACTGTTAGGGTTGGCCCTCCAACCACGCCACAGGTGTGGCGCCTGTTTGACGCTTCACGTGCTTCTTTTATTCCATACTTTTAGATATAAGTTTTTAAATAAACGAAAGAATCTAGTTATGTTCTCATGCCCAGGAGGGTGCGGCCTCGCAAATCGGTACAGACCTCTGCTTACAAAACCTGGCTGCAAGCTGGTAATGGTAATATGGCATTCCTGTATAAGGACGATGCTTATATGCCAGTATACAGCTTGGCCCGGTTGGCACGACTTGTTGAAACAAGGGGACGAGGAAAGAAATCGAAGAGTCGACGTACTTATATACATGCACCGAGAACTTCTATGAGATGTGCATACCTATGTACCAAGGTACCTAAGTCGGAGAAAATGAGGCTCTTGCTCATGTTGACGCGGGCTGCTGTCTGTCAGACGGCTTCCTCCAATCGCTTTAGTCTACATACGTAATTCTTCACAGGAGCGGTCGTGCCAACCAGACTAGTAGTTCTTGAGATCTTAACTCAACCAAAACCCAGAGGGAGAGTCTGGAGACGAACACACCGACCCAGGCTATATATGCCTACAGATTTTTATCCAAGTAAACTACTGTGCCCCCAGACCTCTTCACTGTAGCAAACTGAGAATGCAACTCCAACCCGGCGACAAGTTCCCAGAGGTCGTCAGATTCGGGTGAGATTGCCCACAACCAGCATTTTATGTAATTACGATCTTTAGGAAGGCTAACGACTACTTACTCTCCACACCACAGCTACGTCCCTTACGGAGCGGAAGATAGTGACCTCACGAAATGCGGTACCACAACGGTTTACAATGCCTCCAAAGAATGGGCGGATAAAAAGGTTGTCTTGTTTGCGGTTCCAGGTCAGTTCAATTTGCCACAGTAGCTGCGATGTGGTCCTGATGCAGTAACACTAGGCGCTTTCACACCTGGGTGTCAAGGCACTCATTTACCTGGATTTATAAAGAACTATGCGGAGTTCAGGAAGAGGGGAATAGATATCATTGCGGTGATTGCCCATGATTCTGCATTTGTCATGTATGTCACTCCTCGCACTCTTGGCTGTCATGTTTCATTATTACTGACGCTGGATGTTCGTCTAGGGCTGCCTGGGGAAAGGCCAACAAGGTTTTCGATCAGGAGATTCTGTTTCTCAGTGATCCAGATGCGGCGTTTAGCAAATCGATTGGCTGGAACAATGGTGTACAGGCGGCGAGATATGCCATTGCGCTGGATAAGGGTGTTGTAGTCTACGCCGGGAAAGACGAAAGGGGGCAATTCGATGTAAGACGAAAGGGCAAGACGTTCCCTGGCTTGTACAATCTACTGACTATCATTTATATTAGAATTCCTCTGCAGAGACTGTTTTAGCGAAATTGTAATAGTAAGGCGGAGGCAGCCGGTATCCTAGAACAGAGAGCACTTGGTACAACATGAAGTGTTTGGATTCCAGCCTTGTGCCACTAATTCTCATTTCTTGCCTCGATTTCAGGTCTAGGCTCACTTAGTATTGATGGAACTCCCACCTGGGCATGCGAGGATGGCACGAAGCGAGACTGGGATGGCACATAATATCTTCCCGATCCTGCCGAGATGCACTGGGCATCTAGGTATCCCGACTGCTTGCGCAGAACTTTCTTTAGACCCTGGCGGCTTCCACCCCGCTGAAATTTTCCGTTTGCCAATCGATATCCTTAATGCCCGGCGAGATCCCATACGAAGATTTATAATATCTCCCTAAGTCCTTGGCAAATGGTTAATTTTACATTGAATTTTTTTCTAGTCCGTCGGCTCTCCCGTGTCAAATTATCTCAGAATGGCGTAGTCCCGTACCGGGCCCTCAACTTGAGACCAATAGCAGCGTAGGGGATCGACATTGCGGTGCCCTAAGCAAATTGCCATATTCGCGATGCAAAGCCCGCAATCTGGATGGCAGCCGTTACATGTCTTGTATCGGGGCCTGTAACTTTTCGAAGTGCCGGGGCTTGGTCCAGCGAGACGTTGGAGATATCGATCGACGGGCCATGTGCGTGTCGGAAACCCTTCCGTTCCAGCTGAACCCCAGCCTGGTCGGGCTAACGTGCACTTGCTTTAAACGAGACTCAAGCACTAGACGGAAGCTGACGGCTGTGATTGTTAGGCTAATTCTTTATTCTGCAAAACTTCCAAAGCCAGACCCAGTTCAACTAGATTACCAAACCCAAACGCCTAGCCAGTCTGGTTCCAAACGCCCAAATGATCAGCCCTAGCCTGGGCCTTTGTCTTTGTCTTCGTGATGATTACGGAAGGGAGGCTTTAGGCAACTTCGATACCCCGAGGTTGCAGTTATTTGATACCCCGGGCCCTCTTTTATCTGCTCTCTGAACAGCATCTCTACAAACTTGTTTCCTGTCGAGGTTGTCTTGACGCAGTACACATCTTCAAGTCACAAAGAATGACATCTCCACGCTTCGGGGGCTTGTATAACATCGTATCCACAGTAAAATGGAGGTGTGGCATGGGCACTGGGCCAGTCTGTGGCCTGGATAGGACACAGCCTGCTGTGCTTGGTCGCGGAGATATCCCGGAACGACTTTCATTCGATAATATAATTGCAGGCCGCACAAATGCTGTAAGTCTAAAGCCAACTGTATAAGAGATTTCAGTGCTAAATATTATACCTTAGCCATGCACAACGAGGGACTTAATGAACTATCTTATGTTCGTACAGTATTCTGCCGAAAATCTCCAGTTCTATCTGTGGTTATTGGATTATGAAAAGAGATGGAATGCACTAGTAAAGAATCAGCAAGACCTCTCACCAGAATGGGAACCGACGATGTGCCCTTCCGCAGACGGATGCACTTTGCCTGCGCTGAAATCGGCAGTGATAGAAAGTCCCTGGAATTCCCCTCTGAACAGCGACTTTGACAGCAAATCGGGGAAATCGAATCAACTCTTACGCAGTCCGTCGAAAGTCTTCCTCGCATCTACGAAAGATAAAGAGCATAATCCATTCAGTACACCTGCATCGAGCCAGTTGAGCCTGAAGGCAAATGGTTCTATTGTAAGTGTGGATACCTTACCCTGGTCTGCACTAGGAGCACGTATTCCAACATATTCAACTTCAACAATTGAAACAGCACTGAGCATTCGTAAGTTAATTACACTGGACGTCTTTCGATATTCCAAGCTAACAGTGTTATTGACCTAGCCGCTACAGCGCAACCTTTCCGTGAGGAGGTCTTCCGTATTGTAGCGTTATATTTTGCTATAGGATCTCCTCGGGAACTTAATGTGACTGCACGCGAGCGCGATCAACTACTTCATGCATTAGCACATACTACCCATCCTTCGGCATTTGCGCAGGTGAAAAGTACAGTGGAATGGACTTTACGTGTTCAATCTCACCCAAACTTCATAAAGTGGTCTATATATAATGGTAGCAAAGCAAGGGTTATATTTGCTCGATGCCTTGGGACTTTATGTATGTTGGGGGGACTGGCTATTGCACTATGGACAATACTTTTCTCAAAACCGAAAGGATGGAGAGTATTTTCGGGGTTTGCTTGGTTTATAGGGATTACCTTACTCCTAGCAGCATGGAATGGAATATGTAAGTGCTGTTAGACCTCTTCTTCCCCAGTCCGGTGCTCACACGCGCTGGAAAGGTCCCATTCTCCAGGGCTTCCATCATCGACATTTACGACCGTGGGAACTTTGGGAAGAAGTAGGTCCAGAAGCCGCGCTTGATGAATGGAAGTCGATGGACCTACCGGGGAAACGTAGTGATTCACATGAGGATCGACCATGGCAGTCAAAGTATGCTAAGAGGAACGTCATACGGAAAGTCTTTGAAAAGGTAGGTTAATATCCAGGTGCGGGAGGTCAATTTCTAACTCTTGAATAGGAAGTCTGGGTTGAAGAGCCGGCTTTGAGGAAAGTCCAGGATCTTCTCTTCTATCAAAGTTTCGGAAGCGGGTTTGTCCTTGGGGCCATCCTGTGCGGGGTTGTTATGGCAATCCCCCAATGACATTCGGGATAAAGACCAACGACACAAGGGCGACATCAAACGTTTGGATACGAGTGCACGGCATTTGCGCATGTGCAACGCATCATCATTTGATTTCTTCAAGTACTAGGTACAAACCTTGGATTTCGGGCGTTCTTTGGGCATTCACTTAGGGGGAGCATAGAGCGGGAGTATTATTTATACAGGGCTTCACTGGGATTAGGATTTTCTTGACATGGCGCTTCGGAATGGATTCTGGCGTGGTATATTTTTCCAAGTAGTTCTGCCAAATTAACTATGTACATTATACATTATCGGCAATAAACGGCATCGCATTTTACTCCGCCCTAACGTATATATGACGTTGTGACTGAGCTAGGGGCAATTGCATATCTACACGTGGAACGGGCGGGAGCAGGCTATAGGCAGGGTTAGGGTTGAGATATCAGCAAAAGCAAACTGTGTGAGTGCTATATAATAAGAGCCAGTGTCCCCTCCATTCCCTCTTTCCCTCTTTCCCTCTTTCTCCTCTTTGTGTTTGCCTAAGTTCTGAGCACCAGAAACCAGACAAGTGCAGTTACTAAAGTACATACTGTGGGTACCTGTTGCAAGGCTGAGGCTTTACTTGTCAAGCCAAGCACACTCTAGTGCTTACTCAGCCATCTGCCCTCCAACACAATAAAAGATTGATTGACTTGCAACCTACCTGAAACATCAGCTGCAAGGGTGGCAAACTTGCTTTCACTTATCCCCTCACCCAAACTCTTCAACAATCCCCCCCCCCCCTTGCCTGCCCACCACAAAAAGCTGTTTATCCTTCACTAGCTCTCTCAAGTACATTACAGTCTGTTCACTTTGCAGGTGCCCCCAAAGGTACAACTAGACATTTTGCCACTGCCATTGGCATTGCGGTACCCCTTTGCTTTATTTCGCTCGAGCACCTTTTGCATCATCGCATCATGGCTCGCGGACGCCCTGCGGTCAAGGTTGAGGCTGAAATTGAGGAGTTCGAAGCCGGTAATGACTCGGATGAGGAAGAAGAGGAGGACGATGTTGAAGATAATCCAGATGACTACATCCCACCAAACAAATTGGAGCAGTGGGTTTCTCTCCTGTCGCGTTTTCAATGTAGTGAGTGCATGTTGTATACTGATGCGTAAATTATTACAGATGCAATTGGGCTAGGCGTACAATTGCAGAGCTCAGCGAAATGATGGAAACGCCATGGCTTGTACTAGACCCGGACTACCAGCGAAACGTGGTGTGGTCTAATGATAGGATGTCGAGGCTCATTGGGTCGTTAATGTCGAATTATTACGTTCCGCCGTTGATCTTCAATGTCAAGAAGGTAGCTACTGAGAACGGATCGCTGAGATATCAGAGTACGTCAGAGACTGGTCACGATAAGGCTATGCTCAAGCAGCGTGGGACATCTTATCCAATTTGTTTCTGCGACGGCGCTGGCTTGCTTAGGATAAACTAACGCACGTGCTTTTAGGAATTTGCATTGATGGGAAGCAGCGCCTTTCCTCTATCAAGGCCTTTGTTAAAGGCGAGATTCCATGCCTTGATAACAGAAAGCGAAAATGGTGGTACACCGAAGGAGACGGAAGGGGAAAACGAAAGCTTCTGAGCGATGCGTGGAAAGTTCATTTTCAGAGTCTCGAAATGCTGTGTGTTGAGTATAACGAGCTCAAACTTGAACAGGAGGAAGAACTCTTTGGCAGGGTCCAAATGGGCATGGAGCTCAGGCCTGCTGAAAAGCTCAAGGCTAGGAGTGGAGAATGGCAAAAGTTCACTATTGAGGTGGAGAATCAGTATCCAGATTTGATGGCCAGTCAGTTACCCTCAAACCACACACTCTCTAGCCTTATACTAACCTATCCACCTTAGAAATTGACAACAAACGCGGCCGTGCATTCCAGACTCTATTGACAACGTTCAAGATCATCCTCACGGATGATGACAACCCCGTCTACTCCACAGGCGCCAGTACGCTTGGTCCGTTCTTGGAGAAACCCCAGCTTTTAGATGAGCCCTTTAAGAAAGTAGTTCATCGGATTTTTGCGGCCTATTATAAAGTTTTCAAGGGGCACCCGCATGTCTTTGAGAACAACAACTACCGGCACTCTGTCAAATTTGCTCCTATCGAGTTTACTGGTGTTGCCTTGTTGATCCACAGACACCCAGACAGATCAGTTGGGCTTCTAGCTGGAGACATTAAGCGTATGAGAGAAGTCCTCAGAGAACAGAGACAAGAGTTGAGAAGTAACTCCACTACTTTTAAGGCAATAGTGGCGTACATAGACAACTTGGAGCAATACAGAGGTGGCCAGGGGGTTCTTCCTATAGATGAAGACAATCAAGGGGAGCCAGACGATCCTGAGGATGGTGATTATGAAGGGGGCCGCGAGAGAAAACCAACAACACCCAAGTCAAATAGGATTCCGTTGCCTCCACCACCAGGGACGGCTAGCTCTTCAGTCACACGGAGAGGCTCGGGCAAAGGAGCCGGAAAGAAGAATAATAGCGCTCGTAATAGCTCTACTGGGGGCAGCGCTACCACCAGTACCAATGCTACCAGACCAGCTGTCCCAACTTTTGCACCGCCCACCGCCCCATTGGCATACCGGGAGAAGGAGCGACGGAAACAGCAGGAGCAGCAGCAGCAGCAGCAGCAGCAGCTAGAACCTCCCAGTTCTGCTCCCGTGGCCCTAATGTCCCGCTACAATAACGCACCAGGAGATTATAAACTGCGATCGAGCTACACCGGAGGTGGCGGTCGCCCCGAGCCACCATATGCAACTGGTGCAAACCGGGTAGCTGCTCCAGCCTCCTCTAGCTTTAAGGCTATAAATGCACCTAGCTCATTCCTGCCTGATTTAGATGCGGATGCATCATATAATCAGAGGAAACGTAGGAGAGACGAGGATGACTTTTTGGAGGATTTAGATTTGGAATTTACAGGCTCAAGACGGGCATCGTATGGGAGGGAGCAGCAACAGGGTTATCAAGACGATGGGGATGATATGGTTATGTATGGGTATCGAGATGTGGGGAGGAGCGACGGAAGAGGGAGTAATAGTAATGGAAGTAGTAATGGGCCGCGGTCGTATTCCCGGGGAGGTTATAGGGGAAGGGGTGGGATGAGTAATACAAGAGGGCCCAGCTCTGGACCTGGGCGAAGGGTCAAAGAGGAAAGAAATAGCGGTGGTGGGAGGAGAGGACCGCAATATGGACCGTTCACGATGGAGGATTGAGAGAGCCTTTTCTTATCTTGTTTGGACAAAGTCAAATTGTGCAGGTTTCTTTTTTCTTTTTTACGAATTAAAAGATATCCGATTATGAATGGAATTTTTTTTTTTTTTCCTCGGTGGATAATGATTTCCCTACCTTACAGCTTCTTCTGCTGTGACAATCATAATTATCTTTTTTGATTATCTTTTTTATGATGATAAAAGATCATTGATTCAAAAGTTCAAATGCACCTGTGCTGATGCATTACATGTGTAGTATGCATATCGAAGGTAATATGCTTCAAGTGAATCCGTATGTCTGTAATATACTTCCAACACTGATTCTATGTAAAAAAACTATCGATAACGACTGGCGAACTAGATACCCATCGATACGCCTAAAGTTGCCAACGCCATCCCTCCACATTGATATGATCTAGACTAGGACCCCCACCCCCATCACTCAAATAAGCTCCCACCTCGCCAACCTCCCCACCGACTCTCCCGCATCCCTCACCACACAAACCCTGCCTACTGCCCCCTTCTGTTCCCCCGTCCCCGCATCCGCCATCCACTCCCCGAAAACCCTCGAAAACGCCAAACTCGCAATCCCCGTTCCCCTCCCCTCCTTTAAATTAAAATTCCCACTCGAGACAAACCCAATCAAGTCCTCCTCTCCAGGCACGGCAGGATACCCTTCATTCCCCGGCTGCAATGGCGGTTTTGGTAGCTCGGCCCTAAGCGGGGGAAGGAGTGCTACTCTGTGGCGGCGGGATGCGCCTGGATCCATCTGCTTCTGCGGTACAGATTCTTGTCCCGCAGAAACTTCGGGGGGATTCATATCCTTCAACGCATTCTTTCTTCGATATCGGAGTTTCGAGTCCTCATATTTTTCGTGGCTATCCAGCAAGTCTTTCCATCCTTCGCGGATTTTCCTCGCGAGGGGGTCGCGCTCCGCATGGGGCTTGGTAGGGAGCCGGTAGATCCTTGCTCTGGGATCCGGAGAGCCACGGTGGAGGTATATGATTTTGACAGAAAATAGTGATTTTGCGAGGGTTTCTTGTGAGAGTATTGAGAGGGGAAGTTGAATGCGGATATGTGGAGAGAAAAGGAGGGGGGCTATAAGGGAAACAGGGATAGTCCAAGGCGAGGATGAGGAGTGGAAAGGAGTGGGGGTATCTTGTGAGTTTAAGGTCGTTATGGATGATGCTGGGATAATAGGAGGCGGAATTTGGCCTGCAGGAGGAATAGAGGCATCATCGAGGTTCATGGAACCAGCTGTTGGCCCAGGGGAGGTGAATGTAGGGTTATGAGGTTGAACGGGGGCTGTAGCTATAGGCTTGGTAGCTTCCTTTGTATTTTGGTCTTTTGAAACCAGTGCAATGAGATGCTCCCAATCACACCAGGCACCCTGCCCCAGCTCACCTTTTCTCCCCTCCCCCAGGTCTACGCTCTCCCACGCCGTGCGTTTCTGCTTTGGCCTCTTCTCCCAAATTTGTTTCCTTACTGCAGCTTTTCTTCCTTCCTCTTCCAACCCCGCTCTAGTTCCCGGGAAGTCGTCTGGAAATGAACCAACTGCGTTCTCGTACTGAACCTGGTTGCTCTCGCTTATCCCCCCGAACCGTACCCCCGGGAAATTAACGAGCGAATACCATACCGGCAACACCCATTTCCACGGCAATATGACTGTCCAGCTGCCAATGGAATTAGATGTAGATGCAGAGAATTTTTTATTGTGAGAAAATACCGCCGAGGGTTCACGGTTGGCGAGAAGGATGACCGGGATATAAGGATCTGTAGGAAGAGCCTCGGGCAACTGGCCTGGCATAGCTTCTGATTTCCGTTTATTGATCCTCTTTTGGGAGCCCTGTGCATGAACGGAGGCCAATCGCGCTTCTCGCGAGAAGAGGGCAGGTGGGGATTGTGTCCGATCGGGTGGCCAAATTGAAAGTACTGAGAAGAGCTTGTTTGTCAATTCTTCCTGTTTTTGCTCTAAAAGTCGGGGCAAGCGGGGTGGAAAAGCAATTCGCGGGTCCATGATGCTGAAAGCAAGAAACGCCCCCGGTGGTAGTGATGAAGGGTTGGTGAGAGAGCGGAGATTCCCCCAAACACCTTCAGGAGTATCGGAACTCGCCGGCTTTTCCCTGGGCTTGAGGCAGGCAAGTAGAGCATTTGTGGCGGCCGGCCCAGTCACTTCAAGACTGCCAAGTTCGAAACGGAGGTCTTCCGATGTAACGGATGGGTATGACTTGGATACCGAGAGGATTGTTATCCATAATTGGAAAAAAGCGGAAGGATGTACTCTAATCAGCATGCTGCGGTGACCTTTCTTTTTCTCATATTCAGGTTCACTGGCAGTTTTGATTGATGGACGGCACCAGAGTAAAAGCACAGGTGCGATTGGCTTAGTGGGATATCTACCCTTTTCAAAAACCCAACCCCGCCAGCTCCTCCTACCCTTTCGGATAGCACCTTTTTCAGCAGCCAGTTGTGCATCCTCTGTACCCAATATTTCTTGTAGCATACCCGCAAGCTCTTTTTCCTTTCCTTTCACCAATATTGTTCCATAATAAGAATGGTCCCAGGCAACAGCCCCCCGTAAAGTACATGACCTATGGGTTGGTCTGTAGCTTTTTTCAGTAGGGGATTCCGCAATCGCATATCTCCACCTATTCACCATATGTGCACGCTTTGCGTGCCAGATGTGGGTCGGTAGCCATATCTTCTCTTTTTGGCGTTTCCGAAATTTGGTTTTCGTTGCTGGAGGGGCGCGGAGAGCATTCTCGAGTGGCCCCTCATCATGGGAAGATTTCTCTTTTTCTCTTCCTTCGTCTCGCTTTGCCTTCCTCTGGGAAAGGGCCTGGAGTCGTTTTGCAGTTTCAACGCGAAGTCGCATGTGAGGCGTCAATTTCCGCCGACGTGATGTTACCGTAGGGGTATTATCATCAGCCATTTCCTTTGCATGCCGGGCCCTCAGCCTTTTGGGAACTCGCTTGACATTGTGACTCGCGGTCCTCCGCCGCATAGACCTTGGAACACTCTGAAAGGCTCGTTTCTTGTTGGCGTGTCTGGATATTGTTAGTTGAGATGGCACACTCATGAACGGAATTCTCTACCTTGAGTTGGAGATGGCATCCTCCAAGGCTCTTATCTCGAACTCCCTCGACTTGACGAAGGAGTTGATGTTGAGGTGTCCGCCCTTGAGTGCAGCTTCAGTTGATTGCACTGCGATGGCTCGAGCATCCTGAATCTTGAGCCGCTTTCGGTCATGCACCGGGTTATTAGCCTGCCTTTGCGAGGATGTGCCAGATGCTGCTGTTGCGGGGGCACCGCGTTTCCGGGGATTTGGGGGATTTGGAGGAGACATTTCATTTTCTTGCTACATCTTACTTGCAGACAAGGGTTGCATAAAGTAGTTTGAGATGCCTGGCGGATAATTGTTGTTCCAGAAGCTTGGCAGGTTTTGCTCTCATCCACAACACATATGTAAAGTGACTCTCCTCGTCGTGGGAGGAATATCAAAAACCAAAGCCCACAAGACTTTTACATCCCAGAATTCAAGAGGAAAGGAAGCAAGCACATAATCTCCAACCCATATTCTTAGAACTTGGTAGGAGGCCCTAGAGACACAGCTACCTGCAGAATCAAAACCCTCTCGAAGACGCAAAGGTAGCACCAG
>Ga0307511_10004183_pt1 | contig 14718 bp, 12 predicted proteins | sample 13_EM_MG_FD_200266 | JGI IMG/M metagenome (GOLD analysis project Ga0307511, IMG submission 200266) | Populus trichocarpa ectomycorrhiza microbial communities from riparian zone in the Pacific Northwest, United States - 13_EM | ecosystem: Host-associated > Plants > Roots > Unclassified | place... | reverse complement strand
TTCTGCTTATGCGAATAGTAGGAACATGGAGAGTGCAGAAGAGTTGTTTGATGAGTTATTTTATTTTTAATTTTTTTTGGGTTGACCTAGGTCAACCCATTTGACCCGTGACCTGATCATTAGACCAGGTTGATCACCGGGTCGGATTTCAAAACTATGACCACGAAGGATCTAAGTCTCTAATATTCTCAATTTAATACTAAAACAAAAGATTATATCAAGTGGGTCCAAAACGTTTGAGATAGCTTGCAGTTAAGTGCCTTGGTCAATATTTGTTAGCGTCTTACGTCTGATGTGAATGTTTTACCAGATATATTGGAAAATGATTGGCCAAAAAGGAGTTAAATACTGATAAAAGGATTAAATTGAGAGTTTTATGAAACATTTAGAGCCTAATTGATGGATATTTATATGAATGCTAAAATAAAATGCAAAAACAAAGATTTCTTACCAAGTTTTGCAGCTTTGAGTATGAACGACGGCAAGAAAATGGCAGCATCTGTTGCCCAATCATCCAGCACCAGATCAGATAAACAGAAGGTTGGATTAAAAGATAAAGTATGGCAAAACCATATGCTATTGCTCATGAATTATGACAGATATTTGATGATTAGTAGATTTCTGGCTGGTTTATATCGCAAGTTGAAAGAAAATGACAGGTTGCTCTCTATCGATCGAATTTGAACAAATTTGGAACAATAGAATATTCATACATATTGGCATAGGGATTAAAACTAACAAATAACTCTCTATCGATCGAATTTGACAAAGAAGAAACAACAGATATATTTCTAACTAGGGAAAGTTTAACTGCAATGAACATCAGAAAACCCTTTTCTGTAATGGCAGATGCCATCTCAATAGAATGTGAACGTAAAAGGGACCCTTTCAAATTGTCAAAGAAAGGTGAAGTTCTATTTGAAAAACCCTCCATAAAGAGTGAATCGAAGAAATAAGAAGAAAACAGATCTGCAGGGTGGGTCTGGAACGGTGATTGCTCAACCAGATTCTCCAACCTTTTGCTACCAAAAATTGATGGGTTTGTAGATCTGCAGGGAGAGTGGTGGCTTATGCAAGATTGGAGGAGACAATGCAATAAAAAAAAATCTCTGGAGAGATGGATTGCGGTGTTTCCATGCTCTCTGGGGAGGCTAGTTTGTCCACCATTTTCAACGATGATAAGCAACCATGTTTTTACTGCTCTTCTTCCCAGCTTTTTCATGTGAAGAGCAAGAAAAAGATGCCTTTCATATCTGCAGCCAAACCTTTGTTTTATTGTGGGTTTCGCAAGCTAAACATGAGATTCCAAACATTTATGTTCAGGAGAAACCACAACTTCACCGCTCTTCCAAACACCTTTTAGATCGAGAGATAAACAATGTGGTTTATATTAAACAATAAATTATAAACTTCAAATTCAGCAATAAAACATAAATATTTATATTGAATAATAAACTATTAAGTTCAATTAGAGTTAAGCATAATAAGGTTTACATTGAGCAATAAATTGTGAAGTTTATATAACGCAAAGATGTAATATTAAATTGTATGCCATAAATTAATAAAATAATCGATTGTAAATAAAACATATAAATAAGTAAGTAGATAAAGTTGTAGGAAAAGCGATTAATAAAACTTATAAATAAGAATAAATTATAAAGATGAAAATATTAGACTTATGAAAAGTAAATTACAGGAATTAGAAGATAGACTAGTCATTTAATCCACCTTCGCTGCTGGTCATAATATTAAATAAAAAAAACAATACTAAATTGCTTGAATGTATTTTTAATATTAAATATTCAGAGTATAAATTGAAAAATCTATGCAAATATCTTATTAAATAAATTAAAAATTATTTATGTAAATAAACAGGGAAAAATCATTAACAATAACTAAAAGAAAAATTAATAAAATTAAAAAATAAATGTAAATTAATATATTCAACCACACAATGAGACATTCACCTGATTATATATACTGAACTTGTTTATTGAAATCAATAAAAAATAAGTTCACAACCTTAAAAAACTTATGACATAAAAAGATAAACATAAATAAAAATGATTATATAAACTTATGTCCAAAAAACATATTATGCAAGGCCAAACATATCAGCAATATTATTTAAAAATGAAAATTTCTTATTTTTAAAAATAAACTTTATTTGTATAAAACCCAAAAAAAAATTCTAAATGAATTAGTATAACATCTTGAAAAATCAAACACAAACAAAACAACTCTAAAAAAAATTATATTAAAAAATGGCATGCAAAACCCGTAACCTGAATTATAATACTAAGATAAATTTATAGAAAAAAAATTAAAGATAATTACAAAACTAATATTAAAAAAAACAAATGCAAAGCGATAAGATCGTAGGAAGTCGAATCTCAAACAAATCAAATGTCAAAAGATGAAATCATGAAAAAAAAAATCAATTACACAAAATGATCTGAAAAATAAGGGTGAAAGAAAACATTAATTAGAAAGCAACTAAAAATTTAATTTGATGTTCACTCCATTGCAAGTAGTAATTTTTCTTTCTCAATATTTTGATATATTTTTTTTACATAATAAAAATTATAAGTGTAAATCAAAAAATTTATTCAAACATCTAATAATCATCTATATAAATAAATAAAAATAATCTATTAACAATAACTAAAAGAGAAACTGAAAAATTTGAGAAATAAACTTAGATCAAGATATTTGATTTCTCAAAATAAGATATTTACCAGTTTGTGTCCACTAAATTTATTCATTAAAATCAATAAAAATAATAGAAATAAAAACTCATATGAAACAGAGTGAATAAAAAAAAAATATGCATGGTCGAACATTTAAGAATATTGTTTCAAAATAACAATTTTTTATACTAAACAAAACCTACTTGTATAAAATAAAATAAAATAATCATAAAAAATTAAACACAAAACAAAACAGTTTTTTTAAAAAAAAAATCTTTATCAAAAAACAGCTTGCAAAACCCGTGGTTTAGGTAATGAGACTGAGACAAACTGATATAAAATAATATGAACTTAACCACAAAACAATTTTTTAAAACAATATAGAATGATAAAATCATAAAATAAAATGAGAAAAAAAAAGAATTTATAATCGTATTAACACTTAAAACTTGTAACCCGTGTCATTAAATTGAAAGCATGACAAATGAAAAAAATCATGAAACCCAATCCCAAATAAATCAAACACCGAAAGATGTAACCGGGAAAAAAATCAACCACATAAAAAATTTAATTAAAAAATAAGGGTGGAAACCGAAATAAAAAATAAATTTGAGGGCATTTAAAAATTAAATTACAGGGTTAAATAAAAAAGAAAAATACAATTAACAAAAGGAAAAGGAGAATTCAAAAGAATGAATGCTAAATTGCAAAAAAAAAAAAGCATAAACTTTGATTGAAGAAAGAAATTGAATACGATAAAACTTTAACAAAAGATCCAAAAGTAAAAATGACAAATCAAAAAAATAATGACTGAATTGAAGAAAACAATATATGACAAATTATAATTTAAGAACTGAACTGAAAATATAAGAAACTTTTCTAAAAAAGTCAAGGACAAAAATAAGCAATAAAAAATTAAGGACTAGAATTGAAAAATAAAAAGAAAAAAGGACAAACATGTACTTTACCTGGAAAAGAGAGAAATGTAAGAAGAAGAAAGAAGAAAGGACCACCGGTCCACCATTGACACGCTCTACACCAGGAGGAAGAGCATGTGGCGGCGCGTCAAGTGACACGATGAAAGGCTATTTTTGGACAAACATCGTCAAAAGAGCACGAACGCCACCAACACACTGGCAATGAAAAACACATGCCAACAATTTTTTCAAATTTAATGTTAAAAATAAATGTTAATTAGTAAAAAGCCCCCATAACCCTGGAAATAACAAATAAACTAATGTGAAAGTACCAAAATATTATTGAATGTATATAATGGCAAAGTAGTATTTTATTTATTTTAAAGTTTATGCAAAGTAAAAAAGATTCTAGATTAGCAGGTTTAAATTTTATTGATTTTGAGAGTAGAATAATATTTTTACTATATAAAATAATCTAAAAAAACAATAATATTCATATTCAATTTTTTAATAATCAATAAATCAGTGTAAAAAACCCGGTATTCCAAATTTCCAACTTTTCTATTAAGGGGTGTGAAGATTAATTTATTGCAGCAATTCACTTGTTGATGGGAAACTAGTCAAAGAATGAATTACAATGAGCAAGACTCTCTTAGATACTTACTATAAGGCATATAACAACTTATTTTACAAGAATGGAATTAAAATTGTCCTAGAAATAAGTTTCTAACTAGGAAGTTCTCAATTTGGACACTTTAATTAGGCAATTAAGATATTTAATCTTTTATAAAGGCTAAATAAAAAAAATCTTGCAAACGTGGATGACTTTTATATCTTTAGATAAAGAGGAAGAGAAATAATAATTGTTATATTTATAATTATGGTAATAATTATTTTTTAATAATTATTTTTTAATATATCATATTAAAATAATTTAAAAATATTAAAAAAATATAAAAGTTTTTAAGAATATTTTTTCACCGTGAAAACAAACTTATGACGGTGAAGAAACTAAATTATAATATTTCAAAACACAAAGAGGTAAAGCTATAATAAAATTCAAATCGAGGGACTAATTTCTCTCCATAGAAACAAAAAATGTCAATAGTTTTGTTTTCTTGATGTAATGAAATAATCAGAAGCCAAGCGAAAATTGTGTTGAAGAAAGATGGGAAGGCTGTTCGAGTATTTCGTAGTGTGTGGGTTGGGTCCGGAGATGAGAACAGTGGATAGAAACAAAGGATATCATGGAATGCGAGTGTTTTATCAATCTTCTTTACTCGATCAATATCCTCCTGATAATCACTCTCTTTATCCTCCGCCTCCTCCTCAGCTCCCAATTGTATAATACGTCTTTCCTTTTTTTTTTTTGTGTGTGTGGGTGTGTGTGGATCTGATAATTCTATCTTTAATTTCTGGTGATCGGCAGTGTGTCCTTCCTGCTGGTGTGGAGTTTTACCCCTCGGGATTCGATGCTGATGATTCCTCCACATTTCCAAGAAGTTACCCCATTGTTTTGACCGGTACTTTTTTTTTATAAAATTACTGCAATTAGATTTTATTTCATTTTTTGGGTAGAGATTTATTGTACCTTGTTATGGAAAATGAAAAGAATGATCTTTTGAAGAAGGGCTGAAGACGGCATGAAACTTTTGAAGCTAAGTAATATATACATGGGGAAAATATGTTTTCTGACAAAGAGCACTGGATATATAGTCCTTTTTTTTTAATTTAGAAAAGTTTAGCGGAGGGTGATGGATACTTTTTTTTTTTACGATATATAGTCCTTTTCACTGTAATTTTTTTTTTTTTGGCAGAGGGTGATGGATCAAAAATTTATGTTAGTTGCATTGCCTTTCGGGATCCAGTTAGCGAGGATATTGCTGAAGCTTACCGCATTCCTGCAAACTCATTTGCTGACAAATGCATCTGCCTTGTTTCCCGATCCCCTAGTTTTGGTGTTCTTAGAAATGCACTGGAAGAGTTATTTGCACTTTGCTTTTCCCCTGCTGGAAGTAGGTAAGGTATCTTTTAGTTATGGAAGGTTCTCTGTTATATGGATAGAAAAGGGTGGAAATTGGGATGCGGTTACCAATTTTTTTATTTTTTTTGGTAGACATGCGCACATGACCTCCTTTATATTCTCATAATATGCATAATAGTTATAAGATTTTAGGATTTTATGTTGTGGTTTTGACTGAGTTTATCAGTTCATTTAAAAATGGAATTCTATGGTATCGTTTTCATTGCTTTTAACGTTCTCAGCTCTATAAAAATTTCAGCAAGCCATTATGGGAAGTTATATCTCACATGATCTCGAATGTCCCTTTGCCTACTCCTGGAAAGGATCGGGTCTTGTTTGCCATTGAGAACTGCCTGCTTTCATTGGAAGCTCCACCAAAAGATGGACTCCCCCATGTTGATGTGTGATTTCCTATCCCTTTTGTTTTGTTGGCTTGATTCTGCCTTTGCTGATTGTATCATGCAGATTAGGGTTTACAAAAACTCACTTTACTACACAGTAAATGACTCTTATTTTTGGTGAATGCAGATATCATTTCAGCCATTGGTACAGTGTTTGGATGTGGACAACTTACTCAAACTTTTTACTGCCGTGTTACTTGAAAGGAGGATTTTACTTCGTTCCAACAAGTATTTCTCTGAACCTTTGACAGCAAATAATTGTTTAAGAGAAGTAAAGAAATATAATTACCATTGATTTGATTCTCTTTACTACTCTCACTATGTTGAAAGTTTTCAGAAGTTGTATAGGATATGTTTGCATGCTTATTGAAACTTGTGCATTGGGTTTATTGGCCTGTTTCGGCATCATCATTTGTTCAACTTTAGTTTTTTCCTGATTATGTTTTGATAACCGGTGAATTTGTTTCAACTTTGGCATGCTACGTGTACAAGAATGATGTAGTGCTCTCTCTGTGGAAAAAATGGAGTCAATTTAGGCTATTGATAGGTGCTTAATATCTGTTTAATCCACACTAAATGGCAGAGATGCTATGGGTTTGTGAAATGACCAACAAGCCTCCATGGGTTTGTATTATATTAGAGGTGAGCTATATGGTTGGTTTGATTATTATTTCAATTTAACTTGTCTTGTATACAATGGTTTACCACTATGAGGTGATGGCTTGAAAGAGAATTGTTGGGAATGTTAGAGTAGTCAACATGGGTCCACATATCTTATGGATAATTGGTGTGGTTTCCATTTAGATGTATTTATGCATTCCTTCAGTCAGTAGCTCCTGTTATTTGATAGCCCTTCTTTTCCCATTTTTTTAATCCATGTATTTGTATACATCAAAGAAAAAGTACATCAGCAATTTAGTAGATCCACTTTTGTAGTTTGCAAGTGGATTGCAATCATCATGATCTGAACTTTCAAGTCAGCTGTCTTTCTGAAGATGTAAATCCTTTTCATACTTACCATGCTCTTTACAGGCACTACTAAAATGTTGTCTGCAACCTTACCTAAGCAGCTGATTGTTATGTAATACTTACCTAGAAATCCTTGATTTGTATACCATCCAGCATTATTTCAAATAATGATTGCTATATCATTTGTGTTTTTAATTGTACTCTAATTTTCTGAGGCAGGTATTCACTTTTAACCATAGCATCAGAGGCCATATGTCATTTGATTTATCCCTTTAGGTGGCAGGTGAGTTTTGAATGAATTGGAAGTTCATTGTTCTTTTATCAGACTAGAATAACACATTAGATTTGCCTGCTTTTGCTGGCAACAGTTTTTATCTTTGTAGTTGAAAATTGCAGTTAAAATGTTTTTTATTCACTGGATAAGCTGATGGTATATTCATGCCTTCAATGATTCTCTTATGGGCTCACTTCTAATTATTTCATGTTTGTTGTGCTGAAGCATGTCTACATTCCATTGCTATTTTTCAGTGGAGTAGACTATATTGATGCGCCAACACCATATATGATGGGTCTTCATTCATCTGTTGATACGTCTGACCTTGCAATGGATGGTGTAAGTTTTTTTTTTCCCTTAAACTTATTGTGGAGCTCACTTGTTTGCTTTTATAATTATGTTTCTTGCTTAGTATTATTTATCATGCCTTGTTGTTGTTGTTGTTCGTTTATTTTATTTTTCTTTAGCATGGAATTTGGCAGCATTTTTTCTGCCAGCTCTTTTGGGTCAGGGACAGCTCTACTTAGTAGAATGCTCTGAAAATGCTATGCTATGGTGTGGTTTTTGGTTTTGCTTTCTAGAACGCATAGCATTAACTGGTCCAATTTTTTAATATTCTAGGAAATAGCTATAATATGCCCATTTCAATCAATAGAAATCGATGAGTTTTATTTTGCCATGATACTCCGGTGGCAGATTAAATGGTATTTGTGGCCTTGTTATGCTTGTTTAGCCTCTATCCCATGCCTTTCCTTCTCTATTTCGAAGGAAATAATATCCATGTTAATTTAGCACGGCAAGCCTTGATTTTTCTACGTAGAAGGATTGATATTTCTGTTGGCTGCTAGTTAGTAGCTAGGAAAGAAGAGTGGGTGTGCTGTGAAGGAGCAAGGTGCACACAATACAAAACAATACTAGATCCATTCATCATATGATGTGAATTGAAACTGACTCCTGACATGAATAGAACTATGATTGCCATAGAGTGCAAACTGTGGATGGATTCTCCTGGTACGCAGTGCAAACAGTGCATGGTTAGCATACACTGCATAGATAGAAGCTCAATAGCAGGCTATTGGTAGGATCAAATCTGCTGAAAAACATGATGAGTGAGTTTCATAGTACTGAAATATTTGTTGTTGTTGACCGAAGATGTATAATGACATGTCTGGTAGGGGTCACTTTTACAGTCTAAGATTAAAGTATATAACTTTTTTCGATTGGTAATGTAATAGTGGCGATTCTGTTATGTAATCTTATCTGATTCACATGTATGCTGGGAACTTACACTTCATGAGCTGTTAACTTAAACGACTATAGGAACATCTAAAGCTCATTCTTAGGAAACCGTTTCCCTTGCATCTTCATCTTGGGGTATCTGGTGCTTCGGCTCTGAGCTCCTTGATCTCTTATTTTTCCTTTTGATTGGTGTGCATTTTCTCTCTTCTATTAAGGTTCTGTGCAAATTTTGTCAAGTATAGCCATCATTTACATGTGTGGTACTGGGAAAAATTTATATATATTAAGATATTTCTCATCACTATTACATGGTAGCAGATTGCTGCATGGTCTTTTAGCCCATGACATAACTGAATGGAGGAAGTAGAACTCTGTTGTCAATCCTAACTGGTAGTGGATTGAGGTTTGGTTTAGCTTTGAGTATTAATGAGTAATCTTTCATTGCTTATATAGACTGGTATTCAATCAATACTCATCTTCTTCCCTTTTTATGTCTTATGTGAGAATTTTATATTTAAGACTGAAATACTTTCAGCTTTATCACTAGATTAATCATTTGCGGCCACATGTATACTGTGCATGTATTTATGTAGTCCATGTCACTTTCTTGAGATTTGGTTTATGATATTCTGTCCCTTTTCTATTGTGTTGCAGGTAGTCGTTGTGGACCTTGAGTATAACCGAATTAGCACCTCAGAGGAAATACCCCCTATTCCAGAGCCAGAATTAAGTTCTTTGCGGAGTGAGATACTGAAGCTATTGTACCCTAATGTCATGGGAATAGATCAGATGAAAGCTGGTTTGGTTAACTCATCTGAGCAATATTTAAAGGGCTGCAACAAGCCTTGGGGAGAAGATCATGACGTCCAACTTAGGTGATACTTGGATGCACCGTGAAATCTTTGAAGTACTCATTGATTTCCTTGTTTAAATTAATTTCTTTCACATAAATATTTTCTCAAAGATTCTTCTCAAAATATTCTTCATGGAGATGCTGATAGGTTTTGTATTGCGTCTTCATAAAGACCTCTGCATTTCTGTTAGATTTCTATAGTATTTATTATATATTAGAGGAGATGGATGTTATTTGAATTGCTTAACTGAAAATTGAAGAAGCATAAAGACGTGCAATTATTTTGGATATGCCAATCAAATGATGGTTATGCTTGCAGCCAGCAATTAAGTTCTTAGCTCGAATACTTGTTGGTTGTTATTGCACTGCTAAGCATGTGATTATAGATAATGTACAGCCTCCCGCTGTCTCCTCTTTTTTTATCATTTCCCCTTCTTGGTGGTAAAAGAGAAAATTCTACACTTTTCTGGTTATCCCATGAATTCTGGAACTTTTGAATTTCCGGAGATGTATGTTAAGGAGAAAGACCTTCCAAATGATGCTCTATCCTTACTTGTAGTTATATATTTATCCCATATAATGTTCCCATCTGATTATTATCTTATCAGATAGAATGTGTTACCTAGTTATTTCTATCTGATTATGATCTTATCAGATCAATGCTGTCCTTGTTATATGTTTTCTGTAACAATGCAGTATAACTTTGTATTTGTCCTGCTATTTCTGACGGTTAATCAGGTGATTGCTGTTTGCTCCTTATATGAACCTGAATTAAATGCTTATGTTGTATTGTATTGGTGCTAAGTTTTCCATTATACAAAAAAATGCAGGATCAATAAAGTCTTACTTGGTCTAAATTATTTTTAGTTATTTTCATTGTAATACTTAGATTTGTGCGTTCTATGCAGGTTAATATTCCTAAAGTTCTTTGCATCCATTTTAGGTGGATACCGGAATTTCCTTGTATGGCGCTCTTTTCTTTTTTCTCTTTGCATTTAATTAATTTGAAACTTTCCTACAGTGATCTCCTTCAAATTAATTTTATGAAGTTCATTTTTTCCAGGAAAACACTGTGACTCATGCCTTCAACGCCCAAGCATTTTTGAAGAAACGCTCTAGGTCAACCAACCAACCACCGGATCCCATGGTGATGTTATTTTCCACGATCCTTTATCAACTTGATATTTTGGGTGTTAGAAATCCGTTTTTAATTTCTGTACCCATTTTTTCTTGATTTGGTTCTCCTTGTACTAATTAGTTTTTTGTTGTTTGTAGATAACACAGTTCTTAGATTCCCATGGTTTCTTGGATTATCTGGAGAGAGGTATTGATTCTGATGGAAACAATAATAATCTTCTTGAGAAGTTACAAGACACAATTGGAAGGGGTCAGAATCCTATTTCAATTCTTTCCACTTCGGTGGTAGAACCTGAGATTATAACCATATCAGATCCAGATGTCGGAATATTGGGTAAATTTGAGGTCTCAATTTTGCTGATTATGTATATTAATCTGTAAAACTGATACAAACATGTCTCAAATGATTTTCTAAAGTTATAAACACCAATGCCCTTGTTTTTTTCAGGATCAGGTGCTAAATATACTTATGACAGGTTTCCTTCAAACATCAGGTCAGAAGAACAAGAGGAGAAGAGGAAACAAATTCTTGCAGCAGCAAGTGGAGCTTTTGAATACATTAAGCATGCTCCTAGGTATCTTTGTATTTTGCGTCCATGGGTTTCTACATGGCTTTATTCTAATTTTCGTTGTCTTAGCTTGATTCCTAATTGCTCAATTCCTAATTTCTCTTATATCCTTACCAGTTCGCCATCTGTGCAAGTGGGCAAGGACTCTCTTAGTCCCATGGAAAGGGCTGTAAGTTCTTTATTCCATGATTGGTGCAACAGTGGTTCTGTCTTAGAAATTGGAAACTATCTGAATGATGAACATATATGTTTCGCAGGCAGAAAGGGAGCTTATGGTTTTGGACATTAAAGTTAAGCTGCAGGTAAAACTTCCTTTCCTTTTAGAATGCTAATGAGTTATCTGGGTATTTCTAGTATTTTACACATTTAGTAGTGCCTGTTATTACGTTGCTGGATTTGATGTTAATGCTGATTTTTTAGAGACTTGTTCTTTCTTGGAGATTCTTATATTTCAAACCATGTATCATGTTATAATCTTAAAATGTAATAACCTTTATTAAATAGATTTAACCTTTAAGCATACCATTCTTAGATTTAGGGAGAAGGTTTTGTTCCTAACTAGAGTTTCTCTTCTCATACTTGGTTGGACAAATATAATCAAACAGAATACCAAGCATAGCTCTAGGTGGCATTCTATCATATCAGCCTCTTGAATGCTTGTTTATAATGGTGACAAACTTCACCTGAAAAAATTTCTTTTTCATGGTCTTTATTTTGCTCCTGTATTTATGGGTTTGGGATGGGTGTTGTTACTGTTGTATTCTCTGGATGGAAGACAAAGGTCTTGCATGTAATTCATCGTGTTATGCAATTGATTAAGTTCATAGAGGCTAGCAAGTATTATTTAACTTTCCAAAGATGCAACTTTCATTTGTGCAATATTAATATTACCTTCAGAACATGCAACAAAAGGTAATATTTATGTGTGAATCTTTTTCTATTTCTGTGCTTCTGTGATGTAGGAAACAAAATGTAATTTTTTCTTTTTAAGAATTTCAAGTTGATTAAAATTGCTCATATTGCTATGGTCTTCTTTCCATAATTACATATTGTTTGAAGTATTATTTTTACTTCTATGCAGGGATTGTGGCTTCGTCTTCTCAAACTGGGAGCTACTGACGACCCACTTTCATCATTTGAATATGGCACTATCCTTGGTATGATTCTACAAGAAGATAAGCCTCTCACTGACACTTTTAGACGGCTATTTTGTGCCTTTCAATTCTCAATTTCATTTGCTTTATAGTTTTGAAGAATACTGCTAACCAATAGGCATTTTGTTTACTGGCTTTGCAGCATTGATTGAGTCTGACGCGGAGGGGATTGGTGGTAGTGGGTTTGTTGAATGTATAAGGGAGCATATACACTCAGTACGTAGGAGGGCATAAACTGATTGAATGTTTTCTGTGTTCACGATTAAGCTAACTTTTGGCTACATACATTATTGCAGGGATGGCATTGTCAATTGACCGATGAACAGTTTATTGCGGTGAAAGAACTGGTATGTAGAAGCTACAACAAGGCTTTCTTTTGCATGAAATAATTCCTATTTGTTGAAATGCTTAGTATATACCTCTGGATTACATTGCAAAATTTTCATTGAATCTGAATTTGACTATGATTTTTGTAATGGATTTGATGATTTAGCTTTTCTTTGTTGGATACCACTTACAACTAAATTGTTGCCTCAGAATCTTAGTTTTTTCTATCCACCCTGGTGGCCCCTTTTACTGTGCGACCTTATGTGTTGAGTTATCTAATTCCCCTAAATTTTATTTGTGTAAATTCAGCTTAAAACAGCAATTAGTCGTGCAACATCCCGGAATGATGTGTCAACCATTAGAGACGCCCTTGAAGTATCTGCTGAGATGTATAAAAAAGATTCTAATAATGTTTCTGACTATGTCCAGCGTCATCTTATTTCTCTGTCTATATGGGAGGAGCTACGGTATGCATATAGTAATTTTCTACTGAATTTCATTTATTTCTCGTTAACTTTAATTTTTCAGTCTCTCGTAACTGGCATAAGCATTGCTTTAAACAAGGATTTGTTTTCATTTATCTTTCCCAGAGTCTATTTTGATCTTATCATAACTTCCGACTTTAGTTATTTTGCCTTTAGAGCTTCTTGCGTAATCCTTTTGTGGCATTTCTGTATTGAATTATTAATCTTTGCGAAGAAAAAAAATGGAAATTTTAGATGGTCTGTTTAATTATCTTGCAGGTTTTGGGAGGTGTTCTTTGAGTATCTAATGGAGCATTCTTCAAGCAAGTAAGGCTGCAATTCTGAACTATCTGTAATGCTTAAATCTTAATAGATTCTCATTATTTAACTATTTGCTGCCAAGTTTTTGTTGGTATTATAATAAAAACAACTGACTGCTTGTCAATCCTTCAAATTTGGTTTTTGTCAATAATGCAGCTTCTGCCAGTGGTAAAGTTAATGTTTCGTCTTTTGAGTAATTGATAACAATAACATGCAGAAGTTAACAAGCATAATCCCTTGAGTTATCTGGTGGTTTTGTGAAAAAGCCATGTTAAATTTCAAAGAGCATTTATAGATAAAACCATTTTGCATGTTTATATCTGCCATCTGCTCCATCTGCACTCAAATAAAGAGAAAAATGGGAATGCAAAACATACAGCTGCTGAGTGCTAGGAGATAGGATGCATGAAATTTAACCCTTCTTTCTGTTCTTTCCCTTCTTTCCTTGACGAAGCATTCTAACCAATTTCATCTTTTAGATATGGCCATAACAAGCTTCTCAGGTGTTATGCTCTTTTAATTTTACTGCAGGTCAGCCAATTATGCAGCTTTAGTGACAACACAGTTAATTCTGGTGGCTTTACACATGGTGGTCTTCTTTTTCTTTACTTTTTTACTGTCACATCTTTTTCCCTCCTGCAGGCTTCACCTGTTCTGATCATGTTTCATGTCATTGTGAAGGCTGGATTGGGACTTCCTGATACTGATGCTTGGCACATGATTGAAACAATAGCAGAGAAGAACAATATTGGATACAAACAGTTTGTAAGTTAACTCCTGTTTATATACTGCTTGACTAAGGTTTAATTAAGATCCATGGTATTTGCGTTGGAACGTCCATTGTGACTGGACCTTTACATGTTTAAGCACAATATACTATTTGATTCAATAATGCCTTTTGGTTCTGATTTACTTAAATGTTCTTGCAACTGAACAACAAATGAATGTGTGATGTGCCATATCCTAAAGAAAAAATAGAACAGTTTCCAGAAAGGAGTGGGTGTTAAATAAACTATTTGAAACATAAGGATTCTGGAATAAAATGAATTTAGGTTTACTTGAAAGAAAAAAATATGAATCAAGTATGTTCCATCCTAATAATTCTACCTGTAGTTCTTCTAGAGAGAGAGAGAGAGAGAGAGAGAGAGATGTCACATTAACCATGGTGTCCAAAGTAAACGGAAAGAATTGTCAATGCTTCCCAACTCTTAATATAGGATTTGATAGCCAAGTAAGGCTGGTAGGGTTTCTCATTTTTCTCTGTTTTCCTAGTTGTATTTAGTAGAGTCAGATATCTAGAAAATATGAACAGAATTTTTGTAGCTGTCTTTTTCAAAACCTCAATTTGAGTTATCTTACATCATTTTTTTTTTCATTTGA
>Ga0307511_10004182_pt1 | contig 14719 bp, 20 predicted proteins | sample 13_EM_MG_FD_200266 | JGI IMG/M metagenome (GOLD analysis project Ga0307511, IMG submission 200266) | Populus trichocarpa ectomycorrhiza microbial communities from riparian zone in the Pacific Northwest, United States - 13_EM | ecosystem: Host-associated > Plants > Roots > Unclassified | place... | reverse complement strand
ATGGCAGTGTCTGTTTAGTTTCGAGAGTCCACCAGTTCCAAGAGTCCACCAGTTCCAAAAGTCCATCGGTTTCGAGCGTCCATCGGTTTCAAGAGTCTATCAGTTCACGAGGGGCGGATACTTCACACCGGCCTTCTCCAAAGCAGCAACCGTCGCTTTTTCGGAAGCTTCAGCGGCTTCGAGTTCCCTGCGGAGCCTCTTTGGGTTGTCGGACGGTCCAGCTGGCACAGTCCGAAGAAGGAGCTTGAGCCTCCCAATATTTGCGCGTTTAACCAAAAGGCGTAGTTTTCCGTATTCCACGACAAACTCCTTGAACATGTTCATCAGTACTTGCATGGCTGGTTTATGGAGGACGATCCTATGGGTCTGTCAGCGGGTGAAAACTGGGAGGCTATGTGCAGGGCACTTGTTCAACGGTTCGGTCCTTTTCCTTTTCTGAGGGACGGTTGACGTGCTGGGCGTAGAGAAAAAACTTGCAGACGGAACACCGGTTGATCGGATCGTGGCGACCTCATCGTTGATCTCTTCCAATGTTTTCTCCTCGAGAGCAATAGCGAACCTGAAGGCAGAGGCAAAGTACCTCTTTACCTCTCTCACGGAGTAAGGGTCTGAGTTGCTGGGAACGCGACGATCAGAAAAAAGAAATTGTGTGGGGCGTCTCTTACCCTTGTTTTTTCTTTTTCGGGGCAGGAGCGTCCTCTACCATCATATCACTAGAAGGTGGTGGGAGGTAGGCGACGATGAGCGAGCAAGGAGATGGAAAAAAACCAACTCATCCGATGGAGCATCCTCAATCACCGTAAAGGAAGCAGAGGAGACTTTGCTGGCGAACGTACTCATGTTGATAGTCATTTTCAGGAGATGAGAACGAAATCTTCAAGAAGTGTCAAGAGAGAGAGGAAGGAGATACGCGACGCCGAGAGAGATGGTGGTCGACTGGAACGACGCGTTGTCGCGTCAATCGCGCCGGCCAGACTTGTGGCATTGTCGTTTCCAGCGCCCCACGTCCCATTCTGGCTCTCTCTATACATCTCAACATGTTGAAAACATCAGACAAGTACTCATTTCTCTGGCATACAGTGCAAGGTCAAACAAACGTAACAGGATCAGTCCTCGTACTTCCACTCCGAGAGTTCTTCACTCCTTTCTTCCAACCGCTCAAACGCTTCATCCAACAGCTCTCCATGCGAACCAGAGAGGGTGAGGGTTTCGATGGATTTCTGAGCAACGAAAGCGGGGTTCAACTTCGTGGGATCGCTCCAAATAAAAAGGGACCAACTTGCCGTTTCAAGGAAGTCCACAAGCCCGCCACCACCACGACGGAGAACATCCTTCAATAGGTCTGATGCGCGTGACTCTGTGTCGGGGCGGTTCAAAGGAGGAACGCGGGCTGGCTTTGCGACTCTCTTCCCCTTCTTCGACCGACCATTCTCAACCGACTCTGCCTCGCTCTCAGATTGAGATTCATCGCGGGCTGCTGCCTGCTGCGTCTTCCTTGCGGCAGCCTTGACTTTCCAACCCGCTTTCTCGTCATCGGTACGGCGGCGGCGGTTTGCCAAGTGCTTTGTATATAAGCCTTGGTATATGTGGTTGTTAACACACTCGGAGGTCATGTGGTCCCTGACGAGTGCAACCGTGATCGCCCCACTGAGACGACATCAGCATTGGTAGGTCACGGTATGCCTCAACTTACTCAAAATCCCCGGAAGGACAATGAAATGTGAGCTCCGTTTCGTCGCTGGGGAAGGGCACGGGTAGCATCAAGATTTCAAGATCGAGCCACGTGTCGTGCATCTCAATCCTGTGGAGCCTGGTTAGGGATCAGGAGAAACGACAAGTTTGAAATGGATCCTACATGTGGCGGACGAGATTTAATCTTGTAGAAAAGGCGTGTTCTGCTGCCCCAGGTTTATGGAGATGTTCTTGGCACTTGTGGCAGCGGCCGCCGGTCTGGGTGAGAGGGTAAAGAGGTAAGACTCTCGATCTCTGAAATTGGTCGGAACTAGGGCGTACCGCAAAGTCCTGGTCGACACGTTCCTGGAACAGAATGGGTTGCCGTATATAGTTGACATACTCCTTTCGCATTGCCTCCATAGTGACCATCGGGAAGTCGCTTGACCCTGATTCAAACCTGTAGACCTCTTGGGGGTCGCTTCTCGCATCCTTGGGCTGGGAGAGGTTTCTACTGATTGGCTTCTGCAGTGTCGTGCTAAACCTGTCCGGATTGATATACGCGACCCTGTTCAGGCGGGTGACGATCGCCTTTACGCCGGGGGAATCCCAGAGTTCAGAAGGAGTGTCAATCTCGTCCTCGACATCGACAACAGCAAACAGATCATCTTCGATGGGCTCAGCGTCGTCGTCGCTATAGCTGCCATCATCAACCTCGATTGGCAGTAGGTCTTTGAAAAGATTGCTGGGTGGGGGGATATCTATAGGACGATTACGTCGGCAGTCCGTGTGATAGACGTGGCTGTGCCGCTCACCTTCTATATCATCATTTACATCTCCCTCGTTGGGTTCAACGGGTGCACCTTCCTCGTGGGGGTTGTCTTGTTGATCTAATAAACACCGTTAACAATCAACTGGGGTTGGGAGGGACAAATGTACCCTGGATCAGGAAGGAGACATCTTTCACAACTGACGACGTCGCCTCCACAGCGTCGATCGCCTCGTTGCGCCGTGAGACCGAGACCCCTGTTGGGTGCTGTTTGCGGTTGTTGTCAGCCTTCTCTTTTTTGACTGGATGGAGGGCCTTGGCTTTTGCACGAGAGTATGCTTTGGAAGCCTCAACCAGAGCGGCGCGGCTGGTGGCGATACGATCAATGATCTGCGCATTCACAAGCTCGTGTGAGACCGGTCATTCATCCGTGACACGTACGACGGCCCTTACCTCTTGGTCATCCACGTCAAACTCTGGGCGAAGGCCAGACTTCATAACCGCCTGTACTTTACGCATATTTGGCACCTCTTTCTCATCGTTGTAGAAACCCTGCCACGCCGACCAACGTGTTGAGAGTTCGGTCTCCGCAGCCTGGAAGCCCGTGTTGTCGGCAAGGACCACGTCCTTCTCATCTTTGGTTAGTAGAATCTTCTGAGTTGACGTGTTTCGTTGGACGTCCCTGTCGTCGTCTCGAACCAGGTCTTTTCTTTTTAACATTGCATACATCGCCTGAGACGTCATGCGGCGAGAGCGGGAAGCAGCCTGGAAAGGGTCAATTAGTGGACAGGATAGGAGAGGGAGAGGGAGAGAGCACTTCGTATGTGGGGTTTGTCAGTCCGAGCATTCCAAGGCGAAGTTGAACGGGGGCGAGACTCTCCGTTCCCAAAAGATAGTGGTTCATCATTGCGTCGTCAGAGGTGTGGTGGAGCATGAACCGGCCGGCATTTTCACCCTGGAGTTGATAGTGCTGTCGAAGAGGGGGGACGCGTTAGCTGATGAGATATCCCAAAAATTGACATAACAAACCTGCTCAGCGGCGTGCCTCCTGAATCCATAGGCGGACCCTTCAGGTATACCACACTTCCTGGCAGTGGCCGAAACAGATTCGCTGATGCTTTTCGATGGCCGGGGTTCTTTAGTCCATTCGCTGGTCCCGGGTTTGCACTTTAAGAAGCTGTCGGGAGCGGTTAGATAGGTCCCGGGTTCAATTCCCGGCCAAGCCCTTTTGCTTCGACGTCCAAATGGCTCCTTTTTGGTGTAAAATGCAGTAGAAAGTGACCGGGCCCGACGATTCGAATTTGCTGCATTTTTTTCGGTCGATTGGGCGCGGATGAAGCGTCTCGATCACGATCATTCAGCTGTTGCCCTCTGCGTCCGTGTTCTTGTCGTCCAATTCCCTCAAAGCATTGTTCCCCAAATTTGGGCGCTCTGTAAACGCGTGGTAACCCTGAATACAGTTGTGGTCACGGGCCCCGGTCCGGCCCTTTTACTCCTGTACACATTGCGCCAATGCTCACGAACCTGGGCCAGGGCGGCCACTTCCCGTAAGACCCTCGGCTAATAATATACTCACCCTCCCAACGTTCTCCTATTCTCCTCACACGTGCGTAGTCATGACCCGACGGACTCGAAAATGCGTCACGTCGCGCCTAAAGGAACGCAGAACCCCGAACGCTTTGTGGCGGCTCCCCCAGCGTCCTGCGTTCTCGCAGTTGATCTCCCTACCAGGGAAGCAGTCCAGGGGCAAACGGACGAGAAGGGTTTGGATCCACCTGATCCGTGGCGCGTCAATCATCGAAGACCAGCCACCCCCTATCTCATCTTGGCGTCCATGATGCAATGGGAATGGCTAGCCTCGACGCAGCGGGGATCACGGGTTTGCCACAAACCTACCTAGGTATCATCTGGTCGCCGATCGGCGGCTGCCCGCATCCATATAAGTAGCTGGTGAATACCATTTTGAATCATCCTCCCTCTCTCTCTCTCCATCTTTTTCCACGCAATGGTTTTCAGCCGTGCTTTCGCCTTTGCTTTTGTCCTCTTGGCCGCCTTGGTCGACGCCGCGACCTTTACCGGTAAAGTCCAGGTAATCAATGGTGAAAACAGCTCCAATGGGTTCCTCAAGAACTGGAGCAGTGGATTGTGAGCCGCCCAACATTTCCGCGTGGCCTTGGCTGACCATCCCGGCAGCGATGGTGTAGACTATGGTGGTAATCCTCTCGAGGTGTCCATTACCACCAACTCTACCGGCCCGTTGAACATGGTGGCACTTGTAAGTCCTCCGGTCGAGGGTAGTGGCGGACGTTGAGTTATCCTGCACAGAACGCCGCGTTCCCTGCTCCTTTCTACCTCGGAGCGCGGAGCTCGATCTACCACCCCAACTTGGCTGTGGGTTCGGATGTGTAACGATCTTTCTTTTGCTGTCAAGAATTTCCCCGTCTCACCAAACCTCCCAGGATCGTTGCTCTGTCCAACGTCAACCCAAGTGAGAAACTCTTCCCAACCTCACGTTGTTTGTCCTGAGTCTGCCAATCTAGCTGCCCCCGGCTCGCCTCCGGACGCTTCCTTCGCCGAGTCGGCGATCTGGTACTTTGACGAGAACACCAAAAAGCTCACCCGTTCGTGATTACCCCTTTCCTGGCAGCACCTCCAGTCTGACGCCCCACTTCAGCACAATGGATCAACACTGATGGTAGTAAACCGACCACTTACGTCGCTTATGATATCAAGTACAACAGGATTTTCCTCTCCGGTGATGTGCAAGCCTACAATATCGTTTTCAACTACAAGCCGGCTTCTGTTGTGGTGGGTTCTGGATCTCCACTCCCAATTCAAAATGTGATTTCTGACGCACACGCTTCCAGTCCTTATATCTGGTCCCCTTTTAATTGTTTCGGGAATCGGTAGGCCTGCAGATCGTTTCCTCGTAGATTTTTCGGACATTTGTTGCCTTTCTTCATACTCTACGAACCCTTCATTACGGACTCTTCATTTATGACCCCACCTTGTGTTTCACCTTTGACAAATCCGATTATAATAACGATCAGAAACTTCGTCGACCGCCCTCTCGCGACTGCCGGGCGCGCGGGGTCGGGAGCAGCCCACCCTACAAATGTTTGGGATTTTCACAAAAGACGAGAAAGTTATCCACCAGCCGTGAGAAAGGGCCCATCAGGCACCATGGTGACCTAACCAAAGTTGGATCCCCGTCGCTTATGGGCAAACAAAAAACCCTTACCCTTGGTCGCGATCTCATTCCATTACAATCACCATGAGTGAACCGACCTGGCATACGGTGTAAGTTTCCCATTCTTCCAACCTCATCAGACCGTTTTCCCACATCGGTCCCGGGCAGGACAGTCACGATACCGTTCCTATCGGAGGAACACGCACGGATCGTGAAACAAGTCCTTGATGTGGACAAAGAACTTCAGCCTCACGCCGTGAAACGGGCGCTGGAAGTCCAGGGGAACAACCTCGTCGCGTTTGTGCCTCTCCGAAACCTGGATTTGAGCCCATGACCTGAATTTGTGGCACGCTAGGAAACTATCGACCTTGACGATAAGGTTGGCTCGGTTGTCCGCCAACGCTCTTTTGGAAAATATCGACCTCATCGTCCACACGTTGGATGAGTTTAGTCCCAAATGAATGTTTTAGACACCGGTGCCGGGAACGAGGGATGGTCTCGACTCTTATGGACATCAGGCTGTGGTATGATGATTGTAGGATGTAACGCGGGGAACCTTGGTTTTAAGATACCAAAAAGAACGACCTCTCCCCTCGGAGGGAGAGAACGGCGGCGCACCCAGGGCGGCCTGGGATCCGAGTCGGGAGGGCGCGGACGATAAAGTATGTTCAGACGCTAAATAACGAAGGAATACATCAGTTCCCTCGGCCGGGGAATCCACAAAAGGCTGCAGAGGGTCGTGAAGGCAGGCGTAAAAAACATGGGGGCGTGAATATCTGAACGGAAGAGAGGTATAACGAAAGAGAGGTGAAATAATTATGTCAACAATTTACTACACGACGTGGGAGAGCTCGAAAGCGAGAAGAGGGGCACGGAAGAGGTGGGAGAACACATGCGCACACCAACTCCAGCGGCATGCTACTAAATGCACAACAGACATACACAAGAAGACACTAACGAAAAAATAGACAGAATAGCACAGACAAACTTCTCGCGACCCCCCCTTTCTCCCAATTCACTCTCACTGGTAACCGAGATGAGACTGCTGTTGTACTAGTTCCACCCTCATCACCCGGTCATCCGACGCCAGCAGGATCTCGTCGCGGAGGATGGCATTAGGCCGGTGATATGGATTAGGCTGTGGGTTGTATTGTGGTCCGTTGTGGTTCTGCGCAGAACCAAGCGAGGGGCGCCCGTACGGAGGTGGAGGCGCAGCGTAAGGATTGTACCCGTACTGGGTTTGCTGGTATGGGTTGTAGCTGCCTACATGATTAGCGCCGTTCGTCGTGGATGGCGGTGTGTCGGCAAACAGTAAACGCAGATTGTTCCCCTGGATGATCTGCGCCATGGAACCAGTCTCGACGTGACGGATTTCGACGAAAGTCGGCTCAAACGCAAGGACATATGGGTAATGCAACGCTGGCGAAGCATAAGTAATCGTGACCGGCTGGTAAATGTAAAGATACCGACCGAATCCAGTGGGAGAACCTTCCCAGTACACCATGAACTCCCTACGTGATCGCCATCCGGTCTTGTTGACGTAGAACGCAAACTCTGTGGATCGTCGTCAGGACCACGAGACTGACGCAAGACGATATGTCCTACCGTCATAGCAAAGCAGGAACTCGTTTTCAATCCGATAGATGGCCATTGGCTTCAGGGTGCTCTCTCTTCTTCGGACAAAGTCAAGGGATTCATCCGCAGGATCTAGTAAACCCTGGGTATCCAAAGTCTCCAAATCCACGATCTCGAAGCCATTCGGGCACCCGACGCACAACTTGGTTTTCAGGAAGTGGATTGAACTTGACTGAAGAGGGATATAGAATTCCTGTAGAAGAAACGGTCAGCAAACACATCCGACGGTTGGTTATCACAGGCTGACCTTGAATACTCGTAGTGTGTCGTTCCCACCTTGGAGGAGCTTGCGGAAAGTAGGCTTGTTCCTCCCTCTGATATTCTGGTCAATCGGTTCCAAAGTCTTGATGGTACTGGATAGGGGGCTGGCTTTCACAACGCAAACCAGCGTCTTGCCTAGGCAAATACCCGTCTTGAAGAAAGTAATATGTGAGGCGATCCGTTTCGCGCGTTTCAGACCCGCCAGAGGATCCATGTGATCGAGGGCATCGAGAGGGAAGGTGATTACTTGACGCTCTGCAAAAGGGACAAAATAATCGGGGTCACGTTCGACGATGCAGGATGACTTTCCTACCTGACAACACAACCAGCAACTGGTAGTCCTCGAGAACGTCGACCTGAAGAACCTCTCTGAGACCTAAAACCTTGACCGGATCACGGTTCCGTTCCCGGAAGTCCGAGAGGTATATTCCATCATCGGTGCCGTAAACAGCTTTCCTTCCCCCGTCTTGAATTGAGGGTGAAGTCGGTTAATGAAGGACGACCGTCTGAAGGATATAGCTACTCACAGAACGGCGCAGCGCAGTTCACCCTATTCGCCCCAATGAAAAAGCCCTCAGAGATACTGACGGTATCAAACACTGTGCTCCTCTCCTTCATCAACTCCTGCTGCTTCGTGATCGCCTCCACCCATTTCCGCTGACTGACATAAGTGCTTGCCCATAGCGTTATCTGGTAAAACTTCCGTCCAAGATGAACCATCGTGATGGAGAAACCACCCTTGGGATCTCTGGGTGGAGGCTGAGCAGGTAGGTTCCTCAAGAGTTGTCGCTGTCTGTTTGACGGTCTCCCTGCATAATCATCAGGGGCGGAGATGAGAAGTAATTCTAAAGGGATGGGCTAGAACCACAGAAAGAGGTGAGTGGGGAGAGCCAGGCTAAAAAAGGTAGACACAAACCCTGCGATGGACTTTATACTGCTCCACTTTCGTCTTTGGCTTAACCATGAGCAGGGCGTGATCGAATAGGAACACCATCAGGTCTCCACTGTCGCCTTGCCCTCCTCCACGTTTATTCAACGTGCCCTTGTAAATCATTTCCCGACCCTCCTCCTTGAGTCGAAGGTCCTATTGAATGCTTATAAGTGCACGCCCACGACAGGTAACACATCGCATACCACTTGCTCCCCTGGCTTAAATACAAGTGCTTGGTCCAATTGCAAGAGGTTGAACCGATTCTCGGTCTTTCCTGATTCGGAATTTACGGCTTTCAGGAACTCCCGGACCATCGCTACGGCCTTTGGTAGGGCGACCTTGTCTGGACTGTCGTCAGGAGTGTGTTTCAGAACGGCTTCCAGAAGGAGGGGATATCGGGCAAGACGAGTCGTGGGTTTAGTCAAATAGCCGTTCAACTCCAACTTTCTCGATTCCGGCCGCCTTTCGGCTTCCTAGGAGTGTCGTTAAAAACTCTGAGAAGAACAGATGAGACATCCTCCATACCTCTACAAACGCAGCAAACCCAGGATTTGAACTCTTCTCCTTCTCAAACTCGTATTTTCCGTACAGTTGATGTGAACCATACGAAACGAACGGCGAGAAGTGAGGAATCGCGTCCAAGAGGATATCACCGACCTGCTCGACAACAGCGTATGATTTCTGGCGTTTGTTCAACGCGTCACGTAACCTCGTGTTTACCGCAATAATGTCGTGGATATTCCAGAACACTTGCTCGATGAAGTCCGTGCGCCGCTCTACGGGTATAACATCCGATTCCTTCAACGGCTTCACCCAAACCTAAAATCGAAAGGATTTATCAAACGAGGTAGCCAACGAAACAGGGGAGAAATTCGCACGTCACGAAGGTACTCCATGTCCCGTACGAAGTCCCGCTCCGTATAAATGACCTCGTTGATCGCCTCCTGGCGTTTTTTCTCCTTCTCTGAAACACTGTTGACGATTTCCTGAGGAACCGAATGTATCCACAAGGTTCCGGGTTCTGTGATCACAAAATCTCCTGCGCTCTCCCGACTGATCTGTTTCTTCAATCCAGGTGGGGGCTTCGGGACGGTGCGCGATTGTTGCTCCAGCCGCCTCGGACAGGCGATGGAGTAACATAGACGATCGCGGGAACATGTCGGGGAGTAACAATCGGTAAGAAGCGTGAAGACACCGGTGGGCAAAGGAGCATCATCCGTGGCAACATTCGCGTTTGTGCGGTAGGTGCCGGACTGTGAGAGATGAGACGGAGATGGTGCTCTGGTGCTCCCATCGAAGAGATCCCCGAATCCAGAGTCAGACTCTCCAGAAGCCGTCGGACTGCCTTGGGCTGTCAGCACCGCGGCAGAAACGTGTTCTGACCCTTGGTTCAGTAGAGGTGCGGCGGTCGCCTTTATTGTGCCCTCGTCCTCCTCCAGTTCGCCACTGCTAAATGGACTAGCTACGACTGTCCTGAACTGATAAAGGTCGTTGGCATTATCTCGCAGCCGGTGGTCGTAGGTGACCGCGTGGAAGAATTTCTGAGCGTCTAGAGCACGTCCAAGAAGCAAGGCGAGATTCCGGTCTGTCGTCTTGATGATATACGCAATTTTATCGACGGCCTCCCGCCCATCGAAAACATCCTTGTACGTCAGCCCGTCCTTCCCCTGGTCGGAGAGTTGCACCCTGTTTCGAAACGCTTCAGCAACTCGCGAAAGCAGCGCTGGATATACGATTGGTGACCGTCTTGGAGTAATTTGGTTCCCTGTTGACATTCTTGGAGAGTTCCTCCCATTGGGAAACGAGGGCATTGGTGGATGTCCCCGCCCTGAGGGTGTATGTGTGGGACCAACGGCTGAAGACATCGACCTCGACCTATCTTGGGCTGTTCGCTCACGACGAAACTGAGCCGGCGGTAATGTTCGTGCGGATTCTGTCGATCGTCTGCTCGAAGTAGAACTTTGTGGATCCAGAACGGCGGAAGTTGAGGGAGAACCGTGGTAGTTACCAGCCGCTTGGGCGGAGGTCATGGCTGTATCGAGTTGGAGGGGGTAGGGGCGAGAGGACCCAGGGACAGGCTGGTAGTCGCTGATGGAGGCTTTGGAATATGTGCTACTTGTGGATGACCATTGCGGCGTTGGTTCTGCTGAAACATTGACCGTCTACCTCTCTCACAAAAGTGGTACAAATGCACATACCAGAAGACTCTCCCGATACCCAAGGAAGCTCGCTGCTCGAGGCTGCCGTCAAGGGGCTGGCGGCATCAGAGTGAAAGTCCAATCCGAGATCTCCGCCCGCGTCCAAATCAAGGTTTACTTTCGGGATATCAGGCACTGTTCCGTTTTGCGAGTGGGCCGAGGCTGCAGACATGGAGTGGTGGGATGAGCGATGTGAACGGCGGTTTGGACTGGTGGTGGGTGGTTGGAGACCTCCGGCCATATAGACCTGTTGCTGGTAGGCCTGAGCAGGTGTCAAACCAGCCCTGGCGTACCTTTCTGCCGAAGGATCTGTCTCTTGAACCTGGTGGACGGGTTGGGAAGAATAGGGCACGCTGTTCATGGATCTTGCTCTGTTGATCGTCTGAGGCGGCGACAGCGAGGCTTGCTGGGTGTTCTGGTAGGGATACTGCGGGGCCTGGTAGGGGAACTGGGATTGGCTCGACTGGATTGAGGTTCTGTTCAGTGCCTGGGGTTGCGATGGGTAGGAGGTGTGGAGGGCAGGGTGGCCGAAATCCGTGAACGATGGCGGTCTGTCTGGCTGAGGCGGGCTGTACTGTTGTTGTTGAGGGTATCGCTGGGTGAATTGCTGAGACGTCGAGCCATTTCCGACGTGGGAGTTCTGGAACTGGCCATGGTTTGTTGGTAGGGGAAGCGTCGGCGGGTGGTGCATGCCGCCTGGTCGCCCAAAGATCGATTCGTATGCCGCATTTCGTTTATCTGGGGGTTGACGGGGGCCTACGGGTCTGTGGTCCATGGCCGCTAGCGTCGAGGTTAGTCGTCGTCGTCGAGGCCAACGGCGGTGGTAGGCAAGATGTCTTGGTCGGGCGTTCATCGGCTCACGCTTGCCATTCCCGCACCAACCAGTCCCGATCTTTTCGAAAGAAACCCGAGAACGTCTGTATTCCGTTTACTATGGCATATGCGATAGATAGATAGCTAGTATTCACAGCGGTGGTAATAAAACTGGTGTAAATCAAGAAAGGCGGACAAAAGTGCTCGACAACAAACATGCAAAGTCCATGGGAAATGTTCAGTGACCGTATCTCTTCCTGCGAACGTTGGCCATGATCTGCTGACCCAGAGGTGACATATCCGTAGAACTTGCAGGGGACACAGGCATCAGACTCCCTCCAGCGGAGTACCACTCGGCCACCGTTCGTGATTTTTTCGGGGTGGAGGGAGCTAAACCCTCTAAATGGAACATCAGTCATCGCAGGACATCCGGATCTGCACATTAGCACTCACGGACACTCCAATCATTCTCTTGGTTCTCAGGTGCAGACAGCGCCTTGTGATGGAAAGGCATGGACGATCTCCCGTTGGCAACATCATCACCGAAGCCTCGTGCCAGGTTCGGGGACATGATAAACGCCTTGTCTGCGTCTGTGTATGACGACTTGCGCCGGTGCTCGCGAGGTGGCACGGTGGTGAATGGGCAATTCTCGTCGTCCGCTTGGGCGGTGTTTCGTAATAATCGGTCGTCAAGCGACGCCTTGGGCCGCCGTGATTCTATCCGTTGTGGAATCCGGGAGTTGCCAATGATCGGTGTTGGCGAAGCGGTCGGGTCGAACATAGAGCTTTCATCACCATTGAATCCCGGTGCCTTGGAGATGGAACTCAGCTCTTGAGAGACGTTGACGTATTGAGACGGCTCGAGGGTAAAATCTTCCTGTTGCAACGACGGACTCCCAGAGAATGACGATGGGCGCGAATTAAACGCAGGGATCGGGGGTAACGAACGCGACTCCTGTTGTTTTCGACGCTCAGTCAAAAACTCGAAAACCCCAGCCGCTCGGCCAGGGGTTTGAGGGTAGGTCTCCATGGGTACAGCGACTATGTTGGTGGGTTGGTTTGCGCTAGCTTCCGCCTCCGTGGACACAATCGACTCCTGCTGTTGATAAAAGCCAGGGTCCTCCCCAGTCGCGTGTTCAACCTCATATGATTGGCTTTGACCAAAGTTGCTGTCCTGAGGAGTTTGGACTCCGGCGGACGAGGATGCAGTGGTCAGTGAAGTTGAGCTGACGTTCCTTTCCCTGGCGTTGCAATCAGAAAGCTATCCACTCCGTAATTTGAGTCACCTACTGCAGAAAACGTTCCGCCCAGGAGATCTCCCCCTCCGAACGACTGCTGTTTGGTTGCGCCTCGGACTCGGGTTTTCCCATGAGTTGTCGTAGGGTTGATCCTCTACGCTGGTGCTGCGGTCTACCAACCGCGTAAACCTGGTCCTCCTCGCTCTGGCCATTCTTCACGGGGCTGTTCGAAAAGACTTTGTTGTCCAGACAACCATGCGAATCATACATGTTTAACAAGCTGACGACGGAAGGATCCTGTCGTAAGCGTAGGAGGCGATTCTGGTCCCTCGGGGTGATTGTCGGGCGTTTTGTCGTGCCTGGACCAGTGTGCTCATCGTCGGACGTGTCGTGGTCTATGGCGGGCAGTGGGACGGATTTCGGCCGCTCCTTGGTGGGAGTGACTAAACTCGGTATTGCGTTGGGAAATTCTGTGCGCGAGATCACGGTGCGTTCATGTACTGTGACGGTATACGTCGTTCGTGGGGGTGGTGTTGGTTCACGCTTGGGCTCCGGTGTAGGGCATAGGTCAATAATAGAGCACCCTTAAAAGCGGGTCAAAGGGATCCACAATGACCGAGAGAACCTTGCTTACTGGGTGAGAACGCAGTTAAGGTACTGAGTTCGGTCGGAGATATGAGCGGGTGGGCTGGAAAATCGTCAGTAAATCTCGGCATCCAACAAGACGGATAGCTTACGATTAGGAAGAAATGGTAATGAACGAGTCTCGGCCTCGTCGTCAGCTTCGGGGTGAGCTTTATAAAGAAGGTTCCTCAGCAAAACACGACAAAGAGGTGGCCGGTACTAACGGTTTGGCAAGGGTGGTAATGGGTCGTCGCCGGCATTATAATGCATAGCACCAAGCCTACTCGATGCAGATCTCAGAAGTCGATTTGCCGCTGCCTCGGACTCGACCTCCGACAGAACGGGCAAAGTCTGGGAATGATATCGTCGCAGGTCTTTGGTCTCTTCGGCCTTCGCGGAGGACCGCTTCTTGCTCCTCTTGCTGCCAGCGGAGAGCAGACGCTTCAAGAAACCCATCGTTCGCGGAAAGAGTGAGAAGGGCGCGAGGTCGCGAGGCGGAATTCGTGGGAGCTGAAGTTGGCCGTTCGGGCGCAGGTTGAGGTAGAAAGTTCAACTTCAGGCCACGTGCTCTCAGTGATCTGGACGGAGCCACTGGCGCTCACCCCATCACTCCCTGCGCCGTCCCGTAACATCCACCGGCCTCACCCCATTTCATGCCGCGTTCCCAAAGGCCGAAGAAAGAGAAGGGGACACCCACCGGGAAAGCTGCGACTCTGCACTCTTTCTTCGGTTCGGCTACCCAGCCAGAGCCGATCCGTACTCCTTCAAGACCCAAGGAGATAATTATCATTGACTCTGGGGACGAAGATGCCGAAACGAGCCCTACTCAGTCAAAGCGAAAGGCTATGAACGATCCAGACACGGGGAGTTCATCTGGCTCGAAGAGGGGAAAACTTTCTCGCAACACTGCCTGGCTCGCTCCCGAAAATGACTCTCCCTTGAAATCTGTGCCTTCGTCCTCGTTGAACCGTACAGTTGGGACGGCGGAGGCTGACATGTACGCCCAAACTAACCGAACCCAACAAGCGATAACCATCATCGGGGACTGGGAGACGGGTGACGACGAGTTCCTCGATCTCTTCGACGATTCTCAGGCCTTTGGCGATGAAGACGGAGGTTCTGAGAACACCCTTGATACTTGCCCCGTTTGCGGAGCTATTTTTGTCGACTTTTGCCTCTCTGTGAGCGTTACACTTCCGCCACTGATCGGTCCGTATTCATCGCGCTCTTATTCAGCAACTTCAAGCGCACGTTACTGCTTGTATCAACGATGGCCGATCAACGAGTCAGTCGCCTAACAATGCCAAACCTTTGGGTGCTCGTAACTCCAAGGTCTCGAACACGTCTCGGCCATCCGCTAGTTCGATGAAGCAAAACGCCTTCTCAGTC
>Ga0307511_10004181_pt1 | contig 14724 bp, 10 predicted proteins | sample 13_EM_MG_FD_200266 | JGI IMG/M metagenome (GOLD analysis project Ga0307511, IMG submission 200266) | Populus trichocarpa ectomycorrhiza microbial communities from riparian zone in the Pacific Northwest, United States - 13_EM | ecosystem: Host-associated > Plants > Roots > Unclassified | place... | reverse complement strand
AGGCCAAGCTTCTAGCGTGAATGATGTACAAGGCATAATATTGCATAAACCCACCAAAATAAAGCTTTTGAGGGCTACTAAATTGCGGAGGAGGGCTTCACATTACGGGGACTATATCGAAACCTTTGAACCTGAAATATAGTTGCTATGCAGAGGTGTACGAAGGGCCCTTATTGCATATCCGAGCCTGGGCATGCATGTCTCATGGATGTCTGAGGTGCGTTATAACTTTCTCCTAGGCACTGTATTTATTTGTTTAGCCTCAGCGGTAACTGCTCTACTTTCTAAAGTGATTCTTTCCTGGACAACGTATAGCACAGAGCCAACTAGAGCTACTATTAGTCTGTCTGGCTACTGGGCCCAACACCCCCAATAAGCATTTGGAAATTTTAACCATCCACCTAACTTGCCATGAATCATATCCAACATCAATTCGCCATGCCTGTTCCAGCTTTCACTTCCACTTTCACTTCCACACTCATACCTCGCTCTCCAGAACAGCTAGCTCGTGTACTGTCCATCTACCCAATCCTAGAATTCACCCTCCCACAGCCACCACTCCCGTATCAACCTGGCCTCCACCTGCCGCACCCTCTATTCCACCCTGATCACTACCATCAGCTCACTTGCAAACCATTCCCCAGGTATACAGACCTGTGCCTGTGCTAAACGCTCGTGTGCAACAAATGCAGCCAGAAAACTTTCGAGCTACAGAGACCAGTTGTGCGATGTCTGATTATGAATATGCCTAGGGTCTGGATTGTAGGCGCACACGGCATTAAATGAGTATATATTGGTGCTTCTGCAGCAGGTGGCATCAGGAAGGAATGGCGGATGCCCCTACTGCCTCAGGCGCCACGGGCGCCACCTAGGGGCATGCTGTCAATCTGGAAGGGCACGGTCCGGACCGATGGCGCCAGAATTACGCCCAAAAACGCTCCAATTTCGGCCGGAATTGCTGCTATTTGGACGCCCAGAAGCCAGCGATCTTGGACAGTGGCGCCCTGACGCCCCTGAGGCACTAGGGGCACCAGAGGCAACAGTTAAAGGGCGGGCGTCAGGGCGCCACTGCAAGGCGTCAGGACGCCAAAAAATCTTTTCTGATGTGGCCTACAGGTAGGGGTATAGGTTAGTAAGGCAAGGAATCGAACTCAATTACTTTTGCAAAGTATGCATCCCAAAGCACCAGGCAAACCGGTATCGGAGGAGAGGAGAGTGGGTCGGGGGTAATATCATGACCATGGGGGAGAAAATTGAATCCGGCGAGGGCACGGAGATCAGTTGTGATAGACTTGAGGTGGGGCGTGCCGCAGGGGGATCTGGACAGGGCATGTAACGTGCAGCGGGTTCAACACAGGGTGTGAGACCTCGCCGCACCAAGTGAGGTTCAAAGCGTGCCGGTGGAAAGTGAATTGGCGGCATTTGTGTGCTTAGTGAAGTCCATGTCCTAGATATGCAACTAGAGGGAGCGGAAGTCAGAGAGAGTGTGAATTTAGTTTTTGTGTCTAAATCCATCTCTCTGTGCCCTTGCGATCAATCTTCTTGGGTCACCAGTTCGGTTGGACTGCGAGCTCAGCCTCGAACTACTGCGTGCTATAAGTTAGCCTAAGGGCAAATATATTGGGATAGAACTACTTAAGTATGCCCGCTGGTGTTTTAGAAGTGGAATAGAGATGACATCAGATCTATGCATTCTTTTGGCGGTCACTTCTTTCACCCGCTCTTCGATCCACAACGCCACTACTCGGTCCACTCCTAGGCTTCTTTCTCCTGTATCTCTACTACCTGGACCTTCCCCGCTTGTTCCCCTTGTCCTTCATCCACTATAACCACACCAATTCTCCTTACCAAGTCATATATCACCGCCTCTGCACAATCCACAGCACCCTCAACTCCCTCGTCCTCCGAGACCCAGGCGATCCGCAATGACAGACATTCTTCGCCCCAGTAGGTGATGTGTTTTAAATGTTGAAGTTGAAGCGTAATGTATAAAATGCGATATGTCAAGCAACTGTCGGGAGGTGAGTGGTCCGTTGTTTGCAGGATGTGTCAGGGTAACTCTGGTGGTCGGTGTGGACAGAGATGTGACTGCGCAGGATGGATGGGCACCCAGTGTTTGTGCGGAGGAGGGGACTCCGCGCACATCCTATAAAGGAGGGGAGTTGAAGGCCGCCATGGTGGAGGGGCTTATGGGGGGGGGAGGGTCCGTTGGGTTGTGGCGCCGCGGGGGAAGGTCGTTGATAACTAGCAACCGCGTTGTTTGCGCTCATATTGCTCAGGTTCATCCTCCCATCTCTACCCAGACCCCTCGCCAACATTTCCAACGGCATTCTCAACCCTTCATCTCCATCACTAGTCGGCTAAATCACGTGCTCAGGGTAGCTGAGCTTGAACTCTGAATGAATACATATCCGTTGTAGATATCTGTGTATGAATATCGTCTCGCTAGTCTAGTATATATCCCTCCCTTGCCATCATGCAATGTCCAACTTGAATATCTTATGAATCACTCCAGTTGCCACTTATTGCATGCCTACCTAGTGACTTCAACCCTCGGTTTCTGATCACGGACAACTTGGTGGGGCAGCTGTGACTTTTCTCCAAAGAGACTCGAGTACAAAACTATTCGGCCAAAAGGGCATGTGTAGTTTATTCCAACATGACACTGAAATCAGTCATGCAACTGTACATACATTCCATTTCAACATGCAAACAACCAGCAAATGCAAAAAAGACAACAGTTTGGGGGTCATATTTCAGAGAGGTAGTTATGACTCCTAACCAGAACATCAGGATGGGATGGTCTCGGAGATTAAAAGGTAATTTAACTCATCTCCTCATACCTCTCCTTTGCCTTCTCTTTCGTCCGCCTTACAAAGTCCTTGTACGCCCCAGAAGTATTCAGTGCCGATACCTCCGATGCCTCGCCTACCTTGCCCCCTTTCGCCCCAAGCCCCACACCCTCCGCATACATTTCCGCCACAACAGGTGCCGTGATACCCCTACCCTCAGCACCCAATCCAGCTCCCGACGTCCACCCCATTTTGGATAGCAATGCTGCACCCTTCGAAGGCGCAGGAGGAGGAGATGGCGGCTGTGCGACAACGCTAGTGTCCTTAGCAGAAACAGGTGGGTCTTTCGACACTGGCTCAGGTCGTTTTGGCTGGCCAAAAACTGCTCGGCGCTCCTTTGCTCTATCTCTGTAGACTGGGGCTGTAGCTGCACTTGCGTCGGCAGAAACAGCTTGTTTAATCCCTGCCTTCTCTAGCTTCTCGCGTGCCTTCGCAACAAGCTTCTCATCTGCAAGATTAGAGCGATGCAGTGTAGAAATCCGCTCATGCTTGTGCACCTCTTGCGCCGACTTGAACTGCCTTGCACAAAGTAAACAAGCCAATCTGTTCAAGTCTGCAAACGACTCGCTTGGCGGTCCATCGCCGCCCGTCTCTGCTGAAGCCACTGCACCTGCCCCTGCACTTGCCTCCGCCTCCGGTATTAGCCCAGGTACTACCCCCATAGCCGTAGCCCCAACGACCTTCTTTTTCTTGAGCTTCTTGGTTGACTCATCCGAGGCGGCACCTGACTCCCCATCCGAGTTATGTTGAGGCGCAACAACGCCATGCAGTTCCATATGCCGGTCTTGCCAGAACTGAAGGTGTGATGGAAGGGTTTTCTTAGCCCCAGCGGCAGCAGCGGAAGTAGCTCCAGCCCCGGGTTTTTCTGCTTCTGCCTTTCGCTTCTTTCCCTTACTGCTGCTCTCCCCCTTTTCCCTTTCTGAGGTGGTAGTGGTTGGGGCATCCGAAGGTAGGCGTTGAGCTACAGCTAGCTCGCTGACATAGCCTTCTTCATCCCAATATGCTAATCTGAGACCTGTACTTCCCAAAAAGGTGTATTTCTCTAAGTTTTTGGCTTTGGAATGTGGGTTGTAGACAGGGACGAAGACACCCGAATGGATAAAGCTAACAGCTACTGGCTTGCTTGCGATGGTAAATTTTTCCATCTTCTGATATTTCTCGAACGCTGCTTTAGAGTCCTGTATGCAAGGCTTGGTAAGTATTGTAGTCTTGGTTGAAACTGAGGGTAACTACCTCAACACCAGTAAATTCCACAAACCCAAACCTCCAACTCTCATCCGTTCGTCGATCTCTTATCAACAGGACCCTCTTCACGCTTCCCTCCCGAGCACCGTCTTCCACTGCAGTAGTCCCATTCTTTGGACCGCCTTGTACGTGCTCTACCAAATTAGGGCTTGGGGCTAGCAGCTTTTGAACGCCCTTTGCCAGCATCTCTTCCCCAACTCCTTCTGCAAGTTCTCGGAAAAGTAGAAACTGAGACACAGTTGTCTCCTCCACATCCCGGCTCCCGTCATTCTGGAAGAAGGTAGGCGTTGGGTGAGTGAGGTGGCCAGTGAGTGTAACTTCTGTGTGTGGCACATAAATCGTTAGTGGCATTCGAGAAACCGCAGGAGAGGGACAACATACCAGACTTGGGAGTTCCGCATCGATAACATTCGGTCCTTCGGGAAAAATTAAGCATCAAGCACTGCTGTCGTTAGCAAGTTTCTCATACTGTGCAGAACAATTCCATCATATTTTACTTACTACTCGGCAAGTCCACTCGTCATCCCCATCTCTGCCCCGCCTGCCTCTGTCCCTATCCTCGTTGCCTCCGCCTCCAGTTCTCGAAAAGGCACAGTTTACTCTCGTGCCGTCCGCAAACATCCGTAAGGATGGGAAGAAGTCAGAGAGAAACTTCTTTGCCAAGGCAATGGTCGAGAAGCGTGCAAATCCAAAACCCCGGGACAAACCTACAAACGAAACATCATTAGCAACCACCAAGGAAGAACGCAAATAGTGGAGGGCATGCCTGTGTTCCTATCCTTAATAATATGCATAGTCTCGACACCTTCCACGCCCAGTTCCTCAAGCTCTTTTAAAATCTGTAAAATCACGAAAGATTCAGATCTTGGGTTATGAGATGACACATGCCCACACCCACAAGGGAAACCCATGCTCGGGGAACCCATTGGAGTGTACACATGTGCATCACATATCCCCTCATAATGACCAAAATTTAGCCTATGTTCGACAAATATATAACGTTCTCTTTCAATGACAGTATATCCATGTGGGTCGAGAAGAACAGGGCAGTGCTGCCATTCCTCTAGTCTCCTCTTTCATCCTTCCGCTGAATATCTGCGGAGGAATAGAATGGGAGGACAATGGTGTATATTTGAAGAATGGGGGAGAAGGGGGGGTCAAGGGGTGTGCAAACATCATCCTCACTGATCTCGAATCCAAATCCTTCAAGGATTACATCCCGACAAGGCGGTGCGCCGAAGAAAGGGCTCCTGTCTCGGTCTCGGCTGTCTCGGTTGTCTCGGTTGTCTCGGCTGTCCCGATCTCGGTCTCGGTCTCTGAGGTCACGGTCGCCTCGATCCCAATAGTTGTCGCGATCTCGGTAGCTGTTGTCTCGATTGTGGCTGTGACTCCGGCTCTGACTTTGGGAACGACTCCGGGGGCGATCACGGTCTCTGTATCCGCCCCCACTGCTCACACCTCTTCCTTCTCGCGAGCTGTAGTTATCTCGACTTGAGACCCTGTCTGTATCCCAGTCATTCCGGCCCTCCTGCCCCTCCCTTTCCCAATCCCTCTCTGAGTGTATGTCGCCGCCAGCAGATCTATCCCAATCTCTCTCACCCCGCCGCCGGTGGTTCACGTGCTGCTCATAAGGCCTCTCAGCCCCAGAGTATGCCCCCCTTTCATCTCGAGACTTGCCCCTCTCGCCTCCCGCGTGCCTGCTGTAGCCTCCGGTGGTGGAAGCAAGTGATTTCGAATACTCTGGCGCTGCAGGTGAGTGGTAAGGGCGACGATGCTGCTGGCGGTGATTGTTGTCCTGATACTCTGCTCGCCCCCCTTCTTCGCCGCCCCTTGGGTCTCTATCGCGGTCAAAGTACTGATGAGACATTGCTATGTGGAGGTTTAACTTGTTGGAAGCTGTGAAAGATGGGAGTGCAAGTCAGCTGAAATGAAATAATTCACGTGTCAGCTTTGTTTGCTCCGCGCGATGTCTTTAGTGCGCCGAGAATGCATTGTGCTACGTAATGGCTTACTACATATCGATGATGTCACTGGTAGGCTTTGTTTACTTCACTTCGCTACCCTGTTTACAAAGATTTCACACAAGCTTTTGAGCTTCAATACGCATCGACAAACGAACCCCGAGGCATTCCTACTCTTCACGAGCCTCCCGCCACAGATCTACCTCAAACCTGCATCCTCCGGCGTACGCTCCTTGTTCCCTGGCTCCTGCAAAGGTCTGATTAATCCCCATTTGTTTCTTCTCAAGAGCTAATAGACTAACTATGTGCTTTTGGGTTACAAACAAAACACCTTTATCCCTCCCCTGAGGGGTTTATTGTCTCTTTCTTCGACTCCGTCCATATACGCCTTTGCATCGAACAGATCACCACTATACACAAACTCACAACAACAACGATAGTGCATTCAATTGCTCTCTTCCTCTCAGATGCATATTCATCAGGAACGATTTTACTGAGGTCCGGACGCCACTATGGGCGCGTCCAGATGATATGGTTCGGCGTCAGGCACCCTAGAGACAAACTCACTTCTTTCCTGATAAATTGGGCATCAGGACCCGTCTCCCTGGGGGAGAACCACAAATGATCCCATCTATCGTGGTAGAAGTGGGAATATTCAACCAGGAGGAGTACCAGGGCGGATCAGATGTGCAGTGCTTGTAAAGATAATTGAAGGACCTAAGACAACCGCTCTATCACGCCTAGATAACAAAATAAATGATGGTGGCAATGGTAATTCCGACAACGGTTCCAAAAAATCATCAATGGCCTGCTTCTACAGCCACATGGAACACCAGGTTGCAACTGACCCGGGGCTAACTGCGGCCTGGGTGGGGAACTTGCAGCTTGGGTGGAAAGAGATTTAGAGAATTGATCCTCAGGCAGAGACACCCACAATGGCCATGTGCATAAATATATTACCCCGGGTACAAGGGGGTGCGAGTCTGATATTGCAGAGGGGAGGATCTGGGCTTGGATGGAGATGGGGAATCGAGAATGCCGTTGGAGAGGTTGGTGTTGGGTTTGGAGATGATTTGCTGATAACAAGTTTACCTGAGGGGAAGAGAACAGTTGAATGTGTGATTGTTTTGTGGTACTCTGCTCGATGCAAAGGCTGGTGTATGTAGGAAGTTCGAAGAAAGACAACAAACTCCCCAAGAGGGGTCGCATAGGATAAAGGTGGAGTTTGTGAACGGAAGGAATGTATGCAGAAAGATGATATATTTATACTCCACGGTATCTACACCTCAGTTGCTAGCTCTTGAGGAAAACATAAGAGAATGGTCTATAAAGGCCCGTTGAGCTGCAGAGTCTATGAGCCCCCGAAATAGGAAACAGAAAAGAAAGTCAAGCAATATATATGCGTTTCTAAATTCAATTAAGATGTTCTTTTACCCCGCTCAGTTCTCCAAGTTCAGATATCAAAATAGTCTCGTCCCCAATACCAAAAGAGCTCTTAAATCAATGGCCCCACATCCAATGCACTGAAACACCTACTGGCAAGGCTCCAAGTCAGGTTCGATACCACCGGGATTATTGTCGAATGAGACACCCACTCGGAGTACGTAAAGCACGTAGACAAAAGCTTTGGGACAAGACTACAAAGGATATGTTTGTAAGAATTGGTAAAAAATACTTCCTGGCATAGATTGTTCCCAGCACCCAGTAGAATGGAAAATCATATCCAGAGGTATAATCTTTACATATACATATCTCAAGCCCACTTTATGCCTCGAGCATGAAATATAAAATTATTAGGGAGCAAAAAAATGCCAACCCCATACAAAGATGCTAGATTCTGCCGTGGTTTTGGGAGGTGACAGATGATAGAATAGAATAGGCATTCGTGGATAACCGTACAGCACCCTTTGAAAAATCAAAAAATCATTAATAGAACGTCACAAACCATGATGAGCTTGATTCATCATTTAGGGAATTGAAAGCTACTATCCCGACCAGACTACCCTTCCCAGCCGTCGCTGCGCTTCGGTTTCATGCCGAGACTAAGTTCGAGTAACAAATAGCGTTAAAGGTGTTGGTAGATATCACGAGACCTCCAGAGATCTTGTAAGCATGTACAGAGGTGGACAGGGTCCACCCTCGAGAAAAGCCCTGAAAACGGAGATACAAGACATAGGAAGCCCTGGAATATCGATCTTAGAATCGCATGCCAAATCGATGTTGGCGCTAAAGCTTGGATGTACGTGGCTCATGTATACTCAGTCACATACATGTCTTACAAACGGATAACGGATAACAACTAGGGTTGGTTGATGCGTCAAAAAACAAGGAAATGTCCATGAAGAAGTCCACCTGCTGCCGATCTCCTTCGGCCAAGTGTCACCTTTCCAGGAGGGGCAGCAGGAAAATTGAAAAGGATAGAAGCTTCGTGAATTATTTTATTCCCTGTTTGTTGCATGTCAAGAAGCACCTGGAAAGCTCTATGCAATGGTGCGTATCGGTTAGCCACACCCCCGAGCCATCAGGTCAGGATGTCAAACTCGACGACATCGGAATATCGGTACCTACCATGGGCCTTGTGATCGAGTCCCAGCTTTCCTTTGAATATACATATGTATGTCATTCATGTACATAGGTAGTACATAGCTGCGATTTGGGACCATAGATGTTCATAGTTATCATAGCATAATAAATCTCATCACAACACAGAAAGCGCTGGCACTTGCACACATGCATACCAGTATGCATTCCTCATAGCCTGTATCCGTACTGAGTTGGGTAATGCCACTAGCATATAATCGCCGAAAAGTGTGTCGAGATAAATTCCACCAATCACAAGAACATCTGGGTGTTGTGCCAGGTGATATTGCAACGACCCTTGCCAGAAAAGCTAAAGTTGACATCGCGTCAACGCTACATAACCAACACATCGGGTTTCTCTTCTAAAATAAAGGTCACGTGCACTGGTTATATTGGTTCAATACCGGGTGATACCTACTTAAATCTAAGTCCAATGCGCCACTGAAAGTTCAGAGTTGCAAGCGCAAGCCTTGTATTTCTTATGTATTCGATGTTCCAGTTCCCCAGGAGACTGTAAAAATCATCTAGACTAAATCACTTGCAATAGAGAAGGAAACAGAACATCAAACAAAAAAACACACCCCATACACCAACTCAAAGAGTCCCAAAAACCAAAACACTCTTCGTTTTATATGCGTGTGGTTTCTCTTGGAGTCTAAGTAGATGTAAAAGGGTCCATCAACACAAGAATGGACAACAAACAATCCGACAATCTAATTAAGTAGCAAATAGAAGTAAAAGTTCCAGCTCCCTCACATGCATTGAATAATTCATGATGAGAAAGAGCCGAACCAGTATATGTGCGTAAAACCCCTGTAAAAGAAAATCCATAGGCTAGTGAAAAAGCAGAGCATAAAAATGGATGCATATCTTGCTCGTGTCTCGTACGTCGTATATGACCAGAAAGCTAACTAAAATAAAAACCAATCGTTGCTGCTGTTAACGGAAGATGAAGTAAGAGCTGGGAGTGAGGGAGGAAGTAGATATTGTGGTTACGAGTGCAATGTTGCTGATACAAGTAATGGACCACACCAAATCTGAGAGAATCATTTAGCTGGGCTCTCCCTCCTCTTCTTAGACCGATCATACTGGTGCTTTTGAGCTTGCTGTTGCTGCTGCTGCTGAGCCTGGCCCCCCACCTGCGATTGGCGGCGGTAGATATCTTCCCTGATTTGTTTATGATAATTGACCTGACTTGATGATGGGAAGTTTGGAGCCGAAGTGGTGTCAAAATTCGACACAGGGTCTTCGTTGTCATCACTTCCATCCGCGTCCCCATCTATGCCGTCAGTATCATCAACTGGGACGTGCCTAGCCACACCTTCCAGCTGTGGCTCGCTCTGCGGGAGCGCTAATTGCATTTCTGGGGCAGCTTGAGTAGAATACCTGCCTTTGATTGTACCCTCCGGTGGCGGGTACAGCATATTGCCATAAGGGCGTTTTCCCAGGACCGTATCCAGAGTATCCCATTGTGAGAAATATTCTTCAGTATATCCTGGTGTACGTTGATGTCTATTGTCTGAATGTTGTGGGAGAATGGGATCACGACTCAGGGACTCCTCAACATCAATTCCGTGCATCTGCTGTGGTGTCGGAAACATCATACTCGTAGAATTGATGATTGTTTGTGGGTGTGCGTGTGGATGCGGGTGGTGATGGGGGATATTATAATTCCGGCCCCAAAGGGTTGGCAATTCATCGTAGGCTGCAAGGAACTCCAGGTCACCAATCGATAATCCATAGGTTGATAATTTTCGTGGGTCCGTGTTGGGGTTACCTTGATTTAGGCCACGAGTAGCTGTCAGAGTTGGGAGAAAAACACTTTGGGTGGTCTCTACTCCCATCATTGGGGAAGTGGTCCCGGAATTTGGCGTATCGCCCTCTCTGTACAGCTTCAACCTCGGGGCTGCTGCAGAGAGAAGCCTCGACAGAACACTATGGGCTCGATGAGCTGCTGCGTTTTCCTTTCCCATCGCCTTGAGCCAATAAATGAGCTTCTTCGCATCTTTCAGTAGAGTCCCGGCTTGACGTGGATTATGTTCCGCTCCCATCGCGATCTCCACAATGATTACGCTTCCTGCGGATACCAGGTAATGAAATAGGGACCACCAGGGAGATACCCGATATAATCCTACGGAGTTTGGTATCTGCGGAAGTAGTTTGATTGTATCTCGGGCGGACTCTATACAAGCAAGTGCCGCAGTGCGGTTGAAAAATTTCGATTGGGAAGATTCGGCGCTGCGTCCATCACTCCTGCAAAGGCAAGGTCGGTTCATGATGATACGGGTATGATGATATTGAAATGCAAGAGTCATCCGCTAGAGGAAAAGTCAATAAAGTAGTTCGAAAGTAATTAAGGATAAGCCCACCTGTCTTGCTAGAGATTTATCGCTATGGTGCTTAACAAAGTCTAATATTGGAGGTAGACCCGCTCTCCACACATCCAAGCAGTCGTCAAGGTCTGCAATTTTTCGCTGAACCTCAACCCAGCTTAACTTCATGGTTTCTGGGCAGTATAGCGAATTTATGGCCTCCGCAGCTATTTTTGACACTCTAGAATACTCTGAATAGTAAAGAATGGCTGGTGGCATGCTAGTGCTTGGTGTAGATGTTGTGGGGTGCCTTGCAGGCTCGGTACTTACTGATGGAAAATTAGATTGTAATCCGCGCGGAGCAGCAGTCTCGCTTCCTTCTGCGGCTTCACTGGCTCGAAGGCCACATTCATTAGCAATGTTTTCTGACAGGAATGTCTCCTCCTCATCCATCGGCTTTGGCATTGGTGCTGTACAGTCCTTGTCCTGGGTTGCTGACGGCCGACCTGTCATAACAGTAAGGAGTTTCTCGAGGCTATTGATAGCGTACCATATTCGAGCACGCATCTCTCTCTCTGAGCCCGAAATCCTCGCGGAGTCTTGTCGAAGGTGTAATCCCAAAGTTTGTGCATATCGTATTGCCAAGCCGGTGATATTCCAAGCTCTAAGGATATAATATTAGCCAGAATCGAACGTGATGGTATTTGTAGTATTGGTTTACGAACCGATTTGTTTGACTTGTGGCCATAAGGTACATTCCCATCAATCCTGCCACCTGGACTTGCTGTAAGTCAGCCACCTCGTATACGATGCCACCATCAAGAGCTAGGACTCGGGCTCTGGTGAAAAATTGTAGGTGATCTTGCTCATCCTCAACATTGTCTGGGTTGACCATATGTGAATAAACCGCTCCAATTGCAAAGAGGGCGTTAAGTACTGCAAGCCATCTCTTCGATGATTCCGGCGTGAATGGAAATTTGTAAAATGACTCATACTGCGCCATGAACAGTCCTTTGAACAGAATAGGAAACGTTGGCTGAACAGTGTCAAAATAGTTTCTGACCAACTCATCGGCAATGTTCTTCTGCGGCAACGCGAAAGGATCAATCTGATCACCCACGACAGAAAGATCTAGGTCGTTCATATGATATGTCGGAGTCTCCAGGTTCATTTCAGCTGTCAGGTAAAGTGTATCTCGGACGACTTGAGGCGCGGAGAGCCCATCCTTTCTGTTGGGAGCATTCCTAATTGTGTCTTGACCGTCCTCTGTCCCACTTTTAATCAGACCCTGGGCTGTTGGTGGTGATGATACACTCTCGGTTGTCGTTCCAACTCTCTTCATTATCCCATCAGTGACTTGCTCATACAAACCATCTTGGTGAGGATCAGTTGAGCCATCCGTATTGACGCTGTTCTCACCACCAGTGTCAGGAGACAGCGGGTGTGCTACCTGCTGTCAAATCAACAAACCATGCTTCTGAAGGGTAGAATCTGTGTACTAACCTTTCCAATCGCTTTCTGGATTGCCAGCTGGGATGGTCCGTCCACCTGGAGACTTAACTTTTCTAGTAACTTTTCGTAATTATCCACCTTGTGTTGCAGAGTGAGCATCTCACTGTGATAGTTAGTCGCTTGCTTTCCACTACGGTAGGAGTATACGAACTTTTTAGCACGATCTCGTTTTCCATCCCCGTAAAAGCAAGAAATCCGGAAATCTTCACAATGTCGGCATGCAGGCCTGAATTGAGTTGCAACAGTCGTTAGTTCCTAGAGCTCGTAAGAATGTACTCCTCCTCTAGACCCCTTGAAGCTAAAATCAATATACCTCTCTCCACTACACTACATTCCAGAAATACAGGAATTTTAGTTAACATGTCCTCTTAGATGGGGTTCACAGACCTGACGTACTCACCTTGGTTTTCCTCTGGCGGCAAGGCTGGCATGCATGCGAGACTCTGTTCTTCTCCTTTCCAGCATTCGACTCCTTACCAAAGCCACCTCCTTCAGGTTTCATTAACCGGGGTATAGCAACCTTCCTACCAGCTCCCGGTACACTCAATGGGGGATCAGGTTGACTTGGAGTGTCCAAGCTACTCCACTGATCGGCCATCAAATATCGGGGGATCTTCTAATGGTAGGTTCAAGAAATGCAGATATTCGATACTAAGTTTTATTCTCTCAGGGGCAGACAGGAAACCAAAGCCGTTTATATAACAAAACTGTTCTGATACGGCCCTTTCCACCTGATGTGCAATGGCAGATCTAGATACAACTATATATATGAGCAGGCCTTCTAACAGGGAGCGTCAAGAGTGTTAACATTGTGGCGGATTCATACCTTTCTAGTGTGGCGTAGCAGGTGAAATATGTCAAGATCGGGGCAGTATACGGGTTCGGGGTATGTATCGGCAACTTGTTTTCTCGACCGTCCTCCTTGATCAGCCCAGTGCCAAGTGGATGCTTCCTGGGGATATCTCCACTGGTTTATATAGGCAAACTTGATGCTATGATGCTAGTCGGCAACTACGGTGATAGTTCAGGGAGTCCGCTGGTGTACTTGCACGCTATGTATTTTGATTGTTTGCATATGCACATAGCGGCCGTGACGTAGCCGGGCGGCCAAGCCCATGTCGCACCCTGCAGATCGCTATTCTCCAACCTGGCTGACCCGCCGCTCGGTTTCCTTGCAAATGTCGCGGTGAACTTGTATACGTTCAATTTCCCACACGACAATTGGCCATTAATAGACGGTCTGCCTTCCTACAATTCATGATCACAAAGGCATCGCTTAGCTGGAGCTAAAATAACGACGTACAGGGGTTCATAAGCACTTGAAAATTGATTTCTGATTTCTTTTCAAAACCCCACTGCGGCCATTTGCATTTGCGTGACGGGCTTGGCGCGCTCGGGGAGCACAACGTTCAAAAACCATACCTAAGTCTTAAATCTTCAAGCCCAGGTGTGCCACATCGTATCGTTAGGGTTCTCATAGGCAACATAACGCCACCAGCTTACCGTACCCCATGCCCAGAGGCTGAAATCCATTCATGCTGCTGTAAATTTATCTAAATCTAGTCTCTCCATTTCCCCGGTCTCCTGCCCTTGACTTCCCAGAGCTATTGTGAATTTTGCGATGCTATCGATGCGACGAGGAGTTGTGGAGAGGCAGGGCAGGTGCCCAAGTTGCTTACTGGACTGCGGCACGAACGCCGTTCGAATTGCCTGTCTCGTGACTGAGCAGCATTATGTCCCCTCCTTGGCTTCGCGACAGCCATTCACAGCCCCACCTTCTCATATCATTGTGCAGAACAGTGGTGATCTTCGGGTTGTTCAAGATTTTCCAGGTCACTAAATGACGAAATTTTCCCTGGCGATCAGTTCAAAGACCTAAACAGCCCCCTCTTCTACCTCCACGACTGGCCCTGATCGGTAAAATCCGCACCGGATATCAACCTTCGAAACGGCTTACCTGACGTCAATGAAGTTTTGTTGTACGTTGTTCCCTGCCAGATCTCAACGATCGAGGTAGGATCAGCACGTGGACCCCCCTCGTAGCTCTGTGCTTGTACTAATTTGACAGTCAAGATAGTCTGAAGTTAACTTTAGACCCTTCTGCAGCTTCTTTGTGACACTTCGTCTCCCATCCATGTTCGAAGGGAGTCCTAGCGTTCAAGAAATGCCGCTGAAACATAACACTCGGTTGGTTTTGCAAACTCCTTGCAGATGCAAAATCGGCTATTCTGACGAGCAGTTAGCACAAGCTTCCTGGTTAGG
>Ga0307511_10004180_pt1 | contig 14726 bp, 12 predicted proteins | sample 13_EM_MG_FD_200266 | JGI IMG/M metagenome (GOLD analysis project Ga0307511, IMG submission 200266) | Populus trichocarpa ectomycorrhiza microbial communities from riparian zone in the Pacific Northwest, United States - 13_EM | ecosystem: Host-associated > Plants > Roots > Unclassified | place... | reverse complement strand
GGCTCCCGATTTCCATCGGGAGCCCCGCGACACAGATCACATCAGTCGTTCCTGAGGATCGGTTACGACCTTCCTTACAGAATGCTGTGAAACTCAGGCAGTCAAGCCCCATGGCGCGGAAGGCCCGTTCGACTTGACCGGCGCGACCGTGAAGTCCGGTCGGTCGCCGGCCCGGCACAGCACCGCCTCTCCGTTACGCGGCAGGTCGATCTGGATCGTGGTGGCGTCGAGTTCGGCGAACCGCAGCGGCCGCCCGTGCGGGTCGCGGACCGCGATCTGGCCGGGGATACCGTGCCGGACCACACACGGAGCGCCGACTTCGCTGCGCAGCCGCACCCAACGCGTCACGCCCTGCTGACGCGAGGCGCTGAGCAGGAACGCGCCCTGGGTGCGGAAGTTGTCGATCGTGACGTCGGCCCAGGAGTCCGGGATCGCCGGGAACACCCGGATGACGCCATGCCAGCTCTGGCAGATCATGTCGTGCATGGACTGGGACGCCGACAGCGGCGTCTCGATCACCGGGCCGGACTCCTTGTACATCGTGTTGGGCTGGACGTAGAGGCGCAGCAGGTCGGCCAGGTACTGGGCGGAGTCGTTGCCGCGCCCCATCTGCGCCGCGAACGAGGCCGCGCCGGTGTAGCTGTAGCCCTGTAGCGCACCCTTGAAGCTGATCCAGTGGTTGAGCGAGGTCTGGATCAGGTCGCGGCTGCCCGGCTGCTCCCAGTTCACCAGGTACAGCGGGTAGACCGACAGCATGTGCGAGTAGTGCCGGTGGGACATGGCGAACGGCTGGCCCGCCCCGATCATGAAGCCGTTGCCGTCCACCGGGTACGGCGTCAGGTTGGCCAGCACGTCCCGCCACTTGGGGGCGAGCGGGTCGTCGATATGCAGCGTTTGGGCGCTGTCGAGCAGGGTCTGGCAGCCCCAGCGCAGCAGGGCCAGGTCGTAGTTGGTGTCCGGCGTGTCGACGCCGTACTCCGGGGAGAACGTCTTCGGCAGGTGCAGCTTGCCGTCGCCGCCCGGGGCGAGGAAGTGCAGGTAGTAGTTGACCGCCTTGCGCAGCAGTGGGAACACCGTGTCCCTGAGCAGCTTGGTGTCCATGGTGTGGCGGTAGGTCAGCCACACGTTGTGCAGCGCCCATGTCAGGTTGCCGATCTCCGGCGTGGGCGGGTCCTGGCCGGGGATGCCGGCGGTGGCCCCGTTGACCAGCGTGATGTCCGTGGTGCGGCAGATGGCCGCCGAATCCTGGTCGTACGGCGCGGCGACCTGCTTGCCCAGGTTGTCCCGGAACTGGCTCAGGGCCCGGGTCAGCGAGTCCAGTTCCAGGTGGTTGGAGCCGTGGATCAGCCAGTACTCCAGCTGCACGTTCAGGTTCCACCAGGTCGCCGGCCAGGGAGTCGACTCCAGCCACGGGCCGGTCGTGGCCATCACCGGGGCCGCTTTTCGAGTGGCGGAGGCGACCTTGTAGAGCTGGATCCAGTAGAAGCTCTGCAGCCGGCCGTCCGGCACGGACACGAAACTCTGCCGGTAGAAGGCGTTCCACCAGGCCCGGTGGGCCAGGGCCAGCCCGTCGAGGGAGTTGCCGGCCGCTGTGCGGATCGTCGCGAGCGCCCGGCCGCCGGCGGTCTTGTCGGGGTTCGACCAGGCCACCGTGGCGTACAGGGTTCTCGTGGTGCCCCTGGTCGTCTCCTGGTACGCCGTGACGTGCTCGCCGCCGGACAGCAGCGGCTGGGTCACCAGGGTGGCCGGGCCGCTGGTCTGCGTGCTGGGCTTGGGGTTGGGCAGGTAGCCGTCCGGGGCCGGCTTGTTGAACTTCGGGTCGGCGCGGGGGCTGACCGCCTCGGCCGGATGGAACACCCAGCGGAACTCAGCCTCGCCGGCGGTGGGCCTGGCCTGGACGACAAGTGCCGATCGTCCATTGTGGATGATCGCCCGGATGGCGATGCTGCCGGCGGTGGTGGTGATCGTGCCGGCCAGCTCGGCGTCGTAGAGGCTCAGCCGCCAGTCGACCGCGGTGATCGTGCCCCGCGGCTCCAGGGTGAACCAGCCGATCGGGAGGCGGGCCAGGCCGTAGAGGGAGCCGAACTCGGGGCGGTGGTCCTGCACCTCGCTGTGCTGCACGTTGAACCGGACCGCGTTGGCGCCCGGCTCCGCGTAGATGCCCGAGCCGAGGAATCCGTTGCCCAGGAAGGGGCCGTCGTACCAGTTCTTCGGCAGGCGCTGCCAGACCAGGTCGCTGCCGGCGAGGAAGGACCGCCAGTTCAGGCCGCCGCTCGCGTCGATGTCCGCCGTGGCCGCGCTCGCCACTCCCGTCGCCAACGTCGGCGCCGCCAGCAACGCGCCGCCCGCGGCCAGCAGGGTTCTCCGGGACAGCTCACTCATGTCGGCCCCTTCACTTCGTCGTGAAAACCTATACATCGGAGCTCTGCCGCCGACCGTAGGCAGCCCTTCGGGCCACGTCAAGACTCCTACCCGGATCACGGGCCGCTGTCATCGGAGGAGTCGATCGTGGCAACAATGATCTTCATGCGCATCATCGGCCTGGTCGCCGGCCTCCTCGTGCTGCTCGCCGCCCCCGCCGCCGCCTCCGACATCAAGCCCGGCATCGGCGGCTCGTTCAACGGATCCAGCGGCGTGCTCACCGGCAACAGCGCCCTCGTCCCCGCCGACCTGCCGGTGCAACTGCCCGGCAACGGCATCGGCCTGCTCGGCACCGGCATCGGCGGCGACGCCGACTGACGGCATGCCCCCACGCGCCCGACGATTGACGGCACCCCTACTATGTAAACGTTTCCAGCCCTGCCGCCGCGCCGACACCTCTGGAGGTTGTGGTGGCATCACGTTCCCGGTGGTCGCTCGCGATCGCCTGTTCCCTCGTCGCCGGGGCCCTGCTCCCGACGGCGGCCTCGGCGGCGCCCGCCGCCTGCTCCGAGGAGGCGCCCATCCGGGCCGCCGCCGACCACTGGATCGCCGGCAACGCCAAGCCCGCCGACTCCACGTGGTTCAACTCGCTGTTCATCAAAGGCGACATCGAGGCGTACAAGCTGACCGGCGACGCCAAGTACCTCAGCTACGCCACCGCGTGGGCGTCCCACAACAAGTGGAAGCTGCCCGCCGGCACCCCCAACCTGGACGGTCCCGAGGCCGCCCAGGAGTACATCGACCTCTACCAGCTCGACCCCAAGCACCCCGCCGCCGACATCGCCGACGCCAAAGCCTATGTCGACAAGGAGACCAAGAAGGTCGAGGGCGGCAAGTCCTCCGACATGTCCTATGTGGACGCCGTGCGGCTCGGTGCCCTGTCCGCGTTCGCCTACTTCGGCGGCAGCACCAACATCGACGCCATGGCCAAGCTGTTCGCCTATCCCGAGAGCCACATCTACGACAGCAAGAACTCCCTTTGGTGGCGGGATTCCCGCTGGGTCGGCACCACCCAGCACTGGTCCCGCGGCAACGGCTGGATCGTCGCCGCCCTCGTCGACACCGTCGCCAACCTGCCCGCCGGCGACTCCCACCGGGCCCACTACATCGCCTTGCTGCAGGCCATGTTCGCCAAGCTCAAGTCCGTCCAGCAGTCCGGCGGCTACTGGACCGCCGACGTCGACCATCCCTCCGCCTACCCCGCCCCCGAGTCCAGCGGCACGTCCCTTTACACCTACGGCATGGCCAAGGCCATCCAGGCCGGCTACCTCGACTCCGCCACCTACCTGCCCGTCGTGCAGAAGGCCTGGGGCTGGCTCAAGACCAAGGCGTTGCAGTCCAACGGTGTGGTCGGCTACGTGCAGGGTCCGTCCTCGCACCCGTCCCAGTACCAGCCCATCAGCCCCACCGCCACCAGCAACTACGGCACCGGCATGTTCCTCATGGCGGGCGTGGAAGCGGCCAAGCTGACCCCCGGCTGCTCGGCCAGGTTCTAGCGAGCGTCCACACGATCGGCCTCGGCCGATCGTGTGGACTTCCCGGCTCGCACCGCCGCCTCGTCGTCCTTTGGCGGCACACACCCATGTTCCACGCCCACGACCTAAGCAGCCCGCGCTTGTTGCCGCCGCCGATATCTTCGAGGTATGGATACCCCACAAGTCGTGCTCCACGGCGGCCCCCTCGACGGCACCACGCACCTGGCCCCACCCAAGGCCCAGCACATCGACGTCGCCATGGCCGACCGCACTCTGCACCGCTACGAGCGCACCTCATTCACCGATGCCACCGGCCGCCCCGTCTTCCACTGGGCCGGCCGCGTCTAGATCACCGACCGCCGTCAACAGTTCGTTGATCGCGGGCCTCTGCTCACCTCGTTCCGGCGGAAGGCTCAAACCGCACCAGCCGTGAGCACACCGGGAAGAACGGGCAGCCCAAGCACGGATCGACCTCGTCGCCTTGGAAACCGGCCCAGCGGACGTTCAGCCATCGAACTCCTGGTAGACCAATCGCAAGGCCGATGACCACGCCCAGCAGGTAGCCGGCCATCACGACTCAACCCGTTCGCGTAGCCAGTCCACCCGAGCGCCGATCTTCGACAGCAACCGCAACGCCACCAGCGCTGCGACCTCCGTGCTCATCACCAGGTACAGCGGCACGCTACCGTCCTCGATCTTCATCGATACGTGGTGCTCGCTTGACTCCGTCACCGTCACCGTTGTGCGCGGCGACCCCAGCTCGGCCACCGACGGTTGGCGGGTGCACTCGTCAACGAGAACCAGCATCACTGGCCTCCCGGTCGATGACCAACGCGACTGGGAACGCCTTGCCGAGCCCGGCTCTCCGCGCGACCAGTGGACGGCAACGGGTTCACCCGGACCAGCAAGCCGATACCTCGTTGTGCGCTACCCGGAATCGTCATCATCGGTCTCCAGTGTCGTTCGCCAACCAGGCTCGCCCCTGCTTCCGCGGCACGTACCACTTTCGGTCGAAAACGAGGACGGGAGCACCACACGGCAGGACATCTTTGGACGTCTTTGATACGTTGAAGACATCCCTACTCGTCATCCGGGAGTGGCTGTGCCGAACGAACGGCTACGAGAGGCGTTGCTGCGCAACGGTTTGAACCTGGATCACGTAGCCACTGCGACCGGCGTCGACCCCAAGACAGTCGAACGATGGATAACCCAGGGTCGCACGCCCTACCCGCGCCACCGGCACGCCGTTGCGTCCATGGTCCGCGAGACCGAGAACTACCTGTGGCCAGAAGCCGTGCCTCCGGAGCGCAAGATCGAGATCGCCGGTTCAGAGGTGGTCAAGGTCTTCCCGCACCGCAACTCGATCCCCGTCGACCTGTGGGACCGACTGATCGCCGACGCGACCGCACGCGTCGAGGTACTCGTTCACGCGGCGTTGTTCCTGGTCGAGCGCCCAGCATTCGTGCGGGGGCTTGCCGAGAAGGCCGCCAACGGCGCCAGGATCCGCCTGCTGTTCGGCGACCCCGCGAGCCGGGAAGTCGCCCGCCGCAGCGACGAGGAGCAGCTCGGCAAAGGCACCCTCGGAGCCCGCATCCGCAACGCGCTGGCCTTCTACCGGCCGCTCCAGGACGTCGACGGCATCCAGATTCGGTTCCACAAGACCACGCTCTACAACTCGATCTTCCGCTTCGACGACGAGATGATCGTCAACACGCACGTCTACGGCTTCCAGGGTGCTCATGCGCCGGCCCTGCACATCCGCCGGCTCCCTGCAGGCGACCTGTTCGAGACCTACTCTGAGAGCTTCGAGACCGTCTGGAACCAGTCCAAGCCCGCGACCTTCTAGGGAGCCACATGGCACGCGTGGACCACTTCCACGACCCGAACGCCCCCAAGGCCAACAGCATCGCCATCGCCGTCAGCGCCTTCGTCCTGGACGACGCCGGCCGTCTGCTGATGATCCGCCGCACCGACAACGACCTGTACGCCATCCCCGGCGGTCAGCTCGAACTCGGCGAGACCCTCGCCCAAGCTGCCGTCCGCGAGCTACAGGAAGAGACCGGTGTGACCGTCGAGGTCACCGGCGTCATCGGCCTGTACTCCAACCCCGACCACGTCATCGCCTACGACGACGGCGAAGTCCGCCAGGAGTTCTCCATCTGCTTTCGCGCGCGCCCCCTCGGCGGCGAGCTACGCACCAGCAACGAGTCCAAGGAAGTTCACTGGGTCGAGCGCGGGCGGCTGGACGAGCTAAACATCCACCCTTCAATCCGTCTCCGCATCGAACACGGCTTCCAACCCGATCGCCCGCCGTATTTCACCTGACGAGGAGCTGGGCAGCTTTGGCCCGGCCAAGGACGTCTGCATCGAGATCCGCGTCCACCGCGTAGCACCCCTGTTCAAGACCTGCGAAATTTCGCCATTGACTACGCAAACTTGAGCGGAAAGCCGCCCAGGTTTGCACAAATTGAGACACATGCAATAGTTACATAAATGGCAACAGTCAGAGCGGATCTGGCGCAACCAATCCATTAGACTCACAAAGTGGACAGCACGGATTCGACTTCTTCAATCAGATGAAAAAGCAATACCGTCTGCTCCATGTCAGACCTACGCCCGTCGGTAAAGCTCCCATCTTGCGGCAGTCTTCCCAACATGGGCTGCCCGTCAATTCCCTCAAAGTATCCCCGAGCGCGACAAAGAGTAGCAAGGCGTTCCCGCATGTCCGAAAATTGCAGCAATCTAACCTTGCTAGCCACCTTTCGAACACCCTCCATTGCTTCATCAACAAGAGGCTCGACGTCTATCACCTCAGGCATTGCCGCAAGTTCGTCGCGGAGCACGCCTATATAGACGCCACTCTCGGCCAGCAAGGTGTCCCGATCCACAACAACAGAAACCCACCTCTTTGGTACTATAAGCCCACTTTCTCGCCATTCGGCAGTACTTGACCACGTGGACTGCACCACTTGAAGAGACCTATGTGTGACGAATTGCCGCAGCTTATAACAAAATCGATAGCCGAAATACCCGTCATAAGCCTCGCTAAACCGACCCTCGGCCTCCTTCTTTTGCGTGGAGTTCTTTCCATACTTGCGCGATACTTTAAGAACAGTCTGATCATAGAACATCTGCATCGACGAGACAAGGTGAGCAGACTGCACGCAATATCACGCCCCGGGTCAAAGTGATACGGATTAAACTTTCGTTGATTCATATACTCAAGCGCGGCTTGTATTGAGACCTTATAGCGAAAGTGGCTATGAACCACATAGGGCAGAAGGTCGCCGTTTACAAATTGTTCGACAATCTGGTTCGCAAGCTTGATCTCATCAAACTCATCCGGAGATATCTCGCGAAATACGTCGAATATGTAGGCAGTTTGCTCGTCTGTTCCTGGACGCGCAGCCATCAAGCTGTAAGATTTTTCCACCACCAACTGACAGTAGTACAGCTGCGTGAGCCAGGAGCGTCAACCACACGTTCGTGTTGGTTCTGCTGCCGAATCTGGCTCTATGGGATCAAGGCGCGCCGCCGGCGGCGCGCTGGTCAGCTCAGTGCAAGGCAGCCGCACGGACGGAACGGCACCGACACGGCGGGCTCCCGCTCCGCTCCGCCCGCCGACCGGGCCGCCCGCCACAACCCAAGCACGAGCGGGCATCGAACCGCCGACGAGCGGCCACGGCGCATGAGCCAGCACGGCAGCACTGCCGACGGCTACTCGTCGTCAGACCACCAGATGCCCCAGACGGGCTGACCGTGCTTGCCCGACTGGTTCTCCGTGACGCCGGACGGCTGGCCTGTCTCGCGGCGCAGTGCCTCGCCGGTCTTCCGCAACCATCGGGCGCACTCCTCATCGCTCAGCCCGTCCGACATGTTCAGGTCCACCATGCAAGCGACGGTAGCGCCCACCCCCGACGCCTGAGCATGACAACGGCCGGTTGATCGGCTTCGTGTCGGGATGGACGGAGGGGTCTGGGGCGGACCAAGATCAGGCCGTCTCCAGGCCGTCAGACGTCGGGCAGTGCCGAGAACTACCGAGTACCAACGAAAGACGTCGCCGCAGGTCAGGGGCCGAAATCAGCATTCGATGACGTTGACGGCCAGGCCGCCGCGGGCGGTCTCCTTGTACTTGTCCTTCATGTCGCGGCCGGTTTCGCGCATGGTCTTGATGACCTTGTCGAGGGAGACGAAGTGGGCGCCGTCGCCGCGCAGGGCCATGCGGGCGGCGGTGATGGCCTTGATGGAGGCGAGGGCGTTGCGTTCGATGCAGGGGATCTGGACCAGGCCGCCGATGGGGTCGCAGGTGAGCCCGAGGTTGTGCTCCATGGCGATCTCGGCGGCGTTCTCGACCTGCTCGGGGGTGCCGCCGAGGACCTCGGCGAGGCCGGCGGCGGCCATGGAGCAGGCGGAGCCGACCTCGCCCTGGCAGCCGACCTCGGCGCCGGAGATGGAGGCGTTCTCCTTGAACAGGACGCCGATGGCGCCGGCGGTCAGCAGGAAGCGGACGACGCCGTCGTCGGAGGCGCCGGGGACGAAGCGGGAGTAGTAGTGGAGAACGGCGGGCACGATGCCGGCCGCGCCGTTGGTGGGGGCGGTGACAACACGGCCGCCGGCGGCGTTCTCCTCGTTGACGGCCAAGGCGAACAGGGTCACCCAGTCCATGACCCGCAGGGGATCGGTGGCGAAGTGCTCGGCGGCCAGGGTGCGACGGAGGTCGGCGGCCCGGCGGCGGACCTTGAGACCGCCGGGCAGGGTGCCCTCGACGGTGCAGCCCCGCTCCACGCACTCCTGCATCACGTGCCAGATGTGCAGCAGACCGGAGCGAACCTCGGATTCGGGACGCCACGACAACTCGTTGGCCAGCATGATGTCGCTGATGGACAGGCCGGATTCCCGGGTCCGGGCAAGGAGTTCGTCGCCCGACAGGAACGGGTGGGACAGCGGCGTGGAGTCCTGCTTGATGCGGTCGGTGCCGGTCGCGGTCTCGTCGACGATGAAGCCGCCGCCAACGGAGTAGTAGACGGCGGAGTCCAGCTCGACGCCGTCGGCAGAGCAGGCCGCGAAGCTCATGCCGTTGGGGTGCAAGGGAAGCGCCTTGCGGTGATGCATGATCAGGTCGGTGTCCTCGACGAAGTCGATCTCACGGGAACCGCCGAGCAGCAGACGGGAAGAAGACCGGATCTGGGCCACGCGGTCGTCGGCGTCGGTGGGGTCGCAGAGCTCGGGCTGCGACCCCTCCAAGCCGAGCATGACGGCCTTGGGGCTGCCGTGCCCATGGCCGGTGGCGCCGAGGGAGCCGAAAAGCTCGACGTGCACACGGGCGACGTCGTCGAACCGGCCGGCGGCGCGCAGGCGCGAGACGAACATGTAGGCGGCCCGCATCGGCCCCACGGTGTGCGAGCTGGACGGGCCGATCCCGACCGAGAACAGATCAAAAACGCTGATGGCCATGACGGACTCCCACGGTCGTGCCGGAACAGACGGCTCCCCCTCTGTCATGGGACCTGAGAGCTTCACCGTCACGACCGCGACAGCTTGCACCGTGGGTGGGCGTGCACGACCGCGCACGCTGCTTTCCAGAGTCGCCTCGCCCGGTCGGTCTGGTTGCCTGAGAGTGTGCGGGGAGGCTTGCTCCTTCGGCGCCCCGGCGAAAAATCCGAGGGCTCTCCCGACCGGGCTGTGTGCCGTCGGCACGCGGCCTGTGTGGAATTGTTGGCCTCACTGTAAACGACGCAGGGAGCGGCTGATGCGGTTCGGCGCCAACTACACGCCAAGCAAGCACTGGTGGCACACCTGGCTGGACTTCGAGCCGGACTCGATCCGCCGGGACCTGGACCAGCTGGCCGGCCTCGGCCTGGACCACGTGCGGGTGTTCCCGATCTGGTCGGTCTTCCAGCCCAACCGCGGCGTGGTCCGGGAGAAGGCGGTGGAGCAGCTGCTGGAGCTGGTCCGCATCGGCGCGCGAGCCGGCCTCGACGTGACAGTGGACGGCATCCAGGGCCACCTGTCCAGCTTCGACTTCTACCCCTCGTGGACGCAGACCTGGCACCACCGCAACGTGTTCACCGATCCCGACGTCCTGGAGGGCCAGGTGCTGCTGCTGCGCACCCTGGCCACAGCGTTGCGCGGGGAGCCGAACTTCCTGGGAATGACGCTCGGCAACGAGATGAACAATCTGGTGGCGCACAACCCCTGCACGGCGGCCGAGGTGGACGTGTGGCTGGACCAGCTGCTCGAAGCGGTCAACGCGGCCGACCCGGACCACCCGCACTGCCACTCGGCCTTCGACGACGCCTGGTACGTCGACGACCACCCGTTCACGCCGCTGGCCAGCGCGACCAAGGGCGCCATGACCACGGTCCACCCCTGGGTCTTCACGCTGAACGCGGCTCGTCGTTACGGCCCGCAGTCGACGGAGATCCACCACCTCGCCGAGTACGGCACCGAGCTGGCCCGCGCCTACGGCACACCGGACCGGGTGATCTGGGTGCAGGAGGTGGGCGCGCCGGCCCCGCACATCCCGGTGGAGCACGCCGTGGAGTACGCGGAGCAAACGATTGGCAACGTCGCGACCTGCCAGAACGTCTGGGGCCTGACGTGGTGGTGCTCGCACGACGTGAACCGGAGGTTCATCGACTACCCGGAGCTGGAGTACGGCCTGGGCCTGTTCGACTCCGACGGCAACGCGAAGCCGCTGGCCAAGGCCGTGCAGAAGGCCGTGCACGCAGAGTTGCCGAAACCGGTGGACCGCACGACGGCGCTGCTCTTCGACGGCAAGCGCAGCGACTCCGGCCCGGGCGGCCGGTTCTTCGAGGCCTGGATGCGGCTGGCCGCCGAGGGCCGACGGCCGGCGATCGTCCGGGAGTCCTCGCCCGAGTATCTCGCGGCCCGGGGCGTGACCGAGGTCTTGACAGTCTGAGACCGGCCAGCCCAGGATCGGTAGTGATCCGATGACTGACCCGCGCCAGGCCCCGGTCCGCCGCCCCTGCCCCTGATACATCGGATCTCCTACGTCGCCGGGAGCCCTCGACGCAGGAGGGCTCGATGACGACCTTCCCCAGACGGACCGCCCTTGGCATGGCCTTGGGCGCCACCGTGTTGGCGACCATGACTGGCACGGGGACCGCCTTCGGCGCGTCCAACGCGCCGAATCCGATCCCCGTGCCGCTGGACGGCCTCTTCGACAACGACGGCATCGACACCGCCACCACCCACGACGGCAACTTCGACGGCTCCGGCTACACCTTCCCGGCCGAGGGCTTACCCAGCGGCCAGGTCACGGTGGACGGCGTCCCGTTCACCTTCCCGACGGCGACCGGCAAGAACAACATCGTCGCCCTGGGCCAGCAGATCCCGCTGCCCCAGGGCCGCTACGTCACGGCGCTGTTCCTCACCGCCTGCTCCTACGGCGCGACCGGCGGCACGGCGACCGTGCACTACGCCGACGGCAGCACCAGCCAGGCCCAGCTCGGCGGGGCCGACTGGTACTCGAGCAGCGGCCAGATCGTCGCCCCGTTCCGCTACACCCCGGGCGGCGGCACCGACCAGAACCCGGTGTCGATCAGCACCTCCCAGGTCTGGATCGACCCGAACCGGGACGCGGTGGCGATCACCCTGCCGACCACCAGCCCCGCCGTCGCCGGCCAGTCCAGCCTGCACGTGTTCGCGCTCAGCCTTCAACCGGTCGCCGTGGGCAAGGCGGTGACCTTACGTGGCACGAAATCCACCACCAGCCTGCTCACCGACGCCGGTCCGCAGGTCGTCGAGGCGACGCTGGCCAACCTCGGCACCGAGTGGATCACCCCGCAGGACCGGCTCACGATCTCCGTCGACGTCCAGGGCGGCCGCACCGTCACGCCGGCAACCGTGGACTGGCTCGCGCCGGGCGACGAGGCCAAGGTCCGCATCGGCATCCGCAAGAACCAGAACGTGGACGACGGCACGACGGTCACCGGCACCGTCGCGGCGAAGTCCACAAAGGACACACTAGCCAGCGCGAGCGCCCCGATCCTGCTGGGCGTGCCCGACTACCAGCCGGCCGACACGTCGCTGACCACCCACCAGGCCCCGTACTGGTTCCAGGACGCCAAGTTCGGCATCTTCATCCACTGGGGCGTCTACTCGGTGCCCGCTTGGTCGCCGCCGGGCAAGCAGTACGCGGAGTGGTACTGGAACTGGATGCAGGACCCGACCAACGCCGTCTACGACTACCACCGCCAGACCTACGGCGAGAACTTCAATTACGACGACTTCATCCCGCAGTTCAAGGCGGAGAAGTGGAATCCGCTGGACTGGCTGAACCTGTTCGTGGAGGCCGGGGCCCGCTACTACGTGCTGACGTCCAAGCACCATGAGGGTTTCGCGCTCTGGGACTCCAAGGTCTCCGGCCGCACGGCGGCCAAACTGGGCCCCAAGCGGGACCTGGTCAAGGCCCTGTTCGACGCGTCCCGCAAGCACACTCCCCAGCTGCGCAACGGTTTGTACTTCTCGATGCCGGAGTGGTTCAACCCGGACAACCCGTGGATGGGCCACCCGCCGCGCAATCCGTACACGGGCGCGGCGGTGCCCTACACCGGTTACGCCAGTGGCCGCGACTTCGTGCTGGACTACCAGCTGCCGCAGATGCTGGAACTGGTGCACGGCTACGACCCGGACGTGATCTGGTGCGACATCGGCGGCGTGAACGACAGCCGGCGACTCATGGCCGAGTACTTCAACAACGCCAAGGACCGGCCGCGGCCCAAGGACGTGACCATCAACGACCGGTCGGGCATCTCGGTGCACGACTTCACCACGCCGGAGTACACCACCTACCCGAACACCGTGGTGGCCAAGTGGGAGGCCAGCCGCGGGCTGGATCCCCGCTCCTACGGCTACAACCGGGCCACCCCGGACGACATGTACATGACGGCCGAGGAGGTCGTGCACACGCTGGTCGACATCGTCAGCAAGAACGGCAACTTCCTGCTGGACATCGGCCCGCGGGCGGACGGCACCATCCCGGAGATCATGCAGACCCGGCTGCGGCAGACCGGCGCGTGGCTGAAGGTCAACGGCGAGTCGATCTACGACACGTCCTACTGGTCGCGGCAGGCCCAGCTGGGCGACCTGCGGTTCACGACCAAGCGTGACGCCTTCTACATCACCTCGCTGACCGCGCCGGGCAGCAAGCTCACGGTCAGTGCCCCGGTGCCGATCCGTCCGGGCGACAAGGTGACGATGCTGGGCTACCCGACGCCGCTGGCCTGGACCACCACCGGTGGCTCGCTGGTGGTCGACGTGCCGTCGGCGGCGAAAGCCGCGGGTCAGTACGCCTGGGTGTTCAAGATCAGTAGGCGCTGACCCGGGTTCGTCCCCCTGGCGCTCGCGTCAGGGGGACGAACCACATTTGCGGGTTGACGTCAGAGGAGCGACACCGAGAAGTTCAGAGTCGTGCCCGTCACCCGGTAGACGGCGGTGGCGCCACCCTCACAGAACGGCACACGTGTGCCGCTGTTCGAGGTCCCGAGGATGGCTTGCACATCGGGCCAGATCTCGACGCCGTCCCTGATTCCGTAAACATTGAAATCGATGGTCCGCTCCTGACCAACGGGATAGTTGCCCGTGGGCGGCGTGGACAGACCAGTGGAAATCTTCCCGGTCCAGTACATGACAAACGCGGCGCTGTTGACGACGGAAATCTTCTCATAACATGGAGTAGCGGCGGCTGCACGGCCCGGATTGTCGAGCACACGGGCCGTCGCCGCGCCCTGCGGTACGACGAGCAGGAGGCCCAGCAGGGCAACGAAAATGGCGGTCAGGACGTGTGCACTACGGAAAAAGGCCTTCAAGACCCTTACCCCTTTCGCAATATTCAAGCAACAAACCTCGGGAAGTCTCCCCAAGGATCGCCGGCCGGTCGATGCCGACAAAAGAGGCCATATGATTGGCCGCCCAGTAAATATGAATAATCTTCGCCAGCCGAGGTAGATGGCGCCACTATTGCAACTCGCCGATTATGATGTCGTCGATGGTCCTTTCCGACACGGCAGGGTTCCGCTCGTCGGATGTGAACAGTGGCGGCGCCGGTGGCACGATGGCGCGGTGGTGACCGTGCAGGGGGTTGTCGACCGGGTGGGGCCGACGATGTTGCGCGCCGTGCACGCGGCGTCGGCCCCGCAGAGCGTCACCGACGTGGTGATCGCCGAGCCGGGCCGGCGCAGCGTGATCGCGGCCGGCGACCTGGTGCTGGGGGTGGCGGTCGGCGGCCGGAAGGACGCGGTCGACCTGGTCCGGCACTCCAGGGGGGCGGCGGGCGTGCTGTTGAAGCAGCCGCAGGCCGGCGACCGGGAGGTGCTCAACGCCGCCAAGGAGGCGCAGATCGCCGTCGTCGAGGTACGGCAGGAGGCGGCCTGGGCCCAGCTGGTGTGGCTGCTGCGGGCGGTGCTCGACGCGGCCGCCGACGACGAGTCGGACGGCGAGGTGGAGCAGTTCGGCGACCTGTTCCGGCTGGCCGACGCGGTGGCGGCGGTGATCGACGCGCCGGTGACGATCGAGGACGCGAACTCCCGGGTGCTGGCCTACTCGTCCCGCCAGGACCGCACCGACCCGGCCCGGGTGTCCACGATCATGGGCCGCCGGGTGCCGGACGACGTGCTGGCCCGGTTCCGCAGCCGGGGCGTGTTCCGGCAGCTCAGCAAGGGCCGGTCGGTGATCTTCGTGCCGGCCCAGCGGGACGGCACGCTGCCACGGCTGATCGTGCCGATCCGGATGGGCGGCGAGCTGCTGGGCTCGATGTGGGCGGTGGTCGACGGCGAGGTCAGCGACGAGCGCTCGGCGGCCTTCGCC
>Ga0307511_10004178_pt1 | contig 14727 bp, 7 predicted proteins | sample 13_EM_MG_FD_200266 | JGI IMG/M metagenome (GOLD analysis project Ga0307511, IMG submission 200266) | Populus trichocarpa ectomycorrhiza microbial communities from riparian zone in the Pacific Northwest, United States - 13_EM | ecosystem: Host-associated > Plants > Roots > Unclassified | place... | reverse complement strand
CGAAACTCTTTGGGGCAGAGTTTGAAAGCTGAGGTTGCCTCACATTTGCCGACCAACGACCACTCATTGTTGAAAGTAATCCGAGTTATATATATTACTAGCCGAATATTGAAGGAACTCCCCAGAAGAAGAGTTTTTGATTTTTCCATTTTTTCCATGTAAATCCTTACCTAGCCGGACCAGCTACCAAACTTCTGTTTACCCGCTACTCCAACCCAATTTTAAATCTCCGGTTCAGTATATGGTGGTACTCTATAAATAACTAGTATATCGCCTTAGGCTTCTGGTAGGGCAGGTTGATCGGGAAGTATGTGGGCAAAACTCTGGTAACATGCGAAATCACACCAAAAGTGGCCATCGTGCGAAAAATGTTAAAAACCAGGTTTGGCAGGAAATCATACGGAAAAATTTGTTGATTTAAGCATTAACTAGATTGTCCCTTCTCTGGTTTTTCCAGCCAGCTAAAATGTCCTGGTGAGGCACAGTGGTCTGCAGAACTGAAGCCATTTCCAAAATCGGTGAAATAGCACTAAACTGTATGGGAAATAGCTACGAGTATTCTGACCCATTCAGCAATACGGCCCAGTCAGCAATGGGACGCTATTGCTAGTTGGGACGGCCCATTCACCAATCTGCATAATATTCTTCATACGAAACTATAGAATAATTAAGCCAGACATCACCAAACAAGTAGAAGTATGGAAAATATAACACAAATAAAATACTAGAAATCAAGTCCTTTTCCGCAACACCATAGAATGCAATGTACTATCTAAATCAGAGGCCCTGGCAGAAGCTGAATGCGAAATAGAAGAAAGAGTTTCGTATGAAGTAATAATACTAGAATATTATGCAGATTGGTGAATGGGCCGTATTGCTGAATGGGTCAGAACACGAGGACTTCAAAAAGTCACCAGAGCAGCTGGAGGGCCGTTACAGGCCTATAAACTCGGAATTAGAGACTTCATAACAAGCTCAAACTCTATCCAAAAAGCCGACCGCAAATTCACAAGGTGAGTTCAATTATACAGGTAGGGCGCTTTTGGCCGTTTTGGCTGTGGTTTCCCTGTTTTACCAAGACTTATGTCCACTAACTGTAGGTATCTTAAAGCTGGCAGATCCCACCCTTGATACAATGTCAGTTTGCAATGGTATCAGCACCACATACTACTATTTCATAGCCCACAGGTGGTTAGCATGTTCATATTTATGATGGTCATGTGGTAAAAATTTCGAAATCAATGCGAGCTAGGAATGGTGGAATTTAGAGTGAGTCATCGTACACCATAACTCCTACTATAGGCTGCCGACGAAATCCCAAACAACTTTGGCCTATTTGGTTGGGTATTGGTACACAATCAGTGTATTGGATGTAGTACGCAGGGTTTATCTATTTCCCGGTGACGAATTAATGTACTCGACTTACTTTGGAGCTAGAAGTATATGGGAAGAGTAGGGCTGTTTGGACGTATTTCCTGCAATGGACGAACTACTCAATCACTTGGATAATACAAACCACATACGAAGCAACTGGTTCCGTACACCTTGCAGCCTCTATTACATTGAGTACAGAAATTCAATCCTGTACTTTGTGCTGCTATCACTCCCGATTTACGTTTGAAAAATTGAAAAAGCACTACTTTACTGTCTAAAGTTAGCAGGCCAGGCGAAGCGCGTAAGCGTGCATACAGTAGAGTATAGGTAGATAGGTAAATTGCATTCGCACTCAGTTGTGTACTGTACATACTTTTGGAGACAGGACGGCGAAGGGGGGGTTAAATAGCCGAGCGCGCTCATAGAAGTATTTGTGCGCACATCCATACACTGAGCGACTAGTAGCCAAATAACAGGATTAACAGATATTGAGAAATAACAAGATAATAGACAGAATTCGCTGCGACAGGCAATAGTGGTGAGAGCCACCGAAACCACTTAGGCACACGCCGGAAGTGGGCATTGTTACCCTCAACATTTACGATTGCTAGGGATAGGCATATGGCATGGATTAAGTCCGCACGTGATATTATCCAAACACTTGGCATTGTGGAGTACCGCTTAAACCGTGATCAATATGCGTAATCTTCAACGGCGGATGCTTCTATTACCGGTACTATGATACACTGCCGGGAGACGCGCACATCACCACTCGAGGCAGGTGGCCTATAAAAACCGAGCCAACGGACATCAGCGTATTTTTTTAAAGTTATTGAATGTCAGAAACCATGGCTTCATTCTGGTATTCCGTGGTTTTATGGCGCTGAGGATATGAGAAGGCTGCTAGATCAGTTACAAGTTCAGCAGCACGGGAATTTATGGGATTTGAGCCAAACTCGGAACCTGATCGCAAGGTCAGTAGAGATAGCGGGTATGGCCAGTATGGCTGGGCAGTTGAATGAGTTTTGTGCGCGTATTCCTGTAACTTGTTACTTTCTACAGGAATATAGCACTGTCCTATTTTTATTTTTATTTTTATATATTCAATTACATACTCATCTGCGTCCCAGTAAGGGGGCCATGATGAACCCCGCTCGATTCATGCGGTCGCCAAGTTAGTCTGGCAGTCGTGGGTGTATGTACATTCAACTTCAAATCAATGCAGGCATAAACAAAGAAACTCTCCGGGCACGGGTAAATCCCCCTCTCCTCCTCTCCTCTCTCCCATAATCCCCTCTCGTCTCATCGTCCGCTCATTTCTCTGTATAGGATGTCAAAGTACTGAGCATTGTCATAACCTAGTAGCTACATAGTATTTAGATATATATTGCCGCATACCGTAGATGGTCTAGGCCCGGCCAGTGTTCATGGTCTGGCGGACGGGATTATTCAATTCGTCCCTGACATCCTTCAGGTCACCTAGCCTACCCCTGCCTAGCCGCTTGGATAGGCGGGTAGTGGCCTTGCCCACACTAGCAGCCACGGAGTGTCATAGCAACGTGTATCTCTGCTCCTTCCTCGATATTGCACTCCCCAACCGATTGTTCGTTGCGAAGCTGGATCCCCCTGAATATGAGTCGCTGATCATCAACGGCCATACCACTAACCGCTTGATATCTTTCTTTCACCTCAAGTATTTTCATTTCACTATTAACTAGTACGGTTGTTCGAATTGTAGGTGGTCCACGGAGGAAAATCGGAATGTAGGTCGAGAGTGGGGTAGGAGCACTGGAAATATCTGTCCCCTGGGAAGAGTTTGGGCGGTCGTGCTGTAGGTCTCTCTGATTTTGGGGCCCTTGATCTGACTTCCAATCGCGTTGAGGTTGGGAGGCAACGGCCTGACCCCTGACCCAAATTGGAAATGTGCTGTTACGCAGCGGGTGTTGTTGAAAGCTGCAGATAAATACCTAGCGGGTTACTTGGGGTCCGATTGTACTACCCATTGTAATAACACAGGAAATAAGTCACGTACAACTCTTCATACTTTTGCAAGGTCCGTAAAAGGAGCTCGCGCTGCCTTAGAGCTGACTGTGTTGGAGTACCCCCTGCAGGGGTCGGATCATATTCTAGCCTTCCAGGCCACCGGGAGCGTAGTTGCCCATATGCTTCCGTATCCAAAATGTGTGCATGCCAAAGCTGGTCTATGTACCATGAAGGACCGAGGTCCCATGCTGGGGTATCGGTAGACAATATCTTGATGGCCAAGAATCGCAACTGGCCGACATATTAGCAAACCCCCCAATGGTTAGGTCAGAAAGGATTGGGTTAAGTAAATGCTAACGTACATATTCTTGATATGCTAGCTGTGGCCGAATATTTCCCAAGGCCCCTTGGGTACTGTTAACAGAAATTCGATCCCGAGTTGCCAACAGCCGCGCCATGTCCACGGATTCTAAAAGCATGGCTACGGTCGCCATCGCCTGGAGATGCATATCTTCTCCGGCAGTGGTTTGTGTGTGACGATCGCGGGTGTCCATGAGGCGTTGATTGGGAGCTATGTCAGTTGATCGCGAGAAGTATCCCCACATCCGGAATGTGTCAAATAGAAGTGAAAGTGATTGAGAGTTGGGCTCAGCGTTTGACGAGCGTAATACAGAGCAACACTATCATGCAGGACACTAGATAGATTGCCTAAGGTGCTTCTTAGTTGAAGGTGCGGGTGGAGATTGGCTTTGGTATTTACATCCGTATCGGTGAAGACGAAGGTGTGCAATGTCTGGGAGCAGTGTGTCCACAAGGGTCCCAAGTCCGAGCGAGTTGCAGGTAGGTAGGTGCGTCAGGGGGGACTTGTATTTATTGTGGTTTTTCTTTCTCTTTAAAATATTCGGTGCGCGTATATTTCTTGTGGGTTAGCCGTCAAAGAAAATTAGGGGGAAGAATAGTCTGGTTGCCCGTAGTATTAATAACTCGACTAAGATGGGCCAAGAGTCAAAAGCGGGGAATGTTCGTATGTTTAACTTCTAAATCTTGGTGCCGGGTAAGGCTTCCGGGCGCGGCTCGTCTCGTACAACCTGTATACTTTGTGGAACTGGTGTCGCGGGGTAGCCTGGTGAGGGCGCCTCCCGTCCAGCTGGTGTAGGACTAGTCCGGTTGCGTGACCCCCACTATTCTTATTGTCGGAGGTCTGCGTCAATTTGAACCTAGTGCCGAGCGCAGAACAAATTATAGATGTTGAAGGTACAATCCCTACCCAAAAGTCTTGGTGAAACATGCCGATCGCGCGAGGAAAAAGTGTAGATGCAGTGACTGTTCGGTGCTTTCAAGCTCCATAGTACAACAACCATGCCTCCCCGCATGCAACGAGAGATGACAGTGGTCGAGAGGAGTATCACCCTCATTTCCTTGCATCTACAATGTTCAATTACGTTGATCCCACAGAATTCTGGTGGTCCTTAGTCAAATACCCAAAATTCCCTAAATCCAACAGCTAAGCCGAAATATATTGAAAATGCTCCTAGGTCAAAGAGGTCAAAGAAACTCGGCAACCAAGATAACAAGGCTATATTTTGATATATGGAGTAGAGGAAAACATTGAATAGGGAGCAGGCTCGGGAAAACTGCAGTCTACATGATAGTCATATGTTGGTAGATACTTTAGGCTGCTACCTCTGGGAAAATGGACTACGCAAGGCCTGGTAGCAACAGCACTGGGCTACAGAAGATTTTGAGATTAGAATTCGGGGTAGCTTTAGATATTTGGAGTGATAATTGCAGGGTAGGGCAGTCGGCAAATTTGGGTATTTTGAACATCTGGGGAAAAGCGGGTAAGGAACTGCATTCGTCTAATTCCAAAGGGCAAAGAGGCTTCTATAATTATTTGGGAGTGTTTTTGAAGCAAAAACCATGGAGATTTTGTACTCTTGGTGGATCACTCGGTCAACTTTCAGGTCTATTGCTAGTTGCTCAAGATGCTGGTCTTCTCTCTCATTGACAATATCAGTTGCTAACCAACCACATAGTTGGAGGTGCCAGACTCCAACAAGGCAATGCTCCAGCCCATACAGCAATATTAATTACTAAATTTCTTGAACACGGTCAATGAACACCCTCCATACAGCCCAAGGTCCAACCGCTATGTACCAGGCATGGATTCACTTTGAAAGTATCTTCTTACAAAGCATCCTATCTTTACCAACATACCTGGAAGACCAATTGCAGCTCATTTTAGACTTGCTGGGGCCTTGCTTGAAACCTGGAAACAATTCTGGAGTCTGTATCTAAGTAGTTGTGGAGGCGCAGCCATGACCCGGTACCACCTGTAACTGCAGCGGAGGGCTGGTACATACGCTGCTAGGCACACCTTCGCTTTTCATGTCACCTCCAATTCTCCTTCAATCTGGTTGCAAGCTTGGATTCTATTTCTTTTGTACCTGTATTTAGCTCATCTTCAATTTCAGACGGTGTCGATATATGGTTGTTGAATTATTCAAGAAAGTCGAAGGCATTGAGGTGTTGCAGCGAGGCCCCGTGTGAGGCTCAATCCGGGTTTCACCAAGACTTTTGGGTAGGGATTGTATATGAGTAGCAACTGTTGGAATACTCTCGCACCACGGGCTATCGAGATCACAGGCGTCAGCGCATCCAGATGGAGAAAGTCGTGAGATGTGGGTCGGAGCCGGGATTCTTAATAGGGAAAGCTATGAGAACGGCTTGATCATATAAGCAGCGCATTTCTCTTGGATTTCTTTAACCAGAGCACTAGGGCCGTAGCATTCAGCTATAGCGATATCTAAGATAGCTCCGCATCTGTTCATAACCTCGTAATTTAACAGCAACAGACTAAAGCGGTGGCCAATGAAGAATTACTTTATCTCGCAATGTCCCAAACAATACCAATAGCAAGCGGTATCGTTTGGCAACAATAGATATTGTGCAAGTTATGATTACAAAAGGTCCAGTTATTGCTCAATAGTATCAACTGCAAAAATAATAATTTTATCACTCCTTTTTGAGATATTGTGGTAGAAGTGCCGTTGCGTTATACATACTATCGCTTAAGGCTGTAATCCGGTATTGCAAGTGTCTTCAGCCCTGGAGTTGTGGACATAAGTCTTGGTAAAACATGAGATCGGCAGCAACGCAGAGCATCATACCCGACCCTACCCAGAAAAATGGAATATCTCAACAACCAACCGACAGAACTACATGAAAATTAAAATGGAGGTAGAAGAGATATAGGAGAAGCTACAGTTCGAAGGATTTGAGTAGTAAATACAGGATGGTGGAGCAGTTACATTTAGTAGTGGGTGTACCAGCCCTTAGAACGAATTACAGCAGCCACTCGGTCAGGCATACTTCGCCAGAGGGGTTCAAAGGCTTCAGGTCCGAGGGAGTCCCAGACAACTGGTAGGACCTCCGCCATATGTGCCCGAACAGCTTCTGGCCTTCCAGGAGTTGTGGCAAGGACTGGAAGCACGAGGCACTTGCAGAGCCGTCTGTATATAAAAGAATCCACTGAATGTACCGTTGCCCTTTTTGGGGGGTGCAAAGCAGTCTTTATCACACTTTTCCGACGGTAATCTCTATACTCATGTTTGGGCCCCGGTAGCCGATTTTTTCTATCACTCCATAACACCTTCTGAAAGTCCTCTGCAGTCCAAAGCAGATGTCCCTTAGCCCATTCTTTGCTTGCTCGGTAGTTACCTTAGGACTTTCTCATATTGAAGGTACTAGTGTAGAGTAACAAACTGCGTAATGATCGTCACCCACGTGATGATCGACATGGGTCCCCTAAGTCATGCAGTAACCTCTTAATATATCCATCCGTTGCAATATCCCGACAATGAGAATGAATATAAGGTAAAGAAACTCGAAAAATCCAAATTTTATCCCCAGCCCACCCCAATTTACCCTGAACCCTCTACACCTCTCGCACCTCAAGACCGGATACAACCCCCCCTTACAACCCCCCGTGGTAATAATAGAGTTAGCTCGTGAATGTCTTGGAAGCTTCTCCGGCATGCTGGTCATAGCATGGCGATATGTTGTTCAGTGATTTATAATCATAAGAGAAGCACTTCTGTGATATTTTTACTTTGCCCTCATAGGTGAATGAATGTCTTATTATACATCTTGCTGGCTAGACATGATTCCGTTCATTTCAGGCTAGATCCTGACCTGGCAAGTTACCGAGCAGATTGGGCCTAGGAATCCGTGCGCGAATCTCTTTCCAGGATTGTCCCTGAAGGCTAGAAAGCATGGGCTTTTTCTTGTCGGCGAACCCCGGCGAGTACCCAGGCACGCCGAATCCCCGACAATCTTCTATTTCACGGAGGCAGTCATTGTTTTACCTACAATTCCGGGGATGACCCCCCTGGTCTACGGTCCATCGGGAGTGCCACACTGCTATTGCTCGATCTATAGAACAATCGAGGGGAAGTGAGCTGTTGAATATTCAGGGTAATTGTGAGCTCGGTTAGCTCCGGAAATCGGAACGCATCGAAGGGGCCCATCTAAGCTAACAGTCTAAATGGGAGATTGTTATAGAACATCGCTGGCGATGCAATAGGTCCAAAAAGACGTTGTCGGAAACATGAATAGAAAAACTACACGAACATGCAATGCAGACCACAGCCCCTCCCCAAGCACCCACGCCTCCATTAAGTAGTCACCTAGGCTCATAACAAGGTGTATCGCTGTATCTTCCTCGATCTCATACTACCCAGGTGACGGTTCATTCTGAAGATGCAACCTCTCGAATATGAGCCGCTGATCATATACAGGGACACTATCCCGCTTTATTTCACCTCCAATACTTTCTTTTGACTTTAAACTAGTCCGGTAGTTGGTGTGGCAAATGGCACTGTAAGCGGAATTGGAAGGTAGGAGGAGACCAGTGCACGAGCAGAGTGAATATCTTCGTATTGATCGTCGTGCTGTAGATCACCCTGATTTGATGGTGCCTGATCTGTCTTCCAATCTCGTTTACGTCGAGATGCGATAATCCGACCCACGTCTGACCAAATTGCAAAAGCTTTTGGGTCGCGACGTGGGTGTTGTTGGAAGCTACAAATCAATATTTAGTCGGTAGTCAGAGTTCAATTGTAGGCAACATGTATCATACTATTCTTCATACTTTTGCAAGGTTCGTAAAAGATGCTGCTGCCCTTGTGAACCTCCCGCGGGAATCGGATCATGTTCTAGCCTTCCAGGCCACTTTGACCGCACTTTCCCATATGCTTCTGTATCCAAAATGTGTGCTTGCCAAAGTTGGTCTATGTACCATGAAGGGCTAAAGTTTCTTGCTGGGGTATCAACAGCCAAAATCTTAATGGTCAAGAACCGCAGCTGATCTAACGTATCAGCAAAACTCCCGCATCACTATCGTTTGGTGAAAATGGATTTGGTTCCATAAATGTTATAACTTACATATTCTTGATATGCCATCTGTGGTGGAATATCTCCTAAGGCACCTTTGGTACTGTCGATGCAAACTCGGTTCCGGGTTGTAATTAGACGCTCGATGTCCACGGACTCCAAAAGAATAGCGACGGTTGCCATTGCCTGAAGATAGCTGTCTGCTCTGGTAGTGCGTTGTTTCTGGCGCTGGCTAGTCTCCGTAAATGTTTCAATAGTGATTGTCCTCGTAAATCGAGAGAAGAATTCCCACATCGTGAGTGTGCCAGGTAGTACTTAAGTGAAAGGGATTCGAAGTTGGGTTTAGAGTTTGAGAAGGACCGATAATTGCCAATACAGTGCCGTGACTATTTAGTACGGGACTCTAGATATTTTGCTCTAGGAGTTTAATCGAAACTGCTGCGTTGGTGTGTGTATTCGTAATGGATGAAGGTGAATAAGTACTGTGTCGAGAAGAGTCTAAAGTCCGAGCAGGTTGCAGTTCAGAAGTATTGCCATACGTGCCAGTAGGGGCTGTATTTAGTCTAGCTTCAATCTACAGTATGCTGCATATTGCAGGGAATTGGTATTGTCGGGTAACTAGCGGGACGAGCCGGCTCATTTATATATATATAAAAGTTCCGCCGGAAGTGGTTGCAACCGCGAACTCGCTACGTCACCCATCAGGCCGCCCACGAGGCCGCCCACCTATTTAAAATACTTCTCTACCGTGTTATGGTTAATATATATCCATGCCTGCATATTGGTACCAGCAATTAATATCAACTTCAGCCATTATGTTCCAGTCGTACAAGGTCTACTCTACAACCACCCCCAGTACATCACAAGTTTGTCTCCTCACTTGCCGGACAATATGAAGGCCTGCCAGATGGCTATACAGTACTATCGATATCTTGCTTGTTCAATTATTCTCTCTATACTCGAACCCTTAATGAACGAGTGAATTGAAAGTAGTCCTGCACGTTCTGATATCTATTGTGCACTTTGCACAAATGTACCTACTATGGATTATTGTAGACTAATGTAATTCGACAAGTGCATAACGCCGTAACATATGGAGTCATTATACCTGGTTACTAATAGTACGGGATGAACAAAATGTCCATGTTAATGAACTTGTTGCAGCATCCGGATCACATACCGTAACAATTCGGGAACAAGAAAGTAATAATGGATAAGAAAGTAACCTCGAATAAGACAGGCAAAAGGCTCCGACCAGATTTGCTATGCCTATAGATCGCGAACAAGAAAGGAATTGTTATGGTAGAGCCAGATCTCAACCTTCTGGTGTTATACACAAACACCACCACCACCACCACCTAGGTATACGGACACCCTCTCATGGGGCATATTGCTCATCAAGGACACCATGCCTCCAAAGCGACATGGCCTACATCCCAAAATACGGCACCCCTATTGGGGCTGAACATGCGTAATGAATGTTTAAAATACAGTGGAAAAATACATCCGAGAATCCTGCCAGAACCGCCATCCTATAAACCAGACTATAGTCTTGTCCGTGAGTTCTTAGGGTAATACAACGGCAAACATAACTATATCTTTTGATGGCTCCCAATCTGGAACATCTTGGACTGTCAGTTCACAGTTTGATAATAACGTATGTCTTGTATTGAATAATTAAGCAATGCTAACACACAAGTACATGAGCATCTCGCAGGATTTATTGTTAGTCTAAATTAATATTGGCAATGGTTGAGAGTTTTTACTCGGTGGCTACAATATCGCAATCCAACATATGAGCCTATTGCAGAGTAGATGTAACCGCGCTGATCATAATTTAAAATATAGATTTGTCAACTAAAAGAAAATAGAGGTGCCGCTCGAGCCATAGCTACAATTTTGGATCCATGGTGCAACCTGCAATGTTCTGCGATATGGCCTCGCATTAAGCATGGATACAGGAAGCTCAAGAAAGTATCTTTTGGTTGACAGTGCGCTTGTAGTGTAAGCAACTCTGCGGGACAGACAGGAGTTTCCAAGGGCTCTTGTCCCGCGAGTCACGTGAAGGGGTATTGGGCAATACAATGCATTTGGATATGTATTATCATACAAATACTTAAGGAACTCATGTATCCTATTCTAGCTGCACCGGAGATAAGTTGTTTGTTATATAGGGGCTAGTGATTAGGACATTGTGCACTACACATAGTGTTGTGTAGTCTCTGTCATCAATGCTTTATACTTGCACAACTTTGAGGGTGATCTTTTGGTCCCTGTATATGGATCTCAAACTTCATCAAGCCTAATTCCCTGTCAGGGGTGGAAGTTAAAGAACGCACGTACGTTCAAACCAACTTAGTGGTGGCGTACCTACGCGTCCAAATACCCCAATACAAGTACCGGTACTGAGCCGCCAAAAAAAAGAAACCATAGCCCCCCCTAATAGCACGAGATTTTCAAGTGATTCCAGCTACAAGTGCCCATGTTGTCTCTAAGGAGTAAGAAACCACTCGTATACTATCTACACGTCTAAGCTAAATTCTAATATGACCACTCAAAAACTGCAAGCACCTTTTAGTGGCAATATGAGGAATGCTACGCTGCTCTTGGGAATCGGCCTGCCGCAGCAGGAGCAGCCGACCACAACAGGCATGAGCACTATGCCTCCCGTAGCAGGAATAGGAATACCATGAGTTGCATGAGAGATCATTGGACCATTTTAAACAAGCCGGTGCCGTAAATCTCTAAACGGTAGAGGAAACAGTAGAATGTATATGGGAATATATCTATAGTTGTGATAATAGTAAGAATTACGTGTAGAAATATTATAGCCTAATGCATTTATCTAAGAGTGCCTTAAAGATAATTACTACATTCTCTGTAATAAAGTTACTGTTTATAGGTACGGGGTTCTGACTAGAGGAATAAAGAGGATTTTATTCACTTTAGACTTTGGTACTATGGCCATGGGAAGGGGTTGCGATTGCGGTTTATGTTCCCGCAGGTTGTGTTGTCCCAAGTCGAACTACGCGGTTGCTGCGCAGTTCACTTTTGGCTCTTTTGTTAACCTGGTCCGCCACAATTCATAGGAGACCTTGCGACGTATGTTAAACGTAGTACCAACTGTTTCGTTGTGTACAGTTGAACCTCTATAAATGCAGCAATTCCGTCAGGACCATTTTGATGCATTTAGGCAGGTTTATGTAGTTAGACCGGAAGTGAGAAAACAACTGATATTTCACTAGATACATGATATCCCGAGTCCATATCCACCATGCGACTATCCAATCCACTCTCCTATTGCCCAAGCCACTTCTCAAGGTGCGGCTGCCGCTTGCGTTTCATATTGAGCTCCCACATCTGGTTCGTCAAGGAGTTATGGAGTCCATGAGGGATGCTGTATCTTGCGGAGTGGCAGTACTGGGTACAGTCTGAATGATATAGAGCTGCGGGGCCTCTAAAGGTTGGTTCACGTCAGTCCTAGTGACAATAAGTCGAGGCTCGGAGTCATCATGGGGGGCTGCGGAGGGAGGTTGTTCAGTTGAATTTGCCACGATATTGGGTGGTGGGGCATAGGCAGCTGCAATGTCTTAAATAGTGAGGTTGGCTTAACGCTCTGGAATATACTCATCCGGAGGAGTATAGCCAGCGGGTAGCAGCACATATGCATAGTTTAGGCATCAGGACGTACAAGTGTGGTTCGGGCAGCGCCATGACATTAATTAGCCATGACCTACGTTGAAGGTGATAGAAATATCCCTAAAGTCACTGGCAAAGAGGAGAAGAGCCAGAAGATGAGATTGGCAGTTCGGTTGGCCAACCCATTCGGCAATTACCAACAGTACTATATCTAATGTATGTTTCCAGTTATTTCCTATTGTTTTCTACTAAATTACTGTTATATTACTCTTGCGTTATTATTAGTGAGCTTGGTGAGAAAAGGAATCTTTTGAGCCTATTTGCCGCTCAGTTAGCCAAGGATTGAGAGGGTAGATGTATGTAGATTCTTAGAGTGCTATTGCGGAGAAAGCAAAAATCCGGGCCTAAGTATGTTGATAATAGCTCAAATAAAGCGCCTGGTGCGTGGAAGTCATACCCTCTGTCTGGTACTTCGTTTGACATATTAAACTCTTAACCTAGACCGTTTTGGATAGACTTGCTTGTAGGCCCTCCTCAACGCCCGCCCCCCCCTACTTTGGGTGCATGCTCATGTATTATCCCTCATCCGCTGAGGTGTGGACTTGACTTCATAGTTTTTACACTAGGGGCAGGAAATGTACCCAGACTCTACTCAAGCACATTATTCCAATATAATACCCGCTCATATGTCCACATCACGCAATTCATGAATTAGCTATATATCAATATACCTCTCTTGACCCCATGATCCAGGGCTCTTAGGCACTTCATAAACTATTCTCCGAACTCGTGCCCAGCCTTTGAGCCCCCTACTGTCCAATTCTACTGAAAACCCATTGGGTTCTACCCTACAGCTCTTTTGTTGTATATCCCCGTCGCATGCTGTAGTACCAAGACCCACACCCCCCGCGAGAGCGGCAGTGGAACTGACTTTGGCCCTCAGGGCGCCGGATCCACCAGCACTCCCTGCTCCCAGACCCCCTTCTACAGGCCTTTGCTGATATGTCAGTGCCTAATCAATCCATATTAATTGAGATTGGTGTACCTGCATTTAATTTTTGATAATGTTCAGAGCAAGCCTATTCATCTTCAAAATTTCTACATTGGTATGCACATCGGGGAACCCTTAGTTTCCGCCACCCATGCCTCGACCTCTCTGGTCCTTCCTCTCTTATTATCTCTTTCTCCATTCATCCATCCCAGGCACCCCAACACCCCTCATCCCTCTTTCCGCTGCCCATTCCTCGACTTCTCTAGTCCTTCCTCTCTTTTATTCTCACTGTTAAATTCACATAGGCAATATTCGTGAGGGAATAAGCAACCGACAAAAATAAGCAATGAACCAGCAACCAAGAAAAACAACAGTCAACCGAAAAACATGTGAGGCACTAGTTCGTCTCGTGCCCACGTAAGCCTCTACAAAACTCGCCAGATGTCCGCCAACTTTGCGCCTGGTGCTGACTCAGGGCTGCACACAGAATCATATTGAGTCTGACCTCAGATTTCTGATCCTGGATAACATTTTTGAGCAGAGTCCGCAGATTCTTCGCAATTCTGGTCTTTGGCCCCACATAGTTCCTCCGTTTGGTGTTTTCGGGAGGGAAATAGTAGGTCAACAATGACCTGATCACATGTAGCATGGTGGCAATTTGGTTCCCCTCTGCACTCCTCGTGGCAGAGCGCTCGTCCCCGAGTATATCGATAATGTAGAGGGGTTGCACTGTCACCTCCGGTCAGATAGGTGAATACTGCCGACTATGAGGAGGTAGGGTTTGATGCAGTAGCAATAGTGGGTGATGCCTTTGGTTGGGTGATAGGCACCGGGTTGCCACTAAGAGGCCAAGATTCACATTGTTGTCAAACCATTCCACCATGGGGGCCCAATGCATAGGTATACATTTCATTGTACAGCGTGCTTTTGCCATTGCCAGAGTGGCCAAGGGAATTCACTATTTTGGTCGCCCGATCGGTCTTCCACAGTCAGAACAAGGGTAAAAAGATGTAGGCATCCTCATGGAGAACAGGGCCATCAAAAAAGGTATCAAAGAACATCCCAATTCCCACCTGCGTGAACGCAACGCCAGCAAGGGAGGCAGTGCGCAATGATATATCATTAGGCTCACGTTCTCAGAGTTATAGGGTCAGCGTGATACTTGGGTGAAGGTTAAGTTCTCGTTAGATTGCCTCGTGCTGCTGTTCCATGATAGCAACCTGTGTAGTTAGGTCACCTCTAGCATGCAGCTGACATATTACTTAAGAGGTCTGGGATTCCAAGTTCCCACCATTCTTAAGTAATGTACACGCAGTGGCAATCCCACCCAGGGCTAAATTAAGCGG
>Ga0307511_10004177_pt1 | contig 14730 bp, 11 predicted proteins | sample 13_EM_MG_FD_200266 | JGI IMG/M metagenome (GOLD analysis project Ga0307511, IMG submission 200266) | Populus trichocarpa ectomycorrhiza microbial communities from riparian zone in the Pacific Northwest, United States - 13_EM | ecosystem: Host-associated > Plants > Roots > Unclassified | place... | reverse complement strand
ATTTACAGGATATTTCAACGGGTTCAGTTTCGCTTCATTTCCGGATTTGTTATTTCAATTCGACATAATAAAAGAATTCAGTTTTACCGAAAAGTATCTGAATATTCCCTATTTATCAGACGAAGCTATTGATTATAAAATATGTGAGTTAGCTTTAGGCGCTTGTTATGAAAATCGGAAACTAAATATCGAAAGATTTTGTGCCCGCATTTCTGAGGTTTATGATGTTGCCTTTGATTTTAATGAGTCCATTGGAGAAAACAACAATAATTTGATATTAGGGAAAATTTCGTATCATCCATTAATTATTTATGTTAACAAAGCACTTTTAAAAGACCCCCATCGGTTTCGATATACGCTACTTCATGAGGTTGGCCATCTGGTACTACATTGTCATCTATTGCTGCCATATTTTGATTATAGGGTTGAGACTGATGCCCTTTTTGGTAAGGATTATACTTTTTCTAATGACACAACTAAACGTCTGGAGATACAAGCGAATATATTTGCCAGTCAAACCCTGCTACCTACGGGTTTGTTTGGCGATTTTGTATCAAAGTTGTTTAAGAAGGAAAATATTCACAAAGGACATATTTTTTTAGATGACCAGCCTTGCAACCAGGTTCGCGTTCATGGTATTCTTAGCGAGATAGAAAAAACTTTTGATGTTTCGAAGGAGGTTGCCAAGTTGAGACTGAAAAAATTGAGACTCCTTAAGGATGCTACGGACAATTCATTCAATACGCTTATACGAAAAATGAATTTTTAGATTTTAAAACGTATAGGCGCCTTCAAAGGAGCTGACCTAAGGGCGGCTTTCATTAAGAGGAAAGGAAATTTTAAGCAGGTAAATTTGTTGATGCAAAGGCAAATCACTTTCTTTATCTGATGTAGGGGAGTCAAAATAAAGTGGACTATGAAAATTCAAGATGCTCTTAGCCTTGACGATAAACTTTGCCAGCGCCTTAGAATTTTAGCGGCATTGAAAGTAGGTGCATTAGAGAAGGGGCTGGGGCACAATGCTCAAGAGTTAGGTACGGTAATATGTACAGTGTGCCATATCAATTAAGTGCATTCGATAGCAATGAGTTGTAATAGTTAACAGGGATGAGTGTTCACGGCTTAGATAAGCTAAATTACTTCTAGGGCAGATTCCATCGTTTGTGAGCCTATCAATATATTGGTTCTGTCCACTGCCTACAACATCAAACGACCATTTTCATTTCAGCAATAACGCTTTTAAATCTGGCCTTTTCTTCCTCGTCTTCAATATATTCGGTTAGGAACTTTTCCATAAATTCAGCCAGATAAAGTTCAAACGGCTATGTGATGGCAGAAGTAGCGCCCAGATTGGCAATCAAAACATCCAATACATCTGCGCTTACAGAAAGCGACTTTGACTATATATAGTCTAATGTAAAAACCATTTGCCAAAAAGGAAGGTGAGGATGCCAATGGATAAATATCCGTGTTAGTCACAATGTTGGTCAAAAACAAAAAAAGCACTATAAAAGTGCTTCATTTAGTGGGAGTTGACGGGTTCGAACCGCCGACCCTCTGCTTGTAAGGCAGATGCTCTGAACCAGCTGAGCTAAACTCCCTTTTTCCTTCTAAAGGAGTGCAAAGATAAGGGCTAAATTATCTCCACAAAAATTTTTGCCCTAATTTTTTAAAAATTCCTTTGCAAAGCCATCATTCTCTGATCCTTGTAACGATGGCCGAGAATATTTTGAGCTTATCCAGGATCAGCAGCAGGAAGAAGGCACATGCCAGGACACCCGCCAACGCTACTATCAGCACCGCATAATATTTGATCGTCCATTCCAGCGCTATTTTCACCCGGTGGAAGAACCCCACTTTTTGCCCGGGACTTCCTTCATAAAGGGAGAAGCGCAGGGTACAGAACTCATTTTCCGTATTGTAATTCCCCAGGTCCACTCCCAGCTCCTGTATCTGCGTTTCAATCTCCAGGATCTTTTCATGGAGGCTTACAAAATCGCTGATGGCCCCGGCCTTGCTCTTTAATTCATTCAGGGAGCCTAACGTCTTTTCCAGGGACGCCTTTTTGGCATTCAGCTGCCGGTATTCATTCGTTTTATCGATCTTGGTGATCGTCGTCGAGCGCAGCTCGCCGATCTGTTGTACGGCATGGTAAAAGGAGTCAAAACCGGAAGGGGTCACCCCGATAGACAGGTACAGCTCCCGGCTGCCTTTTTTCCCCTGGCCCTGCTCATACTGGATGGGAGCGTTGAAGGAGCCGGCAGTTTTGCGGATCAGCGCCTCGTCCTCTTCAAAATGCAGGGTCCTGGATCGTACCGTGGCTGTCTTTTCATATTTCTGGGAGCTGGAAAAATCTCCCTGGCCCGGCGATAGGGTAGTATTTTTTATCTTTTCCGAAGCGTAGTTCTTTCGCAGGTTCTGCAGGCTGCTGAAAAAATCAGTGCTGACTTCATACTCTCCTCCTTCCGCGACGCGGATCCCCCAATATCCATAAAATAACCTGAAGAGGAACAACAGCACGAAAAGGCTGCCGAGTAACAAAGAGATCTTCCGGATCCTTTTCTTAAAATTTAATTGCATATGACAAGGGGTTTTTCTTTATCAATCAGTATTTATGGCTTATCCATAGAGAACGGATTTTCATCTTCATCGCCTTTTCCCGCCTTCAATCCCGGATATAAAACATACCCCAGGATAAATCCACTGATCAGACCGCCGATATGCGCCGCATTGTCGATGCCCCCGGCAAGCCCCATCAGCAGGTTTCCCCCCACGAATACCACTACACTGATCATAAATGATTTCTTAAAGACAGAAGGGAAGAACTGCGTCGTCAATAAGGCCAGGAAAACGCCATAAAGCCCGAAGATAGCCCCCGATGCCCCTACGCTTACCGTTGCCGGATGCCACCAGAGGCTCATGAGGCTGGCGCCTATCCCTGTTAAAAGATACACCGCCGCCATTCGACCTTTTCCCAAAGCCGGTTCCAGGAATATTCCCACAAATAACAACCCGACCATATTGAAAGCCAGGTGCACGAACCCCACATGCAAAAAAGTGCTGGTCAGCAACCTCCACCACTGGCCCGCACCAGCCGTTAATGGCCTGTAATTAGCGCCCCAGGCCAGCAGATCGGAGCCCTGGAAACTGATAAACCCCTTTCCAGCCAACACCATCAGGAGAAAAACCAGGATATTCAGATCCATGATAACCGGCGTGACCGTATACCCCGGACGCGGGAGTAGCAGCGACCCCATTTCTTTCAGCTCATCACTTATTTTTTTCCCGGGATGTTCTTCTTTGGTGTCTACAACGGATTCCTTCATTTTGGGAATAGCCAGCATGATCAGCCAGACAAAGCAGCTGATACCGAATGCGCCAAATGTCCAACCTAATTTATTCCCATTCCGGGCGGAAAAGGCGGTAAATCTTGGCTCCAGGATAAATAGCGGCCCGGGGATCGTAGTAATAAACGTATTCTTCAGGATCGCCTTTTGATAATTATCCCGCTCTTCGGTATTTCCTATGCGGTCCAGGTAGACAAAGTTGTTAGGGTCCTGCTGATGCCAGTCGGTTAGCGTACTGGTAACAAACTCCTCCCATTTCGCATGTCTTTTTGCACTGCTCAGCCGATTGCTGAGACTCTCCTCATAGTGAACACAAGCCCAAGCCTGCGGCAATACATTGCTTACCAATACCTCTGTTTTTCCACTAATTTTCACAGGTTCTCCCATCGGGGGAGCTACCAACAGTCGTTTGTCGAATACCGGGCAGGCTATATAAATCGTGAAGGTGAGCCGGTCATTACCTTTACCGCTTACCACAGCGGTATTTTGAAAAGATGCCAGCGCAGTATCTACATAATATTGGCTGGCGCTATAGTATTTTGTCGGTTTGTTTTCCCGGATCTGGCTGATAGCTGCCAGCGGCGTCAGTTTCCCCAATGCCGTCCGCCAATAACCCTGCAGGATAGCAGTAGGGGCGCCTATCGCAAGGGTCGCTATGATCAGATAGAAAAAAGACGAATTGTCACCGCGTTTGGTTTTAAGGTTCAGTAGTTTTATCCTCGGTCTCAACCAGATCAGCAGGGGAATAAATGGCAGGATTAAGGGAATCCAAAGATCAGTTACGATCTCTTTCACCGGGATCGCCGTATTGTCAATGGTCAACAAAATGTTTAACAAAGAATAGGCAAGCATAGTTGCTCCCGCGATCAGCAGGAATGGCAAAAAGATAAGCCGAAGTTTGAGCCGGAATGATTTCATATAGACAAGCTAATTTATCGCTTCCACACGTTATTCTCCCGGTTCACATCCGGCAACACCTTATCCGGATCGATCGTCACGGAGATCAGCTCCCCATGTCCTCCTGCAGTCCCGCTCGCCCCGCCATCACCAGCGTGCCCCCCGCCCACTTTTTCCACATGCACCCCCGACTGCAGCCAGGTCTCCACGGGCAGGGATATCCGCTGCCTGGTCCCGTCCTTCCATACCAGCTCCACCGTGCACGGCATCACCATCCTGTCCAGGTTGGCGATTACCACTTCCACGCCTTTCCCCGGATCCGCAGCCGTATAATCTACCTTTTGCACCGCCAGGTCCAGCCCCCAGTTGTGGAAGAACCATTCCCTCCAAAACCAGGACAGGTCTTCCCCCGCCTCATTGTCCATCGTCCGGAAAAAATCATAGGGAGTAGGGTGGCGATACGCCCAGCGCCGGATATATTGACGGAAGGCATAGTCAAACCGGTCTTTTCCCAGGATCACCTCCCGTAACAGCACCAGCCCCAGGGCCGGTTTAAAATAAGCCATCGGGTGCCGGTATTTTTCCGGGATCCCGTCCGCCCGGGTCATCATGATGGGCGCCTGTGGGTCTTTTAACAGCGGTACGATCTCGTCGGCCGGATTGCCGCCGCCGGGAGCATACTCCCCATCCCGCTTCGGGGCATATTCTCCTTTATTAAAAGCATCCGAGGCATACACATCGATGAACGTATTGAATCCCTCATCCATCCACGCATATTGCCGTTCGTCAGAACCGACGATCATGGGAAACCAGTTATGACCGATCTCATGGGCCGTTACCCAATACAATTCACTCCCTTTATCCGTAATCCCGTCAAAAACAATCCCCGGATACTCCATCCCCCCTGCAATCCCCGCTTCGTTGATGGCTACCGGATAGGGGTAGATGAACCACTGCTCCGAGAAATATTCCATCGAGGCCTTCAGGTATTCCGTAGCCCGTCCCCAGGCCCCGTCTCCCGCACTCTCCACCGGGTAGACCGACATAGCCAGGGACTTTTTGCCTCCCGGCAAATTCACCCGCGCCGCATCCCAGATATAAGCCCTCGAAGCGCCAAACGCCACATCTCGTGTATTGTACATCTTAAAATGCCAGGTCAGCACACCCTGCTGTACAGGCCGGCTCTTCGGATCTCCCAGTTCCACAGCAGAGCGAATCATCACTGTTTGATCGCTGGCCTTTGCGGCAGCCAGTCGCGCCACTTCTTTGCCCGTCAGCACCTCCTGGGGGTTTTGCAGCTCGCCCGAGCCCGCTACGATCATATCCCAGGGCAGGGTGACCTTATAGTCGAAATCCCCATACTCACAATAGAACTCGCCACTGCCCAGGAAAGGCAACGTATTCCAGCCCTGGCTGTCGTCATATACGCACATACGGGGATACCACTGCGCGATCTCATAGATCTTCCCATTCCTCGTCGACACATAATCCGTCCGGTTGCCGAAATCTCCCGGAATGGTATAGTGATAGCTGATGATAATATTAATTTTTGCTCCCCCGGTCGGGAGACCTTTCTTCAGCCGGATCTGCAGACGGGTATCCGTCACCACATACTCCGCATCGGCACGAACGCCTCCTTGCTCTACCTTCACCGATTCCAAGGTATAGCCGTTCGTATGCTGATCGGGGCTAAAAAAAGTAAAATAGTTCGAGCGGGCATCCTTGCGATAGGTATTCTGGTCCAGGTACAGCCATAAGGAATGCAGTGTGTCGGGGCTGTTGTTGGTATAACGGATCGTTTCACTGCCGGCTAATTCATTCTTCCCGGTATCCAGCCGGGCCTGCAGGGTATAATCCGCCCTGTTTTGCCAATAATTGGCTGCCGGCGCTCCGTTAGCGGAGTGATAGGGAGCCCGCTGATCGCTGTAGAACCCGGTTGCAAACACCGCCTGAGGATCATACCCCGGCCCAACAGGCTTTTCCGGCAGTCCGGCAGCCACCTGCCCATGTGCGTCGATCATTAATGTGAATAAACCAATTGTCAGCAAAGAAGAAAACAGGGAGAGCCTCATCATGCGTAATATTATTATTTTTTATCAAATGGGAGTTGGAAACGGCTACCAGCTACAAGCTACAAGTTAGCTGCTATCGGCTCGTAGCTTGCAGCTATCAGCTTGCTGTGCAATATAATAATTTTTGCCAGCCCGCGGGAGGAGCACACATCGAAACATGTCCCATCTATAAAAAATTGCTAATTCAACTGAACCACCGGCAGCCGGTAATGTAGCCCGTCTACCGCGAACAGCTCGTCGATCTCGAAGGTCCAGTATTTAAAAAGAGGAGATTTGGAAATATATTTTTCAACAGAGGCTTTATCTTCGGCAGAGACCGTGATCCACACCCTTTGCGTTTCCATCGACACTACATAATGGTCTATCACTCCTTGTTCGATCAGCCGGTTTATGTAGGTTCGGTGAGGGGGAACAAGGGTCGCAAATTCATCATTCATTTCAAATTGTATCGTCACCTGGAATTTTCGCATAACACTTCTTACTTATTCCTAACAAAACTTCCGTTCCATTGTTCAAAAGGCATCTATCGGTCATAGGGCATAGATCCTGCCAATAGATATTTTACCGCTTTTCAAAGGGATCGCCTTCATTCTTCGGAGGCATTCATCCCAGTCGCATGCCTGGCGTATGCCTCTCCTCTCTTAGTACATACGGCAACTTTCATCAGGCAGTTGCCTCACCCCAGTTTCCAGTCGATTACCTGGTTCACCCATTCCGGGCGGTAGGGAGTGGTCACTTTGATATAATTATCGGTATAGCCTTCCATCATTGACGTTGTCACATGCCCTTCCAGCAATACTTTGCGGGTTTGCCCCTCGTGCTGGCGGGTAAAATATTGCATTTTCTGGTAGGAGAGGTTCCGCAGGATCTTATTTCGTTCATTACGGACCGAAATGGGAATTACCGGTTGGATCTCCAGCGCTCTCGTATGGTCCCGCTCGGAGTAGGTAAAGACATGCAGGTAAGAGATATCCAACTCATGCAGGAATTCGAATGTTTCGGTAAAATGTTCATCCGTCTCCCCGGGAAACCCGACGATCACATCCACCCCGATCGCACAATGGGGCATGACGCGCTTGATCAACTGCACCCTGGATGCATACAGCTCCCTTTTATAACGCCGGCGCATCAATCCCAGGATCCGGTCGCTGCCACTTTGCAGGGGAATATGAAAATGCGGCATGAATTTATTGCTGGCAGCCACCCATTCTATCATTTCAGGGCTGAGCAGATTCGGCTCGATGGAAGAGATGCGGTAGCGGTCGATCCCTTCTATTTTATCCAGTTCCTTCATCAGCCCGAAGAAATCTTCGGATTTATTGGTGTCTTCCCCCACGGCAGTCCCCGTCCGCGCCCCCGCTCCATCCGGTCCCTTCCCAAAATCTCCCAGGTTCACCCCGGTCAGCACGATCTCTTTCACATTGCCCTTGGCGGCTATCTGCCGCACGTTGTCCACCGTCCGGGTAATGGTATCGCTCCTGCTCTTCCCCCTGGCCATCGGGATGGTACAGAAAGAACAATTATAATCGCAGCCGTCCTGGACTTTCAGAAAGGTTCGCGTCCGGTCATTCAGGGAAAAAGAGGGGTTGAACCCGCTGACCTCTTCAATATCGCAACTGCAGATCCGGGCCGAATCCCCCTTGGATAACTCTTTGAGATGTTGCACAATATTGAACTTCTCCGCCGCTCCCAATACCAGGTCCACACCCGGGATAGCTGCGATCGCGGCGGGCTTCAACTGCGCATAGCAGCCCGTGATCACGACGAAGCTTTCCGGCGCTTTCCGCTGGATACGCCGCACCAGGTGGCGGCATTCCTTATCGGCATTATCCGTGACGGAGCAGGTATTGATCACATACACATCCGCCTGCTCGTCAAACCCTTTTTTCTCAAATCCCTCGCTCTCCAACAGTCGGGAGAGGGTAGAAGTCTCCGAGTAGTTGAGCTTGCAACCCAGCGTGTGAAAGGCGACGGTCTTATTTCGAATTGGCTCCATAATAAGTAATAATCAGGGTTTCCCCAGCCGGCAAAGATACTTTTTTTGCAGTTGCCCGCCCAATGCGGCGCATTTGTCATAAAAAAGTAAAATCAATTATAATTGGAATGATCGTTCCGGAATAACACTACCTTTGTGGAACGATTAGTCCAAAATAATAAAATCAGAAAATCATGAACAAATTAGCGAACAAAGTCGCCGTAGTAACAGGCGCCTCCAAGGGAATAGGTGCACAAACCGCCAAAGGGCTCGCAGCCGAAGGCGCATCAGTGGTCGTCAATTACTCCTCCTCGAAAGAAGGAGCCGATAACGTGGTCGCCGAAATCAAAAGCAAAGGCGGCAAGGCCGTTGCCATACAAGGCGACGTGTCAAAGGCCGCTGATGTAACACGCCTCTTCGCCGAAACAAAAAAGGCCTTCGGCAGCCTCGATATCCTGGTCAACAACGCCGGTATCTATAAGTTCGGAACGCTGGAAGAGATCACGGAAGAAGAATTCCACCGCCAGTTCAATACCAACGTCCTCGGCCTGCTGCTGACGACACAGGAGGCGGTGAAAAGTTTTGGCGCTGGTGGCGGCAGCGTAATTAATATCGGCTCGGCCGTTACCCGCCTGACCCCCGCCGGAAGTTCGGTCTACACGGCCACCAAAGCTGCAGTCGACGCTATCAGCGGCGTCCTGTCCAAAGAACTGGGATCCAAAAAGATCAGGGTCAATTCGCTCAACCCTGGCATGGTAGAAACCGAAGGCACACATACCGCCGGATTCATCGGCAGCGATTTCGAAAAGAACCTGGCCTCCCAATCACCGCTTGGCCGTATCGGGCAGCCCGGAGACATCGCGTCAATCGCCGTATTCCTCGCCTCGGATGATTCCGGATGGCTAACCGGCGAAATGCTGACAGCCAGTGGCGGTGTCCACTAAGCGGCGGTGTCCACAAAAAAATAAATAGCTTTGCTTATCACCCTGTAAGCAAAGCTATTTCTATATGGCAAGAACAAAAGATTTTGATGAGACCGAAGTGTTGGCAAAAGCCATCAAATTATTCTGGCAAAAAGGATACAACGGCACTTCTATGCAGGACCTCGTGGATACCTTAGGGATCAGCCGCTCCAGCCTATACGATACCTTCGGTGACAAACACCAACTGTATCTGGCGGCATTGCAAAGCTACAAACAGGCAGAAACTGCCAAAAGAGATCAGATTCTCAATGGATCTGCTGCGGCAAAAGTCGCGATCCGTCAATTAATGGACCTGACCATCGTTGAAATGATCCGGGACAAACAACACAAGGGCTGTTTCCTCATCAACTCCGCAGTCGAAACCGCTCCCCACGATAAGGACGCCAACGCCATTCTCTGTCAGAACGAACAGCAATTGGAAAACGCCTTTTACGAAGTCATCAAAAGAGGACAAAGCAACGGTGAAATTTCCGGCAAACAAGACCCCAGGGCACTCGCCCGCTTCCTCATCAATACCATCGTAGGCATCCGCGTGACCGGTAAATCCGCCACCGATAAGGCTATTTTTGAAGACATCATCAATATCACCATGTCCGTCCTGGATTAGCCACTTTTATTTCACATTGATAGGCCGCTATGCCAGGCGCCACCGCATTCCATGCCCAAAGGAATAAATTATCCATCATTAATAAAAAATATCAATAATATTGTTGCTGTTATTTATTATTCGCTAATCACATACTCTATTCAGGACGATGAACCCGGACGAAGAAATAACCTGGAGATCCATTCAGCAAAAAGACGGGCGGGCATTTGAAAACTACTACCAGCAGCATTATACCTATTTTTTCCTGTGCGCTTGCAACTACCTCAAAGACGCAGCCCTGGCGGAGGAAATTGTCAACGACGTATTTATTACCATTTGGCAGGATGCCGGGAAGATCAATATCGGAACTTCCCTGAAGTCCTATATCTACCGGGCCGTCATTAACAGGAGCCTCAATGCCTTGGACAAAAACAGGCGAGTCCGGGAAAATCAAAAAGAATTAAGCCGCTTGCCGGAGGAAACCTTCGAATTACGGGAAATGGAAGAAAATGAGCTGAAGATCAGGTTATATCAGGCAATTGACCAACTACCGGAGCAATGCCAGAAGGTATTCAGGATGAGTCGTTTCGAAGAATTAAAACAGCAGGAGATTGCCGACCAGCTTGGCATTTCCATCAAAACCGTAAAAAACCATATCACGCATGCCCTAAAACAATTGACCATTGTCCTGGGGGATTGGAATTCCATCCCGCTATGGATACTAGTAGTAATAAAAGAAATATTTTGGCCCCGCGGGTAGGCCCATGGGCTATTTTTTATGTCTTATATTGGAAACTATGGATTCGCCCTCTACATATGATGATCTTCCCTGGGAACTGATCGTATCAGCCCTGCAAGGTGAGCTGTCCCCGGACGAGGACCTTCGCTTCCGGCAATGGCTGGACCTTTCCGCGGACAACCAGCAAAAATATGATCGGTTGCTGAAGATCTGGAAAGATGGGTTAGCTGATTATACACTCTACCGGCAGGCGGATGAAATAAAGGCCTGGGGAGCCCTTCAGGGAAGAATGGGCGATACCCTTCAGGGAAGAATGAGTGGTAACACCCTCGCGCATAAAGAAGCTAAAGTGATCCGGGCCTCCTTTGGCAAAAGACAGTCTTTAACAAGGCGCCTGCTGTCCGTGGCTGCCGTTTTCTTGCTTACAATAGGGCTCGGCTATTGGTATTTCTCCGGGAGGAGCGCCCGCATTTTGTATGAGACTGCTGCTCATGAACAGAAAAGAATATCCCTGCCGGATGGTTCGACCGTGGTCTTAACCCCCCAAACCCGTATCCAGCTTGCCCGTAATTATAATATAGCTGACAGAACGGTGATCCTCGCAGAGGGGGAAGCTCATTTTGAAGTCTCCCACCAGGAGCAACTTCCTTTTATGGTAGACATGGACGGCGCCAGTGTTAAGGATATAGGGACAAGCTTCACTATACAAAAAACAACAGACAGTGTAAAAGTCATGGTATCCGCCGGTAAAGTCGCCTTTGTTAAAAAAGAGACCGGGGAGTCCCGGGAAATATCCGCCGGCAGCTCCCTTTGTTTTTATAGCACGCAACACCGTTTCGGGGAAATAAAGGCAACGGAGCCGGCAAACAACGGCGCTGATTCCCTGCGCTTTGATAATTCCCCTTTATCGGATGTTATCACCGCCCTGCAACGACTGTCCGGCAAAAAGATCCTGTTGAGCGATACGGCGACTGCACAAAAAAGACTGACTGTCCATTTGGACCGGGAATCCTTTGATAACAACTTGAAAATTATTTGCGCTTCCTTAAACCTCGAATATGTAGAAAAAAATGGCATCTATATTTTAAAAAGCAGGGACACTACCACCCATAATTAAAGAATATAGTCATATATAATAATTTGTCTTTTATTCGCGTTCATATAGCCTTGCTAAATTACCCTGAAAAGTGAACCGGATAACTGCATATGCTGATAACTGCCCGGGCATGGTCCCGGCTTTGCTGTTTTTCCTTTCTTTTTTTATTCTTCAGCCATCCGTTGCACAGAAAAAAAAAGTAGCGGAGGTTCATGTTACCATCCATGTAAAAGACCTGCCTTTCCAGGAGGTATTAACTCTCATTGAATCTCAGATCCCTTTTAAATTTGCCTACGGTACAGAACTGGTGCTGCAACAAAAAAATGTATCGGTAACGGCCACAGATCTACCCTTGCCGGATCTTTTGACGATCTTATTACAGGGAACTGCTCTTACCTATGCGATCATTGGCAACCAGATTGTCCTGCAGAACACCGCCTTACCATCCAGTATCACCCTTAGCGGTTATATAAAGGACTCTCAGACGGGAGAATCGCTGATAGGCGCCAGTATTTATATTCCATCTGCCGGAACAGGCATTTTCTCCAACAGTTACGGATTTTATTCCATTTCCGTTCCTGCCGCCGACACGATGGAACTGGAAATCTCCTACGTAGGCTATAAAAGCTTATTCAGGCAGGTGAACGCACGCAACAGCCTTACGCTTTCCTTTGGACTGGAGCATAATTACGGACAGGAAGAGAGCAACAAACTGATCATCGCCAATGATAAAAGGGAAAACAATGTAAAGAAGAATCAGGCTGCACTGATCGAAATGTCGAACGATATGATCAGCGCCGCTCCTTCTGTCAGCGGTAGCGGAGACCTGATCAGTTCCATTGAGATGCTGCCGGGTGTACAGGCCGGGATAGACGGGACGCCGGGTTATTTTGTCAGAGGCGGAAATTCAGGGCAGAACCTGATCCTGCTGGATGAGGCTACCTTGTATAATCCCAGCCATATATTCGGGTTGGTAGGCATTTTTAACGCACCAGCCATTAAGTATGCCAGCCTGATGAAAGGCGGCTTTCCCGCCAATTACGGCGATCATGTGAGCTCGGTACTGGATATTGCTATGAAGGACGGCAGCAATCAGCAATTCGGCGGGATCAGCGAAATGGGCAGCATTGCATCAGATGTGACCCTCTATGGCCCTCTGGAACCCGGTAAATCATCCTTTCTTGTTTCCGCCCGGCGGAATACGACAGATGTGATACTTCGCCCTATTCTTCATCAAAATTATTTCAGCAACTATTATTTCTATGACGTAAATGCCAAGCTGAACTTCCAGTTGTCCCGTAAAGACCGCCTTCTTTTAAGTTTTTACAGCGGGAGGGATAACAATACCTATTCTACGGATTCCACAGATATCACAGGGATCAATTATTCCATGCATTTCGGGAACACCGCCTTCACGATGCGATGGAACCATCAGTATTCCGGAAAATTATTTTCCAATACCTCCCTGGAATATAACCGCTATCACCAGTTCCTTTCTGCCACCCAGGAAGGCTATTTCGCACAATTATATTCCGGGATCAGGGATATGAATGCAAAAACGGACCTCACGTATTATCTCTCTCCCGCGCATAAAATCAGCGCGGGTGCAGACTATTTATACCAGACGCTCTATCCCGCATCGTTATCCGGGAAGATCCCTCCCACGGACTCTTCCAACGATATCATTCCCTCCAGCATCCCCCCCAAGGCCGCCACCCGCCTGGCCCTTTACGCCGGCGATGATATAAGACCTGGCGGTCGATTTCAGGTATACCTGGGGGTAAGGGCTCCTTTCTACTATAAGCCAGGAGTACAATATTTCAACATTGAGCCGCGGCTGTCCCTGTTGTATATGATAGATTCGTCTACCAGCGTGAAAGTCTCCTATACCAATATGCACCAGTACATTCACCTGGTGCAAAGCTATAATGCTTCTTTCCCGGCGGAAATATGGATAGGCAGCGGCAATATCGTGCGGCCCCAGGCATCCCGGGAAATTTCAGCAGGGCTATTCAAAAACTTTAAGGAGAATACCTTTCAGACCAGCCTGGAATTTTATTACAGGCGTATGGACAACCAATTGTTATTCGGAGGCGGGACGTCGCCGACCATCGATGACAGTATCGAAAACGAGGTGATCTTTGGAAAAGCATGGAGTTATGGCGCCGAATTCTTTACCCGGAAGAACAGGGGAAAATGGACAGGTTGGCTGGCTTATTCGCTCGCGTATGCCAACCAGCATTTTGATTCGTTGAACCTTGGCCGGTCATTCCCTTATGCCTACGACAGAAGGCATATGCTCGATATCTCCACCGCCTATGCCCTTTCGACGCACTGGAAGATTGCCGCCAATTTCCTGGTAGCCAGCGGCCGGGCGTTTACATTGGACACAGATACCTTATCGAGCCCTGACAGCAATCCGCTGTACGCGGGCAACCGGGGAAGGGGCCGGGGAAGAGGCCGGCCAATTAACCAGGATGAAAGCTCATACGGCATTAAGGCCAATAACTACCGGCTAAGTCCTTATAACCGGCTTGACCTGAGCATCCATTATACAAAAATCAGGAATACAGGCCGGAGGGTGCGGGAAACGAAATGGATATTCTCCGTGTATAATGTCTACGCCCGCCAAAATAGCTCGTTCGTTTATCGGACGATAGATCCATCTACCCGACAAATAATAGCCAGGGAAGTGCCTTTTATTCCTGTCATACCCAGCATTACCTATAGTTTGAAATTTTAATGGAAGGCGTTCAGAATGAACCATTTCGCATCCATTAAAAGATTTTTTGCCCTGCCAATAGGACCAAGGTCGCCTTTTTTTGTCTTATATCGGAAGACCAGGGATTCCCAGCTTGGTTTCCCGTGGTAAAAAATTCAAACTCATGGAAAAACAGACAACAAGACGCTTTTCATTGTTATTAGCAGCATTGGCGACGGGTATCTTTATTTTTGTCTCCTGCAACAAAAGCAGCAGCAGCTCCGGCTCCAGCCAACTGCAGGTAAGGCTGACGGATGACCCCGCCGGATATGAT
>Ga0307511_10004174_pt1 | contig 14736 bp, 13 predicted proteins | sample 13_EM_MG_FD_200266 | JGI IMG/M metagenome (GOLD analysis project Ga0307511, IMG submission 200266) | Populus trichocarpa ectomycorrhiza microbial communities from riparian zone in the Pacific Northwest, United States - 13_EM | ecosystem: Host-associated > Plants > Roots > Unclassified | place... | reverse complement strand
AACATAATCGAATAATGAGCTTCTCCTGTCTAAAAACCAACATAATGTGTTCACGGACTGTGACTCAAAGAAAGCATCATCATTGCGAAAGGCCCTGCCATCCCAAAGCGTGTCTAGTGTTATAAGAGCTTGCTGAGCCCACTGCATGACGAGAAATTTGTTGGCTCTAAGTGTAAACATGATATCGCTGGTCGTGAGCTTGCTCCTCCATAATCGTCGCAATACATTGTAGCATTGATTTTTGAGCTCGCATTTGGTGTTCTCATATTCTAACACAGAACTAGGCTTCTCGTCGAGCCCCATGACAATATCCAAAAGCGCATGGAACAAGGAGACTCCACTTCCGATACCACCTTGAGCAGTAGAGAGCTCCACTGTTCCATCTGAGATAGCAAAGCCGAGTAAAAAATGTGTAACGCAGGGTTCTGAGGGGCTGGCATCTAAGCTCGCGTTCAGTAGCCCTAATATTCTCATTTTGATCAGATCAACAACTCCCGATTCCTCCTCAGGAGTTTCCATGCGATGTATGAACCCAAATTGTACCCTCTTCGAGTCCGGATGGCCTTCCATGATGTTCAATATCCTATTCCTTTTCATTGGCCTTCCATAGGTCACCTCTGGGGCTTGTATAAGTGTTGGTGTCACCACAAGTCTTTCGAGTAATCTCAGGGCAGCGGCTGAAATCGCCGCATCTCCAACCTCAGTGAAGAGGCCTAAACATACTGCAACGTCAAGGTTGTACAAGATTGCCTCTTCAAGCGAACCAAAGGTGTTTCCACCAATTGGTTGCAGATTCTTCCGTCGGCGCTCGTCCCCTTGAACTAATGGACGCACAATGTTGAAGTATGTACTTTGAAGTTGGCTCATGAGCTCCAGAACTTCGATGGCCATCAGTACAGTGTCCGCGAGTGGAGAACCTTCTGGTGCGTTATTCAGTGTTACGACACCATGCTTTATGATTTCAAAAAGCACAGTTATGCACTTCTCACTGAGCAGATGCTCCATCACCCTAGCGAATGGGTGAAGACTAGCGTAGGTCTTCAATGACGACGACCGGATCGCCGTGTCCACTGCAATACCCGAACGTTCTGCGTAGAGTATGAGGTCTTCGTTGAAAGAGGTCAGGCAAGCTAGAATGAATTGTAGACATGCTGATTGCACGTGTGCACGGATGATACTCTGAGGATCAGCAGGGTTAGGAGCAGCGGACTGATCCTTTTTCTTAGCTCCGTTGACAAGTACGCTGGTCATATTCATTGTGTTTCCCATATAAACTGATGCCGAATTCAAAGCATTCGCATCTTCCTTTGGCCGACTGAAGACCTGCCACAAGGTGGCTCTGAGGATATCTCTTAAAACAAAATCCACATAAGGGTCGATCGCTGTTGGGCGAGTATGAGTAAACCGTGGATTATCTTCGGGAAAAGGAAGTTTGTCGTTCAAGAGCCCGTCGTCAGCGGGCTTAACCAGTGCCACCAAGAGTCTGGTGAAAGCCTCTGATGGATATATCGAGAGCTTTATGGAATCTAAATTCTGAATATCGGCCCCAGAAAAAGGAATTGCGGGACCCGCCACAACAAGTGCGGTAGGCTGGGGGTATATACCGAAAGCCCAGTGGTCAATTGCATCCCAGATATTTTTGGTGTACTCCTCCTTTTTTCCAGCAAGAAAAGATGCTACCGCGTAGAATATGCTAGCCAGCAGCTGGGTTGGAGTCCTTCTTTCTAATGTCTGAAAAAGTGCCTCCAAAACACAAAAGCTGTTATTCTCATATAACCAATTCCTGGCTTCTTCAGATTCCTGGGCAATACGGCCTATCAATCGAATATGGGCGTCAATGATCAAAGTAGTTTCCAGTAATGGTTCAGTAGCATCAATTGGCGGTGGCGGTGGTGGTCGATACATGCTGGTAGTACCCTGCGTCCGTATGTTTCCCAGTTGGGTTACATAGTTCTCCATCCTTTGAAATATAGAGCCCCAAGAGAGATAGTGCATTCCCCGTCGCTGCCTTGCTATACCCGGAGCAAACTCTTCTTTTAGGAACTTATGGGCATGGGCACTGCACTGCTCACCAAATGAGAATGAAGCCAACATATAACTCATGACAGTTGCCATAAGTGGTGTGAGGTTGGACGACGCCCACATCAGAAAGCCGTAAAGATTACTTTCTGGGTCATTCCAGAATGTAAGTGCGGCGTCAGAGCGACCGTAGTAAATGTATGATATTATGAAGAAAAAGCGCTCCAGGTCGAACTCAATTTCTTTCTGCTGTAGCAGAACCGCTTCCTCCTCTTTCGTCTTCAGGTCCTTCAAAATATCCGCCATGTTCGCGATAAAGCTGTCGACAAACTGTTCAAATTGAATAATGACCAACTTCTTAAACTCTTCTGACAGCAAATGGGATTCTGTTAGTTGCTTCGCTTGACCCTGGAGGAACTCCCGCAGGTTGTCTCGATTGATATCAAGATCATTCACCAATCCGACGTCTGTAGCAAGTGCTAACATATATTCAAACGCACCCTCCTTAAGAGCTCGTTTGGAAGGCTGGTAAACGTCCTTGATATAATCCAGGGTATTTGTAACGTCTGCAACTTCAGTAGCAGCACTGGCTGGGGGATCATTACAAAGGCCGTTGAACTCTGTGACCCACCACAGAACAATAGCCGCTTGAACATATCTCAATGGCCAGCGGCTTTCCTGATACATTTTCAAGAGGTCTCTGTGAAGATGTATCACCTCGGAAAATGGTAGAGGGGTGTCGTTAGAGCAGAGCATTGTTATCAAGGCGTAGATTAGGGGTAAGTGATGGGCAATAAGGATGCTATAATCCTCAAACGCCCCTATGATTTCTAACAGCTTCTTGAAATCCACTAATGCGGCTCGCTTGTGTTTCGCCAGGCAGAATAGAATGGTTGCCAGGGCTTCATGCTGGTCTGTGAGAAATTTGAGCTGAATATGCATATCCTCTATCCACTCTACCCAACCTGGCTGCGTATGAAGGCCCAGCTGTATTGCATTGACGTCTTTTTCCCGTAGTTTTTGTAGGTACGATCGTGTTACTGACATAGCTGTGGTGCATGCTCCATAATAGCTTCCTTCGCCTTCCTTCCGGTCTTGAACCAACGCTTCTATCGCTCTTTGGAGTACCGCCGTTATTTCTGGGTCCACATTTTCATCCAAAGGAGCGGAAAAGATGATGCGAAGTGACTGTAACAAGTTGAGCTGTTTGCGGTGGAAGAGAAATGTAGCTGATTGAATAACATCACGGTCAAGCCGATCCGAAAGCTGCTGTCCTTGTAGTAACAGAGTTGCTGCAACGACCTCATCGAGATTCAGGTCCTCAGAAAGCTTGATGATGGCTTCGATAAACTGCTCGTTGAGCTTATAACTAGTGTCCAAGATCTCCAACACGCCTAAATAAAGGCATTAGCATTCATTCCTAGCCTCGGATTCCTGTCTGCTAGACTCGGAGCTCACCTGTCTTCACCTGCTGCCGACTTGCATCGCTCTTTGGGGGTATAACTAGGACATTCTTGAGCTCGTCTAGAGAGCTTTCTAACAGGTATCCGACATCGTTTGTGGATATGTCTGAAGGGTTTGTAGAAGTGGCAGAAACGAGAGTCTCGAGGAGTACGGTGTGGTCAACCTCTGAGAGCGAGAAGATGGTCATGGCGGACAGAATGGATGGAGTGTATAAGATGCTCCTGGCCGCCCCGGAACTGCTGGACGCACGTTTTGTTTATTGTAGAGCAATTCACGAATTTGGTCGCGCCTGACGCCAAGCGCCCTTGCGCCAAGACTTTCGCAAGCAACGTTTCTAGAAGCTTAAGTTGGCAGACGCACCCCGTCATGAGCATTGTATTGGTGGGCTACACTGCTCAATATTGAAGCAGCACTATCAGTATATCCCGTTTCCTCGCGATGGAAAGATCCAATACCGACTCGTTCCGGCATTCGCAATACCTGCCCTTCTCTCCAACCACATCTTCCCACCCATCCACCCCCCTCGCTCAGAAGCATGCCTCTCTCCCGATCCCCACCCCCACCACTGCAAGCTCCCTATCGGGCTCTGCATCAACATTGCGGTACTCCCAATCCCGCAAGACCATATATGACCGACATCTGAACCGTTCCAAGGGAGCCGAATTGTCAAAAGCAAGCTTTGCTTTTTTATTCGGGGAGATGGTCCAATACGCCCAGAAACGGGTATCGGGGATACAGGATTTGGAGAAGAAGTGAGCCTATCCCAAGCAATGAGGCACCGGAAATTGTGTCCTGACTTTTATCCAAAAAATAGACTAAATGCACATGGATATTGCGTCGGGCAACGTCTGCTTGAACTTCTAGTCTGGAGAGAAGGACGCTCGGGTAAACGAGAAACCCGCGTCCTGGGGATTCTACAATTCATCACGAATACTTTGTGGAGGGCCATCTACAATAAACCGGCGGATGCCTTGGAAAAGTCACGAGACCACGAGGACGAGTATATGATATCCGACAATGACCCCATGGTGAATACATACATATCGGTACCAAAAGAGATGAATCAACTCAACTGCGCAGCTTTCCAGGCAGGTATAATAGAGGCTGTTCTGGACTCTTGTATGTTTCCTGCAAGGGTTACAGCACATAGTGTCCCGAATGAGACATGGCCAGGGAAGACGGTCTTCTTGATAAAGTTCGAGCAGGTGGTTTTGGATCGTGAGGCGGAGTTTATATCGTAGACAGCGAGGGTAGTGGGAGTACATCCTTTTATTAAGGATAAAAAGGATATTTCGGTGGTAGTCTGTTTTTCGGTAGCGAGGTTATTGTTCTCCTATTTCGGGTTGGCGTTCGGGGTTCGGTTGCGCTGCTGGAACACTTGCGATACTCCATTGCACTAAAATGTTCAGAGGTCTTACCCTGAGTTGTTGACCTCGTAATAAATACTAGTACTTATGATTAATTTCTCTGTGACAGATGCTAAGTTACATAGCGCTATATATTACAGATAGAAATTCATGGCAAGTACAAGGCACTATGGTGCTTCTACCCGCCTTCGCTTGTCCATGCTTTCATCTTTTTCTACCGGTCGTCGCTTCCGGTCTTCTTCCTTGTCCCTGCTTCTATCCCGTCCTTCCTTGTCCCTGCTTCTATTCCGCCGACGGTCTGCGTATCGATCACGATCACGATCGCCATATCCCCTTTGTTCGCGTACCCCATCCCTACGGTAGTCTCTCTGCCTGCCATCACCGCGAGGGTAATACCTATCTCCACCCCTGTCTCGGTCCCTAGCCCTGTCTCTGTCCCGACTACGGCTCCGGCTACGGCTCCGGCTTCTCCCAGGCCGATGTCTATCGAGGCCTTGACGCCCTTGTGAACTACTCCGGTCGTGATTGGACATGGCCTTTGGGCCTTCTGGCGGTTGTCTCCCATTTGCATCCCATCTATCCCCCCCGCTCCTTTTGAAATCAATTCTATCGTCTCTCCCCCCCTTTCCCTTGTCGGGAAGAAACCTTTCATCCTTCATCCCACCTACTTTTCCTAGAGTATTGCCTGAGAATTTCTTGTCAAACCAAGGACTCCCACCTTCAACCTTGCTCGTATCTTCAGCAGCAAGGTGGGTCCATTTTGTTTTGCCCCTCTTGCCATACTCTTCTCCCCTAACCTGCATATATTTGGGAAGGATCTCCTTGTTGACAGTTTGATCCTCGACTGGTGCTGTTGCATAATTCCGCTTCAGAATCTCGCTATCATCTTGATAGAAGGCACCTTTGTGATAGTACTTCTGCATAAACTTCATGTCTCCTCTGGCCTCTTTAGCCTCTTCTCGCTTCTTGCGGGCGTATTCCATATCCTCCTTGTATCTCTCCTTCTCATCCATATTCCTCCTCCGCTCTAATTCTTCTCGCTCCTTCTCTACCTTTTCCAGCTCGTCACGCTCGCGTTTGACCCGGAGAAGCTCTCTGAGTTTCCACGCTGCTCGTTCAGCTGCTGGGTCTAAATCATCGGTGTCGTCTATCAGCGAAGCATCGTTGGCGTGGTCATCCTCTGCCGCCCTCCGGGCTGTTTCTCTCACCTCGGCTTGTTGCCGTAGATGCTCTTCAACTAGTGCGTGGGCTTCTTCTTTTCGCCTCGTTGCCTCCCCGGCTTTCTTTTTGGAATTTTCTTCATCCAGGGTAGTCGCAGCTGACTCTGCTGTGACAGAGGCAACTACATTATCATTCCGCTTGGATTTAGGTATAAATTTGGGTCGTAGCAGCACTGGTTTTGGAACAACCTCTTCAGATTCAGATTCCGACTCTGACTCGCTAGTATATTCGCTGCTTCCTTCTTCTTCCGACCCTTCTTCCTCCTTCTTGTCGCCTCCCCCCCCGCTTTCCTCCTCACTACTTTCTTCTTCAGCCCTTCGTGCTTCCTCTTCTTTCCGTGCTTGCTCAAATCGCTTGTTCAGATCGACCTTTTTCAGCGCGGAGGATACAATTGCAGCCGGTTCCTTCGCCGGCCTGGATAGTTTCTCGTCTGCGGATTCCTCTTCGACCTCCCCCCCATCCTCTTCCTCGCCGGAGCTTTCCTGGGGTTCGGGCCCAACAGGCTTACCGGGCCTATATCGCGCAGGGCGGGCCGGGTTCGCTGTCATCCGTTTGGGCGGCATCATGATGAGAGGGTTATGGTCAATTGGTTAATTCTGTGGTTCGTGTTAGACGACAGCTCGTAACTGCCAAGATTGTGCGTTTTAAGCGCAGCCATTGCAGCCATTACATAATCCTTAAAGTTACGCCCCCAATACTTCATACGTTATGAGTTTGTAACACTTTCATAAACATACCGAATTCTCAACAACAGAGGAAGTCGACATAATGCTGTGCGCAAGTGAGTAAATTCTGTTTCGAATAATGCAACATCTATCCGCGAATGCTTACATATTGCTATACAGTCTCTGGAGAAGCTCCCCAGGTCCCAGTCGCCTCGTCCAAGTCAGGCACCGTTTTCGAGAAGCGACTCATTGAAGCCTACATAGCGGAACATGGGAAAGATCCGGTAACGGGCGAGGAACTCACTACCGACGATTTAATCGAGCTAAAGAGTAAGCATTATCTTGCTCTAAGTTTTCCGATCAACACGTTGACATAGTTTCCACAGCCGCTCGAACTGTCCGACCGCGACCACCAACCCTCACCAGCATACCGTCCCTCCTCTCGGCCTTTCAGAATGAATGGGATGCCTTAGCCCTTCAAGTCTATACTCTCCAGCAGCAGCTATCCCAGACGCAGCAAGAATTAAGCACGGCCTTGTATCAAAATGACGCGGCTGCGAGGGTGATTGGCAGGCTAATGAAGGAGCGTGATGAAGCTCGTGATGCCCTTGCTAAGGTGTCAATTGGTACCGGTGCAAGTGCAGGAAGCGACGAGATGCAGATTGATAACCAAGGGATGCCCGAGTATGTGGTGGAGAAGGTTACGCAAACACAACAAGAGTATGTTGCACCCAAGTGATTCCATCTATACCACAGCTCTCGCCTAACGTAGTACAGACTTTCCTCAACACGCAAGAAGCGAGTACCACCTGCAGGCTGGGCAACCGTAGATACTCTCTCCGCCCTCTCACCTGTACACACCTCCGAAGCGTTATACCCTGGTGCCAAATCCATATCTCTTGACGCCAAAGGTGAATTGGCTCTCTTTGGAGGTGCGGATGGAGTTGCAGGCATCTATTCTATCACTCAGCAGCAACTGTTGACACCACTGAAGGGAGAAGATGGCCCTATCACCGATGTTGCTTGGTTCGGCACACGTCCCATAACAGCCACAGCCACCGGAGCGGTTCGTATATGGGACGAAAAGGGAAGTAACAGTGTGAAGATCGGGAGTCATGCCGGGGAGGTCACGGCCATTGCCATGCACCCATGTGGGGACCTTCTGGCGTCGGTCGGAGTTGACAAGAGCTGGGTGACCTATGATCTCAATACTGGAAAGGCTGTCTGTCAAGTGTATACCGAATCAGGTGCGGGGAGATGCGCTGTATCCTTCTAATGGACTTTTGCTAACATAAATTCCGTGTTCACAGAGCTCACATCCGTACACCTCCACCCCGATGGTCATTTGATAGGTCTGGGCGCGGCCGATGGGAATGTGTTGATCTATGATGTTCGGGAAGCCAAGTTGGCTGCAACCTTTGGACCTCTCGCTGGCCCCATTCAGTCACTCCAATTCTCAGAAAATGGTTTCTGGTTAGCTATTTCCATCCAGGGAGAGAGCACTATTGAGATCTGGGATTTAAGGAAAGCAGTGCAGGCAAAGGTGCTGGATACTGGCGCACGGGTCGAAAGCGTCAAGTGGGATTACACTGGGCAGTTCCTAGCCGCTGTTGGGCCAAGTGGTACTCTAGTGCAACAATACTCCAAGGCTACCAAGTCCTGGTCAGAAGTGTTACGAAAGGGTGTTCCTGGCGTTGATCTTGTGTGGGGGCCTTTGGCATCAAGCCTGGTGAACATGTCGAAAGAGGGGGCTATTACGGTTCTCGGGGTGCAAGAGTAACTATTAAAGCCCTTGGTTTACTGCTCATATGCGCTCTGTATTCTATATCAATTTCGCACCTTTCATCTTTTAGAACGATGGCATGTATTAATATCAAAAGTCGGGGGATGCATACAAGTCTGATAGGAAACATTTCAGGAATTGTGTATATCCTGCTAGGGCAGCATAACAAAACCATACTAATTCCCATTTAACATCTATGTACTAGAGTGAATGTTGGGGACTGTAATGTTTATTTTTTCTTTTTTTTTTCTTTCATCCTCTAGTAGTTCTTAGGTTCCCCTATGAATACCCTGCATATAGGACACACGACACTATGAGAATAATGAGGGGCTTTCAAGTTGTGCCGGACCGTGTGGGTTCGGATACATACTGCTGCAAGTCTGGTCAATTTTGCTCTGCAAGTCATTTCATCAAGAAGAGCTGCAGCTCGCATGACACTATTCAAGAGCCCCAGTATGATAGGTACTGAATGCAATGAAAGAGCCCTGGTGTGAACTTTTCCACAGCCTTGTACAAACCTGTGGCCCTAAATTAAATCCCCACGTCGGAGGAAGCCGCTCTAACTCCGTTACACATGGAGCTGCTATGAGCAGTTACCTACGCAGAGGAGCAGATCATGATACCGGTACCATGCAAATATTCCTAAACCATTTCTGGAGTACGGTATCCTGAACCTCGCCCAAGGTTATTTCAAAGTTGGGCTCCTGTTTCATAACTATACATAAGTATTCCTGCACTACTATTAATGCCCGCATGCGCACCACCAGGGAGAAACAAAGCCTTTTGCGTTTCGTGCTTCATTATACTTTACTTATAAACAATTCCGTGTTCGTACCTTACACGTTCTAGCTACGAATTTGCTCTATTGAGTTTGCCAGAGGGACGACCTTCGAGTGTTTATTTCGCTGTCTTGGCGCTACCACCTACGGGCCGTTTCACACATTTCGGTACCCAGCTTCCCAGCTTCCCTCCCACATACAACACTATTGACGCTTCATCCCAAGGAGGGCAACAAAGGTGACAACCCCACTCCAATAGGTGAGGAGTACAGGTAGGGCTAGAACAAACAGTCGGCCCCTCTGATTCATCTTCGTCGTCTTCAGTTGCCACCAGCTCCATCCCAGGCTTCTGTCCTCGAAGCTATTCCAGACCCCTGCCCTCGGCTCTTGCTCTCATAATAAACATCAACAGGTTCAACCAAATCATCGCGAACCCCAGATAGATAGCGAATATGGAGAACTTCCCACGACACAGAGAGAATTCAGCTGGTATAGGCCCGCCACGAAGGCCCCCGAAGGTATGTGCTTCCTTCTACCCTCTACAATTGTGGTTTCAACCAGCGGGACGGAATCCTTGCTTGAAGCTCTACCTGAAAGTAGCATGAAAGCTCACACCTCGTTTGCTCCTTGCAGCGGCCACGAACAGAAATAAGTAGAGGTGGCTCTCCAGCAGCCGGACCATCGAGATCAGCAGGGTCGGGACCAGCACTTCCGGCTCCAGCGAATGCATCTACAAACACCGTCAATGTGTCAGGATCAGTACTACTCCCAACCCGAGATTCCCAAAACCGAAGAACGGTCATCGACTTGACAGAGGATACACCACCTAGGAGGCAGCAAGAAATTCCTAGGCGGCAAGAAATTATCGACGTCGATTCTCTACCAGACCGGCCAAGTTCATTCTTTGACCTCAACCCCCCCGCCGACGATTACCAGTTACTAATGGCCAGGCGTCGTTTCCCTCGCCCTGGAGCTTTGGCACCTCCTCCGGCTCGACCGGTTGAACCAAATCCGAATCAACCATACAATAACCTACCATTCGCTTCCCCCAGATACCATCAAGAAATTGCAAACCCGATATTAGGCCATGGTGCAAGGACCGTACATGAGTTGGGGGGCCATAGGAATGTGAATGGAGGAGGGGAGGGCAATATCAGGCAGAATCTTTTGAACCAGATATTAGGAGGATTAATGGGGACTCCAGTGCATAGAGGGTTTGATTTCGCCATACAAGCGCGAGGGGTAGTGCAGATGAACGATTTCAACCCACCTGGACAATTGGATTATCGTTTGGGGGTAAACGGGATAATGGGAGAAACTCCACCAGTGGAGGATGCACTAGCGAGGCGAAGGGAAGCAGAGTACAAGGCACCATCTGCGGCTAGGGAAGGGTTTACACGAAGCCCTACGACAGACGATGTATTGGTTTGTCCAACCTGTGAGCATGAATTGGGGACACCCTCAAAGGATAATGAAAGTCAGGCTACAGTTTGGCTAGGGAAATGTGGACATGTAAGCTCTTGGATGTGACTCAATGTATTTGCACAGATACTGACCCCAATACTAGGTTTACTGCGGTAAATGTGCAGCTACTTTCAAAGCGATTCCCGCACGTGCTAAGAAGGTAAAGGGACCGCATAACGGCCATTGTGACGTTGAGGGATGCAAAGGGAACCTCAGGGGCAAGGGATTATGGGAAATATTCTTATAGGTCTTGATAAGGTATTAAAGTACCTTAATACCCTCGAAGCATAGGAGGATCGTACAGGCACAAGGCCGGTTCCGTGACAAAGCTTCTACTACCCGAGCCAGTTACTCAGTGTTTCTCCGTGTGGACAAACAAGCTCGGTCTGCATCTCTTACATATTTCTTGGAGTGGGCCTGGGGGGCTTATTTGTTTCTTTTGTCGTGCTTTTTGTTGATGTCCGCTAGTTATGGTGTTTTTATGGTGTTACGATAATCTTCTTTTTCTCTAAAATGTCTTTGGTTTCTTTTATGAACCGGTTCGAGGCAGCTAGGCTACGGGTTTCTTTGGGTTTTCTTCTTGCCCTGCTTTACACAACCATCAGTTCCTTTTAACAACCCAGGTCTCCATTGTGCATCGACTACGCCAGTTAGGGGCGAGATGGGGCTAATGGCTCCCCTGATTTATTCATTGGGGGGCTACAACGTTGGGCATGGGGTGTAAGCGGTGAGGACGAGGGTAAGACGTGGTGGTCTGCAGGGTCACTTATATCGAGTCATTTTCTGGCTCTATAGCTTCCCCAACAGTACCCTCTTTTTTCTTCATTTTCTCAGTAATACTAGGGATGGATACATACTTTTACATTTTTTCCTTCCTTTCTTCCTCTTGAGCTTAGGCTTTGGCTTTGGCTTTGTCCGGTTTGCGCTTCGCTTCCATGAATATATACAACCCTTCTCCTTTTTTTGGTGGTTACTGCATGATGATTGGACCTTGAAAGGGGTTGGGTGCGGGTGGTTATGTTGACTGTTTATCTTTTTTTCGGTTTTGAGGAGAGGAGGTGGTGATGGTGTGGTGGTTGCAGTGGCGGGAGAGACTAAAATATGGGTGATAGGGATTATGGTAATAGTGGGCTTGTAGATAGACCCGAGGATGAATAGTGGATAATACTGCACGGTTACCTGAAATCTGGTACAGCCAGATATATCTCTTATTTCTATATTTTTTTTATATTTTTTTTTATTTCTGCATGTTGGGAGATACCTAGACCATAGTTCTTGCTCAATGAGCTAATTTGAAGAATCATTGTAGCATAATTGATATACTAGCAACAAGTATGCATTGTGGATGAGGAGAGAAGGAAAGTAGGGACGCAATCGTGGCGTTTGATTGTCGGAGTAAGAGATAGTCCCAGCTTGTCTTTATTGATGCAAAACTAACTATATTAGGTAGGTAGGGCCTCTTGTCACCGTCTCGCTTGGTCTCCTCGTCCATCAGTTGAGCCTCGGCTGCTATGATCCTACTCTGGGTCTCCTCCCTTTTTGTTTACCGCACTTGAGACCTTAACGAGAAACACCTAGGACTTCGCCATGTGATACCTATGTCCCATGGATGGTTGGAAATATCAAGAAACTTCTGGAGTAGGTTGTCTGCCAGAAACCTGGTCACGGGGGCACCAGATCGTTGAATCGCTGAGGTTGTAGGTACATAATTCATTGGTTGCCATTCCGAAGGCACTTACATTTAAGTAAGTTAATATTTAATCAATCAGGGGATTGAAGATTTACCGGGAGGGCAGATGTTTGCTATCAGTAGAGTAGGTCCTGATACGCTTTTCATATTAGGTATTTTTTTTGCTAGCAAGTCCAGAATCCTGGGGCTATTGGCTTCGTAGTCAATGCTTACATGGGATGAGAAAATCAGTCATATGTAATATCGTCTGCAAATGCCTTCAATCGTGTATATGATCTGGGGCGTCAGAGTCCTCAAGACGGCTGCTCCTAGCAGGTAGCAGCATGAGAAGAAGCTGGACCGTAGCATACTTTCCTACTGCCTCTACCTTCTGGTGCTTATTCGCAGCCGACTTTAGGTCGGTACTTTTTACATACGCAAATAATCACGTGGGCACGAAGCTTACATTTTTATATGGCACTTAACCCTTCTCACTTTAAAGTTATCACATGTCCTGTTTTTCACACATCAAGGCCTACTTTGCTTTAGTCTGGTTGGCATCTGCTTTTCCTTGGCGCCGTTAACAGCCAGATTAGAGTACCTTGATAGTTTGTGGGTTAAGTAGGCACTGTAGATGTGATCGGTAAGGCACTGTAACTTATTATGGCTCAGTCGGTCTGACAGGTGGTGGTCAGTGAGACCCTCCCGAGGTCCATAGTTCGAATCCTGACACAGCTGTATGTAGTGAAATACTTACGGGGTCGGCGGGCTCTTCAAACCTGGTGGGAGATCTGTCAACATGAACATGAGCTAAATAATAATAGGAAGCAGTACCTTCGTTTTGTTGCCGCGGTAACTGTTCTTCTAGCGACTAACTAGTACAGTAAGTAAGTGTATGGGTTTCTATATATGTATAACGAAGAAGGTCTATCTAATAACACCAAGATTATCTTCATTTAGTGTTATCCACCTAGTCTGGTTGGCACTTACCATCCATTCATCATAGACAAATCTATCGGCACATACCATATTTTAACCTTTCCTTCCATCTATAGGGCCCACTCAGAGATGGAGAGGCCGACTAGATGACTTGAGCGATGTCCGATGTCCGACTAGGGCGCAAGGTTCGAAGATGTGAGCGGATGGGTGGAGATAGGTGCGGGTAGTAGTGTGTGATCACAAGAACCCAATGTAGAGATAATTCCTTGGAGAGGAGGGGAGAGCCAACTAAGGGAGCTCATAGCTCGGTATATATATATATATATCCTTCAACTTGGTCGCTTATTATTCTGATCTATAAACACCATTCCACTGCTCATACCCCGCCCTCTTCTCCAGCTCACATGACCTCCAATCCCGTGATGCTGCAGGATTACCTCATTCCGACAGTGGTGGGGAGAGTTGGAGTTGTAAAATATAACACCACATGGCGAAAGCTCAATCCGGCGCTGAGTATCCTGCACATAAAAAAGTGTTGCTATAGGGACTGGTTACTCCCAAAGTAGCCCAATCTAAACTGAGACTTTGTGAGTTTGTTTTTGCTAGAAGATTGTCCTCGAAGACCCCTATGTTTTTCCTCCTCATACGTTCACGGGGAATTCATCACATTGTCCTTTTGGACATTAACAACAAATGGTGCTTTAGAGAGCCCGCGAATTGTTTGATTTTAATGTGATTGATTTAATGTGATTGGTTCAAGGCTATTGAATAGTCCTTGTTTCTTGATTACTTTTCTCTACTAAAAGATGTGTACCAGTGTCCTGTGCTTACGAACTCATGATGAACCCAACAGTTACCCTCAATATGAGTTATACCCCCCTCATATTGCCCCTCATATTGTTGGTCTGGTTATCAGCCACAAGGTTACCTATCTTTCAATTGTTCTCATGCCCACACCGGTTTATTTTAGTCTGGAGCCTTCGGCGTTGTAATGGAAATGGAGAAAAATACCAGACTATGAGAGGACTCGTATACTGAATTGTAGCGAAGCGTGGATGAATGGTCAAGGACTAAGAGGGACTCAATACTAGAGGGCGAGGGAACCCTCCCTATATACAGTACATACAATATGTACACATTATAGGAACACATTATAGGAACCATTGGGACTGGAAAATCATGCCTCGGTTAAAGGCGTGTGGTTCTTTCGCGCCGGTACCCTACATATGTACTGTAAAAATGGTACCTAGGTACAGCTGTAAGCTCAAATCCCTGCTCTTGTATCGATGCCCTAGGCAGCAGCTCCCAGAATTTCAAAAATCATCCTCCTTGATAACCCTTCATATGGACAAACCTATAATACACT
>Ga0307511_10004172_pt1 | contig 14743 bp, 13 predicted proteins | sample 13_EM_MG_FD_200266 | JGI IMG/M metagenome (GOLD analysis project Ga0307511, IMG submission 200266) | Populus trichocarpa ectomycorrhiza microbial communities from riparian zone in the Pacific Northwest, United States - 13_EM | ecosystem: Host-associated > Plants > Roots > Unclassified | place... | reverse complement strand
TCCTTAATTCGGTATTTTTGGCTGACCGTATTTATCACCTCCTGCCAGCTCTTCTATAATTGCCTTTCTAGAGGCTTATGCAATATCTGCCGCAGCTCATTTTTGGCCGTCCTGGCAGCTAAGTAGTCTGCTATTATCTTTTCTAAATTTGATGACTCTTTTCCCTGATACCTTGTCATCCAAGGTAGACAACTGTTCACAAAGGTCAACAGCTAAGTATCACCCATTGTAGATATTGCTGTCATGTGCTAAAGATATATGCTTGGCACAATGTGCAAGCCTTGGAATACGTCAGGCATCCCATCCTTGGCAAGTACTAGTATGAAATACCTGCAATGAACACAATTTATGTATCTAATTATAAATTGTATTACATGTCTCTAGAACAATCCTATTGTTAATTTACTAGCTTTCTCTGCGTTCCAATGGTATCAAGTGCACCATCCACTCAATTTTTGGAATTGAGACTACCATAGCCTCTGCCGTTGCCGGGAATCTAACACGCAGTATGCTTTCCACGCTTCGCAGTACTGTCCCTTCTATGCATTAGAGTAAAGTTCCATGGGCCAGTCGATAGAGTATCCTATCCCAGCTTTTCAGCTTAAACAGTGCAATTAATTTTGACATACGCGGTCCATTCAATGGCTCTTGCTATAGCCTGTCTGACAGAGAATATCTTCTAACCCAGATCAAGTCACTTTTGTTTGACTGCGAAACTCCCCAAATCCAGTGAACGTTGCTTGATGCAAAACAAAGCCTTCTTCACTGAATTTTGGGATAGAAATTTAGAGACAACGATGTGCTCAAATCTCCAAATGAAATATACTCAGGATATTTGAATTCATTCTTTTATGCCCCTGTATTCAAAGGGCTCTTGTAGCCAATCTCAAATGACCCAAGCCAGTCACATGATACAAATGTGCAATTGCTGACACCGTTTATAGATCAATTTTGCTATCTAACTTCAAGTAGACCTTACCTGCCTCAATGCTCATTCTGACTTGCCATGTGCTATCTCCCTTATCCTTGTCAGGACTACATGCATTGATTGTCAAGTCTCTCAGTACCAATGTATGATCTCTAGTATTGGTGGTAATAATTTGGAATATTGAATGAACCTTATTACTCCACTAGTACGCCTCCTTGAATTTTTTGTGCATTGCTTCACTGATATCAGTAGAATATTGACCCAGTAGACCAAACAAAGGTATTTGCTATGCATAATGTGAGATTAGGTTAATCTTCGGAAAATTATAATGCGCTCCCACTATTAAGATCTCATCTACCAATTCCCAACTTTCCAAGTTGTTCCCTTGACGAAATTTCACTTTTTCTACCTTGGTAAAACCTACAACTGATATGTCTACCCGTTCCTTCAACAATATTTTGTGCCCTTCAGTATCTGTATTCTTTGTTTTCCTATCTGTAAGGTATCGTAAAAAGACTACTTTGTTTACATGGAACTATCGTAGTTATTGCTGCAATTAGGAAACTGCCTGTTCCATATGGCTGAGATACTTAGTCGTGAGGAAGAAGTCAGTGAAACTCTGGATACAGCAAATTGCTTAATTGAGCCCTTATACCTAGGCCCCGTTCGGTCATGCTTGATTAGCATTCCAACACAATGCAGCAGTAAAGGTTCTAAAAATGGCCTTGGCAAAGTTACGCATTTCTTTCCCCAACCATTGCGAAACCACTGGATATTCTTTGTTAGGAACAGAAAAGCCGGCGTAGGGTGTTAAACAATACTAGACATAGTCAAAAGCATTAATTCACTAATTGCATTCGAGATAATCCAGAACCTAATCTATTGTGTGGTTCAAGACTCCCAGAAAAATATTGTGCAGAATATCAGCTCGTACTGTGTACGGTGGATTCAGATTGAGGATGGACCATAAAGCATTTTTGACGGTTTTCATGCTATGATCACTCAAACTCACTGCATTAGACTGAGTATATGCTACAGTATAATCTGAATGTGAGCGAGCATGATATCCAATCTCAGAATACCCACTAAGCTTGTCTGTGGGGATCATGCAACTGGGGAAATGGTTATTCAAGATACCATGTATGGTAGCAATTTCCATGTGGTCACCAAGCCATCAAAAAAGCCTCGGAAAGTCTAACTCAATATTCCCATCAGCATAAGCCATTTCATATCCCCCCTAATATCTTGCATCAGATAGAGCCTGTAAGAGGTGTCTGATTATGTCATGGACAGTTTGCAATACTTGAATTTCCTTTATATCTACCGAATACCTATGTATTTTATTGACATGTTTTGGCCAAATTAGTAGTAGGGTAATGCCCATCCAAGGATGCATGGCATTTGTGTTTCAAATAGAGGTTTGCATATTTCCTATACTCATATAAACAGGCTACAACTTTTTATTCCCAGAGCAATTTGTGAGGTGAGTTTTGCTAGATCCAAGTAGAATAGGACCAAGTGTTCACTGTTTAGGAAATGATAACTATAGACCATGGTTAGTTGGACGTCTGATGTTGAACATTTTAATTTACTTACATAGTTCTCCTCCCACCATGGTGCCATATGTATCTCACTATATATATGGTTCCCTTCTTTGTTATATTCTCACTGTGGCCCCAATACCATATGTACTTCGTATGCTTTTGGACACAATAGATATTTCACCAACGTGATTATATTGCGATACTGGAAATGGAATGTTTTGCGTAGGTGATAGTTCACTATGTTTAAGTACTAATCAGACTCATGTGCTGTGGCATCCACAACCTTGTATATTATTTATGCATAGCAAAATTGGATGTCATGTGTTGAATTGAGGCCTTTGAGGGAATAAGTTGTTGATGCTCTACATAGACATCTTGATAGAATTAAAATATCGTGCAGGTTTATAACGCATTAAATAGCTGAAAGGCGCATTCTAATCGCAGCCAGCATCCTGCCCCGAAAATAAATATAGTCGTAGGGGCTGGCCTGCATGTGTAAAGGAAATAAGATTTGTTGAGTGGGTTTGTTGTGTTTTCCTAGCGGATTCCTCATCAACTGAGAACTCTCGAGCTAACTTGCCAGATCCCTCACTAACTGGCTCCGATTCAGGGTAATAATCTGGTGTGATAAATAACTCAACGATGGATATATCCAGCCCCTCGGGCGAGGCTTCTGGTTCCCTGACGTTGGACAGACGACCCTTTCGAGATTGTGGGTCTTTTACGATTCTAGTATCCTTTTCGGAATGAACATTTACTAGATAATTGGAATATGCTCCAGCTGAAGTGAAAAGCCGTGGTAACCACTGCCAGCATGTTTGGTGTCTCTTCATCATGATCGTTTGTAATTGTGGGAGATTTTCTCCTGATGCTACAAGTTGGATGGAAGACACCTGTGTGTTTGTGTTTCTCCAACTAGACTGGAGACCAAGACTATATCTGTTTCTCACACTGAACTATATTTCTTGGATGGTTTAGTGGAACTAGAGAAGGGTTGGTATTTTACTCTGGCAATTGGAGAAATGACTACATACTCTAGTGGAAACATAAACATCAGCAAAAAATAAGCTGCGCTACAATTCCCCATCTGGCTTTACAACAATTTTCTGTCCCATACACGTTGTATGCGCTACCAACATCATCCCCACTAGTTACTTCTCATTTGCCTTCCCAACACCCACACACTTGTCTTTGAAGCTCATGCCATGCACTTGCGCATCTTATCTCGCTCACGTTCCCATTTCTACTACCTCTCACTTATCCCTCTACGCTCTCACGAGTGCGATTACATACTTGTCATGTCTCTTTTTCTCTCCGGCGCACTCTTCCATTTAATTCATGCTTCTATACATTATTCATTTCATTCCACATATGGTAATCCACTCTGTTTTTCACTATCCAATTTCGTTCCGCTTTTACTGGTATCAAATGTACTGCCCCCTCAATAGTACGCAGCCATTCTACTGTTTGCCCTCCCCCGTGCAAGAATACTTTCACCTCTGACATCTCTTCGGGGCAATGAGGCGTCGGATTTCCTGCCCACTCCACCAGTATCACACGAGCTAACTTGTGCAACTTTCCATTTGACCTCATAAGTGTAAATAATGGATTCAAGAATCCCGTTACTAGACCTTGGTACCCCTTCAACCACCCTGTAACAGACGTATGGCGGAGTCTCATTGACTCGATACGTACCCATACTGCATCTCTCCTTGCCTCCTTTCCTCGCCACATTCTCCCCCTGGTGGCCTACACATGCTGCAGTTTATAAGCATTATTGTCATCCACATCTTGATCTCTCACAGCAATCTCAAGACTGTTGTATGCTTGCACAGTTGCATGCAATAAAATACTCTCTGCGTCCGATTCTGGATCATTGGCCGCCTGACAAACGTTGCACGCAAAGAACTATACTATATGTTCCCCAATTTCCGAAATCATGAATTCTTCCGCCACACATACTAGGTTGTATATTACTTGTATTGCACTCTTCCATTGTAGTGTAACGTAAAACCTGGCGCCTGAAGACACAATCAGGCGCGTTTCTTTGCGTTTTGGACGCACAACGTCCCCCAACCTCTGCTGAATTGCCGGATCCCCTGTTGCCCATGCTGCCATTTCAAACTCTTTTACTGCGAAGCTATGAGGTCGGGTGTAACCTTGGATGATTTGTGGTATGCTGTCGACATGGTTACTCCGATGGTATGCGTCCTTTAATGCCTTGTATGATGTCTTGCAAACCTCCGTGGAATACTGGAGCAAGCTGCCATAGCGTGAGATTTGTCAGCCCAGTGCATAATCAAATGGATCTTGGGAAGGTTGAAATGTGAATCCTCTACGAGAACCTGATTACCGAGATTTGCTCATTCATCCCTGTCCTCCGCCGCCGCACGTGCCTTTTGGGCTACCGTGGGTCCTTTTGCATTTGCCTCCACGTTGCGACTTTTATTCCGTTTGGTAAGCTCCTTCGAGACCACTACCGCCATACCTTTGGTAGCATTGGTACCCCGATAGCGCAAAAAAAGGTCCTCAGTGCGATCGAACTCTTGTAGGTATTCCCACATAATTCCAATTGTGATGTCGGTATGGCTCCGATATCAGGAGAGGAGGGCAAAATCAGTCAAGTATCGTACACAAGTGATTGCTCTTTTGAACTCTCGTTCTTGGCAGGCAGTCGGACGCACTGTGTCTGTCTTGCGAGGTAGAGCAGCAGTGAAAACACACAAAATTACCATCAAGATTGATCGCATTTCCTTGCCTGAGACTTGACTTAAAAGTCTGTGTGACTTGCGTAGCACATAGTTTCTAGAGTAATGAGGCAGGGAACTCCAGATATTATCGAACGCGAGGAGTCTGTTGTAGAATTACAGAAACCACTTTATCCATTCCATCAAATGCGGAAGGTTCCCCAAAATTATAGTGTTAAGGATATCCGATCCAATAAGCTCCTCTGGAACCTCATCCATGAGGATCCAAAGCGCATTCGTGATAGGCTTCACTCCGTCCTTGTCCGGGCTTTTGGCATCCAATTCGTTAACCCATGGTCGATATTTTTCAGCTTTGCCCAGGGATACTTTTGGAGGTTGCCGAGTTCCTCTTGCGCACATTCGAACATCGGACATCGCGGGGAATAAATCCCATGTATTGTTGAATTTTCCATATGGTCTGCAAGCCAGCCAGCAACCCGGAAATGACACTCTCTTATAACCTTGCCTGCACAGCTGATTTTTATACCATCACGTGCTGCGTCCGATAATGGACGCAAAATGAAACTCAGCAACTTGTGAAGAACCTCAATCGCGTCTTGCTCCTGTTTCTCCTCTGACCAGCCCGTTATCTTTTTGACTCGTTTCGGACTATTCGGCAACAGAGCTACTGGTATCTACGCCTGAGATGTGGGTCGATTCCAAATTTCAGACTTAATGTTGCCAATGCTAATATACAAAGGCCACACTTTCCCATCACCAGAATAATTTGTCAGATGGGTAGCATCGGACGTAAATAGTACTCGTACCAAAGTGGAGCCTACCGGGAGGGTCACCTGAGATTTGAAGTTAGGCACAAGATACTAACAAATGTAGAACGTTGATTACTGGCATACCTGCATATCCCACCACCATGTAGGGGTATTCATTTCCGTATAAACCCTGTCTTGCTGTATGTCCCAGTGCCTCACCGGGGCCCAGCACATATGTGCAGCAAATGATTTCCAACCCAACAGGTACTTTAATGACTCCAAAATATCCCAATACCAGAACTCTGTATTTTTAGCCAACCGAAAGTCCACAAATCCATTCATCCACGGAGGATCCATAGTCATGTCGTCAATCTTTCGATACAAGGTGGGAGCGGATCGAAATGAAAATATTGTAATGCAGTCCGATGAGGACCTTTCGGTGTCCTTTCGTTACCCAAGTAAGCCAGCCTTGAAGAATTCATCGATCCGAGCTCTTAGAACGTGGGATTCGTACAAAAACCTTGCAAGCTTATAATACAGCGCATTTTGGAAGGGTTGAAAGAAATTATACATCAATTCCCTGTGAATAACAAATGGGTAGGTTGAAATGGCCTTGCCTGCTTCACGTTCCACCGGAAAACTCGGGACGTCTTCCATGGGTATAATGGTCTCCGATGGATCCCCCTCCGAGTCTAAATTCTTAGGGCCATTATAGTTGATTTATTCTTGTTGTTCTTCCGGCGACTTGGCATGATTTTGAATTGTGTGGTCGGGTAAGTCCAAGAAGAGTCGCCTTAACTCATCTTCGAATTTTTGGTCATTCGTAGGTTGTGCTGCATCCTTTACCTCCTCTGTTGCATCCGTTGCCTTCTCTATTGCGTCCAAATCTCCCTTGTTACTATTCGATCATTTTCGGAGGTGTGGCAGTTTGGGATATTGTTTTTCCAAATGATTCGTGAGTGCGCAAGCCTATTTAAAAGCCTGCTTGCAAAACGGGCAACCACGAACTGTCACGTCCATTGGCTGCTGTGCTGCATCCAAATGTGCATCGACTGTGGTAGTTTCTGCTCGCTTTCGTTTTGATGGTAGGTGCTAGAATTTGTTATGTTTTTTTTCCAAATAAATCTTGAGCATGCCAGCCGATTTGAAAGGCTGATTGCCAAATGGGCATGCAGTAATCGTTGGGGGCAAGCTGGAGTAATTCATGGAAACAATGTGGGCAAACAAATGAGTTAGTGTTTTTCACCAATAAACTAACCTGATTCAGCCTACATCAGGAGCTTATGGGCCACCACACATCCATTGTCATTGTATTCTGGTTGGTTGTCATTTTCAAGAACTTGTTTCCTTGGGTACTCTTGCCCTCAATTACTTCAAGCTCGAGACCCGGAACCTGATAGCTTTATTCAAAACGAAACTATTGTGTGTAAAAGAACTGATGTTTTGCATATGGTCGCCAAGGATCGCCAAGCATCCGATATCCTCAATGTGCTAGCCTAACATGCGCAGTACTTACTATGTAATTGCATGTAGTACAAAGGTCGGAACATTATGGCACTAGAACTAGTCTGGATGGCTACAGTGGGACTTTATTTTTTGTTTCCAACCTAGAACGTATTCTACGAGAGCTTGTGCCAACCAGACCAGATCGGTGTTGTTGACTCAGGTTGTGGTAGTGGTGCTTGATGTGTCGGCTCATCTAAGCAAACTTCGATAGTCGGCTTAGATTGAACACTCCCTCGCTGTCTGTGTACAGGATGAGAGTAGTGGTTATTCCTAGTTCCTGTATGACTTGTTGCATCTAGGCTGTATGCTTTGCTCCCGTGCAGTCCTAACATACTCTGCCTCTGTGATTGATAGTGAGACCACATCCTGCCGTCGAAGGTACTATCCCACTGGTACATTGACAAGTATCATTAGCAGCCTGTCTGAGATCCTTTCACTTCTCCTCTGTACAATGCGTCGGCATATAAGCGTATTACTAGAACGTACTTATAAATTCCCAGTCTTGATGAGGTTTAGCAGACGGTCGCTAAGGATCACTACCCGTCTGATGTGATCCTGGTGCTAGCCCAATAGGGTTGTGCCAAGAGATACTAGGACTAGTTTAATATTTTTTAGGATGATCTCGATTCTAGATCTTGCTTCCAATTGAGACAGACCTGGAATATGATAGATGCATTTATCCTATTTGTTTCTGATTGCAAACTGTTGAAAAACGACACTACCATTCATGAGGTTTACTATGTAGCTGCCATAGCTCGCTTTATGTCCGATTTTGCTTAGTTGCGCCCAGAGGTTACATTTTACTTCCGGAACTAGCTAATTTGACGTAGATATGCCAGCCGACGGATCCCATTGAGACTAGGTTCGTTCAAACATAGTACATGACCATAGTGGTCGATGTTACAGCTAGTTTGGCATGATTCTAGCCTAGTCTGGTTGGCAGGGCTGAAACGTTCACACAAAAAGGTTCTACCTAGACACAAGGGTATCGAAACCACCAGTCATTGGACGCATGTGGAAAGTCAGGGACTGGAGAGATGGAGCAAGTGGGCTGGCCAAATCTGCCGAAATCTGGCCCAAACAGAGTACCTATTACAGCGGGAATGTATTTTGATCAAATCTCTGCTTTTCCTCGTCTGGCTCAAGCGTTGTGATGCAAGACAAAAGCACACAACGGTATCAAAACCACTAGTTATCGGATGCATGTAGGAAGAAATGGGCCGGCGAGATCAAGCAAATGCTCTGGCCAAATCTAGCCAAACCGAGTACTTGTTCCAGCTTGAATATATTCTGGCCAAATCTCTACACTCCCTCCACACAAGGGTATCGAAACCACCAGTGATCAGACGCATGTAGGAAGAAAGAAGCCGGGGATAACTCTGGCCATATCTGGCCAAACTGTGTACTTGTTATAGCGTTAATGAATTCTGGCCAGTTCTGGCCAAACTCTGTACTTGCAGGTGAATGTATTAAATGTAGTACTATACCTAGCAATATAAAAGAGCGGTTTTCCCATATGTTAGAGTTACCAAACTAGTACTGCCTTCCACTGAATACACATCCGAATATATACCAAAATCCTAATACATTCACATTAAGACAATAAAGGTACGCTATACATTGGGTATCGCAGGAGAGGGATCAACTAATTTGGATATTACCAGATTAGGGAGTCAATTATGTCAAAGCCCATAGGGAAGAAAGAACAGGCAACAACACGAGCCAAGACCCAGCTGGGCTGAGGTAACGATAACCCGAAGAAGTACAAGAAGTGGAGGAAGAACTTGAAGGCCTATGCGCTTGCCAACAGTATCACTGGCAGGTGCGGGACCTCCACTGCTGCCTGGCAAGCGTTTAGGGTTCATGCTATAGTTCCGAAAAACAGACTGCCAGCGTCCGGACGGGCGCTGTTGCAGTCTGATAAGGGGGACAAAGATGGGGACAAGGCAAGAGATAGGTTCCAGTATCTCTTGCTGCATAGTCTAAAAAAATATAGAGAGACGGAATCCAAAGAGGGCCTGGCCTCAGCCAAAAGAAACCAGGACCAGACTGCCTATGACTCCGATGGGGACGCTCCAGATCCGATAGAATCCTCCGCCCTGGTTGTCAGGGTGGTGATTATCGACCCGTAGGATGCATGAGATCTAGAGCCTACAGGGGGCGATTATTGTTGGACAAATGCCTGAAATAAGCAGCTGGTTCCGCTACGTAGGATAATGATGCAGGAACTAAGGGATGGGGTACGAGCACGCATCCCCATCGGGAGGATCATACCCTCTATATACAGCACGCTAAGCACGCCGCCATCTAATAGGCAGAAGCCAGCAGACATAGAGCGGGTGACAACAGACACATATCTGGCAAATCAGGTCGCAGTTACGGAAGTGGCCTAGAAGCCCCTTTTGTTTCAATTACAGTTGGCTAAGGCAGACTGGGGCAAAGAGAGCGCCCCACCTGACGACTGGACAAATTTTGCAGAGAACGAATTCGTACCCGTAGATGACCCATACGACCGGGTGGCGTTCGACTCAGATAACTACCTGTGCCTGACAAAGTAGGGAAGAAGGAAGGCGAAGTCGTGGTCCAGGAGTGACCACGGCTTCGAACATGAGAAAGCCAGGTGCAGAAGGAAATTAGGACAATTGCTCCACCAGCTGGAGGAGTTAAAAGGACGCCATTGGGCGTTCAAGGGACCCAAACAGGCTGAAATCATCGACTCCGATAATGAAGACCTGTTTAGCTGGATTCGGTTTTTGAATCCACAATCAGGCAAAGGGTATGTAAAGGCACGAGCTGTAGGCCACTACGCAGTTCATGCCAAGATAGAGCCAGAAGGGAGAGCGAGAGTAGTAGGCAAATTTGGGGCGGAACCGGCGGAGGGGGGTTTCAATAATTGGGTATAGATAAACGAAGAGAGTGAGTATGAGGAGGAGAACAAAGACGAGAAGGAGGACAAACATGAGGAGGAGGAGGAGGAGGATGAGGGGGAGGATCAGGATGATGATAAAGAGGAGGAGTAAGCTCCAGGACCTGGGGAGTCCAATATGGGACTAAGGGGGATATATCGAAAAGTTGTAATTGATATTTCTGTTTTGTTGCTTTTTATAATGCATTGAATTTTTTGGGGGGAATTTTTTATTTTTGGGTGAATTTTTTTTTGTTTTGTATGTTTCTGTTTAATATATTTTAGCTCGATTTTTTTATATTTTTATATTTTATATGATTGTCATTACGCAACAGAAGCCAGGCATGATTGACCTGCGAGCGTCCGATAACAGCTGCAGTAGAGTGAATAGACGGTGGTTGGATATCCAAATAGTATAGACTATCACGGACAACACACAGATGAGGTTGCGCTTGTGGAGATCTTGGTTTGGAGTAGATCATGGTTCAGGTGAAATTGTGCAGATAGTACTACGGCAAGTAAGTATGTTACAGAAGTCGATCAACGCATAAGTATCCTCGAGGCCCCCGATAACAGCTGCGTGGGACAAACAGGGTTAAAAAAAGCCGGGGATCTAGTCTGGTTGGCACAAGGCAGGGATCAGACCTCTGGCCTTTTGTGCTGGATGTCATAGGAACAAGGAATTTCCAAGACACAGTTCTACAAGAGGCTTGTGCCAAAGAGACGGAGACACAGCCTGGTGGGGATGACCTCATCGAACAATACAAGATGTGGATATATCTATGGCATCCGTCTGGCGTCCGATTAAGATTTCTCAACAGCAGCCTTGATCGATCACATAAAATTCCATCAGACCCACTCCCAGATTTTGTCCCTCATACACATTTATTTATTCGCGTTTGCTCATACACATTCCCTCATACATAATCCCCATAAACGATCCCTCACGCATCCTATGCATTCAGATAGCTCGTATAGCAAGAGTAGTCCGGAACTCTGTGTCGCAGCAAGGACGTGACACGTCCGCTGGAGATCTTGTACACAAACGAAATGAACAACTTCATAAGCTTAACGGTAACAAGCGCCTGAGATTCCAAGAAACTGTAGAGGCATGTCATTATTCACATGAAAATTGACGCAGGTACTGATAACAGTAAAAGATCAATGAAGAGCCGGAAGAGGAACCAGGGGAAATAAAGGATGGGTCGTCGGATAAGGGCAACACGGATGATTGGAAGTTCAGGGATGATGAGGGAGATGAATCGGACATTGTGGAGGTGAAATGACTGCAGGACAGAGGTAAAAGGACACGGTCATTTGCAGCCATTCTACAGAAGCTGCAAGGTCTATGCTTTATTGCACAAAACTGGGTTACAGACTACACGTTCCTCAGACTCCCATTCCTAAGTTCCTTGCATATGATCAATTTGATCCACGAAGCATGTGAATGGGCACAGGACCAGGAAAAGGCCTACCCCCTACATACCAAGGCTTGCAAAGCTCTTGTATTTCAGTCACAACCTTAGAATGTCCGATTGCTAATGTAGGGAAGCTGAAGAGCATCCATTCCCAGCATAGGTCGTATGTGGTGCACCAGTGTCGCCAGAACATTATGCATTTGTACAAGTTGGATTACTAGACGAAGGATCAAGTCATAATGAAGGTCAAATGGTTTCTCGAGAAGGATCGATTTGTTTGCCGGGAAGAGCAGCAGGAGGTATGTAACCGAGGACAAGCTGCGAACAGAGGCTAAGGTGGATAAAACAGACTCTTGTGCATCGATTTCGAGGTTCGGAAATAGTGACGTTAATCTACGAATGTTTTTTTCAACAGCTGAAGATGAAGGGAAACCGGAATGTAAAGTTCTTCAACAATATCAACCCAGTCTTCATTTGCATGGTCGTGGCTGCGCTTCGGCATTGCCTCAAGGAATTGAAGGGGGGGGAACAAGCAGGTGAACGCGTGGATTTCAAGTACGAGACGGCCGCAAGTAAGTTTTGAATCCGACGTCTGATGTCTGGCAACTGATGCAAGGCAGCTTCATTTCACAGACTGAGGAACACGTGGAGCCTGTACGATATCAGGGTTCGGAATATCATATTGGCAAATATCAAGGCCGACTTGCGGACAAGAATTCGTGGGTTCGATAAGAAGGCCGAGGTAGAATCGAGTCATCCTTGTGCAGTGGTAGAGGACGATTCGTACGTGAATGAGTTGTAACAGATGTTGAAGAGGACTATCTCTGGTCAGAATTTGGCAGGATTGGATGCACCAAGTCAGAACAAGACTTTGGAGGAAGCTGCTAACACACAACTCATAGGGACTGTAATGGAGGGAGGTAGCGATAACAATAAAGGGAGTGCTACTGAGGTGGATGAGAATCAGAATTGGCAGGCATCACAGGTGCAATTCGCTACATCTGTGGTTAGATAGAGGAACTAGTGCGTCCAATAGCTTACATTGGAGGTATATTGTTGATAGGGTTTTTTTTCTCTGTTTATCCTTGCTTAGTTTTTTTTTTTTTTGTGTGTGTAAGAAAAGTTAGTTATATGTGTGTAAATTGCAGAGGATATATTGGATCAATTTGGTACAAGGATTTATGTTTGTCATTTTCACTGTTTGTGTTATTTCATTTGCGCTACTGTCAGCTCGTTCTTCATTTGGTGCTCCACATTGCTATTCTGTTTTGTTTGCCTGTCCAGTTGGGAACCTAGAAGTGAGTCCGATTTGGTATGGTGTACTTTTGATCGGAGGGGTGGGTGGACGGAAATTCGACTGAGGGCTTATAGTATTTAAGTTTGAGCCAAAAGAAGTATGGATAAGAAGTGCAGAATATGTCCCTGCATGTAGTGACTCCGAAGGGGAGAGAGAAAGAATGAAAAGGTGGGCAAGTGCTGCTGGACATTGCAAACGGGGAAATACGAGCGGACAAGTGGCGTCCGAAAACATCACAAGGGAAGAGTTAGAAGTGAGCAAAAGGATAGAGTCGAGATCTGATTGAGGCGGAATGAAGACACGAGTACTCACTTGAAGTTGACGATGGAGGAACATAGACACGGAAGAAACCTCAGGGGTAAATATTGCACAGGGAGCTAATGCGGTTCGTACGTTAAGAGGGAAGGCGAGTCGGATGAGGGTGATTGGGAGGGAAAGGAGGAGGCGGAAGATGTAGGAAACGCTGGGTGCGGGAGGGTGGAATTCAGAGGGAGAATGATGGGCTAGACAAGTAGCAAATGGAAGGTCAAGGAGGAAATGTATTTGAAAAGGATTCCCATGGGTCTGATTGTAGTATAAGAAGGGTCCAGAGTATGTGACATAGGAACTCGGGGTGGGGGCTGAGGGCGTTATGTGAATGAGATATTGTGGTAATGCGCAGTTCTGCGAATTGGCGCGTTGGGCAGGCCGTACACACAACGCAAGCAAGATTTTTGCCAATATAACTATACAACAAGGATATGACCCTTACTCAGAATTCCCACACCTGTTTCCTACAGAAGAAACTACAGAATTGCTTCCACTAAGGGAACTAAGTGAAATCATGCAACACAAAATAGAGGTGGTAGAAGGAGCAGAATGGCACCTCCACTATATCCCTAGCTATGATAGGTTCCAGGATCCAATCACAGAAAAAATAAATAAGAAATTCGAAACTGGTAGAATTATACTAGCCAAATCCCTCAACACAATAATAATATTCACACAAGTAAAGAAGCATGGAAAGAAAGCAAGATTCCTCCTAAACTGTATACCAAGAAAGTTCAAAACACACAAAGTTAGAATGCCTATTCTAAGCATAAAGCAAATAATTGATTGCCTAGCCAGCAAGAAATTTAAATCCAAACTAGACCTTACAGATGGATACCATAATATTAGGCACCACCTTGATTCAGTCAAACACTCAACATTCTCATGTGACATGGGAAAATTTGACGCACTAGTAATACAACAAAGTGACTGCAATACACCTGCAACTATGGTGAGAGCAATAAATTGGCTCCTTAGAGAATTTCTTGGAAAAACAGTAATAGTATACCTAAATAATATCCTTATAGGGAATAATATCTATGAAGAACATATACAAAGAGTAAGAGCAGGATTAAAAACATTGGAAAGAGCCAAGTTGTGGTTTAACAAAGTCAAATGCCAAATAATGCCAAAAAGAATAGAATTACTTGTGCATGTCCTACACAATAATGGACGGGAAGCTGATCCTGGAAAAATCAAGAAGGTACTAGATTTCAAAATACCCACCAATAGAAAGGATATACAAACATTCATGGGGGTGGTAAACTACTTTGCAAGATTCTGCAAGGACCTAGTAACCAAAGGAAGATGTCTATATGAATTACAAGTATCAACAAAACAATTCAAATGGACTCACCTGCATGATGAGGCATTTAAGC
>Ga0307511_10004171_pt1 | contig 14745 bp, 16 predicted proteins | sample 13_EM_MG_FD_200266 | JGI IMG/M metagenome (GOLD analysis project Ga0307511, IMG submission 200266) | Populus trichocarpa ectomycorrhiza microbial communities from riparian zone in the Pacific Northwest, United States - 13_EM | ecosystem: Host-associated > Plants > Roots > Unclassified | place... | reverse complement strand
TTTTTTTTTTTTTTGAATCAAATTATAGTGCGTCGAAGCACGAAGCCTCATATTGCACTCTACTGGCTAAGGTCTATCGTAGGGCCCCCTGAAGACCACCGTTTACTATGAAATATCAGCCGCATACTCCGGAGGTATCCAATGTGGTTGAGCCATTTGGCGATCCCAGTGCTGATGCTATTCTCTGATCCTCTGACAGGGTCGATTTCCGCGTCGTTAAACACATCCTCTCTTACGTGTCTCCTGTTTTCACAGATTTATTTACACTTGGATCCTATCTCCAAAAGTCATGCCGGAGGAATGTGGTGCTACATTGGGAGTCTTGCTCCGGCTTATCTGATAATGATAGTTTTCCGCGGAGGTGGTGAGAAAAGACACGAATCGTTTGGATACTTGTACGTGCACCGTCGTAATAATAATTTTGACTCTAACATGACCATTGAATATCACAATTAGGAAGCCGGAGTTCTACAGGTAGCAATCGTGGCACACTCGCTAGCACTCGTCACCAAATTTTGAATCTGTCATTTCAGTCGCTTTCCGCTGGAGAACTCTGCACCAGCCACCATTGGACTCACCAAATAATATTTACAGTAATACATATGCACCGGAACGTTTCCCATGTTAGTCAACGGACAAACTTGTTATTTGTTGGCAAATAGTAGGCAATTCTGGGGTCCAAGATCTTATGTGATTTGAGTAACATGTCATGCTATGGTTTTTGATTATGTATGCAAAAAATGGCGGGGTGGAGGCTCGGGTACATGAACCCTGGAACCTCAAAACCATGAAATGGCAACCTGATCCTTCTCGCTCACCGTACGAAGGGAAATGACCTTTACTAGCATTTAGCTCTAAGTATTTCCAAAGCTGCCTCATGGAGATCTCCTGTGCACCGTGCGTACTGCAATTCAAGTCCAGTTAGGATTAGTTCTGTAGTAGGATGTTTCCAAACTCACGGCATCGCAGTATGAGTTCAATGCACGGACGATGTGTAACAGAGTAATTTTCACGGTACTGTCATCGAGGCCAATGTGCCCTTTCATGCATTGAGCCGCATCTTCCGCATTCCCGAGAGCATTGATAACTGGTGTCCACCAGTCTCTCATGGTTTCCGTTTCAACCAAGACTACCTTCGCAGATTCGAAAATCTTAGTCAAGCCATCTGCTTTTGTATCAGCTACGGATGCCCATGTTAATATGGATGGAGATTACCGAAGTGTTTCACTGTCTTTCCATTCCATACCCTATCGACAACTCTAGGCTTGCGGAGCTTAGATAACATAATCCCAGTCTCATTGACGACCTGAAGAAAATTGTTGGTCAATGGATGCACACGGTTTGCAATTTACTTACGTCCACCATGCAGTCTCGAGCTCTGGTCCACGCATAACGAGTCACTATTGAACGGGGGTGCGGAATTTCCTCCATAAATTGTTGGAGAGTATGTACACTTTCCGATGTCAGTGCCGATGTCAAGTTTAATAATCCTTGCTGCACATCATTAATACTCTCCCCCACTGCATTTGAAAATTGAAGGGCCCAAGAAGCAACCAAACTCGAAAATAAGCCGCAAGCGACCATGAACTTGTCTTGTGACATCCTGTAATGAGATACAATGAATTGGCACTGATCCTGGTGCGCCCAAGTTTTGTCCTTGCAAATTTGTACCACGACTTCGCATACCGCAGCGCATTTCTTTCGAAAGGCTGCAGATTACAGAGATCGTGTTGGTCTGCACCTTCAGGTAGCACAAGGAGTGCGCCTTCATTTGAGGATGAGCTAAATTCAATGTCAATGGAACCCTGTCCCGCCACAGCTCTGTCAAAGGAATGTTTCAGAATGAATGTACATATGGAGGTATTGGTATTGATGATATCCTTACTCACCTTTCCGCAGCCGCACCAATCACCTTTTTTTGATTGATGGACTGAGTGGCAATCACTCGACCACGGTGGTCTCCAGGTTGAATACTCTCTATATCTTGACCTTCAAGCACGACTTGCTCGAATTCATCTGGAACTCCATAATTCGCATGGAGAGGATGATTCTCCGGAAGGCATATATTGAAGAAGACATCAAAGGTGCCGCGTGCCGTCACCACACCTACGTCTCCAATTCGAAGACCACTCTCACGGTATTCACGAGGTAATCTGTTGTTAGGTTCAGGAAACCAAAGGGGATATCCCCGTTCTGGGTCCACGCGCGTTAAGAGTCTGGTATAAACTGATTGTGGAGAGGTCATGGGGCTGGATGAAAACCTGATCCAGTTGCGTTGCATGGCTCGCTTATATACGTTTTCCATAAACACTGAAAAAAATGCATATCAGTTGCCGTCGTGTAGCAGTAGCCTGAGCTTATCTGGATTCAACGTCTGGTCGCACGGAGTGAACCTTGTCATTCCCCTGCTCCCTTGCTTGACTAGAACAAGGCTGTTGGCGCGGCAGGCGCCTTGTTGATGAGGCGCAGCTCTCAAACAACAACACTTGTATTGAATCGGAACATAAAATCCGCGGATAACCAAGCGTGACTTATTCCAGCTTATTCCACCCCGGCCACCTGCAGTGTTTGTAAACGAGAAAAACAATGCCGTCGGAGACGGCAGGCACCTTGTTTATGGAGAATGCGTATGAAAAGGAACTAATCTACTTTATTGTTTGTGATGGAAAAGTAGGACACAGTCCGATAAACAAGTGAACCGGACACCCGAGCCTACGCATCGAACATGTGATGAAAGTCAGACCTTGAGTACCTGAGGTATTTGGGCGGAGGATGATGGTGCTCGGCGATCAGTGTTGGTTGTGCATGGATGGGATGGGGTTGGCTATGTTCGTCACGGCCTTCATGGACATGGGCACGGGTAGTATGGACTAGTAGAGAAGTTGCCACGAAAAGGAAGTTCCCGCACCTTGTAAGCTCAATATTTGGCTTGCTACGTCTTGTCTGCTTCTTTTTTTCGGGTTTGCTTGCTGATGCCGACCACTGTTTGTGACCCAGTGAATCAGACGTTGGGTGCATCTTCAGTTCTTTCCTCTCGGCTCGGGTCCTAGGCAATTCAATTGTGCTTGAGCATTCTGGTCAACACACCCGTTTGTGTTTTCTTGCACTCTTCTCATTCAGATAACTCATTCACTCCTCAACAGGACCATTTACTATGAAGCATGCGACAGAACCATTTGACGATCCCAGTGCCAATGCAATTCTTCGATCGGCTGACGGGGTCGATTTCCGCGTTGTTAAACGCATCATCTCTGGCATGTCTCATGTTTTTACCCAGCTGTTTGAACGAGGGTTCCTATTCTTCCCACCATTCTTCTTCCAGAAACCAGCATGACATTGGATATCCTTCTCGGAGAACACACCATTCTATTCATTTGAACGCACAAAACCATTCCTTGCGGCGATTGCCAGTGATGAGGTACTCGCAACAACTAGTGAACGGGCTTGGAAGCTGGTGAACGGGAAATTTAAATTTTTGATAGAACACACGATCCCCAAATATGGTATTGCATGCCGCAGCTCCCGCTCAGAGGCCAAATCCCCAGTCTTCAGCGTCTGTCGTATGCGCTGTACGTATGTTGTGGTCTGAAATTCAGGTTTTCACATGGGGTGCTTGAGGCATAGAAATAAACGCCCGCCCTCAGATCTGCTACATTGCATGGGATCTCGGTAGGAAGCTCGTGTGGGTTTGTCGTCGGCACATTTCGTGAACAAGACATGAAGAACAGACTGAAGCGATATCACACGCACCAGGATCAACTATATCGTAACGCCAGGAGAAGCCATACACTTAGGAAAGTCATGCCTCGTAGTGTACCCTCGCGATACGAGCATCACGGAGCCAGTACACCTGATGCACATAAGGTTGAGCCCACTGGACCAGCGTTTGCGCATCGTATGTGCCTTTAACAAACGTCGGTGTGCAGGTCCGCCGCGCCCTTTCTCTTTTCGTACATCTCGAATCGTACCAAATCCACCAGCCGCACATGACACCATGACTGTAATCCGTAGCTGTCTCGCTGTGGGTGGCCGAGGAGCTTGGGCAAGGGATAATGGTGTACAGACCAGATGGACAGGGTCATTACCGCCCTTGAATACTTGCAGGTGCACCATCGTTGCCGTGGTAGTAGTGTTGGCTCCAACATAACCCTTGGATATCACTGGCGAATATCACGACTAGGAAGCCGTGGTTCTACAGCCGGCAATCGTGGCACACTCGCTCGCGCTCATCACAGAAATTTGAATTTGTCATTTCAGTCGCCTTACTCTGCACCAGCCACCATCGGACTCACCAAGCAGTCAGAGAACGATAGTGTTCTTAGTGGGCAGAGGTCTGTAGGGGGTGATCGAAATGGAGACGTCAGAGATAAGACCTTGTAAATAGCTCACCGGCACCGCTCGATGAGTATGGCCACGATCACTGGGAACTCTTCGAGGTTCGCTGAGGGGCCACGGCGATGGACTCGAGTCACGGCGGAGACTCAAAATGGATCGGCAGCATGACCAAAATGGATTTAGGATATTTCATTCTCCGCCTTCCTCGTGGCTGTTCCCTGCGGCGTTGCCATATTTGGCACATCTATAATGATATCCTATTCCGCTCCGACGTCAATCAACGACTCGCCCCCTCGAGAGAAACAAGCTCAGCTAATGACTGAGGTATTTAACCCATGGACGCTCCCTCTCACCTTTTCTCCTTACTACCATCACGGATACAATGTCGTTCAACGCCTCTTCAGAGTCCCTCGATTACAACCTCTTCATGGACCCGCTCTGGGTAGGTCTGGATAATGACCCGTTCGCATTCCCCTCTTCTTCAGGGGAGTTTGCGTTTCCCCCTCTCGCAGTGGAGTACTCGAGGTGAGTGACTTCGTGATGCATCCCTCCCATAACGCCTCTGAGTACTACCAAACTCTAGCCACATTCCAGAAATGGAGACCCCATTCGATGGATATTCCACGACGGATTCCAGCAACTGGACGTCGTTTACAGCGGATCTAAGCACCTTTCAGGATTTCGCGATGCCCCTATGTCCAGAATATAAACACAATGACGAAAGGTGGGCTTGAGCTCCTTCTATACTGTAGACAAGTCTCACGCCCTCTAATAATAGAATGGGGACTGCGGGTGTGTCAAACCACACTACACACAGTGCAGAGGCTAGCCAGTCAGCCTCCGTGAATGGGGAGATCTCAATCTCACCCGTAGGTCCCCCCAAGCCTAATAGGAAACGTCGCCGGTCGGGCGATATGCCGGTTCCTGTGCCAGGACTGACGAAGAAGAGTCGTGGCCGAAAGGCGCGGGCGACAGACGACCGCGAGAGGAGGCATGTCTGTGATGTGCCGGGATGCGGGCGTGCGTTTGTACGCCGCGAGCATCTCAAGAGACACATTATGTCTATCCACACCGAGGAAATTTGTGAGTGATACTCTACATTTCAATGATGTGGCGTTCAAGAGTGTGTTTCTCTTCAACTTTATAGGTGTGTGCACGTTTGCTGGATGCACAAGATCATTCAGCCGGGAGGACAACATGAAGAATCACCTACGGAGCCACTATTCAACCTAATGGGCCCTTATATCAACCATTGTACAACTCGCTATGGAAACGACTTTATTTCTGTAAACAAATTAGACCAAGACAGATGACCTACATACCCATATTAAAAATGTACTTAATAGTCATCTTCCTGTTCGATCAACAAATTTACATAATCTTTGAGTACGATGGGAAGAAACTGGATGTACAGATTCGTTCCAGCCTGACCAAAGCAGACGATAGAGTCAAAGCTTGTCATCCAGGCGTCATCCGAGGCCATTTGCCTCTGACCCAAAAGGCTGGTCGTCTAAATCAACCGCTGATACTGTTGAAGGAGTTGCCCATCCTAAAACAGACATGTCTACGCCGCTCGTACCCCGTGCCAAGTACCCATGCCCCCCTTCTGCGAAACTGAACACCACCTTCACTCACTCGACTGTAGGAGTTTTACTGTGCGCGGGAACGACGAGCGAACGGGTCAAGTTCTACGCTAACGAATCTACAAGTAAGCATCCGAACTAAATACTACTTGCCTCGTGTGGCAGGCATGTATATGTACGTTTCGATCGCCAAACCTCTATCTCCAACATCGACTGTTTCGTAAGTCTCACTGGCGCTCCCACTGAAGTCGTTCGTCTTGAATACAGCTCTTACTATAACATCCGCCGAGTAGTCACTACTGACAACGGAGCTAGCTACTACGAAAGCCACCAATACGAGCAGATAGTACGAGACTTCTTCGCGCCGGCGCTGGAGCACATACTGCGCAAATAGGAGTTCCCAGAAAATATTCCTGGGGGTTATAACTTTCGTCGTGCGTTTGAAAGGGACACCAATCGAAAAGGCCTCACCAATCTCTCCCTCAAGGCCATGCTGTACTACGCGGGAGTGAAACCGGGTTTATCATTCACTATTCTAATTGGTGTCGGTACCCGGTCAGTTTACCCACTGTCAAAGAGATCTTGGGACTGGACGCTGACCTCAGGAACCAATAGGAAAAGACGGAAGGTCGCCGGATCACGCGGGATGAAGCACAGTAACGCCCTGCGCCAAATGACCTGGAGCATCCTGAGTAAGGAAGCAAGGGCAGAGGAATGGAGGAAAGAAGCTTTCAAGGGTCGGAACAGGAGAAGAAGCGCCAGCGTAAGAGCTTTCGAACGGCCGGGGGTACTAGTAGACCGCCGTCAATACGCCGGCATCCACTACCCCCGGCCGTTCGAAAGCTGGCGCTTCGCATCGTGCTTGGGCGTCTTGCGTGAGCGCTTACTCTTCTTAAGAAGGTGGGTGGCGGAGCTCTCCCCTTTCAAAGAGCTCTCTGTTGACGAGCGCGTCATATCACGAGCCAGGTTCCATGAGGCCAACGCGGCCCGTTGTTCATCCAGATCAAGATCTTCGCTGACTTCGGAAAGAGCGCCACAATTGCGTGGGCTCTGATTCGGGACACACTCCGCCAGTCAGGCTAAGGGAACTTACGCGTCCAGCGACGACATCACTGTATCGTCGTGAAGCGGCAGGGTTCGGGACCTTCTGGACAGGTGTCACTTCTGGTGCCTTCGTCCAAAGGGGGTAGACTAATGGACGAGTCTACCGTTTCCTGATTTTTGGGGCTCATTGGCAATGAGCTTGCACGAGCACGAGCGTTCTTGCGGAGATTATATCTCGCGGACATTTTTATGTATGAGTTTTTGTGAGTAGCAAAAGAGGTGAATAGTGATGAACAGGTTTCGATTTGCGTGCCCTTGGTTGCATGGTGGAGGATCGGTCCATGTCAATTATCAGAAAGCATATTCTGCTTGTTAGCTTTATCACACCTCATGATATCTTTTCAGCTTCCCGCACGACGCGACCTAAATCGACGTCCAAAGTCTTGGGTCGTCGCCGCTTTTCTTGCGAGGTCGATGTCGACTTGCGTCCCTTTCGGTTTACCGTGGTCCGACCCTGATTACCGTCTGTATCGTCCATTCCCTGGAGGGAGACGGTTCGGACGCGTCGTCGCCACTCTGCGTTCCATCCGATCCGGAGTCAGGATGGATGACCGCCATGATCACTTCCAGGTGAATGGCAATGTTCATTGGCTTCAGGTCCACTGACACCCTACTAAGGGGTCTCCAGGTAACACCGACAAGCAGCGCTTCGAGTCGGGAAACACCGGCGAGGTACTAGTCCTCAAGCTGGGATACACCGACCAGGTAATCCTCAAGTCGGGATGCACCGATGAGGTGATCTTCAAGTCGGGATACACCTCTCTAGGAGGGAGCACTCTTCCACGCACGACGTCACTATATGATGTGGTGAGGCGGCTGTGATCAGATCTTCCTGACCGTTCGCACTTCGGGTGCTCGTTTCAGAAGGAGGAGGAGAACTGAGGGACGAGTCAGCGTTCTCGTGCGGTTTTGGGCTCACCGGCAACGAGTTGGCGCGGGAGCGAGTTTTGTTGCGGAGGTTGTATCTCGCAGACATTTTTATATTGGGTAAAAGATGAGTATGTAGTAGCAGGTTTTTGGAGTTGGTTGAGAAGGATTCGATTTGCGTACCCTTTTTGTTGCCCGGTACCAGGTGATCAGCCTACGACAGTAGTCGCGGAGTACGGGAGGGTTTTAGAGAGTATTCAAAATTTACATCGGAGCGACTACTTATACTACGGAGCGGGAAGATACGGAACAAGATATTGAATGGTGACATATGTGTGATGATGATCAAGCAGTCTCAGTGACATTTCGGCCGAGTCTGAATGCTGCCTCGTCCGTCGTCACCGTGTTCGAAACTTCGCATTCATCTTCGAGGGTGGTGACGCTGCATAGGGTCGTATTTCACACAGATATCCCGAGCACCCAGCAGAGATGTCTGCTGGTCAGATTTGATTGAGAATGGAAAAAAAAAATACAAAGCAGGGAAGTGGGGAACAAAAAAAACAGGACAGGAAAAGGGGGGAAATCCAAATCGGAAAAGAGAATAGAATAAGAACTATGATAGAGCGGCGGGGAACACCACTGCATACATCGACGGTCCATGCACACAAGATCTTTCATCCCATCCCGTGAATCATGCATCTACACACTAAAAGAGAGAGAGAGAGAGAAAAGAAAAGAATGGAAATAGAAATGAGGATAATATACAACAGACAGAGGGGTTAATCGATATTGGCCATCGTCGCAGTCCGCGTGAGCGGTCTCCGTCTCGCCTGGGCGCGCGTCCTCGGCCCTGAACTCGACACAGATGCAGCCGCAGAGGTGGATGGCGCAGATGAAGGCTCTGGGACAGGGGTCGGCGTGGGCGTACGATAGGTTGGTTGGCCAGCCTTGGAAGAGGACGCGGCGGGTGTGGGACGTGCGGGAGAGACCCTGCGTCGTTTGGCTGCACGAGGCTCAGTAGCAGTGTCCTCGTCGTCGCTTTCGAGTATAGTCAACGAGTCGGTAGGCGCACTGGGAGAAGGGGAGGAGCGAGCGGGGGAAGGAGACTGCGAGCGGGACCGAGAACGTTTCTTGCCTGAAGCGCTCGATGTGGTGGGAACATGGGAGGGCGGGTCCACGGGAGCCAAAATTGGGCTAGAAGAGACATCAACGGAACCAGCCCCGGATGTCCTCTCCGCCATTTGGTTCTGGTATGTCGGTAGTCTTCCTTCAAACCCTGCGTCGATGTACGCCTGCAATTCCGCGATACGCCGCTCGAGCTCAGCTCTGTCAGGCGAGTCGGCGCAGCGCAGAGGTGGAGGTGCGCTGGCGTTTGCTTGTGAGCTGGAGTTTGAGGATTGGGTGCCACGGGGCTGTTCTTCAGTGGGAGACGACTGAGCAGGGTGGGCAGGCCCCGTCGAATCCACGGCATCCGTCGTAGTTGGAGTCCCACCATCATCGCCACCGTCATCACCCAAACGTCCATACACGTTCTTCATTTCTTCCCAATCTGGGGTATGCATGAAGGCCCCTTCGCGTCGCGGCTTGCGACTGCCTCCACGCTGCGTGTCCCAGTCAGAGGGGACTTGCCAATTAGACTCGCCATGCGCAAGCGGTGGAGAAGTGGACTCGGTGTGAGGGGGACTAGTGTTGGTTTCAGCGGATGGAGCCGCCGCTTCATTAAGACACGGTGCGGGGCTGGGAGAGCGTGGGCGAGGTGGCATTGGGGTAGGTTCCTCGACAGGATCTATCCGAGCGCAAAACTCATCAGAGTCTGACGAGCGGCGTGCCTTGCGAGAGGAGGAGGAATGGGAGTGAGATGAGTAGGGGCCGTAAGATCCAGGGGTCCAAGACTGGAACATGTCCGCCACGGGGGCTGGAGCGTGTTCGCGGATAGCTTGGACCATGAAGCACAAAATTTCGGCTGTGATGGCCATGTGCGTGTGTTGTCGTGTAATCGACGTGATGAGGTTCGAAACTTGGTTCGAGAGGATCTGTACTTGAGATCTGTGGCATGTGTGAGCAGAGACTCGAGAGCATACAGGGATGGGAGGGCTCACCGAGTTGGAGGTTCAACACTTTCAACGATATCTAGCATCAAAACTGCTTCATCGACATCTTCTATCGAGAGCCCCAGGCCGGGATGGTTGTCGACGAGCTTCGCAACCTCAGCCATGAAGCATCTGATGTACATTTTGGCGCGGTTAGGCGAAACTCGAGACAGGGCTTCTGCGGGATCGCGAAAGAATGCGCTTGGACGTTGAAGAGGCATTTCGCAGGAGAGGTTGGCGTAGCAGGAGGGGGGGATAAGAGTTGCGGGTTGAGTGCGGTTGAGTTCGAAGGGTGAAAGTGAGAGGTGAGTGGGGTGTGGCACTTACCGAGGTGGTTTATGAACCCATAGTGGGACCGCACGCTTTGATCATGTCCCGCCAAAGCGGACGTGCTCGGACTCTGTTTCGCCGCCACGCTTTGGCACTGCCAGGCGCCCACGAACAATGCCTATGATAGGCTATATGCTAAAGCCAACAATGCCATCAGATACAACCCGAAAATTGAATTGTTCTTACCAGTCCACGCTTAGACCCACTGGGCCCTGACCACTTGATAATGATGGGGTGGTCAAGTCCATACCAATTTGTCAGTGTAACCCACCACACCTCTCGCCCATTTACAATAAAATGACGGACAATAATACTGAACCTACAAAAAATGGTTGAACGCCATGAAGTTGCATACTGCTGCAGGTTAGTAGGCAGGTTGGTGGGCGGCTGTTGAAGGAACTACAAGCGCTTACTAAGCGTCAATTGTCCAATGGTCCGTCTGAGACTGAGTCGACTTCTAAGAATCTAAGAGTACAACGCCTTCCAATGAAGTCGAACGCCTTACGCATTCGCATTGCTGCCTCTTGCATCATTAATGATGGCAATTTGCTTAAGCGCTCAAGGTCAAGAGGCAGCGGTGTCGTCACGCAGGTGAGAGCCTCATTGAGCAGAAAGTTGTTTCCGAATCGCGCGTCTCTTCCCTGAAGCTATTGAAAGTGAAATGATAGTGACGTGTTTTCAATCCTCGAACAGCGTGTTGACTCTCTATTGCTTATCACATGGGCCAGTGCCTGCACAGGTTCGTCAAAGCACCGACGTTTATTACATCATTCCATTTAGTGGTTTCCGGTTATCACCACCCTCTTTTAAAGCGATAAGGGATTCTGTCCATCCGCTTTGAACAAATATTTCCTCTCTGATGCATCTGCATCCCAAGGCGTAGTGTGTAGCCATTCAGAGCGGTGCGCACTGGAAGGAGGAGACTTTCTTTGTCATACACAGTCGCAGAACCTACATATCCGAATCCTGAGGAGGGTCATCATTAGCGCTACAGCGACGCCAACGAACCGGTACGCGCAACTATTCCAATGATCTCGCTTTTTCTTAACTCTGATCTCCTTCACAGGTATCATCGTCAATGCCCGTGCACATCCCCAACGTTCATTACCATCCCATTCTCGATCTTCTCAGCCTCATGGAAAGAGACTTCGCGACCCGTAGTTGTGGTATTACTGACCGTGCGGGCCTCGTGGCTGCCGTGGTGCTTCTGCGTGAATGGGGCCGCATGAGTGTTCATATGCTTGTTGATAAATACTGGTGGGTACGTGGTAGGTGTCTACGCTCGCACTATCTTCGTGTCTCTCTGCTTATGCTCTTCCAATCCTGCGCGCTAAGCGCCGACTATGAGCGCCCCGTAAGGTTGGGGTTTGCTTGCCGTAGGGCCGTCACCTGATTCAGAAGATGCGGGACGGAGTGCCAACGGCATGTGTATCAATCTTTCGAAGGCAGCCAAGCGAAGCCCATCGACCGCGGCTGAAAAGGAAAGCCACCGGTACCTGGCGAACCGAGGCAAGAAGAAATGGGCTTGGGACTGAACAGAAAAGTCCAGATACGGGTCTGGACAAATTGGGAGGCTGTGATCTAGACCCATTACGTGGGTCACTGGCCAGCGCTCGTGCGGGACGAGCAAGGGTAAACCCTCATGCTTAAACTTGTACCTGTTCCTTCCCATCGTCGTCACAACACCTCATTGATGTCGGGAACTAGCCACGTTATGCCAGCAGGATAAACCAAATACCGAATCCATAGAAATAAAAACCTGCTGGACTTTTTCTTCATCCACAGCGCATCCACAACCCTCCAGTGTCGTGATACACACAAAGCCGAGCACATGCGTTCCCTCTTCGCTAAACTCTACCTCTCTTCGATTGTCGTGATGCTTGCTGCCATTGTGGGGGTGGCCGTTGCAGCTCCTGGTCCTGAGGCTCTCTGTATGTGATGCATTTGTGCATGCAAGTAATCCTTCTAAAGCGCTGTTGTTGCTCCTGCAGATGATCCTGACGACGATGGCCATCTTTGGCATCACGCGGGTCATATAACCAAGTGACCGCTAGGATACCAAACTCGGACCCAGTGTGAGTGGACCAGTCCTACCATACGTCAATACCGTAATTGATTCCCATTAGAATGATAGATCCGCAGATCAGTCGTTCGAATGTACTTTTAAATTGACATCCTCCCGCCAAAAAGAATTACTGCCTTTTGCAAAGCTTCTACTGGATGCTTCAATGTTCTGTAACCTTTGGTGAAAAACGTGGAGTAGTAGTCCTCGAAGGCGCTACCTGAGAGTGTTCCTTTCAGCAAACAAGGTCCTCCTCCCAATTGGCAGTTCTACGCATTTTCGCACTGTGCCGCACCTTTGTAAACACACCGAGGGATGGCGGAAAACAATGGGGGCTGCACTCCGTCCATTGAGGTGTCAAAAAGAAATTGCTTTCATTTCTTGAACGCGTGGTTCGGTCTCACCTTTGTCGAAACGAAGACTTCCATTTCCCGAGCATGAGGTGTCGGCGGCAGTTGTCGAGCACACCAAGAGGACAGTAGTAGTGCAGTGCTTGCTCAGATGTCGTGCTTTCATCGCTCCCACCATCTAATGCCAGACGAAAGGCAGCGCATATATGTAAACAGTAGTCATGAGATCGGGTGCATCCTCGCATATCATCGTGTCGCACAATTGAAACCAGATTGATTGTAGACTATGTACATCGATTGTAGATTATAAGATCGTTTGATAAAAGAAGAATTGTTACATTGTATTCGAGAGATTATACATCCTTTGTTTGAAGATTCCGTGCTCCACATGCAGTTGGAAAGTCCGTAAGAGAATCAATGCTTAGGAGTCCTGAAAATGCCGCATCATGGGGTTTGTTTAAATACTGCCCCGGTGGCTTCGCATGTGCAACTTCAAGTTGTCTTTGCGGCTGAAGGTCCTTCCACATTCAACATGCGGGCACACAACTGTCCAAGATAGAATTAGTCCGCCCGTCCAATCAAAAGGTCCAAAGGAAACGACTCACGTTTTTCATCTGTGTGGATGGATTTAGTGTGTCGCTTGAGGTGTTCAAACCGCACGAATCGGGCGTCGCACTCTGAACACTTCCACTTCCTTGGACAGTCCTCCGAAGTCGTGGTCGGAACTTTGCGTCCACGCGTTTTCTTCGTGAGTCCCGGAACTGGAATCGGGAGCTCCATCGACCGAGAACGCCTGGTTCTGGGCCTCGTCGGGGTGGTAGGAGCCAGAGATGCGCTGGCGGTGGTCATCGGAAGCTGACTGGGCATACGGATTGGCTGAGTAGCCTCCATCTCGCGACTAGTCGATGATCAGCGGTGCTACGGGACAATAGGGGAATCAAGGCGCACCTTTGGAGGGTACTCAGCCTGGAGTTGAATACAGCGGCAGGCGTTGACAAAGGTCTGTCGACCACAGTTGGATATGGTTCGAATGAAGTTCTATCCATCTGTGCACTCTCGATAGTACCTGGGATGTATTTCGGAACGGTGGCTGGCGCACTCTCCGCGCCACTGTGGGGTTGGCGGCGATCAGCACTGTGAGGGTGAAGAAGAGCCACGAAACGCACCTCCAGACACTATCGGAATCCGAACTTGATCCGTCAAACGAAGACCAGTCTATGAATTCGTGTTCATTGATTGATTGACTGTACATTTGGAAATCGCCCGATAGTGGGAAATGGACTGGAGTAGAGAACGCAGGAGCCACCATCTCGCTATATATGGTTGGGACTCAGTGGTGAAACAGCAATACAAGTGATCAAGCTCACCTCTCGGCCGGTGTTTCTAAGTATTCGCTGTAGTCAAGAGGGGGGAAGGAGAGAGGGTCCATGTCGACGAGCTTTGGCCATATGGAGTCCGAGTACCATTGGTAATCAGAGGGGGAAGAGCTGAACAAAGTGCTGTCCATGTTGGTGGTAAGAGGAGAAGAAGTGTGAGAGCGTCGATGGGAGGGGGAGAGAGATTATATACCCTCCAGCCGATGCCATCAGGTGGTCTTTCCGAGTCATTCCTGGGTGGTTACGTCGTCGATCTGCCGCACGGTTGATCGACTTCCAGTTCCTGCAGCTCGAGGAAAGACAACTTGGAGCCTCATAAGTGCTTTGAAATGTTTCGAGTCAGGGGAGGAGACTATCTAGTTTGAATCTCCGCCACGAGGTGAATTCCTCGGAATGGGGGTTTCCATTTCGAGAAAGCCCCTGAGTGCCTGGCACATCCTGCCTTATTTGGGATCGCCAGCCTCCCGAAACGGAAAACTGATCAGAGCAGGGATGCCAACCTTCCGAAACAACTCGTGGGGACTTTGTCAGTTGGCCAAGTTAACCGTTTCTCGCTTGCTACAGTGCTTCAGAAATACCCGAACCTAATACCTGCAGGTAACATGTGATGTAGGAGTGTGGCTGCAAAGAACCAATGTTCACACTGAA